>WNFC01001274.1_pt1 | contig 30296 bp, 30 predicted proteins | sample 5400541 | NCBI WGS metagenome assembly WNFC01 (sample SAMN13153342, study PRJNA577476) | soil metagenome | isolation source: 120 cm saprolite under Douglas fir tree site 2 hole 2 replicate 1 | place: USA:California | collected 2015-04-18
CGAGTCCCTGGACGGCACCTCGCGGTCGACTGCAAATGATCCTCCCTGCTCCAAGATCCATTTGGCGACACGCGAATTGAACAGCTCCTGCTTCGACATATAGCGAAGCTGCCTCGGATAGACGGCATATGCTACCCAGAGGCTGTCCACCCAGCCGATGTGATTGCAGGCGATAACTGCAGCCGTCCCGCTGAGCCGAAGCACCTCCGGGCGATTGATAACCTCGGGCTTCCCAACACGTTCGAACAGAACCTTCAGCCCAGGAGACACGATCGTAAGCACGTTCATTACCCATCTCCCGGCTTTTTTCCCGAGTAGACCCGGGGAATTTTCACCCCGAGCTCGCCCGGCGGTATTCGACATTACACATCCAGACGAACGCGAGCGTGACCGCGCGTTGCTTCGACGTATGGTCGCCGGACAATTAGCCGTTTTCGACATGGAAAAGCGTTACCTACGTAAAGACGGAAAAGTGGTTTGGGCGCGCACGACGGCCAATATCGTTCGCGACAGGTCCGGGCGGCCATTGCGCTACACAGTCGTGATCCAGGATATCGGCGCGCGCAAGCAGGCGGAGGAGGACCTGCTGGCGAGCAAAGATCGCCTGCAGATTGCTCTCAACGTAGCCCAGCTCGGCTCGTACCGGTACGATCCGCGCCGCCGAGTGTTCTCGGGTGATACACGCTCTCAGGAGATTTTCGATTTTCCCAAGAATGAGGCGACTATCGAGGAGATCATGAAGCTGGTGCATCTGGACGACGTGGATCCGACCAGACCGAAATAGGTCCGCTTACTGAAGAGCACCGGCCGCGAATACGCGCCCCGGCCAGGCGGTCGGCGGGGCCGAGTCTGACCCATCTCGGCCGTAGAGTGTGCGTCGCAGCAGTCTAGCTTATCGTCACGGGTTGTGGCTGAAGCGCCGTGTACGGTCACCGCGGTGCGTCTGCCGCAGCGCGGAAAGGATCGTCCTGCGGAGCAATTGGGAAACGCGCCGGTACGCAGCCGATGAGCAGGGGGGGTCGCCAAACGTGACTGGCCTCTGCTGCCTATTGCGCCCCAGACCAAGCCAGGCGGCGCACACACGGCTACAGCGGAACGGAACGAATCGTTTTTGCGGCGCTCGATTGTGAAGCGTGGAACGATCGTTCGGCAATCTATGGCCCGACATCGGGCGACGGAGTTCTGACTCCAAGAACTGTCAAGGAGACGAGTTATCTCGCGAGCGTTGCAATGTAAGCAGCCACGTCGTCAGCGTCCCGCCCACGCACCGCAAAATTCATCTTTGCGTGCGGGCTGACGAGCGCAGCCACAAGATTATCCTCATTAAAGCCGTATTTTCGACCAATTACCTCAAAGGGGGGAGAGTCGGCAACGATGCCCCTCAAACCTCGGCCAACGATGTGACATGCCGCGCATCGATCCTGAGCTACATGCCTGCCGCGCTCGACATCTCCAGCGAAGGCCACAGCCGTCATAAAGGATAGCCCGAGGCAAGTAGAAAATCGAAGAGCATTGCGTCTCATAAATTCCTCTATCTCATCAGGGCGGCGTTTCGGTCGACGGACTTCGCGAGGCAATGTTCTTCACGTCGCCTGCGATCCTTCTCGTTTTCATCCTTAACTACCCGCATAGCCGCATTCAGGCCATAACGCGATTGCAGTCAAGACAGCGTCGGCGCTGCGGTGCTGCGCCGGCCCACCCCCGAGGCCGCGCTGGCGGATCGCCAGTCAACAACCCCGGGGGAGGCTGCTTTTCAACTGCGTCGTTTTAGTCGGTGCCGAAGCTGTCGAGCTTGCGGCTTCCGTCATCGAAAGGCCGCACGGCTTACATTGGAATACGTACAAGTTTTCGGCAAATGCACGCCTGATGACGGATAAGGTCATCGGTTCGCCGCAGATGGGGCACGCGACTCCGTCACTGGGTGTACGAACTTCGCTCATGTCGCATTATCGATGCGACATGCAGGTTCTGGCCATGACATAGATCAAATTGCATCTGCATCTTTCGTCGGCGGTGCACCAATACGGAGCAGAGTAGATCAGAGCAATATGCCCTTATCGCCAGTGTCGTGGAATGTCTTAAGTCGTCCCCTGAACTGACATTGCTGATTTCGGAATGCCGACCAGGACAGAGAAAGCCGTTCCAGTCTGTTTTTGGCAGTGGGTGCAACGGCACACCCCGATGAAGACGGGATCTGTATTCGCTGTGTACCTAACTTGGCCGCAGAGACAGCCGCCAGTCATTCGGATGTGGAGGCCGCTCGACAGCGCGGTCGGGAAACGGAAAGATGCTGCGGTCAATCGAATCACGCGGCCAGCCAACTCCCAGCTTGATTTGACTTATGTCAAGGCGGAGTCTGTCCTTTTGCTGTTTTTTACGTTTGCCAATCGCAATTGGCGAGTGTGAAAAGAGGAGAGCTTGAGTGACGCCACCGGCTGCTATACCGCGATGATCGTTGGCGCAAACGTTCGGGCTCCAGCGTAAGCGGTCTCGTACGAACGGAACGCCGGAAGCGAGCCTCGAGGGTCGTCTCAGTTAGGCAAGACCCCAACTGGCCGCTGCCGGCGTTCGTTATTTTATGCCGAGCAGCATTGGTTAACGTTCTGAGTTTGGTGCCAACTCGGCGGCGCTTTTGCTGAACGCTCGCAGCATGCGCCGTCATCGTTGACTGAGGAAAACGCCTCCAAGCTCGACTTCCCCAGCGAGAAGCTCATCGTACTTACGGTCAGTGACCAGCTCGAGCTTGGACCGTCTACACCCCCCGGCGGAGCTGAAGTTTGGGCAGCTCATAAGACCGTGGAACAAAACCCCATGTCAGCCCCCTCCCTCGCGCCTGTCGAGCGTGACGCCGTCGTAAAAGTGCTCGTTCGCGAGGATTCGCAGCGCTGCCGCCGCAAGGTGCGAGTCGGCGCGCTGCGACGGTGTGCCTTCCATCATTTTGCTGTCTGCCCGCGCAATCAGCCGGTCGGCAAGCGCGTGGATTTCGGCAGCCGTCACGGTTCGACGCCCGCGATTAGAATAATCCCCCTGTGCCATGGTAACCCCCACCTCTCGCCCCATTTCCTGCCCCATGGGTGGCCTGCTCGGCGAGCACAGAGTGCGAGCCTCCTTCCGCGCTAAGGGTCAAGCGGAGAAGGGCCGGGCAGGCCGCCCATGGGTCATGCGTCACGAACGCCAGGGATCGGAATTGAAATGCACGCCGGGCAGCGTCGAACGCAAATCGCGCGGCGTATCACATGCGTCTCGCGAGAGCCGCCAGTCTTCCCACGGCTCGCCGTTCGGGGCAGTTCTGGGCGCGGGCGGAATGGCAGCCGATGCGAAGGAGGTCCGGGCGGTTATGCGTTGGGATAACGACCGAGACGAGCGGGCCTGCGGCGCTCGCGTGCGGCGAGTTGGCGTCCCCGGGCGGCTTGATCGACGTGAAAGACGGAAGCGATTCTTGCATTCCAACCCCCTCTGAGAAACGCAAAATCAGATTTCCACGCGACGGCTCGCATCCGCCGAAGCGGTGGAGGCTCGCCCGGCGGAGACAATGGGGTGCGGCACCGGGCGAGCCGTGCGTCCGACGAACGGTGAGAGTGTCGCCAGAAAGCAGCCATTCGCGCTTTGCGATCAGCGTGATGGCGTTCCGCCGAGCGCGCTGGCATCACTGGCGAACATCTCCTCGGGTTCCTCGCCGTCGCGGCTGAATGTCACGACGAGGGCGTGCGATTCTGGTCTAGTCCGGGCGACCACGGCGTCACCTGGGAGCGAAGCCAGCTTCGCTATGTCCTGACGACCGTCCGCAGTCGGATGTTGCTTTCATCCACCATTCCTATACCTGGCTTTGAAGATGTGAAGCACCGACAGACGTGGAGCGAAGTCGTTGAGGGATCATGGTGGCGCTCGCGCTAGTCAGCGGATCGACATGCGAAGCATGCACCGAACTCCCTGAATTTGATCGTTCATTTATGTGGGAAAACATCACACACCGAGAAAAAGGTGGGATTGTGTCCCACGTGGCAACCTGCTACATTTTTTTATGAAAGCAAGATTCCGGACATCGAAGCCGGCCTCGCATCCTCTCGAAAACGTCATCTCGGTGGGGAAGCGCGCCGGGCGCTAGAGCTGTTCATCGACCCGAATGGCAAAACCCAGGCCGTCTTGCTGGAGCTTTTGTCTCATCGCCCATGCAATCCAAGCGCGGCCTTCCATCTCGGATGGCAGAGCGCCCCAATCTGATTCACGAAATGGGGAGGAGGTGCAGATGAGTACCATGCCAGGTCCCACACAATCTGAACTCTCCAAAAGCTCAGTGCCTGTCAAAAAGCCATTAGTCGAGGTGCTCACTATCGATCCAGCCCTCGCCTTTGCCCCGATCACGTTTTGCATCGGCGTAGCCGTTACCTGGGCTTCGCAGTCCTACGGCAACGTGGCCAGAGAAATGATCGCGAGATCGTTCCCACAGTTTGGGTGGTTGGCACCGCAAGCCGCCTCAGTTGAGCAGAACAGTCCCGACGCGATCGTACCGACTGCGCTAGCTACCCCCTCTCTAGATCAGCAGCAGCTCAACGCAATGTCGCTCGACCTCGATGCGGTGCGGCAACGCGTCGACCGGATCGCCGCCAGTCAAGAACAGATGACGCGGGAGATCGCCAAACTGCAGGCGATTGAACAGTACATCCATTACAAGAACTTAGAGCCTCCGTCACGGCCGGCCCCCGCCCCGGCGCCCAGGGCCGCCGCGCGGCCACCGCAGGCACCAGCGGCGCGCTAACGTTCGTGCTGGGCTTGCGACGGCGCATCGAAAAGTGATCATGGCCGGCGACACGCCGGTCGAGGCGGGCAAGGTGAGGATTACGGCCGCGGGCCGGAGGGCGATTGAGGGGGAGATGTGATTCTATCTCGATGCTTCGCCGACTGCTTTCTACCGATTGGTTTTCAGGAAGTGCTTTCCGATCTCGATATAGAGGCGGCGCGCTGCCTTTGCATCACTGATTTTCCACTCGTGTTCCACAAATGACATTGCATGCCAATTGCTGGCAGGATCGCTTTCAAATTCGATTTCATGTTTGAGCCTTTTCGCACCCCATCAATGGTCCACCATGGGAAGCTTCGAAAGACCTTTGGCTCAAGCGTGCGAGATTTGAGAGGACGTGATGCCCAATAGCCCGGCGCGAGCAAACAGACGGCCCGAGAGAGATGCCGAGCTTCGTGAGTGGATTCGAGCAGCCGAAGCGATCAGGCTAACTTGCCTCAACCTGGCCCGATTTCAATGCGCTAATTCGACATCAGGCGTTTCGGCTGCGCGGTCCCCTGTCCTTTTCGACATGCGCGATTCCCTAACCTCATCATCAGCGGCGGAACGAAAGCATAATCCTTCCTCACGAGCAGCCTTGCTCTTGCAGATTCAATTGAGCCGCACCCAAACGCAAGCCGAGGTGGCTAAGCGGCTAAAGCGGTATCAATCGTTCGTCGCAACAGTCGAGAGCGGGCAGCGGCGCATTGACGTTGTGGAATTTATCGATTTCGCCGATGCGATCGGCTTCGATCCGCGAGACGCAATCAAGCGATTGCGAGCGATCCGACGTTAAGGATCGCGAGGGCTGATCAGGAGCTTCCTCGCAATCCTGCGGATTCTAACCGCAGCGCTTTCTGCCGCGCCAGACGTATCGCCACAATCGAACGGTCATTCGCCCTGCCTATCCAGAGCCCGGTGACCTGTGGTTATCCACTCAGGGGTTTTCCGGGGAGGCTGATGCGCAGCTTCAAAAGAAGCTTCATGGCGGACCTCCTTTCCATTGCCCTGCGAGCGGGTCAAATCTAGGGATGCGTTAACATTAACCGGGCAAAGGAACACCGGCCAACAGCGCTAGGGGGAGGGTATAGCACCCCCCCGCAGAGTGCCCAGGGAGCGCCTCTGACACTTCAGGGGTCGGTGGACTGCGGACGGTTCAGATGCGCGTCGTGTGATTAGCCATCACCGGGTCTGCCAGCGGACACGGGGGCAGGGACACAGCCCTGCGGACATCTGTCCCACCGTGCGCCCGATTGGGAGGGCGTGTCGTTGGGCGGATTGTCGTTTCCCGAAGATATATGGCCGGCCGGCGGGTCCGCTTACTGAGGTGCACCCGCCGCGCCGGCCGCGAAACTTGGTGGCGCTTTTTGACCCAACACTGACATTGATTTTGCATCGCAGCTATGGGGCATCAGCCATAACAGGTCTTCTCAGGATCGGAAGAGGGGTCCAATTCCAGTCGGGCGAAAATCCGGGTTGATCAAATGTATTCCGAGATCGACGGGATCATGACGAAAGGCATTCGATAGAGCGATCGAGCCCTGACGGCTGCTCGTCGAAAAGCCGATGAATGTGAGGAAACCGCCGGTCCCGCCTGACTTCCAAGCAAGCTCATCGCCATGAGTCTCCGGCATCATCCGCACCGCGAAATCGTTGGAAATAAACCAGCCAAGGCCCATCTCGTGGCCAGGAACATCAGTCGGGCGCCGGGTTTCGAGAAGTCTGGCGAACGGCGCTCGCAACGGCATCTGCCGGCGTCCCAGGCAGGCCTCAAGGAACACGGTTAGGTCATTCGCAGTCGAACGCACGGCGCCGGCGCCAGCCAGCGTCGGGATATCCCATAGCGGCGTGGGTTCCAGACGCCCGTTGTGACCCTGCGCAATGCGCGATCGCATATCTTCTGTCAGTGTGATGCGAGTGCTTCGGAGACCGAGCGGGTCGCAGATACGCTCCACCAAAAGCGCCTCGTAGGTTTTGTCCGCGCGGCGCGCCAGCGCGTGGCCAAGTAAGCCAAAGCCGAGATTGGCGTACTCATAATGAGTTCCCGGCTCGTAATGCAGCGTGTACCAGACAGGAAGGTGTAAAGCTGGTCAACCGTATAATCCGCCCAAGGATTAAGCCGATTTTTGGGTGCGAAATTATTTGGCGTGTTAGGCAACCCGGACGTGTAGGTGGCGAGATCGAGCAAGGTGATCGGCTTCCCTTTGTATTCGGGAACCTTCACCGAAGATGGCAGATAATTCGCCACCGGATCGTTCATTGCGACTTCGCCGCGCTCAACCATATCGACCAAAATGAGAGCGGTCAGAACCTTGGTGATTGAGCCGATCTCAAAAACAGTATCGCCGTCCAGAGGCCGATTGTCCGCGTTGTCGGCGCTCCCATATGTGAACAATCGGCTACCCGCAGCATCGCTCACGACCGCGACAATCCCGCTGCTCTCCCGCTCGATGCCAATGCGTTTCGCGAGGATCGCGTGAATCGTCTCATCCGCGAGGGCGTCAGCATATGCCGGGATGCCGCCGACCGATGCCGCAAGTGCCCCGATCAAAAAGGTGCGACGATGCAGCATTGCGCAAGCTTCCTGTCCGCGCTGGGCGACTAAGACCGGATTCGTGGTCGAGTTAGACCTAGGATCGCTCATCGGTGCCCCTCCCTCAGCCATTGCCGGGACACTAGCCCATGGGCAGCTTTTTTGCGCCGCCCGCAGGCGGCTCCGAAGTGGCATAAGCCCCATTACTTCAAATCGCACCTGTTCGTGGCCGCGCTCAACGCTGAAGGGGGTCAATTTCCAAGAACTGCCTGGGGCATACGCCCTTCTTGCAGTGCGGGACTCCGCAGCTGGCCCGACTCTTCCCTGCCGACTGCCCGGCCGGCACGAAAGCTATCGGGGGATAAGCTGCCGTCAATAGCGATGCGGCGTCGCGGCTGAAGATGACCCACAAGCGACATAGGGCAAGCTGAAATCCCGCAGCGCAGCAGTGCGTGCTATGCTTTCGGTCGGAAGCTCGGCGGCATAGCGCCAAGCGCCGACGTTTCCCAGTGGGTCGAGGGATGAGGGCACAACAGCAGAAGGACCTCTGGTCATGACCAGCGAGCTCGGCGAGATCGAGGACAAGATTAAGCACACCAAGCTCTCGAAGGAGGCACGCGAGAAGGCGCAGCACGAGCTCAACAAGCTTCGGCAGATGTCACCGATGTCGGCCGAGGCCACAGTCGTGCGCAATTATCTCGACTGGCTGCTTTCGATTCCCTGGAACAAGAAAACCGAGGTCAAGAAGGATCTGGCGCTTGCGCAGGAGATCCTCGACAACGACCATTACGGCCTGGAGAAGGTCAAGGAGCGCATCGTTGAGTCCCTTGCGGTCCAGCAGCGCGTCAACAAGCTGACCGGACCGATCCTCTGCCTGGTGGGCCCGCCCGGCGTCGGCAAGACCTCGCTCGGCAAATCGATCGCCCGTGCCACGGGACGCGACTTTGTGCGTCTGTCGCTCGGCGGCGTGCGCGACGAGGCGGAAATCCGCGGGGACCGGCGCACCTATATCGGCTCGATGCCGGGCAAGATCATCCAGTCGATGCGCAAGGCGAAGTCGTCGAACCCGCTGTTCCTGCTGGACGGGGTGGACAAAATGGGCGCCGACTTCCGCGGCGACCCATCTTCGGCCTTGCTCGAAGTGCTCGACCCCGAGCAGAACCACACCTTCAAAGACCATTATCTCGAGGTCGACTACGATCTCTCCCACGTGATGTTCATCACCACGGCGAACACGCTCAACATCCCGCCGCCCTTAATGGACTGCATGGAGATCATCCGCATCGCCGGCTACACCGAGGACGAGAAGGTCGAGATCGCACGCAAACACCTGATCCCGCACACGATCGCCAAGCACGGCCTCAAAGAAGAGGAATGGTCGATCAACGACGAGGGGCTGCTGCTGCTCATTCGCCGCTACACGCGCGAAGCGGGCGTGCGCAATCTTGAGCGCGAGCTCTCAAGCCTCGTCCGTAAGGCGGTGAAAGAGCTGACCCTGCACAACAAGCGGTCGATCACGGTCGAGGCGAACACGGTCGCTGATTATCTCGGCGTTCCCAAATTCCGCTCCCTGGGGACACCGGAAGACGGTCACCTTCGTAGCCGGGCTGCGCGCATTCTTTGCCGCGCTGCGTAAATCGGCTTCTGGCCCGACTCTGCCGACTTTGGCGATGCAGCAAGCCGGCGGCTATCTGGGGTAAACCGGTCGTGATGCAGGACGTTGGCGTGAAGGCATACATCGACCGGAAGAACTGCGGCGACTTTATGATAAACTGACATTTGCCTCGACGAACGTCGTCGCGTTCATCCCGGTCCCGGTTTTGGCATCGCCGGCGGTGAGGACCGGACGAGGCTCGTCTCTGCCGAGCATCGCGGGGCGCGGTCGAAGCGAGAGGCCGCCACATGAACCAAACAGCAATCCTTGAGTGGCTGCCGCAGCTCCAGCGAATCGGAGTGGCGCTCGTCATCGGATTTGTCCCTGCGCTGATTGCCCGCTGGAAGCGACGCCCGATGACGCCCTGGTACCTCTACGGTGTCGTCTGCGCCCTCTTAGCCTGGCCCGCGGTCGCGCTACCGGCGATCCACGCGCTTCTTGTTCGACCGCATGGCAAGCCTGAGCAGATAAGCCAACAGCGCCGCAGGGCCAGCGCGCTAGCTCTGCTGAAGGAGGAGAGTGTACGGTCGTACCCGAGTTGGATAGCAGAGCTGAAAGGCAAATCGCCCGCCGGCATCGAGCTCCGCCGCTATGCGTATGAGCACCTTGAACCGGGCGAGGCGCTCGTGCTCGTCCGCGAGCGCGCTGAACCGGGCGACAAACATGCCGTGTCTTATCGTCATGGAGATGTTCATCTCGGCTACGTTCCCGGGCGACACCGCTGGATTGCCGACGCGATTGATGACGGCCTTCGCCTCTTCGCCATCGTCGAAACCGTTAAGACGGGCTGGATTTTCCGCCGGCGCGCAACATTCGTCCGCACGCGGATTGTCGTGCTCCACGATGGCCGTTAGCGAGTGCCCCTGCGAGGTCCGTGGCGTCTGGCAGCTGTCAGAGGATCAAGAATGAGGGGGCGGGCAATCCGATAAGCGCGGAGGGGGCGGTTCAGACTGAGGCCGCGACGCTGGCCGCCCGAATTGAGCGCAGACGCATGCGCTCGCCGATGTCGACACGCGACTTTCCCAGATAGACGGCGCAATCGCGGAGATGACCAGGCGTGGCAGGACCAACGGCGCCCTCGATGCCATCAACTCGCAGCGCAAGGCCCGTGCGGACCCTTGTGGCCCTTCGCCAGCGCGAAGCAGACGTGCTGACCGGCCTGAAGACCGAGCAGGCAGCCGTCGCGGCCCAGGCCCATGCGGTCGAGGTCGAGGCGGCGCCGATGATCATGTATGTAGCGCAGTTGCTCGGGGGCACAACGGAGCAGACGATCGGTCGCTGATACTGGCGATGGTGCTTTGCTGCGACCCGCTTGCCATCGCATTGACGGCCGCGGCTTCGGCGCGAAGGTGAGCCGTGCGACAAAATGAATCATCGCAAGCCGGTAGATCGCTGTTCATGCGGCGCGGGGTGAGAGCCTGACTTGGCCGGTATCGCTCCAGCTCAGACGAAAATATTTGCAAGACCTAGCCCTGTTCGCTCATGCACTTATGTTGAAGGCATCGCCGGACAGGTTCAACCATAGTCCGGAAGCGCCTGCCGGCTTCAGTTTTGACCTTCTGGAGCCCATGTGACGCTGTTTGTAGGCCAGGCGGGCGGCCTAAAGAGACAACAGGCGAGCCAAGCTTTTGGCTTTGCCACGGTGATAATTACCGCCACGGTGCTCATCGGTTGGTGGGCGGGTCTGCCGCTGCTGTGCAGCTGGGGCTCAGCCTTCCCCCCCATGAGACCCTCTGCAGCTCTGTGCCTTGGGGCGGTTGGTCTCGCGCTCGTGTACCCCGGCAAGGACTCGCGCTTCGCGCTCGCAGTCGGCCTCGTCGTGGTCGCCGTCGCCGCGGCCGGTCTGGGCCTGATGCTGCTCAACCTCGATCCTCGCATCGACTGGTGGCTGGCGTCGCGGACCGCGGTAGAGGCATCGGGGGCGATCTCATTCCGGATAGCAAAGGTGGCGGCACTGGCGCTTGGGCTCGCCGGCGGCTCGCTCGCGCTTGGCTGTTTCGAGCGGCATCGCCTCGCTGCGACCATGCTTGGCAGCATCGTCGGCGCCTTCGCGGTGTTCGCCCTGCTGGGCTACCTGTCCGGCATCGACACGCTCTATGGCTCGGCGGCGGTCAGCTCGCCCGCGCTGCCGGCTACTGTTGGCCTGCTCTGCGTCGCTGTCGGGATTATCCTGCGGACCGGAACGATGCCCGCGTTCCGCAGGCCTCGGCCGCTGTGGCATCTGCTGGTCATGCTCGGATGCGCGATCGTGGCGCCGCTCCTGCTGTATGGCGCATACGCGGGATTTCGCTTCACCGATGCGCAGCTCCGCGACGTTCGGGAAGACCTCGCGACTGAGGCGCGGACTTTGTCGGCGAACATTGATCGCGAGGTCATAGGGGAGATCGACAGACTGCAGGCGTTGGCGGCTTCGCCGTCGCTGCGCCAAGGGGACTTCGCCGAATTCCAGTACCAGGCAGAGGCCTCGCTTGCCTTGCGTCGAAGCGGCAACATCGTGCTCATCGATCGCAACATGCAGCAACTTGTCAATACCGCGGTGCCTTTCGGTAAGCCGTTGCCAAAGTCGGGTGCTCCTGAAGTTGCAGAGAGGGCCCTCGCAACAGGTCGGCCACAAGTAAGCAACCTATTCTGGGCTCCCGTCACCGAACGGCTTTTGGTCACCATCATCGTGCCCGTGGAGATCGGGGGCAAGAATCGGTATGCCCTCGCCAGGTCGCCAGAACAGCGCACCTTCGAACGCTTGGTCGCGGCAAAGGAACTGCCGGCCGGCTGGCAAGCGGTGATCTCCGATGCTGCGCATTGGATCATCGCGCAGTCTGGGAATAAGTATGCATTCATCGGGCAGGAGGTGCCGTCGGCACTGTGGCACCGGCCCAGATCCGGCGGCGTATTCGAGTTTGTCGACTCCAAAGAGCGACCATCGCTAGCGGCATGTGCGAGGTCGGAATTAACCGGCTGGGAAACCGCCGTGTGGGCGTCCAAGGCCCTGCTCGAGGCTCCGGTTCGGGCGCAGTGGCGAACCCTTGGCGCCATGGCCTTGCTGGCGATTGCGCTGGTAGCTGCCTCGGCCTTTTGGCTGGGCCGGACTATCGCGCGGTCGGTCGGCCACGCAGCTCGCGCTGCAATTGCTTTGGGAGAGGGTGGCCCAATGCCGCTGAGCGGAACCCCTGTAACCGAAATCGACACGTTGATGGCGGAGCTTCGAGGGGCCGCCTCGCGGCGACAGGCGGCGGAACACGACCTCCAGGTGAGCAAAGATCAGCTGCAGGTAAGCAAAGATCGCCTTCAGCTCGCTTTCAATGCTACCCAGCTCGGGTGGTGGCAGTACGACCCGATCCGCCGTGTTGGCTCGGGGGATGCGCGTTTTAAGGAAATTCTCGACGTGATCACTGATGAAATATCGATCGAGGATCTCATGAACCGGGTGCATCCGGACGACGCGGAAAGGTTTCGGGCGAACCGTCAGGCGGCGCTCGATCCGGCCAATCCGAAGCCGTACGTTCATCACGAGTACCGTGTACGGCGGCGAGACGGCCAGGTCCGCTGGGTGGAGGCTCATGGACTTGCTTATTTTGCGGGCGCCGGGCCTGAGCGACGGCTCGTAAGCTTCGGCGGCACCGTTCAGGACATTACCGAACGCAAGGAGCGCGAGGAAAAGGAGCACCTCCTCATGCGCGAGGTCAATCATCGGGCCAAGAACATGCTCAGCGTCGTGGACGCAATCGCTCATCAGACCGCTACCAGAAATCCCGAAGGTTTCATCGAGCGTTTCTCCGAGCGCATTCAGGCGCTTTCAGCCAATCAGGACTTGCTCATCCGGAACGAATGGAATGGGGTCGAGATCAAAGACTTGGTTTGCGCTCAGCTGGCGCATTTTGCCGACCTCATCGGTCCTCGTATCGCCGTGCACGGCCCCAAGCTGCGCCTAAACCCTGCTTCCGCGCAAGCCATCGGGCTCGCGCTCCACGAGCTCGCCACCAATGCTGGGAAATACGGGGCGCTGTCGATGGATACGGGTCGTGTCGATGTCCGCTGGGAGAGCGATGGTAACTCCTTGACCATGAGCTGGACTGAGCGTGAGGGGCCGGCCGTGTTTCCGCCGAAGCGGCGCGGGTTCGGCACCATAGTCATGGAGGCGATGGCGGAGCGCAGCGTGGATGGCAAGGTCGACCTTAACTATCCTCCCTCAGGCCTGACCTGGCGCTTGACCTGCCCAGCCGCGAACGCGCTGGAGGCCTGGGAACGCGAGCAAATTTTGGGGGAAGGGGAGGATCGAAATGACGGCGCGACTGACAAACGTCGCGCGGATCGAGAGCGCACTCGGCCTTAGAGCCGTCTCATTCGGGTAAACCCATACGAGCCGGTCACGTGAGACACAAAACACGTCTCAACAGGGTTGCGTTGCTGTATACGAGACGCGGTTTAAGTGAGGGTGATCCTAACGAGACATTTGAATGGCGCCGAGCCATGGTGGGGCTTGCAAATGTCTGCACCTGGAGAATGCGGACCAAGGAGCCGTAATGGGGAGGTCAGCATCTGACCCAAAGGCGCCACGTGCAGCATGACGTTGACGGTCAAATTGTAGCCAACGAAAACTGCTCCTGGAAAGACGGCGGAGAGTTGTAAACGAGCACCGCCACACCAGAGTTGAGGCCGTCACAATATCTTATGTAGGACTGAAGTCATGGCAAGTCGTGGGGTTCATTTCGCTATCACGCCAACCGAGATGGAATGCTTGTTGGCGGCTCCAAATGACGTCGAGCTGATGAAAATCATTGAAGCGCTCGAGGAAGCCTGGGACACTGAGAATCTTGCCCAATCGGACAAAGCCTGGAACGCGATCCATCGATGCCTCACGGACGGATCCTTGCTGTATGACAGCGGCAGCTATCCACTGAACCATGTGATATGCGGTGGGCGCGCTTTGTACAAAGGCGATGATTACACGATCTCATTGGTTACCCCGAGCCAAGTGCGTGACGTCTCCACAGCTCTCACATCATCATCGGAGCCTTGGCTTCGAGATCGCTATTACTCGCTGATTGATCCCAAGGAATATGATGGCGATCATGGTGAAGATGACTTCGAATACACATGGGAGTGGTTTCAAGGCGTCCGCGATTTGTTCAAAGAAGCATCAGCGACGGGTCGCGCGGTCATCTTCACTGTGGATGCGTAGCGCCGAGCATTTGCCTGTGCAGACTGCTTGTTGATTGACCAGAATTTACCCGCCGACGGCCTAAAACTGCATCAGCGGCCGCGTCTCTTGTTGGCCCATGGCCGACTACACCCGCCCGGACCGGAACTGGTCCGGTTACTGGGGTGCTGCGGTCATCGGCGAACGAATGAGGCCGACGGGATCGTAGCGAGGGATTGGGGGCGGCACGGCGCGCACTCCTTGGCCAATGCGACACAGATGCAACATGAAACCGGAAAGCCTTTGCATATCAAAGGCCTCTTGCGGATTTTGATTCCGCCATTCCCAGGTTCGAATCCTGGCGCCCGCCAACCAGTGCGGTCTCTGCGCCGTCGTTTCCGGCTGTGTGAGGACCGCCGACATTTCCGCGGGTTAGCGGGCAATGGGCGGGTCTTTGGCGAGGAAAATCGGGCGCTTCCCACCGAGGAGGGCGTTTTCCTGGACGAGTCTCTGCTGCATGCTCCCCAGCCATGCTCTTTTTTCGTGATCGTGGCAGCCCGGCTACAGCAAAGTCGGGAATCTTACGCTATTTGCTCTGATATGCGGCGATTCGGGCCGCGTTAGGGATTTCCGGCACAAGCCGGCATGGAGGGGGGGCATGAAGAAAGCACTAGGTCTGGTTGGGGCTACGTTGCTGTTCGCCGGCCCGGCGTTCGGGGCCGATGTGGGTACCAAGGCGCCCGCCTACAGGGCACCACCTCCGGTGCCCGTCTTCAGTTGGACCGGATTATATGTGGGCGTTCACGGCGGCTACGGCTGGTCAGACTCTCAGGGGCTCGACCTGAAGGGTGGCTTCGGGGGCGGCCAGGTCGGCTACAACTATCAAATCAACAACTTCGTTTGGGGCATTGAGGGCGACATCGCCGGAGCTGATATCTCGGAGACTGACACGTTCGGCCCGCTCTCCGTGAAAGTCTCCTTTGATACTCTGGCATCGTTGCGCGGCCGGTTTGGCGTCGCGTACGGAAACGCGCTGTTCTACGGGACGGCTGGCGCCGGGTGGGGGCATTTCAAGGTTTCCGCCAGTGCGTTTGGTTTCTCAGCATCGGACAGCGTGACGCTCAGTGGATGGACCGTCGGCGCGGGCATCGAATACGCGTTTCTACCGAACTGGAGCGCCAAAGTTGAATACTTGCACTACGGGTTCGGCAGCGAGAACTTCGTTGGCCTTCCTACCGGCAACCTCGACGTTGACACCATCAAAGCTGGTATCAACTACCGCTTTTAACTAGGGCCGCCGCGGCACATCACGGGGGCCTGAAGTGGACCCTATCAGCGGGACCACTGGGACCGCTTTCTTAATTGGAAACCCGACCGTCCCGATCTCCTGATATCACGCTGCAAGGAAGTCTGTCTGTTGCTGTTGTTGGGGCTGTGGGAATGTGGGCAACGCTCTTGCGTTGTCCATCATGTCCACAGCCCTCGCGGCGGCGCCGTGGCGGCCCAAGGGTGGCCAAGGGTGTGATAGGGGGCCCGGCAATCGACCTCCCCCCCCCGCGCGAATGGGTTTCCTTTTCCAGCCGACCGCCTCGGCCTCGTCGGCCGCGCCATTAGCGCCCCTTGCAACCCGTTGGCACCCGCGACAGAGCGGCAGAGTGCTTTCGCTGGATTTGATTGCCGCGGGAGGCCACCTCGGCATGTAGCGCAAGCTCATCCACACCTTCGGGTCCGCAAACCTGAGCGCGAGCGCGCGACGCCACAGACGATGGCGGTTAGCAACAGTCCTGCTATAAGAGGGCTGGTGAATCCCTTCATCAGGGTTTCCTCCAAAGTGTGGACTCGGCCCCATGATTGATGGGGCCTTTTTGTTGCGACAAAAATCCAGGTCAATGCTTCTGCATTTCTAGATTCTTGTCGGGACGATCGGCACTTTTGCCGGCATGAGCGGCAAGAACCATGTAATTGCGAGCAATGCCCAGCATTTCGATCCGCTCCGCTGGATCGCGCATTTTTTCCACAGCACGCAAACACTCTTCTGCCTTCTTTCGGTACTCGCTCATGGCAGCACCCATCCACGAATGTTAGCGACAAACTCGGACAGAGAAGCAACGGCCGTCCCAGGCGATCCCGAGGCCGAAGGGTGACGCCAATCAAATTTTCCGGAGTGTTGCAGTGGTACCGCACTCGCGGTGTGGCCGAAAGAATTTCAAGTTCCCAGGGAACAAATCTTCAATGTCGGAATTCTAACAAAGCATTCCGGCCGTTCGGAACCCTGCGTACCGGTCGCGACGCATTTGGCCGCCCAGGGGTCCCTCTCCCCTACCACCATCCTACGCGCCGGAGGAACCGGGGCGGCCATCCATCGAGGGGAGGGCATGAGAACGCAATTTGGGCTTTGGACTTCTCGCGCCTGGGGTTTTCTAGTCGACGCTTTAGCATACTCGCGTCATGTGATGATGGCGCTCGGGAGCGGACGAACACATCTCGAAGCTCTCCCAATGCCCGATGAGCCCCTGCTCTCTTGGAGCGTCTACCTCGCCGACGCCCCTGCCAAATGGCTCGGAACGGTTGAGGCCCCCACCGCCGAGGAAGCGGTCAAGATCGGCGCGGAGAAGTTCGGCCATGACGCTAAGAGATTGATGGCGGTGCGGCGGCGCTAGGCTCCTCAATCAACTCGACCTTAACCGTCGCAGACCGCAGAGCCAGAAGGGTCTCGCTCGTCATCCAACGCCATTCCTCGCGGCCTTGGTATACGGCGTGCCGTACAAATCGAGCATGGCAACCGGCCGATCAGTCTTGATCCCTACGGTATCTATCACCAACGTGTCACCCTCGTAGTGGCCGACCGAATCCCCATACCAGGACGGCGTCACCTGCGCCGGATGAGGGCGATCCATGCGCACGTGACGGACTTCATGATCCTCGCCGTAAAGGATCGTGATCTTGTCCGGCCGCTGCAGAATTTGCATTGCAACGTCTTCAAAGATGAACGGCACCCCTGAGGGCCAACACTCGGTCCACGGTGTCGGATGGCCCTTGCCACTCAATTCGAGTTCGCCATGCTTTTTCACGACTTCCGCTGCATCCGACTTCAGAATTGGATTCGTGTAGTCGCCGACCAGCTGGTTGGGGTGGTCCACGAGCAAGGGTTTCGTTCCTGGCGAGCGCGGGCGGCCGTCAACGTCGAAAATTTGCGTCCGTCGCGACCTGTTCGTCACCGGACCCGGCCCCGATAACGGCACCTCAAAGCCGGGGTAGAATGGGTGTGCCCATATGCCGGAAAGATCCGGGATGGCGGCCGTGTCCTGCGCACCTCTATCGGCCGGCCCGCCCGCAGACATTGCCGCTTGCGGGCGGGCGGGCATCGCCGCGGCTAAAGCCGAGATACCCAGTTGCTTTTGGCCAGCTGGCAGCCGCCCCTCCTGTGACCATGCGGCAATCAACCTGCTCGCTCAGACCGTCGCGAGTCATCCCATTTTAGGCGGAGATCGAGCGGACGCTCACCCGCTCCGGCACCGATCGCTTCGTCTATTTCTGTGCACAAAGGCGAAGCCGGGTCGTTGGCCAGTAACGACACAAAGTGATGGCAGTGCAAAGGGTTGCGCGGCACCGTGGCCATTGGACCCGTGTCCGGATTGCAACATCTTCGCACTATTTGGGCTGACAGCCACTTTTCCGCCCGCGGAATGCCTAACGGCGCCCGCGTTGTGTCTTCCACGTGCAGTCCGCGGTGGTGATGATTCCCTCGCGCGCGACAGCTTTCTGACGCGGATGAAGTCTTCGAGCGTGAACAGAACCAACAACATCGCAAAAGCGTGCCGATAAGAGGGCCGGCCGATGACAAGGCGGCGGCTGCTGGGCCAATTCGGTAAGGCGATCGAGGCTGCTTTCACGCCTTATAACTTGGTGCCGGGGCCTGACGATCCACCGGTGCTGAAGGTGATGAGTTTTGAGGAATTTTCACACCTTCAAACCGAAGAAATAGTACGCATTGGCTCCAAGATCGTCGAGCGGTTCGAACAGCTCTTTCGGCTCTACTGCGTAGCTCGAAGGGGCGACGACTTCTGCGACTTCAAGAGTCTGGCGCTCGAGATGGCAATAGAATTGTTTCCGGACTTTCGTTTCAAGGCTGATCCCGATCTCCTTGAACTGCTTTTTCCTCTGTACGGCTTGCTCGCAAACGGCACTTGCGTTTTTGACTATCAGCTTTTGGTGACTCGGATGGCAGACAGCTGTTTTTCCATCAAGAAGCAACCAAACCAGAGCAAACCCGGCAATCAGCTGGTCCTACTCTGGCTGCTCGCCGACGTCGAGGCGGTTCAATTGGCGAGGAAGCGGCACCGCCCTTATTCGGATCGTGAGGCCATCAAGAAATTGATGGGTGAGGAGCCTTTCAAAGCGCGGTGGGGAGGTATGAACACGAAGACATTGTGTAACTGGCTGAGCGCCGCCCGCGCGTCATTCGAACGCTCTGGGCAGCGACCTGTCTCGAAAATCAGCTAAAGACATAATTAGATTTCGGCTTGTAATTAGGGCATCGCTCGATCACGAGCACGGCCTGTCTATACGGCATTGGCGCCGAATCGGTTCAGGGATCTCTGGAGGGAGTGAGAGCAGCGACTATTTTCTGGCGAATGGCTTCGCTAGCGTCAGTGGTGGTCACGGACGATCTTGGTGGGTTTTCGCAAAGGTCCAAGCGATCGGAAAAATGGCGTGGATGGCGGGCATGGCGCCAGGCGTCAATGGCATCGAGATCGCACTTCGCGGGTTTTCCCGAGAGCCGGTTCGGTTCATCAGCCGTTCAGGAGGAACCGGCTAGCCAAATCATCGCAAGAAGGCTTACTTTCAAGGAGGACGCATCATGTCTCGTTTTGTCACAGCATTGTCCGCCGCTGTTATCGCCACTGCATTCGTTGGCGGTGCCGCATTCGTGCCCACGCCAGCCGAGGCCGCGAAGATGTCCGCCGCCGAGAAGGCCGCGCTGAAGGAGAAAACTGCCGATTGTAATAAGCAGGCGAAGGAGCAGAAGCTCGGATTTCTTAAGGGGCGGAAATTCGTCAAGGAGTGCGTGGCCAAGCCATAGCGCGGATTTTGCTGCGCTTGATCCGGGCTCTACTTGCTGTGTTTACATGGGCTCAGGCGCGAAGCGCGTGAGCCCACTCTTCGCTTGCGGCTGAGACTCTGTCCGAGTTGCGCCGGCTCGTCATGACCGTGCCGCAACAAATCTGAGCCGCTTCTGCTCATCGTACTCAGGCTGAGTATCACGATCTAAAGAACGCCGGATGAAAGCGCAATGATGCGAGCTATCAGCATGCTAGACTGACCTTTTTTTGCGGGTTCATCCACGATCGGAGCATGCCATGTCAGGTGAAAGTCTGCTTGTTATTTTGCTGGTCGGATTGATCGCGGGTTGGCTTGCGGGCCAGATCGTGAAAGGCACCGGCTTTGGTCTCGTGGCGGACCTTTGCATCGGAATCATCGGCGCTTTTATCGGCGATTGGCTATTGCCCCGACTGGGGATCCATCTCGGTACCGGTATCCTGGCCGCCATTATCGCCGCTACGATCGGCGCAGTTCTGCTTCTATTCATTCTCAGGCTCGTCAGCAGACGAGGGCGGTGGTGAGCTTGTCGCCGCGCCCGTTTTATTTGTTCGTCGTTGCTGGCGGCTATCCTGAGCTTTGTCTTGATCCAATCCCACCAGCGGCCGCGCCGTGTGATAGGCTTGTTTGGCTCAACAGCATCGCACTTTCACTGCGTCCGCGGCCGCAATGGCAGATCGGACCCGAGGGGCGGGCTTCCGAATCGGAATCGGGTTTCGACGTAGTAACGGTTACTACCCCGGCAATTTTGCCGATTTTAAGCTTTCGGGCTCCGCAGGCATAGTGGGAGGCGACATCGTCAACTCTGCGACATCGCTACCGCCCATTTCGACCGCCATGCACCACGTGGCTCACCCACAAGAATGACGCGTACCTCCTCCATGTCTACCGGGGTCGCCTCGAATATCCGGAACTGCGCCGCAAGGTCATCGCTCTCGCTACGGAGCATCGCGCGACCACGGTCCTGATCGAGAATGCGGGTCCGGGCATGAACCTTCTGCAGGATCTCAGAGCGGCCATGCCTCAAGGAATGACGCGTCCGATCGGCGTCAAGCCGGAGGGCAGCAAAGTCGATCGAATGGCGGCTCAGTCGGCGAAGATTGAGGCGGGTCACGTCCATCTGCCGAACAGCGCGCCGTGGCTCGGCGACTTCCTCACCGAGCTTTTGTCATTTCCAAACGGTCGTCACGATGATCAGGTCGATAGCGTTTCTCAGTTCCTCCGATGGTTGCAGAACGATGCGTATCAAAATCCGGTGCTGTGTGCGCCGATCCTCATCACACGTGCCGATATGGGTCTTCCCCCGCTGCACATCGACTGGTCGTGCCGGCACTGAGTTTTCCATCAGATCGGGAACCTTCGTTGTCGCATCGCAGCAGGCTTGCGAGCTTCTATACGCGGACGGATCAGCCGCAACCCATCGATGCAATCGGTCCCGACCTCCGCTCCGTGCATGGGGCCACGTCCCGCGCCGCGCTCTCAAGCTGCGCGCGGTGCCGCACGATCGCCTTATCCCGGCCGCCCGCGCCCGCCCAAGATTGCCCTGGATCGTGCTGCGCGCCACCGCACGCGACGGCGAGCGATCGCACCCCCATGCCGGTGCATGTTTGCCAAGCGTCATCGCGAGGATCGGATAGACGTTTCGTTTCATGGTAGCGGCAGCGTAGCATGCGAAGATCGCGACGGCGCATGTCCCTTTGGTGGCAGCAGTACCCCAGTAACCGGACCCGCCGGCCGGTGGCCGCCGTCTCAGCTATGGGCCACAAGCGGTCATTCACTCACCGCAACAAAGGCACATCTGGCGATCTCAGCGCTACTGTTCTTTCAGGCCGCTGCAGGAACCTAAGCATCACAGTTGCGTCTTTTGCCGTGCCGACCATCGATGCCGACCGACACCGGTCCGTCGATCGTCACGCGGCGCACGACGCGGGGCTCATCGCCGTAGTCGTCGATTGCCCTGTGCTGTGTCGCAGATGAGGCTAAGGCCGCTTTCAGAGCTCCGACCGTCCATCGAACATCATGTTCGTTCGCTTAGGCTCAATGAATGGTAATCGCGGTATCGCCGGAGAAGTGGCGCCCGTCCAGAAAGCGACCCTCGATTCGGACCGGAAGGGTCGATCCAGACGTACCCCATGAGAGCACGGTCGCTCGGTCGTACTTGAGTTGGGCATACGTCCCTGTCGTGCCCGGGCCCGCCGTGAACGGCGCTCCACTCGCACGATGAAGCATGTCGCCAGCGAGCGGAGCTTTGGTGACGGGGTCGAGCGCAGAGATCGTCACGCTGTCGGGATCAACTTGGCTTGCATCACGCGGCGCTGCAAGTTGGATCGTGGCCGTGATCCAATCTCCACCAGCTATGTGGAGCGTGTCGGGATCAACATCCACGGATTCTGCAACGTTCAACCTTCGGACACGATTGTTTGCGCCGATGTAAATGTTCCCCGATGCGTCCACGGCGATACCCTCGGGCGAACCAACACCGGCGCTTGTCGCGGGACCACCATCTCCACCGAACGAGCCGTCACCGTCGCCCGCAATCGTCGTAATCGTGCCATTCGCGTCGATCATGCGCACGCGATTGTTTCCGTAGTCCGTAACATAGAGCTCACCAGCCAGGCCAAACGCCAGGCCTCGCGGGAAGCTCAACAAAGCGGCGGTAGCCGGCCCGGAGTCGCCGCTGAAACCGCTTAATGACGAGCCGGCGTAGGTCGAGACGTTGCCCGACGAATCGACTCGCAGTACACGATTACTCAGCGTGTCTGCGACGTAGAGGTATCCACTGTTGTCGCGAACGACGTACCGAGGACCGCTGAAACCAGAAGTGAACTTTGAGATTATTCCCGTGGCATTTGGTGGCGTCGGCGCGGCAACACGGCGCAGGTTGTTTGCTGACTGCTCGGCGATGTAGAGATTCCCAGAATCATCGAAAACGATCCCCGTGGGGCGGTTCAGTTGTGCCTGAGTCGCCAGACCGTTGTCACCGGAAGACCCTTGCACGCCATTTCCCGCATACGTCGAGATTAGGTTGTTCGTCATGTCGATCCGGCGAACGCGATTGGAATCATATGACACATAGAGATTTCCTGCGGCGTCAAATGCGAGCGACGGCGCTTCGCCGAGATTGAGCTGTGCCACCCTCGGGTCACCCCCGTCTCCACTGAAACCGGCGAGCCCGGTGCCGGCGATCGTGGTGACTCGTTGTGTTGCGAGCGTGAGCTTCCGAACACGATGCGCTCCATTTTCGGCGATATAGACGTCACCCGACCTGTCCACTGCGAAGCCATGCACGCCGTATAGTTTGGCATCTAGCGCGCGCGCTCCCCCGGGATCGAGGATGGGGTTGCCAGCGACCGCCTTGATAATGCCGGCGTCGGGGCCGATCGTGTCTACACTGCGAATGCAGTGATTGGAGCTCTCCGAGACGATAACCTTTCCCGTGGAGGAATCGAATGCGATACCAAACGTGAATGTCTCGAGGGCATTGAGTGCGGGCCCGTTGTTGCCACTAAATCCGGCAACCAACGGATTCCCGGCGAACGCATGAATGTACCCCGCGGAATCGATTCGTCGGACGCCATTCAACGTCGTCACATAAACGTTGTTTGCGGGATCGAACGCTAGGCTAAATGGTTGGCCGAGCGCCGCGCTCGTTGCGAGCCCCTCGTCTCCGGTGTCCCCGCTAATCCCTGTTCCGGCCACCGTGTTGATGATGCCCGCTGCATCGATCCTGCGGATGCGGCTATTGTTGGTGTCGGCAATCCAGACGAGACCATTGCTGTCGACGGTCACGCTGCGGGGATTATTAAGCTTGGCCGCCGTCGCAGGTCCACCGTCTCCAGAGAAGCCCGGGCCGTTTCCGCCAGCTACGAGAAGGACCTGCCCGCTTGTCGCGTTACCAACCGAGAGATCGATCCGATTAACTGAACGATTGCCCGTGTCGGAGAAGTAGAGATAGGCTTGATCCGCGGATAGGCGTTGAACGAAGACGCCGAGCGGCTGCGTGATCCTCTGACCACTCGCCTGCTGCCCATACGTCGGAACGCCCGCGGTACCGGTCCCGATGACTGTCGTAACGGTATTCGCGCTCAGATCGACTCGACGGATGCGGTTGTTGGTAAATTCCGCAAAGTAGAGAATGTTCGGGCCGTCCATAGCGACGCCGAATGCTGTGTTGAGTGGCTGCTCAGTCGACACCCCGTCGCCACCCATACCCGGGGAGCCAGTGCCTGCAACCGTCGTAATGATGCCTGTCGCATGATCGACTCGCCAGATGCGAGAGATGTCGGGGATGTAGATGTTTCCACTGGAGTCGACGGTTAGAAGTCGTGGAGTGTCAAGAATCGCTGCCGTCGCGGGCCCGTTGTTCCCGATATCAATGTCTTTTCCAGCCAAGCTTACGATGTTTAGTGCTTCTTGACCTGTCGTGCCGGAAAGACGCAGAGCGCTGGCAGCGGGGTTGTCCCCGCCCGTCCAAGAACATCCGTGAAGTCCCGCGAGGGCCGACAGTGTGAGGAGCGGAATGACAATGGATACACGGACTTTGCGCATGGTATGGCTCCCTCGAAAAAGTGAATAGTCAGTTGGCCGTCGCGTACACCTATTCGCAGCGCCTGAGCAAATGAAACGAGGTAGCCGCCGAACTTCGGCATGTGGAGCCTCCGAGCACGAGTATAGCCGAAGGCTGGCGGGACATCATCAAACGGCTTCGTCAGCATCGATGTCAGGCGGACGGCGGCTTATCCTCCGACAGCTGCCGTCCCGGGCGGATGCCGGTGACGGCAGAGTTGGGCCACAAAGAGACGAAAATCGAGGAAAATCCGCGATTCTGAAGCGGACATTTCGCGGCCCGGGAACAAAAATTGCGGCTGCGCGCACGAAGTAGCCGGCGATGATCAGCAGGAACGAATGCCGGCGGTTGCCTATCGCTACACATTTGGTGTTGCCAGCGCATTCTAATGAGCGGACGCCTCCCGCCGGCGCACCGGCACACAGACAGTTATCCAGTTAGAAAACTATTGTTGACAGATGCCCGTCGCGCATCTATTGTTAGCTGTATGGCTAACCATTCTCCTCATCTCGACAACGTGTTCAGGGCGCTCGCCGATCCAACGCGGCGCGCAATCATTGCGCGGCTCTCGCAAAGTGAGGCTTCCGTGGGCGAACTCGCTCAGCCATTCGACATGGCTCTGCCGAGCCTGATGAAACACATACGTGTGTTGGAAACCGGTGGCCTCGTCGAGTCGGAGAAGCATGGCCGCGTCCGCACATGCCGCCTGATGCCAGGCGCCATGAAGGGGGCCGAGAACTGGCTCGCCGAGCAGCGCGCCATCTGGGAAGCCCGCCTTGACCGGCTCGAGTCTTATGTAGCGACGCTTGAGAAGAAGCCGCCAAGGAGAAGGCGTCGTGACTGATGCGCCCAACCACACTACATCCTCAAAAGCACAGGAAATCTCCATGACCTCAACTCCGGACGCCGCCCTCGCACACTGGGATATCGAGCGCGAGATCGTTCTCTCGCGTGTCATCAAGGCAAAGCGTGATGTCGTCTTTGCTGCCTGGACAGAACCGGAGCATTTGCCGAACTGGTTCGGGCCGGCGGGGTTCAAGATCGAAACCAAGGAAATCGACATTCGCGTCGGCGGCGTGTGGCGCTTCGACATGCTCGCCCCAAACGGCCAGCGATTTCCGAATCGAATGCGCTTTCGGCGCATCGAGCCGCCGCACCTGATCGAGATTGATCACGGTTCGGACATGGATGACGATCCAGGCCGTTTTCGCACCACGATTACGTTCGATGAGCAGAGCGACGGCAAGACCGTGATCACGCTGCGGCAACTGCATCCGACCAAAGCACAGCGCGACAGGACGATCGGCTTCGGCGCCGTCGAGTACGGCTACCAGACCCTGGACAAGTTGGCTCGGCATGTCGAGACAGCGGCAGGCTGATGACTTCGAATGGAACCCTGAAAGACGGGTGTGATGAGCGCCATGATGTCCGGTTCCGAAAGCGCTGGCGATGTCTCTTGCGGGTCATGAGCGTCGGGTTTGCCGACCATCTGGCACGGCAGCTTCACCCCAGCTAGCCGACGTGGTTCTGCAACGGCGACCGCGGCAGCGATCGGGCCAATCACGGACTCATGCGTTCCCCAAAAGACTGTTCGGAGGCGTGGCGGCCATCCTTCGGTGGCCCCCGCCGCAGCAGCGGGATTGCGGGTTCGCGGGCAAGAGCCCGCGCCCCGGCATGACGGCCGCCGCCCTCACATCTGCGCCGGCAGTTCCTTCAAAAACTCCGCCACATACGCCTTCCAGAACGCGGCGCGCAGGTGGGTGAAATGGCCGTGGGTTTCTTCGCTCGCCGGGATCAGCACGTATTTGGCATTGGGGATGCGCTTGATCTCACGCTCCGTGGAGGCGATCTGCGGCGGGTTAGCCTCGTCGTCGCCGGAATTGATGGCCATCAGCCGCGCCTTGATCTTGTCGAGGTGCGGCGTCGGGTTGTAGTCCATCACGGCCTCGATGCCCCACAGCGTATCGTTGGCGTCGCGGTGCTTCGCCTCTTCCTGCAGCTTCTTGTACATTTCGTCGCCGGCCTCGCGGGTTGGGAACATCTTCTGGAGCTGCAGCACGTTCTCGGTCTGCAGGAAGCCGTAGGGCGCCGTCACGGTCCATTGGGTGGGGTTCTTGTCGTAGAAGCCGTTGTTCCAGCCCGGATCCTGGCGGATCGCTTCGGCCGCGATGCGGCGCTGCATCCAGTTGCGCCCGCTGATCTGGATTGGCTGGCTCGCGATCGCAATGAGGCCGTCCATCAGGTCCGGGTAAGTGTAGCCCCACATCCAGGTGTGCATGCCGCCCATGGACGAGCCCATGACCAGGCGCAGATGCTTGATGCCGAGGCCTTCGGTGATGAGCCGGTATTCCGACGCGACGATGTCCTCGTAGCGGTAGTGCGGGAACTTGCCCTTGAGGCCGTCGCTTGGCTTGCTGGAGCCGCCGCGGCCGATGCCGTCCGGCAGCACGATGAAGTAGCGCGCAGCGTCGAGCGGCTGGCCGGGCGCGAACAGCTCGTCGGCGAGCGACGGCATCAGCCACGCCTTGCCGCTGGAGCTCGTGCCATGCAGCAGGATCACGGCGTTGGCGATGTCGCCTGAGGCGTTGCGCTGCGGCGTGCCCAGCGTGGTGTAGTGGATATTGAGAGCCGGCAGGGCTTCGCCGCTTTTGAAGCGGAAATCCTTGATGACGAAATCGCCTTCCTTCTGATTCGGCCAATGGGTCGTCGAAGGCGCTTGCGCGAAGGCGGCCGAAGCGGCCGTCAGCAGCAGGGCGGTGGCAAAGGCGCGGAAGGTCATCGGTATTCTCCAAGTAGAACGCGGGCGGAAGCGGCGAACCGCGAGACCGGTTGAAAGCGCTCAGAGTACGCGGTTTTAGCGTGACCGAGAAGCCGTCGAGGGACCCCGGCGGTGTGGATACGCGGATTCGATGCCGCTGCGGCCTCGCAAAAGCCGGCTCCGAGTGCCATTTTGTGGCTGAGAGAATCACTTAATCTTCCTGGCCATCGCCCTTCGTACCTCGCACCTGGGACATCACACTTGCCCGACCCCTTGAAGCAAGCACCTCCGGCCCCCATCGCTGTCGCCCCAGGCAGCATCGCGGCGCGGGCCCGTGCGGCGGCCGCGCCGCCCTATCTTGCGGGACTGAACCCGGAGCAGCGCGAGGCGGTGGAGACGCTGGATGGTCCGGTCCTGGTGTTGGCTGGCGCTGGGACCGGCAAGACCCGGGTGCTGACCACCCGAATTGCCCACATCCTCAGCCTGGGCTGCGCCCGTCCGGCGGAAATCCTCGCCGTCACCTTCACCAACAAGGCGGCGCGGGAAATGAAGCGCAGGATCGGCGAGATGGTCGGCGAAACCGTCGAAGGCATGCCGTGGCTCGGCACCTTTCACGCGATCGGGGTCAAAATCCTGCGCCGGCACGCCGAGCTGGTCGGCCTCAAAACCAATTTCACCATTCTGGACACCGACGACCAGATCAGGCTCATGAAGCAGCTGCTCGAGGCCGAAAATATCGACGAGAAGCGCTGGCCCGCCCGCGTCCTCGCCGGCATCATCGACGGCTGGAAGAACCGCGGACTCATCCCCGACCAGGTCAAGCCGGGCGAAGCCGCCGCCTTTGCGGACGGCCGCGGCATCAAGCTCTATGCAGCCTATCAGGGCCGGCTCAAGAGCCTCAATGCGGTCGATTTCGGCGATCTTCTGCTGGAGAACATCCGCCTGTTCCGCGAGCACGCGGAAGTCCTGCGGCAGTATCAGCACCGGTTCCGGTTCATTCTGGTCGATGAATATCAGGACACCAACGTCGCCCAGTATCTGTGGCTGCGCCTTCTGGGGCAGAGCACCGCTTCACCTCCTCCTGCAGGGGAGGGTGAAAGAAGCACCCGCCCCCCCAAGAACATCTGCTGCGTCGGTGACGACGACCAGTCGATCTATGGCTGGCGCGGCGCCGAAGTCGACAACATCCTGCGCTTCGAGAAGGACTTCCCCGGAGCCAAGGTGATCCGCCTGGAGCGCAACTATCGCTCGACCGCCCATATTCTTGCCGCAGCCTCCCATCTCATCGCCCACAACGAAGGCCGTCTCGGCAAGACGCTGCGTTCTGAGAGCGAGGCCGGCGAGAAGGTGACGGTGACCTCCGCCTGGGACTCCGAGGAGGAGGCCCGCATCATCGGCGAGGAGATCGAAGACCTGCAGCGCCACGGCCATTCGCTCGACGAGATCGCCATCCTGGTGCGCGCGTCGTTTCAGATGCGCGAGTTCGAGGATCGTTTCCTCACCCTCGGCCTGCCCGTGCGGGTGATCGGGGGCTTGCGTTTTTATGAGCGCGCCGAAATCCGCGACGCGCTCGCCTATCTGCGCTGCGTGAATTCCGAGGCCGACGACCTTGCCTTCGAGCGCATCGTCAACGTGCCCAAGCGCGGCCTCGGCGACGCCACCATCAAGCTTCTGCACGACCATGCCCGCGCGGCAGAGATTTCCCTGATGGCAGCGACCCGCGCCGTTATCGCCACCGACGGATTAAAGCCGAAGCCGCGCCAGGCGCTGCGTGACCTTCTCGCAGCGTTCGACCGCTGGCGCGCCAAGGCCGCGACCGTCTCCCACACCCAACTTGCCGAAATCGTACTCGACGAGTCCGGCTACACCGAGATGTGGCAGAAGGACCGCTCCGCGGACGCTGCCAACCGGCTTGAAAACCTCAAGGAGCTGGTGCGGTCCATGGAGGAATTCGAGAACCTGCAGGGCTTTCTTGAGCACATTTCGCTGGTCATGGACGCCGAGCGGAATGCCGGGGCCGACGCCGTATTGATGATGACACTGCATTCCGCCAAGGGCCTCGAGTTCGACACGGTGTTCCTGCCCGGCTGGGAGGAAGGCCTGCTGCCGCACCAGCGCTCGCTCGACGACGAGGGCCGCGCCGGTCTGGAAGAAGAGCGCCGTCTCGCCCATGTGGGCCTGACCCGGGCGCGCAAACGGGCGAAAATCTATTTTGTGTCGCACCGCCGTATGCGCGGCTCATGGACCGCGACGATGCCGTCACGTTTCATTGACGAACTACCCGAGCCCCATGTGGCGGTTGAGGAATCCAAGGGCGCCTTTGGCGGATTTGCGGGCAATGTCGGCGGCTCGCGTTTCGACCAAATGGAGACCTTCGGCTCGACCTACAGCACCCCTGGCTGGCAGCGCGCCAAAGGTCGCGGGGGCGGGTTTGGCACCGGCGGAAACGGGTCGGGCGGCCCGGGCGGCGCATCGCCGGGCGGGTTTCGCGACGCTAGGGCAGGCCCCGCGGGAGCACGCGGGCGCGGCGCGAGGACCGGCCCACTGACCATCGAAGGCGAACTGGTGGCGAAATCGACCGGCGCCGTCTCGGCCTACGCGATCGGCGACCGCGTGTTCCACCAGAAATTCGGCAACGGCAACGTGGTGCAGGTCGAGGGCAACAAGCTCACCATCGCGTTCGACCGGGCGGGGGAGAAGAAGGTGGTTGATAGCTTTGTGGAGCGGGCGTGAGCCTTTTCCACAACAAAACAGCACCTCTTTTTACCACCCCGCGAGTACCGTTTTCACGCTCTAAATGGCTATAAACACATAACGAATCTCAGATTTGGACAAACCGTTACACAGTTGCGCCAACCAGAAAACAATGGTGTGCAATTGGGCATCCTCGTTTCCTGCCAAGGGTGCCGATGTTTACGAACAGCCGCGATATCAAACGCCGCCTCGAAAAGGAAGGATGGGTGCTTGAGCGAGTTACCGGCTCACATCACGTCTTCAAACACCCTCAATTGGCTGACACCGTCGTTTTACCACATCCAAAAAAGGAATTGGGTCCAGGTCTTGTCCGCGCCATATATAAACAGGCAAAATGGAAACGGGATTGATTGAGGGTTCTCATGCCCCACTATGTGGCGATTGTTGAGGATGCCGGACCTGAAAAAGCGGTTGGCGTCTGGTTTCCCGATCTACCAGGCTGCTTCTCCGCCGGCGATGACATCGACGAAGCATTACGCAACGCACAAGAGGCTTTGGCCCTTTACGCCGAGTCGCAAGCCATTGAAGGCCGCGCGCTTCCTTCGCCGCGCGCGGTTTCTGCATTGAAAAATGATCCCGGAGTTACAGCGGATCTGCGCGAGCACACCATCGCACTGATCCCTTTGACGGCCGCCGCGGAGCATGCGGCCGAATAGATTTGCGGACGCCGTCGCCGCTATGCCCCGTTATATCGCCCTCCTTCACAAGGACGCCGATAGTTGTTATGGCGTGTCGTTCCCGGACTGGCCGGGAGTCGTCACAGCTGGCGACACCATCGATGAAGCTCTCCAGCAGGCTGGAGAGGTTCTGACCTTCGCGGCTGAAGACTGGGAAGATTGCGACGGCATCAAGGGAATTCCCAAGCCTCGCACAATCGACGAATTGCGCGCCGATCCGGAATTTCGCGACGGTGCGGTCGATGCCGTGATTGCTGCCGTACCTTTCCGAGTGAAGGCCGAGGCAGCCGAGTGACATTCGGCCTTGCCGCCGCTCACGAAACATGACCATCACCCCTT
>WNFC01001344.1_pt1 | contig 30266 bp, 32 predicted proteins | sample 5400541 | NCBI WGS metagenome assembly WNFC01 (sample SAMN13153342, study PRJNA577476) | soil metagenome | isolation source: 120 cm saprolite under Douglas fir tree site 2 hole 2 replicate 1 | place: USA:California | collected 2015-04-18
CTGAAAAGGCTGGCGGCGGCGGTTCAACTCCGTCCCTGGCCACCATCATTCCAAAGAACTTAGTTAGCGGTGTAGGGCCAAAATTTCGAATCCACGATCCAACCCACGATTGCTCACTGAACCCTCTCCGCAAGCAGGTGAATCCGGTCGCCCAATAGCTGCTCCAGGAACTTGCCCTGTGCCTCGCGCATCGACTGCGTCGTCAGCGTACAGATGCTGACCGAGGGCTGGGATGTGAAGAGTGTCAGTCACATTCTTGGTATTCGCGCCTTTGGTTCACCGCTTCTGACGGAGCAATCATTGGGCGTGGGTTGCGGCGCACGAACCTAAGATGTGCTCAACCAGCCTCTCAACGAGCGTCCGGAAAGGCTACGAAGAGACGATTCCAGTGGACAGGGATCCTCGCAGACGGCAAGAAGGCACACACGAACAAAGGTGCCGTGTCACAGTGACCTCGGAAAGAAGTTTGCCGACTTTCTCGACGACGCGAATGACGTGCTTCGCTACCTGAAGAACGAGCGGTTTGCCTTCTCGGTCACGTATTACGAACACAATCGGCCGCGCCAGTTTTACCCTGACTTTATCGTCGTCGTGCGCGATAAGAACGGAAAGGAAACCATGTGGCTCGCTGAAACAAAAGGCGAGATGAGCACGAATGTGCCTTTGAAAAATGGCGCAGCGCAGACTTGGTGCGAAAAGATGAGCACTATCAAGTACGGCCATTGGGGCTACCTTGTTGCCCAACAGCTCAAGCTTGAGAAGGCGCTGATCAAAGGCGCCAGCACGTTCGCAGACCTTGTTTCCGAGCTGTCGGGATAAGCCAGACACGCGCCGCACTGAGAGGCGGTCTTCGCGCTTATTGTCTTAGTCCAAGCGCTCGCAGCCATTCGTCAATCTGACCGAAGGCATCTTGCTGCCACTGTTCCGGGGTGCGACCGCCGAGGATTTGGGTATCCGCGACGAAGCGCCGGACACAGGTCGGCCCATGGCCGTCCGCCGTATCGAACTTCTCAGCGATGTAGCGGTAGCCCTCTGCGCCGCTGGGATGGTCCAGAATCGGTCGGCAGGCTTCAGCCAGCGCACCGATACCGCCGGGATAGTTCCGGATGCAGTAGTAGATGTCGTAAGCATCTTTCTGCTTGTAGCGGCCCCGCAAAGCATGACCTTTCATGGCGAGCAGGGCGGGGATCGAACAGACCGCGATCTCGACGCGGTTAGTACCGCCGGCAGGCATCGGCCCGTCAATCGCGACCAACTGATAGAAGCGGAGTGCCAGATCGGCACCATCCGCCTTTTGCACGGCGAAGTCGTTGACGAGCGGAGGGTTGTTCTTGACGATCTCGGCGTGACGAGGCATCAGGAAATCGACGATGATGTCGATCGGGGCGCCTCCATCCGTCGCGGGAACCTGACGGACAAGCTGAAAGCGTCGCAGCTCCGCCCGTTGTTGATAGCCATGCCCTCTCAGGGCGTCGATCAACGTGGCATATTCGCCGTCGCCCAGAGCTTCCGCATCGAGATCGAGGTCCACGTCGAGCGAGCCGACATGCGGCATGTCCTCGTTATCCAGCAATAGCCACGGGACGGCGCCGCCGATAACGGCGAACTTGCCTTGAAAGCTCCCCAGAATCTGCCCGATCTCAATCAGCACGCTCTTGACTGCGGCGGTCGTGCGATCATCGTAGTCGGTTGCCGACTGCGGCTCAGGAGGAGTTATGTCTGCCATGTGAGCCTCTCTCGCCGCAGATGTTCGGCTGCTTCCCGCCCGCGTTCGCCGGCAGCGGTAAGGTCAAGGTAGGTCTGGATCGGACTCGTGCAGACGGCTCGTGGCGCCGGCTCGATAATATCGCGGAACAGCCCTTGGTCCTTGGGGAGGGTGACCACGACATTCTCGCCTTTGGAAGCCGGGGACAGCTTTAAGCCGACCTGTAGCCGTTCCAAACCGGCGTTGTCCGCATAGAAATACTGCATGCCGGTGCGGCCATAAGGCGCCAGCCAGTGCGCCGCGGAGAACGATGCAAAGACGGCCTGTCCGTTCTCGGGCCCGGCATGAAGAGCTTGACGCGCGGCCTCCTCAAAGGCGCTGCCGTGAAGGGTCGTATAAAAACTCATGCGCTTGCCGGCGGGCGGCTCGTATGCATCCCGCCAGGCATTGAGCAACGCGTCAGGTTCGGAAATGAACAGACCCTTGTCGGACACCTGGCCCCATTCCCGGTCCAGCAAGCCAGAGCGCACATTGCTGACATGGCCCAGGCTGACACCGGCGATCTCGGCGAGCTCGGTGACCCGCCATGGGCGGGCCGGATCGCGGAGCATCACGCGCAGCACTTGCGCGGATTTCGGCTTGAACAGCGACTTGAGCTCCCGTCGCTCGACGGAAGGCTTGCTTGACACGAGCCGTTCGATGAATACGCTGTCGAAAACGAGCCTGGCGTTGCCTTCGAGGTCGAGAAATCCGACCGCATTTTCCCGGCACAGCGCCTGCGCCTCCGGAGAGAGATACGGCGCAATGAAGATTGGCGTCGCTTCGCTTCCGAAATGAGCGACGTAATTGCGCAACTGGAGCAGGGCCGTCCGCACATGGCGTGGCTGACCGCTGGCCTTCACTTCGCAGACAAACACATGAGGGCGGTCGGATACATTGACGCGCGCGAGGATGTCGACGCCGTGATCGGGACCCGACGGCTCGACTTTAATGTCCTGAAGCTTGATCGCCGGCACTTGGTCGATGAGCGCACCAAGGGCGTCCGCGGCGCGGCTCTTCAGTTCTTTCATCGATTCAGGCACCTTCAGCATATGTTGAAAGTACCATGCACAGTGAAATTTGTAAAACTAATTTCACTGATTTAACGTATTTCAGCAACCGCTGAAACACCTTACTATGCTGAAATTACCCCATAACCTGTTGTCCGGGCTTAACGTGCCCTAACGTCCGTTCCGTGACGTGACCCCTAATCGGCTACAGTCTACGCAGAGGATAAGCCCGTGAGTTTGGCGCCGCTCGATTTGGTTTCTGCCCACCCATGGCGGCGCGTAGCTTTCACGACATATGCCCTTAGTCTCTCATTCTTTGAGGCCGTCATACTTGACGCAATGGTTCGCGGAGGTGGACGCGAGGCGCTGATTCTTGCGGATGTTCAGGGGCAGCAGACTCGGTTCTTCTGTTTTGTCGATACCGTCTCCGCCCGTAACTTCGCCGGAACCAATGACGCACATGGCTGGATCGGTCTCCGGTTTCAGTTGCTGGCCGGCGGTCCTCCCAACGACGTCCTGCTGCGCGTCAATATGCGCGATGCTTCCAATGTCCTCCAGCAACAAGCCATCGGCATTCTGGGCGTCAACCTCATCTACGCCGCATTCTATGAAGTGCAAATCCAGAAATCATTTCTGGAAGGCTTGGCGCAAGACGTTGTCGCGGAGCGAATCGAGATCGACTACGTCGATCTTCGCGGGCCGGCATTTGAGAGTTGGGATCGCCGTGCTCTTCTAGTGCACTTGGTACGTGCGGGATTCGCAGAGGCTGTATTTTTCCCCTCCAAGGGCTCGTCGGTTCCCCCTGCCGAGGTCCTCTACAAGAAAGCTGTCGTGCTTGCACCGGGATATTTTGGCCACACGGATGCAGTTCACTCGCAAGTTCACGCGCGGCTGTTGGCTTCGGCGATTCAGGAGCTTCGGCAGGAACTTGGCGAATCGAAATCGGTCACCGCCGCTTTTTTTTGCCTGACAGTTGCTCCATTCACGCCGAACGAACCGGCTCCCGAAGTTCCCGACTTGCTTCGCCGCATTGATGCGCTTCTCGCGGCAGGCGGCGACGTGCTGCTTTTTCGCAAAGTCGAGCTCTACCACATGACAGCTCTCGTAAACCGCCATACGAAGGCGCCTGTGCGCTTCGTCGCCGGTCTTTCCTTGATGATTCGGGCGTCTGAAGACGCTTACGGCAATCTCGAAGGTAGACGTCTGGAGGCCCTCGCGCGTCTCTTCGCCCAGAATGTCCGCATCTACGTTTATCCGATGACCGCCACGGATCTGCGGGAATGGCTGAAGAGTGCTTCCAGCACCGGTTGGGAGTGGACTGAGACGAATGGATGGGTTTCTGCCAGCCAGCTCCGTCACGCGCCGCCTTTCGGACATCTATTCGCCTATCTCCTCGCCAGCAACTTTCTTGTCCCTATGCGAGTCGCTCCTGGCACGTGAATCCGAAGAGGTCCGTCGCCGCGAGATGAGGGTCTGGTTTTGAACCCATGATTTCCACCCACGATTCGCGTGTCTCTCACGACTTCTCAAGTACTTAGGCGGCCACCTGAAGTCACTTAAGTTGTTTAAAATACAGCATAACGTAGCACTGAAAAGACTGGCGTCGGCGGTTCAACTCCGTCCCTGGCCACCATGTTTTCAATCAGTTACGCGAAATTATTAAACCTCCTTCTTGCCGGAAAAGGCCTTCTATCGTGGGTGGGACAGCGCACTCGACGGCCGGTGGGTAGTTCTCCATCTCTTTGAATGTCACCGACTTTCCGTCGTGCGAGTCGCTGGAATTGAAACAGGGAACGTTCCCACGGCCCGCATTTTGCCCGACGCGGGTGATTCGCTCGCGGGAAACTTACACGCTACGACGGCAACTCGATCGCCAACAGGAACTCCTCAGCAGCGAGTGGATCTGGGTGACCACCGCGCCTGCGGCCCAGCTTCCTACCGAGCGCACCATTATTTTCGGCCACCAGCGCTGGGATATCGAGAATTACGCTTCCGCGCTCACCCTGACCACCCCTTGCCGCCTTCAGTCGGCCCTCTTGCTTCATGCCTCGCCTGACCTTCCTTTTTCGTTCAGGCCAGTATCGGCATGCCCCTTGTCCGATCTGGGCCCTCAAAATGTCATCCGAATCTCCTCAGCCTTCTCGCCAACACCCAAATCCAACAGAACACTCGGGCACCGCTCGTCGCAGCCCCTCGGTTGCGGAATCGCTGCCTGCCACGGCCCAGCCTCGGATCGAATGCCGTCTCTGCTAGAATCCAACGGCATAGCTTGGAAAACCTAAGCAAAGGAGTGCGTAATTGACCGTTCTCGTGGTAGGAGGAGCAGGCTATATTGGCAGCCATGCCGCGCATGCGCTGAAGCATCGCGGCTACGAAGTCATCATTTACGACAACCTAGTGGCCGGTCACGCAGAACTCGCCCAGGGCTTCGAACTAATCGTCGGAGACATGTCGGACGGAACGAAACTAAGCCAGGTTCTGCGCCGCGTTGATGCCGTGATGCACTTCGCCGCCCACGCCTATGTAGGCGAATCGGTAGTGAATCCCAGAAAATATTTCCAGAACAATGTGCTGGACGGGCTTACCTTGTTGCACGCGGTGCTCGACGCCAACGTGCGCAGGTTTGTCTTTTCCTCCAGTTGCGCCGTTTACGGAGTGCCGGCGAAGGTGCCGATCACGGAGGATCTGCCGCGTTTCCCGGTGAATCCCTACGGCGTTACCAAATTGATTTTCGAACAGGCGCTGGAGTCCTATGGACCAGCGTACGGTTTGGGCTATGTAAGTCTTCGCTATTTCAACGCCGCCGGAGCGGACGAAGAAGGTAGAATTGGCGAGATTCACAAGCCTGAGACCCACCTCATCCCTTCTGCTTTCGAAGCCATCCGCGGTGAGCGTGCGGCACTCGAGATCTTCGGAGACCAGTACCCTACGCCGGACGGTACCTGTGTGCGCGATTACATCCACGTGAACGATCTGGCCGAGGCTCACGTGCAGGGATTGGAGTATCTCAAAGGCGGCGGCGGTTCAATGGCTCTCAATCTGGGGACGGGCTCCGGCCATTCCGTCCATGAAGTTCTCTCAGCCATCAAGTCAGTCACGGGCCACGAGGTGCCCAGTCGCATGGCCCCGCCTCGGCCGGGAGATCCGCCGCAGTTGGTGGCCGATCCAGAGCGCGCGGAAAAACTGCTGAACTGGAAGGCAAAACGCTCGCTTGAAGAAATCGTGGCGACCGCGTGGAAGTGGGCCGAACGTACGCAGCCGACCGCGAAATGACAAAAGGCAAAGCGCTATCGACCCAGCGTCCAGGAGGCAGAGGGGACGCTACGATAGCGCTGCCTGTGATTGGCCCGAACTGTGCAAGAGCTTAGGCCGGAGCGTGCACTAATTCCTAGTGCATTGTCTGATACCTCGAGCTAGGCGACTGGCGAGGCCGTCTGAGGTTTCCTTCGTGATCCCCTAGTATCCTTCGTGGTTCATGCCTTGGTTTGAGTCTGCGGAATCACCTTGTTGGCGGCCTTTAAAGCCGTTTCCAAGCCTTGTAAATGCCGTTCCTCAGTCAAATAGCTGATCACCATCATGCGCAGCACGCTCTGGCCTTTGACGACAGTTTCCGAAATCCAGCGCCGGCCGTCGTGTGTGACTTCGTCCACGATGTTGCCGTGAGCGGCGGCTAGCAGCTGGGGACTGAGTCCGGCTGACTTGAGTCGGAAAGTCACGATGGGAAGAGTCTGCGGCACCGCCAGCTCGAAATCGTTCGAGGTTTCTACCCAGCTAACGAAGCTTTTGGCCAGCCCAAGCTGGTGATCGATCAGTTCTTCGTACCCTTTGCGGCCGTGCACGCGAAGCGTCAACCAGAGTTTGAGTGAGTTCATGCGCCGCGTCCATTGCGTGCTGATGCGGGAATTGTCCAGTATGTGAGCACCCGCGGCCTTCGGCATGTACGGCGCAGCGACCGAGAACGCCCGCTCCAGAATCTCGGGATGGCTGGTGAGAATGAGGCCCGCGGCAAACGGCATCGCCAGCCACTTATGCGGATCGATGGTCAGTGAATCGGCCAGCTCGATGCCCTGGACCAGACCGCGATGCTGGTCGGAGAAGATCGCCGCTGCGCCGTAAGCGCCGTCCACATGCAGCCAGAGACGATGGCGCTTGCAAATCTCTGATATCGCCGTCAGATCATCCACAGTGCCGGAGTTCGTGGTCCCGGCGGTAGCTACGACGCAGAACGGCTTGCAGCGGGACACCCGATCCTCCTGGATCGCCTGATCCAGCTTCTGCGGATCGAGCTGCGCGGTTTCATTCACCGGGATGCGCCGTAACGCTCTGCGACCGATTCCCAACAGCCCGGCCGACTTGTCCAGCGAATGATGGGACTCGGCGGAGGCATAGAACACCACCGGCGCGCCGATCGAAGCCACTCCTTCTTCTACCGAGTTAGGAAAGCTGGACGCCAGCGCCAAAGCGAGGCCGCTGAAATTGGCTTCGTTGCCGCCACTGGTAAATGTTCCGTTGAATTCGCCGGGCCAGCCCACGCGCTCGCCAATCCAGCGGACGGTTTCCAGTTCAATTTTCGACGCCAGTTGTGAACGGGCCAAAGTGGCGAGCTGTGGATTGAGCCCCGCCACCAGGCCTTCCGCCAGCACTCCGATGTAAGTGGGCGTGGGGTTCATCAGGCCGAAATAATTCGCGCTGGGGACGTGGAAGCCCTGGTCCACCATCTCGCGGCAGATTTCGTCCAATACCTTAGTGGCATCTTCGCCGAATTCGGGAAGCGGATGGTGGGTCGGTCCGTAGCTTCGTTGCTCGAGCGGAAGCTGCACCGCGCGATCCGGCAGGGACGAGAAGAAGGCGTCGATTTGGTCAATCAGACGATGGCCGAGGCGCCGGCGAGTTTCGGAATCGAAGTCGAAGCGCATAAGTATTCGATTTTAGATTGACCGCGAGGGACGGAGGAATTTGACCCCAGAAGGCACAGGAGGAGACAAGTGTTGTCTCAGACGCCGTGCTTCGGATATCGCATGAAGCTAATTGTTCTCCTCCGTCTTCTCCGTGTCCTCCGTGGTTAAAGCTTTTTCCGGCCTGAGTAGCGGAAACAGAATCACGTCACGGATGGTGTGCGAATCGGTCAGCAGCATGGCCAGCCGGTCTACTCCCACTCCAACGCCTCCGGCCGGAGGCATCCCGTAGGCAAGGGCGCGAATGTAGTCCTCATCCATCTGATGAGCTTCTTCATCGCCTCGCTCACGTTCTTTCAATTGCCCTTCGAACCGGCGGCGCTGGTCTTCGGGATCGTTCAGTTCGCTGAAGCCGTTGGCAATTTCCATCTTTCCGGCGAAGATCTCCCAGCGCTCGGTCCACTCCGCCTCGTCAGGTTTTTGCTTGGACAGTGGAGAAACTGCGGTGGGGAATTCATAGATGATCGTCGGCTGAGCTAAATGCTCCTGCGCCGTAGCCTCGAACAGCGCGGCGATGGTTTTCCCCGCTGGCTCCTTGGGGTCGTAGGCGACGTGAGCGTGCGCAGAGTTGAACCGCCGCACCAGACTTTCGACACCCTCGGCCGATCCAAAGTCCGACATTTGCGGTTTCGCGCCCGCTGCCTCCGGCCAGTATTGGATGATGGCTTCGCGCATGGTCAGGCGTCGCCAGTTTGCACCCGCCCAATCGATCTCGTCCTCGCCCCACTTGGTTTTGGTCCCACCGGTTACATCTTTCGCAGCCTGCTCGATAAGTTGCTGGGTCAGATCCATCACGCCGCGATAATCGGTATACGCCTGGTAAAACTCAAGCATGGTGAACTCGGGATTCCAGCGCCAGCCCAGCCCCTCGTTGCGAAAATTGCGGTTCAACTCGTAGACGCGGTCGAACCCGCCCACCGTCAGCCGCTTCAGGTACAGCTCGGGCGCGATGCGCAGAAACAGATCCATGTCAAGCGTATTGTGATGGGTCACAAACGGGCGCGCCACGGCTCCGCCTGCGATAGGCTGCATCATGGGCGTTTCAACTTCGACGAAGCCCTGCGCGTCCATGAAGCGCCGCAACGACTGCACCAGTTTGCTACGCTTGAGAAAAACCTCACGAACTTCCGGATTCATAACCAGATCGACGTAACGTTGGCGGTAACGCAGTTCGACGTCCGTGAGCCCATGCCATTTTTCGGGCAGGGGCAGCAGGTCTTTGGAGAGGAAAGTAATCTCTTCAACGTGGATTGAGAGTTCTCCGGTGCGAGTGCGAAATAAATAACCGCTTACCCCGATGTGATCGCCCAGGTCGAGCAGTTTGTAGAGTTCGAAACCCTTTTCTCCTACCGCGTCTTTCTTGACATAAATCTGCAGCCGCTGCCCGCCTTGTTGCACGTGTGCAAATCCAGCCTTGCCCATGAGCCGGATGGCCATGATGCGTCCGGCCATGCGTACATTAATTCGCGGATTCTCCAGTTGCTCGGCAGTTTTGTCCGAGCACTCTGCAAGAATTTGGGAGATTGTATGAGTAAAGGCGTATGTGCGCGGATAGGCCTGCTGACCGAGAGCCTCGATCTGGTGCAGCTTTTCCCGCCGCAGTTTGTAGATTTTATCGTCGAGTGCCAAAGGATTCCTTATGTATTAGTCGCTAACGGATGAACGCACCAGGCCGCTAAGGTGAAAAGCGATTATAAACAAGCTAGAGAGGCGGCTAGTCGCGCAGCGTCAGATTTTCAGTAGTTCAAGATAGATGGCCATTCCTACCACCGCGTCCACGCCCATGGTATGAAACTGTTCGACTTCGTCTTCCGTCCTGATGCCACCGGCCACAATCAGCTGCTTATTCGTGGCACTGCGCAGTTGAGAAACCACATCGAGAGGCATGCCCAGCAGCAATCCCTCGGTATCGATATTGGTGTACAGAAAGGCGCTGCACCAGGGCTCGAGAGCACGGATCATTTGTAAAGCAGAAAGCCCGGTAAGCTGCCGCCAGCCCCGGATCGCGACTTTCCCGCCCTTCGAATCCAAGGCGAAGACCAGTTTTTCCTCGCCTACCTGACGCGCCAGCTCCTCCGCGAATGAAGTATTGATGCTCCCCTCTCTTATCAGCGACGACCCGATAACAACACGCTGAGCCCCGTCTGCCAAAATCTCCTGCGCTACTTCCAAGGTGCGAATTCCGCCACCGACCTGGCAAGGGAGCCGCTGCACCAGAGACCGCACCAGATCGCGATTGTTTCCTGGGCCGATGGCGGCGTCCAGATCAACAAGTTGAACCAGCGGATACTTGGAAAAGCGTTCCACCCAAGGCTCGAAATCGTCGAACTCCAGGGCTTTCTTTTCGCCTTGCACCAGCTGGACGATCTTGCCGCCCATGAGATCGATGGAAGGAATCAGCATGGCCACCGCATGGGAATGCCGGCGGCCTGCAACTCGCGCTTTAGCGCGCCGATGGGCGTCACACCAAGATGGAAAATGGACGCGGCCAGGGCGGCATCGGCACGCCCATCGCGAAATACTTCAACGAAGTGTTCCGCCGCTCCAGCTCCTCCGGACGCAATCACGGGAATACTAACCGCATTGACGATCGCCAGGGTCAGTTCGCAATCGAAGCCGCCGCGCGTTCCGTCCCGGTCAATCGAGGTGAGCATTATTTCACCGGCTCCGTGCTTTTCGACCTCGGTGGCCCATTCCACGGCATCGCGTCCGGTGGAGTGCCGGCCCCCCGTAGCCTTTACCCCGAACGGACTGGTTTTGCCCTTGCTGATGCGGAGGGCGTCAATAGCGACCACGACCGCCTGGGAGCCGTAGCGATGTGCAATCCGGGGAATCAGGGCTGGATCCGCGAGCGCCGCGGAATTGACCGTGACTTTGTCCGCTCCAGCGTCGAACACCGCGGCGGCATCGTCCAAAGACCGGATACCGCCGCCCACGGTGAACGGAATGAACAACTGACAAGCTGTTCGGCGGACCACATCGAGCAGCGTAGAACGATGCTCATACGTCGCGGAAATATCCAGCAGTACCACTTCGTCGGCTCCGGCCAAGCTGTGTCGGAGAGCCAGTTCTGCGGGATCGCCGGCATCACGAAGGCTGGAAAATTGCACACCTTTCACTACTCGTCCGGCGTCCACGTCCAGGCAGGCGATGATGCGCTTGGTTAACATTTACTTGTTCAGCCTTGCAAAAGGTCGACACTTCCAGTCCAGATCTCAAAGTTGACAAAAATTGCCTAGAAGCCGCAGTCCCGCTGTCCCTGATTTTTCGGGGTGAAACTGCACACCGAAAAGCTGTCCGCGCTCGACGGCCGCGGAAAATGTACCCCCGTACGCGCAGCCCGCAACCGTGGATTCGACCAACGGTGCCCGGTAGGAGTGAGTGAAATACACGAAGGAATTCTCTGGAAGTCCGTGCAATAGACGCGAGGCGCCACGAAGTTGCAACTGGTTCCATCCCACATGAGGAGACTTCACTTCCGCTGGAAACTTCGCACACTGGCCCGCGAACAGGCCCAGCCCGCGAAGCTGTGGAGCTTCCTGGCTCGACTCAAACATCCACTGCATTCCCAGGCAGATGCCGAGAACAGGAACTTCCCGGGAAATCGCTTTCGTGACGGCTTTCTGCAAAGGCCCGGCCAGCGCGGTTGTGGCTTGGAAATTCCCCACACCCGGCAAGACAATCTTGTCGGCTCGAGCGATGGCTTCAGGATCGGCCGTAATCGCCGACTCATACCCCAGATGGTCAAATGCTTTTCGTACCGAAGCGAGATTTCCGGCCTGATAGTCCACGATGGCAATCATAGAAGTCCCTTTGTGCTAGGCAGCAACCGAGCCATGCGTCGGTCGCGCCAGCAGGCGGCGCGCAGCGCCCGCGAGAATGCTTTGAACAAAGCCTCAATCTTGTGATGGTTGGAGCGGCCATAGAGCACGCGCGCGTGAACATTGGCGTGCGCGCCGCGGGCAAAGCCGTCGAAGAAGTCATGAACGAGTTCGGCCTGCAAATCGCCAACCAGACGCTGCCGGACCCTGGTGTCTACCACGGCTGCCGCGCGACCGCCAAAGTCCACCGCGGCCAGTCCCAGCGTTTCGTCCATGGGCATGACGAAATAGCCTGCTCGTAAAATCCCCCGCTTCGATCCCAGTGCTTTGTGGAAAGCCTCACCCAGAACGATGCCTACATCTTCCACGGTGTGGTGCTGGTCTACATCAAGATCGCCCTGGGCGCGCAATTCGAGGTCGAAGCCGCCGTGTCGCGCGAATAACTCCAGCATGTGGTCAAAGAAGCGGATCCCGGTGGACACTTTGTACCTGCCTCGTCCGTCGATGTATAGGAGAGCTCGGATCGTAGTCTCTTTCGTCTTTCGCTCGATGCGGGCTCGTCTCATGCCGGCGTCCTCTTTCTCTCTGTCCAGCCAATCTCTTTTAGAGTTTCGTGTAGTGCGGCCAGAAGGCGGTCGGTATGCTCCTGCCAGCCCGCGGTAATGCGAACGCACCCCTCACAACCCCAATCCGCGGATCGATCGCGAACCAGGATGCCGCGCGCTTTCATGTTCCGAACAAAATCGGCATGTAGAGGTCCGATGCGCGCCAGCACAAAATTTGCCTGGCTCGGCCAGAAGGGAATTTCAAGCGCGCTGAATTCTTCCTGCAGGCGCTTGCGACTCGACTGTACTTCGGCCACGTATTGCCGGACATATTGCTGGTCGGCGAGTGCCGCGGGCAGGCATGCCAGCGCCACTCCGTTCACGTTATACGGGGAACAGGCACGGCGAAGGTTTTGCACCTGCCTGACTGCGCCCGCCAGCATTCCTACCCTGAAGCCGGCCATTCCGTATGCTTTGGAGAACGTTCGAGCGATAAACAGGTTTGGCACTTGGCCTGCGTTTTCTAGAAGCGACTCGCCATGAAATTCGAAGTAGGCCTCATCCACCAGAACGGCAGCCTGGGGCGCGCTGCGAGCGATCAGCAGCAGGTCGTCCGCTGACGCTGCCGCACCGGTGGGATTATTCGGGTTCGCGATGGCAATGAGCCGAGTCTTTGGGTTGGTCGTATGAGCCATCAGTTTGGTTGTCGGAAAACGAAAATCTTCGTCCGCGGGAATCGAAATGACCTGTGCTCCGGTCGCGGCCGCACAAATTTCGTACATCGCGAATGTGGGAACTACGATGACAGCTTCATCTTCCGGTTCCAAGTAGGCCTCGCAAACCAAATGGATGGCTTCGTCCACACCGTTGGTCAACAAGACCTGATCCGGCTGCAGTCCGAGAACCGACGCGACTTCCCGCTCGACATGCGCGCGCTCCGGATAGCAAGCAAGCTGCTCTGGCTGTAGTTGCCGTAAACACTCCATTACTCGGGGCGAACACCCACCGGTGTTCTCGTTGAAATCCAGGCGCAGTCCGGCGCGACCCCCCAGCGGAGGCTGGTACTGCTTCAACTTGAGTACCGCCTGCCGAGCCTCAAGCATGGCCGCACCTCGTCTGTATGGACTGAGCATGTGCCCGAAGACCTTCAGCCCCGGCCAAGGCGACAATAGACGGTGCAATCTTGCGCAGACCTGCGCGCGAGAGTTCCTGCACCGTAATGACCTTGAGGAAATCAGCGACGCTGAGCCCGCCCCGGAAGCGGGCAGCGCCGGCCGTCGGAAGCACATGATTGGGTCCGGAACCGTAGTCCCCGGCCGCCTGCGCGGAGTAGTCACCGAGGAAAATGGAACCTGCACTGACAATGTTGGGCAGATTCTTGCGGTTGGTGGTCAAGTGTTCGGGCGCGATCCGGTTGGTCCAATCAATCGCCTGTTCGCCCGAACCGGCCAGCAACACGGCTCCGTGCTTTCGCAATGACTGCTGTGCGATTGAGTTTCCACTAGCCAGGGAAGTCGCCGAGTGTGAAACCGCACGCGCCAATTTTCGCGATTGCGTGATCAGCAAAACCAGCGCGTCGGGGTCGTGCTCGGCTTGTGCAACCAGATCGGACGCGAGGAAAGATGGCCGGCCGTCATCGCAAAGAATCAGTCCCTCGGTGGGCCCCGCCAGGAAGTCGATGGCGCAGTCTAAAGCGACAAGTTTCTTGGCGGTGGTTACGTAGAGATTTCCAGGCCCAACGATCTTGTCCACCCGACCAATCGTTCTCGTACCGTAGGCCAAGGCCGCGATCGCCTGGGCACCGCCGACGCGATAAAACTCGCGCACGCCCAGGAGCGCTGCAGCGGCCAGTGTCGCTGACGCTGGACGCGGAGACACCACGCGGACGTCCTTCACGCCGGCGACTTGCGCTGGAATCACCGTCATCAGCAGGGTTGATGGCAGGGGGTAGCGGCCGCCAGGAACGTAGCATCCCGCCGAACCGAGCGGGCGCACCAACTGACCGAGCGTCCGGCCCTGCTTGGCATGTTCCCATTCGGTGGGTCTTTGCCACTGGCAGAAGCTGCGAATCCTGGCCGCCGCTTCTTCCAGCGCGGCGCGTAGTTCGCGCGGGGATGCCTCCAGCGCGGATTGCGTCTCGCGTTCCGAAACGCGCAAAGAATCTGTGGAATTTAAACCGTCCCAGCGCTCGGCGTACCGGCGCAAAGCGCGATCACCGTTTCGCTTCACATCTTGAACAATGCGGCGCACTCGCGGCTCGAGCGCGTCCAGCTTTTGACCGCGCTGCTCGAGTTTCCGCACGTACCGCGCGGCGGCGGGGCCTTCGAGAATCCGCATCAGATCACCACCTTGTTCAGGGGATACTCAACAATGCCCTCGGCATTCGCAGCCTTCAGGCGGGGAATAATTTCCCAGGCCGCCGACTCTTCGATGATTGTGTTCACCGCCACCCAAGCCTCGTCGCTCAGCGTGGCAATGGTGGGCTTCTGCAAGGCCGGTAGCACCCCGAGCACTTTGACCAAGTCCTGCTTGCGCACGTTCAGCATCAATCCGACCCGGCCCTGGGCCTCCATCGCGCCCCGCAGCATCACGGCCAGGTTTTCAATCTTGCGGCGCTTGTCGTTTTCCCTCCAGGCCGCGGGGTTGGCGATGATCTGAGTATTCGATTCGAGCAGCGTATCGATGATGCGGAGATGGTTGGCTCGCAGGGAACTGCCGGTTTCGGTGACTTCGACGATCGCGTCCGCCAGCGTCGGAGGTTTCACCTCGGTCGCTCCCCAGGAGAATTCCACCCGGACCGTCACGCCCTTCTCGGCGAAATAATTCCGCGTCACATTCACAAGTTCGGTGGCCACTATGCAGTCCGCGAGGTCTTCCGCGCACTGGTAACCCGATGCTTCGGGCACAGCCAGAACCCAGCGCACCTTGCCACGGCTCTGCTTGGCGTAAATGAGATCAGCCACCGTCACGACCTCCAGCCCACTTTCCATGACCCAGTCCAGACCAGTCAGACCGGCATCCAGAACGCCGTGTTCGACGTACCGCGCCATCTCCTGTGCGCGAATCAACATGCACTCGACGTCGGGGTCCGCCGTGCTCGCGGAGTACGAGCGGCCGTTCATATATACGGTGAGCCCGGCGCGCGCGAACAATTGCAGGGTGGCCTCCTGCAAGCTGCCTTTCGGGATACCGATACGCAGCTTCATGGCTTCGGCCTCTCTGCCCGAGCTGCCTCCGTACGGAGGGCCAAATTTTGGGTGAAGCAGGAGCGTGTCCCTCGATGGCAGACCATGCCTTCGCCCAGTACCCGCACTTGCAGCAGCACGGTGTCGCGATCGCAATCGGTTGCAGCGGAGACCACCTCAAGCCGGTTGCCCGAAGTTTCGCCCTTGGTCCAAAGCTGGTTGCGGGTGCGGCTGAAAAAGGTCACGCACCCGGCCCGTAGTGTCCGCTCCAACGCTTCCCGATTCATAAAGCCCAGCATCAGCACCTCGCCGCTGGCCGCATCCTGGACGATGGCGGGCAGCAGTCCCTGCATCTTATCGAACTCAATCTCTTCGCTCATGTGCTCTCCAAATTTGTGGCCAGAAACAAAAAGCCCGCTGTCGCGAATCGCGTCAGCGGGCCGAATCTCTGTGCGTGAGCTCTAACTTATCTCAGGACACCCCGCCAACACGTTGTGCACATGATGGTGATGGTGGAGATGGGCTAAGAAACTCATCGCTAAGAAGATAGCTGATGCTGCCGGGCCCTGTCAAAAACATTCTTTACCGGGAATCATGCCACTTGCTAGACTTCCACCATGATTTCCGGAATTAACGGAGCGCACGTCCTCCTGTATAGCGACAACCCCGAGGCGGATCGAGCCTTCTTCCGCGATATTCTCGATTTTCGCGCCGTAGACGCGGGCGGAGGCTGGCTGATATTCGCCTTACCTCCCGCTGAAGTTGGGATTCACCCCTCCGATGGCGCGAGACGACAGCTCCACGGCGGGCGCCAGCTTCTGGGCTCGGTCCTATACCTTATGTGCGACGCCCTGCCGGCGCTTATGAAATCTCTGCAGGCCAAGGGGGTGAGCTGCTCGCCCGTGGAACAGGAAGACTGGGGAATCAAGACAACCATTCAGTTGCCCAGCGGGGGGGAGATCGGTCTCTACCAGCCGACGCATCCGACTGCGTTTGACCTCAGGTAGCCGGATACGAAATTGACCGACCGCCACCCTCCAACAAACCTGTCAACAATCCTTGAAGCCAGCCCCACCCGGCGTTACTATGACTGGTTCGGAGCTTTCCGCGGACACGCCATGGGGGTTCGATGCCGCAAAATTACGTTCCCATATTTATCTTTATCGCGTTCGTCGGCGTCCTGATCCCGGTGACGCTGTTGGCGGCCAAGCTGGTGCGGCCCGACAATCCCAGCAAGACCAAATTGATGCCCTACGAGTGCGGCATCGATCCAATAGACAGCTCCAGGGGACGCTACACGGTTCGTTATTACATTGTCGCCATCCTGTTCGTGGTCTTCGACGTGGAGACCATCTTCCTGTTTCCTTGGGCGGTTCAATTCAAGGCACTGGGCTGGTTCGGACTGATCGAGATGCTGATTTTCCTGCTCATCCTGATCGTGGGCTTCATATGGATCTGGGGAAAAGGCGCGCTGGAATGGATATGACAACCTAGGGGCGGATGTTTCTCATCTGCCCAGCGGAGCGTCGTTCCACTGTATTTGTCCGTGCACGTGCGTTGTCTAGGCGATTCCGGAATGACGAATCTACGGAACTCTGAGACTTTTATCGCCAGCCGCTGGACTAAAGGCAATCTGTTTTTTCCGGTGCGCCTCATTGTCACACCGCAGCACGTGAGCCGGGCCAAGTCCCGCCTGTTCGGCAGCAGCGAGGAGAGCATCGCCCTCGGGAAGGTCGCCTCGGTACAGATTTCGACGGGAGTGATCTGGTCCGAGATTCGTATCGATTCCTCGGGTGGCACCGCCCCGATCACCAGCCATGGCCACCGCAAGGCAGACGCGCTGCGCATTCGCGAGTTGATCGAAAGCTATCAGGCCGAGCAAAGAAAGTGACGCGGCGCCTCTCACCTCCCCGATTGACACTTAGTTTGCAAGCTGTTAAAAGTTAACGTTCTTCTAAACGCCCACGGCGCCGGAGGTTTGTACCTTCCGTAGCTATGCCCGAGGACACTAAATCCCCTACACCGCCGCCGACTGGTGAGCCGATGCCCTCGGCAGGAGAACCCATTCCCGGTAGCGTGCAGTCGACCCCGAACAAACCTGCCGCTTCTCCCGCGCCTCCAAAAGCCACCGAACACGCTGCGGCCCCCAAGCCGACGGGTCCTACGCCCATGCCTTGGGATTCGCCCATGATTTCCAGGCTCAGGGCCCAGCACGGCTCGGGTCTTCGTGAGACCGTTACCTATCTCGGCCAGAAATATATCGTCGCGGATTCCTCGCTCGTTCCCGAGGTGCTGCAAGTTCTCCGCGATCAGGAGCAATTCGACTATTGCGTGGATATCACGGCCGTACATTACCCAGATCGCGAGAAGCAGTTTGAAGTGGTCTGGATTCTCTATTCGTTCTCACATAACGAACGCATTCGCGTCAAAGCCGCCTATGCCGACGGGCAAACGGTGCCGAGCGCCGTCCCCATCTGGCCGGCCGCCAACTGGCTGGAGCGGGAAGTCTACGACATGTTCGGAATCCGCTTTGAGGGACATCCCGATCTGAAGCGCATTCTGCTGCCGGACGGTTGGAAGGGTCACCCGCTGCGTAAAGATTACGGCATCATTCAGCAAGATCAGGAGTGGGTGCAGATCAACCTGGGGATCGAGAGTGGGCAATGATCGACCGGACTTCCCACCTGGAACTGGAGCAGCACGAGAGACCTTTTCTTGATTCCAATGAGCTGATCATCAACATGGGCCCGCAGCACCCGGCCACCCACGGCGTACTGCGCGTGATTCTCAAGCTCGACGGCGAAAAAGTTTTGGGCACCGAGTGCGTGATCGGTTACCTCCATCGCGGAGTGGAGAAGATTGCCGAGCACCGCACTTACACCATGTTCAATCCCTACGTGGATCGCATGGACTATGTGGCGGCGGTGTCGAACGGGTTGGGTTACTGCGAAGCGGTGGAAAAACTTCTCAACGTGGAAGCTCCGCCCCGTGCCCGATACATTCGAGTAATCCTCACCGAACTGAACCGGTTGGCCAGTCACATGCTTTGGCTGGGCACCCACGCGCTCGATATCGGAGCCATCACGCCGCTGTTCTACACCTTTCGCGACCGGGAAGAAATTCTAAAGATTTTCGAGAAATACTGCGGGGCTCGCCTGACCACCCATGCGTTCCGCATCGGCGGCTGCGTGTATGAAACCTACGAGGGCTTTGAGCGCGAGGTAAAGAAGTTCCTCGATTTCGTCGCTCCCAAGCTTGGCGAGTACGAAGAACTCCTCACCACCAACCGGATCTGGGTCGAGCGTACCAAAGATGTGGGCAAGATTTCCGCCAGGGAGTGCATCGCACTGGGTGTGACCGGGCCGGTGTTGCGAGCGAGCGGTGTGAAATGGGATCTGCGCAAAGCTCAGCCGTACGCGGCCTACGCCGACTTCGATTTCGATATTCCCGTGGGAGAGAACGGCGACACCTACGACCGGTATATGGTGCGCATGCAGGAGATGCGGCAATCGCTGCGAATTATCGAGCAGGCGATCGGCAAGATTCCCGATGGCCCCATCATGGCCAAAGTCGCGAAAGTCATGAAGCCTCCCGTGGGTGAAATCTACCACTCGATCGAGGCGCCCAAAGGCGAGCTGGGATATTTCATCGTGAGCGACGGCTCCACCCAGCCCTACCGGGTGCGTGTGCGGCCACCGTCGTTCGTAAACCTGCAGGCGCTGGACATGATGGTCCGGGGGGCCCTGGTGGCTGATGTGATTGCGGTCATTGGAACCTTGGACATCGTGCTGGGCGAGGTGGATCGTTAATGCTCGACTACATCACCTCGTATCTCAAGAGCGACACGACGCCGGGTTCAGCCGGTAATTTGTTCTGGGCATTTGTTTATATCGTCCTGATCTTTTTGGGCCTTTCCGTCGCCGTGATCGCCATGAACTGGCTGGAACGCAAGATTCTGGCCCACATGCAGGTTCGCCTTGGCCCCATGAGAGTCGGTCCCCATGGCCTGCTGCAGCCCATCGCCGATGCCCTCAAGCTTCTGATCAAGGAGGACATCATGCCGGCCGAGGCCGACCCGTTCGTTTTCTGGGTGGCGCCGCTCATCGTCGTGATCACGGCCTTTACCGTCTTTATTGTTGTTCCGTTCGGGCCGACCCATGCCGTCACCGACATGAATATCGGAGTACTATTCATGTTGGGTGTCTCGTCCTTAAGTGTTCTCGGCGTGGTCATGGCGGGTTGGGCGTCAAACTCACATTACCCGCTGATGGGAGCTCTTCGCTCCAGCGCACAAATGGTTTCCTACGAGATTGCCATGGGCCTGGCCGTGGTTTCGGCGGTCCTGATGACCAGCCTTAATGCGGAAGGCACCGGCACCCTGAGCATGATCGGAATCGTGCAGGCCCAGCAGGCGCAGCATGTCTGGTTTGCATTCAAGTTCTTCCCGCTGGGATTGATCGCATTCTTTATCTTCGCAGTGGCGATGGTGGCGGAGACCAATCGCGCTCCCTTTGATTTGCCGGAAGCTGAATCCGAGTTGACCGCCGGTTTTCACACTGAGTACAGCGGCTTTCGCTGGTCGCTGTTCTTCCTCGCGGAATACTCCGCAATGATTGCGGTTTCGTCGATCGCGGTCACCTTGTGGCTGGGCGGATGGATGCGGCCGTTTCCTAACGCGCTAAGCGGAGAAACCTGGGACCTGTTGTTCTCGCTCATTCCCGGGCTGACCTTTCTGTTTCTCGCTGCCATCACTTTTTACAGCACGGCACGCATGCCCAAACATCCGTACTTCAAGCTGCAAACCATCGGGCTAGGCGGATTCGGCGCGGTGCTGGCCCTGATTGGAGTGGTCTTGTTTATCCCTCCGGTGCGCGCGCGTGTGCAGGACATTTTCTGGTTCAATGCAAAGGTGGCAGTTTCGATGTATATGTACATCTGGTATCGCGGCACCTTCCCGCGCTACCGATTCGATCAGTTAATGAAAGTGGGATGGAAGGTGCTGCTGCCGCTGGGGATTGGCGTGCTCATCCTGACGGCGATTGCGGGGGTGTTGTTCTGACATGGCTCCAGTAGCCACAACATTTTTCTTCTATTTCCTGTCGGCGCTGACCGTGCTCAGCGGCGTGCTGGTAATCATGCGCAAGAATCCGGTGCATTCGGCTCTGGCATTGATCGTGTCTTTGCTCGGGCAGGCGGCGCTTTATCTGATGCTGTACGCGCCATTTGTCGCCGGCGTGCAGATAATTCTCTACGCGGGCGGCATCATGGTGCTGTTTCTGTTCGTAATCATGCTGGTGAATATCGAAAGAGCGCAGAAGGAAGAGCAGTTTAACCAGCAATGGCTGGTTGGGCTGGCAGCAGCGGTCGCTCTCGGCGCGCTGTTCGTATTCGTCTACATCAAGGGCAGGGGCCTGTTTCCGGATCGGGCAATTCAGATGCCCGAGCAGTCCAATACGCAGCAGGTCGCCGTCCTGCTGTATGGCAATTACATGCTGGCCTTTGAGATCGCCTCATTATTGTTGCTGGTGGCGGTTATTGGGGCGGTGGTAATGGCAAAGAAGAGGATTTAAACGCAGCTTCTGGCTCCTGGCTGCTAGCCAGCGAGAAGCTAGAGGCTAGACGCTTCAAAAAATGGCTCCAATCACTACGCTGCACTATCTCGTGGTCGCTTCCGCTCTTTTTGTTTTGGGCGTGGTCGGCGTATTGACTCGCCGCAATGTGGTCATCGTGCTCATGTCCATCGAGCTGATCCTGAATGCGGTGAACCTCAACCTAGTGGCGTTTTCGCGGATATGGGGCCTGCACGGACAAGTCTTCGCGATCTTTGTAATCACCGATGCAGCGGCAGAAGCGGCAGTCGGGCTCGGGATCCTGATCGCCTTTTTCCGCAATAAAGAAACTGTGAACGTAGACGAAATAGATTTATTGAAATGGTAGGAAAGCAGCACGCAGCACTCAGCCCTTAGGGAGCTCTACAGGGCGTGAAAGCAACATTGGCTGGCTGAGTGCTGAGTGCTAAAAGCTGACAACTGAAGACTGACACCCGACGACTAAAATGTTCCTCAACCACATCTGGCTGGTCCCGCTATTTCCCGCCTTCGGCGCGGCCATCATGTTCTTTTTCGGCCGCAAGCTGCAAAAGGCGACGGTCAACGCGGTCTGCGTGGGCGCGGTGGTTGTGGCATTTCTATTTTCCTGCATCGCGGTTTGGCAATACACCGAATACGCCCACGATAATCCCGGCAAGCCCTACGAGAAAATTGTTTACACTTGGCTGGGTACTGATACCGGGCACATGAACTACGTCAAGCGCGACGGCACTCCAGCCCCGTTTCAGGCCGATACTGGCTTCCTGCTTGACCCCCTCTCCAGCATCTGGCTGCTGTTTGTGACCGGCGTCGGCATGCTGATCCATATCTATTCCACCGGCTACATGGCGCACGAAGGCGGGTATTACCGCTTCTTCGGATACCTGAATCTGTTCATGTTCTCCATGCTGACGCTAATCTTGGGGAATAACTATGCATTGATGTTCGTGGGATGGGAGGGCGTGGGGTTGTGTTCGTATCTGTTGATCGGATTCTATTTCCACCGCGAGTCGGCGAGCACGGCCGCCAATAAGGCATTTATCGTGAACCGCATCGGCGATGCCGGCTTCCTGCTCGGGATGTTCACCATCGCCTGGTACTTTGGCTCGGTGCGTTTCACCGAGGTCACGCATCTGGCGCGCAGCGGGCATTTCGCGATTGGCGATCCGGTGATCACGGCAGCCACTCTGCTCTTATTCGTCGGCGCGTGCGGGAAATCTGCGCAGCTTCCACTCTACGTATGGCTCCCGGACGCCATGGAAGGACCGACGCCCGTTTCCGCCCTGATCCACGCCGCAACTATGGTCACCGCAGGCGTGTATATGGTGGCGCGGTCGAATGCGTTGTTTGTGCTAGCGCCCACTTCGATGAAGACGGTGGCGATTGTCGGCGCACTAACGGCGATTTTCGCTGCTTCCATCGGACTGGTGCAGAACGATATCAAGCGCGTGCTGGCGTATTCGACGGTTTCCCAACTTGGGTATATGTTTCTGGCGTTGGGTGTCGGCGCGTTTGCCGCCGGGGTGTTTCACGTATTCACCCACGCCTTCTTTAAAGCTCTGCTGTTCCTTGGCTCGGGATCGGTGATCCACGCCATGAGCGGAGAGCAGGACATGCGCAACATGGGCGACCTGCACAAGCGCATCCCGATAACCCACTGGACCATGTTCATGGCGACTTTCGCCATCGCGGGGATCCCGCCGTTTGCCGGTTTTTTTTCGAAAGACGAAATCCTTTGGCAAACCTGGGCGTCGGAAGGTGGCGCTTACCGTTGGTTGTGGTTTGTCGGCTATGCCACCGCGCTGATGACTGCTTTCTACATGTTCCGCCTGATGCTCCTGACGTTCCGTGGCAAGCCGCGGATGAGCCACGAGGTGGAACACCACATCCACGAATCTCCCAAATCGATGACTGTGCCTTTAATTATTCTTGCCATCTGCGCAGTCAGTGCCGGATGGCTGGGATGGCCGCACAGTTTGGGCGGTTCGAATCGCTTGGAAAGATTCCTGGAGCCGGTGTTTGCCCGCGAAACCCGGGTATTTCAGGCGGAAGGGAAAGCAGCCAAGCTTGCCGCCGGACAGAAGGAAGAAGAACACACAAGTCCGGTGGAATATTTTCTTATGGTCTTTTCCATTGGCGCGGCAGTGGCTGGCTTCGGAGTGGCGTGGAAAGCCTATCGCTATGCCGGCAAGGGCTATGCGGAGCCGATCGCAGTGAAAGCTCCGCCTGTTTATTCCGTCTTGCTCAACAAGTACTACGTGGACGAAGGCTACGACTACGCCTTAACGGGCCGCCGCAAGGTGGGAAACGCGCGCCTTGGCGTGATGGGATTGGGCGAAGCCGCATCATGGTTCGATTCGCACGTGATTGACGGCACGGTCAACGCCGCAGGCTGGATGACGCGACTCAGCGGAACGCTTTCCAGTTGGTGGGATAAGTGGGCTATTGACGGAGTGCTGGTGAATGGGCCGGCCATTCTTTCGCGGCTGATTTCATATCCCACGCGCTTGCTGCAGTGGGGTCTGGTGCAATGGTATGCACTGGTGATGGTAATTGGGCTGGTGGGATTCGTTTTCTATTACGCAGTGCGGTAGCAAGCAGTTTGCTGACGACTGACGACCGACGACTGCTTTTATGCATAATCACATTCTCTCGATCATTCTATTCACGCCGCTGGCAGGCGCGCTTCTGCTTATCTTTGTTCCCAAAGAGCAGAAAGACGCCATCCGTTGGATCGGAAATATCTTTGCTCTGGCCGGCCTGCTGGTCTCCATCCCGCTGGTGCCGTGGTTCTGGGCACAACGATTCGAGCCTGGCTTCAAGTTCATGGAGGGCACGCCCAACAACTGGATTCCCTCGATCGGCGCCGGCTATGTGCTGGGCATTGACGGCATTTCGTTCCTACTCATCATGCTGACCACTCTGCTAGGCTGGATCTCGATCCTGTCCTCGTGGACCGCGATCGAAACCCGGGTGAAGGAATATTACATCTGGTTTCTGGTGCTGCAGACCGGCATGTTGGGCGTCTTCATGGCGCTGGATTTCTTCCTCTTCTTTGTGTTCTGGGAAGCCATGCTGGTTCCCATGTACCTACTGATCGGCATCTGGGGCGGCCCGCGAAAACTCTACGCCGCCATCAAGTTTTTCCTCTACACATTGTTCGGGTCGGTGCTGATGCTTCTTTCTGTGCTGTTTCTCTATTTCTACAACTTTCATCAGACCGGGCAGTACACGTTCAGCATCCAGGCTTTGTACAAGACAGCGCCGCTCGTCTTCCACGATCCAGCCTATGGCTCGACCTTTGCCATCTTCCTCTTTCTGGCCTTCTTTCTGGCGTTTGCCATCAAGGTGCCGATGTTTCCGTTCCATACCTGGCTGCCGGATGCCCACGTGGAGGCCCCGACGGCTGGGTCCGTCATTCTGGCTGGGGTTTTGCTGAAAATGGGAACGTACGGTTTCGTCCGCTTCGCCCTGCCTTTCTTTCCGGATGTGGTCATGCATCCCAAGGTCCGGGGCTGGATGATTTTCCTTTCCATTGTCGGGATCATCTACGGCGCGCTGGTTTCGCTCATGCAGAAGGACATGAAGAAGCTGGTGGCGTACTCGTCGGTGAGCCATCTCGGTTTCTGCACTTTGGGCATCTTCGCGTTGAATCCGGCAGGCCTGAGCGGATCGGTGTTGCAGCAGATCAATCATGGGATATCGACGGGAGCGCTGTTCTTGATTGTCGGCATTCTTTACGAGCGGCGGCACACGCGTGAGATTTCCGAGTACGGCGGCATTTCCAACGTCATGCCGGTCTACGCCGCTATCACGATGATCATGTTCCTCTCCTCGATGGGGCTTCCGCTGCTGAACGGATTCGTCGGCGAATTTACCATCCTGCAGGGCACCTTCATGGAGAATTGGAAGTGGGCGGCGTGGGCCGTGCCTGGGGTCATCCTGGCGGCGGCGTACTTGCTGTGGCTTTACCAACGAGTGTTTTTCGGGACGGTCACGAACCCCAAGAATGAAAAGCTGAACGACCTTACCCCGCGTGAGCTGTTGACCTTCGTGCCGCTTGTGATTGTGGCGTTCTGGATTGGGCTCTACCCCAAGCCTTTCTTCGAAATTCTGGAGCAACCGGTGAACCAGATCGTTTCCACCGTGCGGGGGAAAGACTATCCCGGCGTGCAGGCGGTGAATGCTTCGAACCGGCCTGCAATTCGGAGTGTTCCCTCTGATGCGGCAGTGCAGGTCGCTGCGATACACCCGAAGGGGAAGAAATAGTGTTCGGCAATCTGGCGCAAAATTTCGGCCGGGTCGATTATCTGATGTCGCTCCCCATCATCTTGCTCACGCTGTTCGCGTTGGGCATTCTGCTGGTGGATCTGATGTTGCCCGCCGAATGGAAATGGACCAACGCGCTGACCGCTTTGGTCGGTATTTTCTTTTCCGCTGCCGGGGTGGTAAAGATTCAACTGGCATTCAAGGCCGTCGGACTTCCGGGAGAATCGGCATTTTTGAACTCGCTGGTGGTGGATCATTTCACCATCTACTTCTGGTATCTGTTCCTCGCCAGCGCTGCGATTTCCATTCTGATGTCAGTGCGCTACCTGGAGATCGAGCACGAGAACCACGGCGAATTCTACTCGTTGATACTATTTTCCGTGGTGGGCATGATGAGCATGGCCGCCGGTTTTGATGTGGTCTTGATTTTCATGGGCCTCGAGCTAATGGCGATCTCTACTTACGTGCTGGTAGGGTTTTTGCGCGGCGACCGCAGATCGAATGAAGCCGCACTGAAATATTTGTTGCTGGGCGCATTTTCCTCCGGCATATTTGCCTATGGCTTGTCCTTGTTTTACGGGCTGACGGGGAGCACCAGCCTGCTGGGGATTAGAAGCGGCCTAGTTCGCCTGGCGGCAACTCATCAGGATCACATCGACCCCATCGCTGTGATCGCCCTGCTGACCACTGCAACCGGCCTGTTCTTCAAGATTGCAGCTATCCCCTTTCACCAGTGGTTGCCTGATGCCTACGAAGGCGCTCCGACCACGGTTACTGGATTCATGTCGGTGGCTGTGAAGGCGGCGGCCTGGGCGATGCTGCTGCGTATCTTCCTCTGGGGTCTCTATCCGCTCCGAACCGTTTACGTGCCGTTGCTGATCTTTGTTTCGATCGCCACCATGACCGGCGCCAATCTGGCCGCACTCACCCAGACCAACGTGAAGCGGCTGCTTGCTTATTCCTCTATCGCCCACGTCGGCTACATGCTGCTGGGCCTGATCGCATTGGCTTCGGTGACTTACCCGGCACCAGCGTTCTTTGATGGCTTGAAGGGCATTCTGCTTTACCTCCTGGTGTATACATTCATGAATTTGGGAGCTTTCGCAGTGATTGCTTCGCTGCGGCAGCGCAACGTGATCGGCGACGAACTTGACGACATCGCCGGCCTCTATTTCCGCGCCCCCACCGAAGCTGTGCTGATGCTTATTTTCCTGCTCTCGCTGGCCGGAATCCCGCCCCTGGCGGGCTTCTACGGAAAGTATTTTATTTTTCTGAGCCTGATCGAGAGCCGTCATTACGTGCTGGCGTCGCTGGCTGTGCTCTACGCCGTGTTCGGTCTCTATTACTACATGCGCATCGCCAACCAGATGTTCATGCGAGAAGCGTTGGATAAGACTCCGCTCCCGATCAGCGCCGGGATGAGAGTGGCGCTTGGGGTCACAGCCTTCGCCACTGTCTATATCGGCATTTTCCCCGAGCAATTCATCCGGATCGTGAACTGGTCCTTGGGCATAGTGCAGGCCACACCGGTCGCCGGTCTGATACGGTAAGGAGCAGCCGGGAAGGGCCCCACTTCGTCGCCATATCTGGTTGCCATGTCAATCCAGGACGGCAATTCCGAAAAGAAAAATGGATGGGTTCAGCTAGCGAAGTATGGCCAGTTGGCATTTGTGTTCCCGGCGGCAACTGTCGCGGGATGGTTCGTTGGCGAGGCCCTGGACCGCTGGCTGCACACCACCTGGCTCTACCTCGCCGGGCTCATCCTGGGCATTGTAGCCGGGTTCGTCGAGCTGATCCGGGCAGCGCTTTCGGCGGACTCAAAATGACTGCGGGCGAGGCCTTGACCACTGATGCCAAGAGCGAGGCGTTCTACTCCGGCGCGCTCGGGCGTATTTCACGCCTGATGCTCCCGCTGGCGGTCATTTTTAGCGTTGCTGGCTGGTGGCGCTACGGTTGGCGCGTCGCGCTGGGATTTGGCTGCGGATGCGCGGTTGCGTACTTGAATTTTCATTGGCTAAAGCGGGTGGTTACAGCGCTTGCCGATCGCGCCACCCAGTCCGGCCCGTCGCCATCGAGCAGTGGAATGGTGTTGCGCTTCCTGCTTCGCTATGTTTTGATGGCTCTCGGAGCCTATGTTATATTCACAGTTTCTCCTGCGAGTCTCTACGGGCTTTTTGCCGGCCTGTTCCTGCCCGTAGCGGCCATCGCGTGCGAAGCCGCCTATGAAGGCTGGGTCGCTTTGGCGCGCGGTATCTGATATTTCCGTTGGAGCCCGGATTCTGAGGGTTACGAGCTACTAGCTAAAAGCCAGCAGCAAGAAGCTTGGGTTATCACCGCACTTAGCCACGGCAGGCTTGCCTCAGCGGCGTCCCTATATCGCTGCCACTGGATACGTATTCGATTTGGCAGAAGGAATTCATTGGCTTTCGCTGAGGTCACGATTCGCCATATCCTGCAAACTAATTAGCATGTCCAACGCGTCATGCAAAGCGAGTCGTTCGGCACTGGATAAAGTTGGAAAGCCGCTGTCGATATGATCGATCACCGCCGAAGATGCCGCCGCGATCCGTTGGACTAATCTTTGCGGGTCACTTTCGCACAACGCCGCATGGCAGAGTTTTCGCCACGCGGCATCATTTGAAAGAATATCGCTCATGGAATCGTTCAAAGGACGGCGCAGCGACGGTGTTCAAGCACCTTATTTTCTGCGCTACTTTGCCTAGACCCCACCACAGTTGCGGACATTACCATCGAAACCTACGAAAGAAAATACAGTGTGTGCTGTAAGGAACGTACAAACGGGGTGTCTGGCGCGGCTTTCGTACACGCGGAAGGTATATCACAGAGGCGTCGTTTTGCACTATCCCTTGCGGACAGAATGCGGGAGCGTGCACGGTGTCTGAGGCAACCAGAAAAGAGCGAATGCCATTCTAAGCGTCCGCGACCTTAGGCGTGAGCTGATCGTTTGCCTCGGAGGCCTGAACTCACACTAAGGTCGCACCATTTCATCGGCTTGGCTTCGGCCTACAGGGCTGTAGTGTCACAGTTCCAGATCGAGGAGTAGAACAATGCACCGCCCTCTCCGGAATTACTATCAGATTTACAGAGTTGACCACAAACGAAATCAGGAGCAGATGGTCGCCGAGGTCGAAGGGCTGCGCGAAACGGAAGCGTTGGTTGAAAAGTACCTGCGAACTATGAGTCCATCTGAAAAAAAAGCTGAAATCAGCTATTACCGGAGCACTGTTTCGAGCAGCGTACCAAAGATGTTCGGGCTATCGCGGGTCAGCTAATTCGCTCTCAAGTGAGTTGAAGTGGTCGAACGCTTTGGGCAGGCTTCGTTGGGTAGTCACCGCATACTCCACAGCGAGTCTTACTTGTTTTCTGAAATCTGAGAACGAAGCTTCGTTGGCAGGGTGCCACCTAGATTCTGCCGCTCCAACCACGAAGTTGCATCCATCCGCAGAACCCTGAGGCCGCTCATAGCATTGACGAGAGCTTCCCTTTCTTCCGGTGTCCCGCCGTGGTCTTGAGAAAGCACCAGCCGTCTCTTGTGTATTTCAGATTCCGCCGTCTGAATGCGGTCCTGCATCTTCGTCCAATCGGTTTCGAGCAGGGCCGCTTGATATGACTCTTGCCAGCTATAGCTGGTCGGCACTTTGATCTCTCGGTAAGGATCAACTAGCTTTTGACTGATAGCCATTTTGACGCTCCGTAATTCTGCCCAAACTGTCTAGCGTAGCCAATGCTTCCCGCAGCGCGGCTTGTTCGCCATTCGGCGATTTCGAATGACCGTCTTCGATGCGATCAAGAACGGCATTGCGAGCGCGGGCGATCCGTTCGAGCAATTTCACGGGGTTGAGTTCGAACAAAGCAGCTTGGCAAAGTTGTCGCCACTGAGGATGAGCGGCGTTATTGATATCGCTCATGTACTCCTTATAGAGCGAATGCGGAGCCAGCGTCAACTCCTTTTGATTCAGTACGCTAGCGCACTTTATCTGTAATCGATTACACGCTTTGCCAGACTCAGTACCGATGGGATTCCCAAAAGGGTGGTTCTGTGCTGGCTTCCTTACGCTCGAAGTCGGCTACGTGGTAGTCATAGCATTGCTCACAGAATGATTGTCCTGCAACCGTAAGGGCTTTCCTGTATCGCAAATATGCTCGTTCCGGCGGTAATTCCGTCCTATCGGCCCCGATCCAGTGGCCCCATGGTACACAAAATACACAGATGGCACGGTTCGTGCTTAAGCAATAGGCCCGACAGAAATCGGTCAAACGGGCTGCCCGATTCGAGAAGGGAGGGGTCATGCAAGAAAATAAAAAGAAGTGGATGGAACTCTGCGAGCAAGCTGCCGATGAACGAGACCCCAAGAAACTAGCTGCGCTGATCTTAGAGATCAACTTCATCCTCGAAGCCAAAGAACTGCGACTGACAGGCAAGGTCGTTACCACTCAACCAGCCGTCGAGGGCGATTGGTTGACGTAGAGTACGACGGCCCGCCCGCTTCGACATCGCATAGGATATGGCAGCAATGCCGCCAGTCTTGAAAGCCCAGTTCTTGTTCGCTCAGTATTGTTTGCTGCAATAGAATCCAACCACCGAAAACGAAGCAGGTCGTCTCTTGCGCAGGGCACGAAGTCCCAGATGCGGCCACTGTAGGCGTGCTCTCGGTTCTTAGGGGTCGCGCAAGAACAACTCTACAGTTGGGGCTTGATGGTGTAGTTCCACCCGGGCAGAGTTTCGTGGGGCTGCAATCGAAGAGAAGCAATTTGATCCGGTGTGGGTTTGAGACCGCAAGGATACTGTCGGCGGTCGAGATAAGCCGTGACCTGAAGTCCAGTTTGGGTTTGAGTGCTGCGCGCATAGTGGAGGATCTTCTGGTAGGAATCCAGCGGTTCGCCTGCCCAGTTTCGTGAGACTTCGGAGAAGAGGCGATGCTCGATGGGATTCCATTTGGAAGCACCGGTGGGATAGTGGGCCACGGTTACAGCCAGGCCAAAGGAGTTGGCCAGTTGAGCCTGGAGCTCGGTTTTCCAGGCGTAACAGCGGCAACTGTTGGAGCCGCCGGTATCGGCCAGAATGAGCAGTTGGCGGGAACCGAAGTAGCGGGTGGAACCTTCCTGGTGCCACCAATGAGCGATGGCA
>WNFC01001298.1_pt1 | contig 30262 bp, 37 predicted proteins | sample 5400541 | NCBI WGS metagenome assembly WNFC01 (sample SAMN13153342, study PRJNA577476) | soil metagenome | isolation source: 120 cm saprolite under Douglas fir tree site 2 hole 2 replicate 1 | place: USA:California | collected 2015-04-18
ACAATGCTGACACCCCGGTGACCGTGGAGTGGCAGCCGCGCCCCCCGGACGGGCACGATCTCGCGCTTTCCCGGCTCCTGTTCGGTGAGCCGCAGGAGGCTAGCCGTGGCTAGCAGGCGCAAGCGGCCAGCGCGCACCGGCCGCTGCGAGCCCTGAGGTACGGGCGCACGAGCACACTCAAGCAGAACGAGGCCGGGGCGGTGTCGATCCCGGAGCAGAACCTGTCGTCGGCCGCCTACGTCGCGCAGCAGGAATACGAGGACCTCGGGTTCGTCTACGACACCGAGTCGGGCGGCTCGATGGACCGGGCGAACTGGCAGCAGCTCGTCGCCAGGTGCCGCAGGGGCGAGGTCGACGTCATCTGCTGCGCCAAGGTTGACCGCTACTCGCGCGACCTGCTGTCAGGCCTGACCCAGCTTGCCGAGCTGCAGGCCCTCGGAGTGAAGGTCGAGTATTGCGACCTGGTGGGCCTCGACACCAGCACGGCCAACGGCGAGGCGTTCCTCCACATGCGGCTCGTGTGGGCTGCGATGGAGAAGCGGGTCATCAAGGAGCGCATGGCGGCCGGAGCGCACGGCAAGGCGAAGGACGGGCGCTGGCCGTCGTCCGAGGTGAGCGTTCCCTGGACTTACCGCACCGAGGGCAGCAGGCGGGACGCCCGGATTGTCATCGACGAGGCGGAAGCCGGGGTCGCCAGGACAGCGGCAGCTCTCATTCTCGATGAAGGGAAGTCTGTAGTCGAGGCGGCCGACCTGCTCAACGCCCGGGGCCTGCTCCCACGGGGGCGTCACCGCAAGGGCGAGGACGGCACGATAATCCGCACACCGGGGCTGTGGAACAGTCACAGCCTCCGCGCGGCGCTGAGCCGGGAGACGCTCACGGGCAAGATCGTGTGGGGGGGCGGGCGATATGCCGCCCGCGACGAGGGTACGGGCAAGCTGGTCTACGGCGGGGGAGTCGAGATCCCAGGAATAGAGCCCGTCATCGAGCGTGAGAGGTGGCTCGCCCTGCAGGACGCAGGGTGACGTGAACTTCTACCCGTGGACCGGGGCCATCGAGAGCAAGTGCGGCCGGGTCTACGTGGGCACTTACCGCGAGAACCTGGGCGGCCGGGCCTACCGTTGTCAGAACAAGCGCTGGCGCGGCCGGGAGCACGTAAAGTGCGACTGTCCCTGGCTCCGGGGTGATGAAGTGGACTCGCGTCTGTGGCAGGCCGTATGCGACAAGCTGGGCAGCGCCGAGGACATGGTGCAACTGGCTCGCGAGCATCTGGCCATCGCGGAGGGGCGTGCGGCCGGGGCCGAGGAGGAGCGCGCGGAGCTGGTCGCACAGGCGAAGCGCCGCCGGGAAGCGCTCCAGGCTAACCTGGCCGCGCTGATGAGCGCAGGCGTGACCCCGGAGATTATCGGCGCGACCGCAAAGCAGGAGCAGGACGCCATATTCGCCCTGGAGCGCCGTGCCTCGGACATCGCGGCCTTCCTGGCAGACGGCAAGATGCGGTCCGATGCCCTCGATCGGGTTGCCCAGCTCGCGGCCTACATGTCCCGGCGGCTCCCCGAGCTGTCACCGGAGGAACAGCGGATCGTCATCGTGACACTGGGCCTGACCGGCGTCCTGGACGACCCGTCGGACCGGAACAGCCCGATCCGCATCACCTCGCGGGAGGGTGCTGCTGCGCTGCTGGGCGAGCTGGGTGACCCTACTTGCGACGGGGATCAGCCACAGCAGGGGTGTCCTTGTGGGTGCGGCGGCCGATCTTTTCGCCCAGCCAGACTAGCGGGTCGTACTTGCGGCCGACCACCCGTTCCTTCATCGGGATCAGCGCGTTGTCGGTGATCTTGATGTGTTCCGGGCACACCTCGGTGCAGCACTTGGTGATGTTGCAGTAGCCGAGGCCGAAATCATCCTGGGCGATCTCCCGCCGGTCGGCGGTGTCGGCCGGGTGCATCTCGAGTTCGGCGATCCGCATCAGGAACCGCGGGCCGGCGAACGGCCGCTCGTTCTCCGGGTGGTCGCGGATCACGTGGCACGTGTTCTGGCACAGGAAGCACTCAATACACTTGCGGAACTCCTGCGACCGGTTCACGTCGACCTGCTGCATCCGGAACTCGCCCGGCTTGACCGCGGGGTCCGGGGTGAACGACGGGATCTCCCGTGCCTTGGCGTAGTTGAACGACACGTCGGTGACCAGGTCCCTGATCACCGGGAAGGTCCGCATCGGCGTGATGGTCAGCGTCTCCTCCGGCGTGAAGACCGACATCCGGGTCATACACGCCAGCCGCGGCCGCCCGTTGATCTCCATCGAGCACGAGCCGCACTTGCCGGCCTTGCAGTTCCACCGGATGGCCAGGTCGCTGGCCTGGGTCGCCTGCAGCCTGTGCAGCACGTCCAGGACGACCTCGCCCTCGTTGACCTCGACCTGGTAGTCGGCGAGTTCGCCGGCGCCCGCGTCCCCGCGCCAGACCCGCAGCGCAGCCTTGTAGCCCATCGCTCTACTCTCCTGCCTTCCTCGCGAGCGCTTCGCTTGGTCGTGCCGGAGGCGCGCCAATGGGCGGAGCGGAAGGTTTCTCCTCAGCAACGTCAGCACCCGACTCTGCCGCAGCAGATAGGCCGGCCAGTTCCTCGTCCGTCATGTACTTGTGCAGCTCGCTGACGTCGAACAGCTCAAGCAGGTCGGTGCGCATCGGCACCATCGGCTGCCGCTTCAGCGTCACGTCGCTGTCGGCGTCCAGCGAGCAGATCAGGTTGATCTTGCGCCATTCCGGTGACATCCCGGGGAAGTCGTCACGGGTGTGGCCGCCGCGGCTCTCCTGGCGCTCCAGCGCCGCCTGCGCCACGCAGTCCGCGATCAGCATGATGTTGCGCAGGTCCAGGGCCAGGTGCCAGCCGGGGTTGTAGGCCGCCCCGCCCTCGGCGCTGACCTGGGCGGCCCGCTCGCGCAGCTTCTCCAGTTCGGCCAGGGCGGTCTTGATCTCCTCTTCCCGCCGGATGATGCCGACCAGGTCGCTCATGGTCTGCTGGACCTCGGCGTGCACCGTGTACGGGTTCTCGCCGCCCGCCCGCTCCAGCGGGGCAATGGCGTCGGCCCGCGCCGCCTCGAGTTCGGCGTCGCTGGCCGCTGGCCGGGTGCCGCCGAGCGAGTCCAGGTACGCCGCCGCGCCCATCCCGGCCCGGCGGCCGAACACCAGCAGGTCGGACAAGGAGTTGCCGCCGAGCCGGTTGGACCCGTGCATGCCGCCGGACACCTCACCGGCCGCGAACAGGCCGGGCACGGACGACGCCGCCGTGTCCGGGTCCACCTCGACGCCGCCCATGACGTAGTGCTGGGCCGGGCCGACCTCCATCGGCTCCTTGGTGATGTCCACGTCGGCCAGTTCCTTGAACTGGTGGTACATCGACGGCAGTTTGCGGAGGATCTCCTCGGCGGGCCGCCGCGAAGCGATGTCGAGGAAGACCCCGCCGTGCGGCGAGCCGCGGCCCGCCTTGACCTCGGCTCTGATCGAGCGGGCCACCTCGTCGCGGGGCAGCAGTTCCGGCGGGCGGCGGTTGTGATCCGGGTCGGTGTACCAGCGGTCGGCTTCCTCCTCGGTCTCCGCGTACTGGGCCCGGAACACGTCGGGCACGTAGCCGAACATGAACCGCTTGCCCTCGGAGTTGCGCAGCACCCCGCCGTCGCCGCGGACCGACTCGGTGACAAGCAGCCCGGCCACCGACAGCGGCCAGACCATGTGCGTGGGGTGGAACTGCACGAACTCCATGTTCAGCAGGGTCGCGCCGGCCAGCAGCGCGAGCGCGTGCCCGTCCCCGGTGTATTCCCAGGAGTTCGAGCTGACCTTGAACGTCTTCCCGATCCCGCCCGTCGCCAGGATGACGGCCGGCGCCTCGAACACGACGAACCGCCCGCTCTCCCGGATGTAGCCGAACGCGCCCGCGATCCGACCGCCGTCTTCCAGCAGTTCGGTGATCGTGGTTTCCGCAAAGACCTTGATCATGGCCTCCGGGTCGCCGTGCGAACGGGCGTCCTCCTGCTGGAGGGCCACGACGCGCTGCTGCAGGGTGCGGATCATCTCCAGGCCGGTCCGGTCGCCCACGTGGGCCAGCCGCGGGTATTCGTGGCCGCCGAAGTTGCGCTGGCTGATCTTGCCGTCGGGGGTGCGGTCAAACAGCGCGCCCCAGGCTTCGAGTTCCCAGACCCGGTCCGGGGCCTCCTTGGCGTGCAGTTCAGCCATCCGCCAGTTGTTGAGGAATTTGCCGCCGCGCATGGTGTCGCGGAAATGGACCTGCCAGTTGTCGTGGGGGTTGACGTTGCCCATCGCGGCGGCGCAGCCGCCCTCGGCCATGACAGTGTGCGCCTTGCCGAACAGGGACTTGGAGATGATCGCCGTCTTCCGGCCGGCCTGCCGCGCCTCGATCGCGGCCCGCAATCCGGAGCCGCCCGCGCCGATCACTACGACGTCGTAGGGGAGCCGCTCGATGTCATTCATGTCAGAAAAACCTCGGGTCAGTGATAGCGCCGCTGGCCACCAGCCGGATGTAGAGGTCGGTGAACAGCACCCAGAACAGCGATTGCCTGCAGGCGTGGCAGGACAGCGAGTACATCCAGAGCAGCGCGGCGTTGACGATCAGCACCAGCGTGCCGAGGCCCATATGCCCCCACTGGCCGGCGTGGTTGCGGAACGCGATCACCGCGTCGGCGCTGAGGATCACGTTGAAGGCCAGCGCGATCCAGAAGAAGTAGCGGTGCAGGTTCTGCAGGATCAGCGGGAGCCTGGTCTCGCCGGTGTACTTGGCGTGCGGCTCGCGCACCGCGCAGGCGGCCGGTGCCCGCCAGAAGGCCCGGTAGTAGGCCTTCCGGTAGTAGTAGCAGGTGAGCCTGAACCCCATCGGCCCGCCGATGATGATGATCGCCGGGGTCAGCCAGGTCAGCCACGGGATCCAGTCGAACCCGGAACCCTTCACGCAGGTGGTCGCCAGGCAGGGCGAATACAGCGGGGAGATGTACGGTTTCCAGAAATAGTCCGAGTTGATCAGGGACGCCCAGGTCAGGTAGATCACCACGACGCCGAGCGCGGCCGCGTTGACGGCCGGCTGGCGCCACCAGCGGTCCCGGCGCAGCGTGGATTCCTTGATCTGCGCCCGGGTCCTGTTCGGCGCAACCGGTGTCTGCGTCATCCTCGACGTCTCCGCCTTCGAGCATCAGTGGGGCCATCAGGGCTCGTCGCGCGGCTTTCGGTTAGCCCCGGCCCGCGGTCGCGCACTGTTGTGCAAACTTATTCCACTGCATATCACCGCGCGGCCCCACAGCGCGTTTCCTTCTGTGTGACTCTTGCTACACTGTGCCGCCGCTCGTCCCGAGGGCGCGGCGCAGGAAGTCCACCTGGAGCAGGAGCAGGTTCTCGGCGACCTCCTCCTGCGGGGTCATGTGCGTGACGCCGGACAGCGGCAGCACGGAGTGCGGCCGCCCCGCGGCGAGCAGCGCCGAGGACAGCCGCAGCGTGTGGGCCGCCACCACATTGTCATCGGCGAGCCCGTGGATGAGCAGCAGCGGCCGGGTGAGCCGTGACGCGTCGCCCAGGAGCGAGCAAGCGTCGTACACGCCGGGGAACTCGGCCGGGTGGCCTAGGTAGCGTTCGGTGTAAAAGGTGTCATAGAGTCGCCAGTCGGTCACCGGGGCGCCTGCGACGGCCGCGTGGAACACGTCAGGCCGGCGGAGCACGGCCAGGGCGGCCAGATATCCGCCGAACGACCAGCCCCGGATGGCGACTCGTCCCATGTCGAGGTCGCCGCAGCGCTCGTTGGCCGCGTCCAGCGCCTCGACCTGGTCCTCAAGGACCGGGCCGGCCAGGTCATGCCAGACCTCCCGCTCCCACTCCGGCCCGCGGCCCGGGGTGCCCCGGCCGTCCGCGACGAGCACGGCAAAGCCCTGCTCGGCCAGCCACTGCGAGGTCAGGAACGCGTTGCGGGCGGCCAGCACCCGCTGGAGGTGCGGGCCGCCATAGGGGTCGAGGAGCACCGGCAGCTTCCGCGACCCGGGCTCGTGCCAGGAAGGCAGCAGCAGGGCGGCCCGGATGGCGCGCGGCCCGGCATGGCCGAGCAGCGGTTGCGGGTCGGGGAGGTTGGGGCGCTCCGCCCGCGAGGGAATCCGGGCGACCTCCGTAGCCGTGGCGAGGTCCGGGTCATCGCGCAGCACCACCACCGTGACGCCATCGGTGGCCAGCGTCTGCGTGGCGAGCACCGTGGTGCCGCCCGCGCGGCGGCCGCCGAAGACTCCCTCGCGCGGCGTGATCTGGGCCAGCCCGGGCGGCCCGTAGAGCCACAGGCCGATGTCCATGGGCTCCTGCGAGCCGGTGAACAGCACGAAATCCCCGTCCACCGCCGCGACCTCGCGCACCTGCACGGTGGGTGGCGTGACGGGAACGGCGGTCCCGTCCCGCAGTTCCTCGGGCGTGGCGACCAGCAGCCGCCGCGCGCCGTCGTCGTCGGTGGTCCACACGATCCGGCCGTCGTCGGTGCGCGCGGGAACCCCGGCCACGACGTCCAGCCACTGCTCGTCGGTGTCCTCGCGCACCACTGTGGTGCTTCCGCTGACCGGATCGACCCCGAGGAGGCGCATCCGGCGCTGGTCGCGGCTCGCCACCACGATCAGCGGCCCCGGCTCCTGCCAGTGCGCCGTCACCAGGTACGGAAACGCGGCCCGGTCCCAGTCCACCGGTACCTGACCGCCGTCCAGCCGGGCCAGCAGCAGCGAGACGTCCGCGTTCGGCGTGCCAGCCGCCGGATAGGCGAGTTCGGCCGCCGGGCGCTGCGGGTTCGCCGGATCGGCCAGGTGCCATCGGTTGACCGGCGTCTCGTCCACCCTGCTCACCAGGAGGGCCGAGCCGTCCGGCGCCCACCAGTACCCGCGCAGCCGGCCCATCTCCTCGGCCGCGATGAACTCCGCCAGGCCGAACGTAACTCCAGGGTTGCTGCCGGCCCCGGCGATGACGGTGTCCTCGCCGGTGCCCGGTTCCACCACCCGCAGCGCGCCCTGGCAGATGTACGCGACCCGCTTGCCGGCCGGATCCGGCCGCGGGTCGAGCGCGGGGGATAGGGCGCCGGCCTCCCGCGGTCCGGCAGCGGCCTGCTCGGCCAGGTCCGCGAGGTACACCCGCCCGCCCAGCGCGAACGCCGCCACGGTCATGCCGGTGTCGGTGGCGAATGCGACGATTCCCCCGGCCTGCTCGCGGGTTCGCTCCCGGCGCGCTCGCTCCTGCGCGGGAAGCTCTCCATCGATGCCGTCCAGCGCGGCGGGATCGGCCACCAGCCGCTCCTGCCCGGTGCCGACGTCAAGCACCCACATGCAGGTCACCGGGTCGGTCCCCGCCTTGCTGCGCAGGAAGGCGACCAGCTTTCCATCGGGGGAGATCTGGAACGAGCGCGGAGCGCCGAGGGTGAACCGCCGGGTCCTGGCCTGCTGCCGGGGGAAACTCTCCGTCATGCCCCGATCCTCGCAGCCGGGTCAGGCCGCCGCGTTAGTCTCCCCCACATGAGCGAGCCAGAGGGGCGCGGTGCCGCCTGGACTGAGGAGCGAGGAACGAGCGACGAGGGAAGGCGGCGCCCCAAAGCGCCCCGGCAGGCGAGCGGGGAGCAGAGCACGAGCGACGAGGGAAGGCGGGGCAGTGAAGGGGGAATGGGGAGGCGGGCGGGGCCCCGCAGGCGAGCGGGGGGACAGCGTGAGCGCAGGCTGCTGCTCGTCCATGCCCACCCCGACGATGAGTCGATCGGCACCGGCGCGACGATGGCCAGGTACGCCGCCGAGGGAGCCCACGTCACCTTGGTCACCTGCACCCTGGGCGAACTGGGCGAGATCATCCCGGAGGAACTGGCGGACCTCGCGGCGGACAAGGAGAACCGGCTCGGCGAGTACCGGATCGGTGAGCTCACCGCCGCCTGCGAAGCGCTCGGCGTGACCGACCATCGCTTCCTCGGCGGACCAGGGCGCTGGCGGGATTCGGGGATGATGGGCCTGCCCGCCAACAACGAGCCGGGCTCCTTCTGGCAGGCCGACGTGGACGAGGCCGCACGCGAACTCGTGGCCGTCATCACCGAGGTGCGCCCGCAGGTCGTCGTGACCTATGACGAGAACGGGTTTTACGGGCACCCCGACCACATCCAGGCGCACCGGGTGGCGTGGCGCGCGTTCCAGTTGGCTCCGTGGCGCGCGGCCAAGTTCTACGCGACGGCCGATGGGGCAGATGAGCAGGTGACCACTGAGATCGATGGCACCAGGTACCTGGACGCCAAGATCGCGGCGATGCGCGCGCACGCTACCCAGATCGCCGTGGCCACCCCATTCTTCGCGCTCTCCAACAAGGTGAGGCGACGGATCATGGGGCACGAGTACTACACGCTGCTGGCCGGCGAGCGGGGCGCGGCGGCCGGCCCGCAGGGCCGCGAGGATGATCTTTTCGCGGGGCTCGATTAGCCAGCTCGCATAGCCAGCCCGTATCGCCAGCCCGTATAGCCTGCTCTCCGTGGAAAGCAGGCTGGAGGAGCGCCCGGAGCCGGGTCAGGACTCCCGCGCGGAGGCGTTCGTGACCGGCGGCGCGTATGCGCTGCTGTTCCTGTTCGGACTGGCGCAGGGCCTGATCGGCAGCTTCCAGTTCAGCTGGGGCATCAGCCACGTGCCGCTGGGGGCGCTGGGCTTCTGTGCCGCGATCCTGGCGACCTGCCTGCTGGGCGCGGCCGCGATGGGTTCGGCGGCCGGCGCGCTGCTGCCCGCTATCGGCTGGTTCCTGGCGTCACTCGCGCTGACCATTCCCACCCCGCAGGGCAGCGTGATTGTCACGGGCACCGCCGCGGGAGAGTTGTACCTCTACGGCGGATCGGCGGCCGCAGCCGCAGGCGTGATCACCGCGCTCGTGCGCCGGATCAGCGCTCCCGCCCGAGGCCGGGCCAGGCTATGACCAATGTCGACAGCGGCGACTTCCGGCGCGTCGCGGGCCGGTTCGCCTCCGGCATCCTGGTGGTCACCGCGAGCCTCGACGGCGTCGGCCACGCGATGACGGTGACCGCGTTCACCTCGGTGTCGCTGGACCCCCTGCTGGTCCTGTTCTGCGCGGAGAAGATCGCGCGTTTTCACGACGCGGTGCTCGATGCGGGCCGGTGGGCGGTCTCGGTGCTCGACGAGGATTCCGAGAAGACCGCGCGCTGGCTGGCCACCCGCGGCCGCCCGCTGGATGGCCAGCTCAACACGATCCGGCACCACCCTGGCCCGCATAGCGGCGCGCCCATCCTCGACGACGCGCTGGCGGCGATGGAGTGCCGGACGACCGCCGTGCACGACGGCGGCGATCACAGCATCGTGGTGGGCGAGGTGATCGGCGTCAGCGAGCCCCGTCCCGGTGGCCGCCCCCTGCTGTACTACGGCGGCGGCTACCGCCGCATCGCCGATGGCCGCTGATTGGTGCCGGCGTTTCCGCGGAAACGTGCCCGGCCGGTTTCCGCGAAACGCGCCCCCGCTGACGTTTCCGCGGAAACGTCAGCGGACGGCCTGCTCGATCTGGTTGAGGCCCCAGTCCAGGTCCCGCTCGCTGATCATGAGTGGCGGGGCGAGCCGTATCGTCGTGCCGTGCGTGTCCTTGGCCAGGACCCCGCGTGCGGCGAGGCGCTGGCACACCTCGCGCCCGGGGAGTTCGGTGAACACCACGCCGGCCCACAGGCCGCGCCCGCGTACCTCGCGGACGACCCCGCGGGGCAGCGCGGACAGCCGGTCGTGCAGGTGCGTGCCCAGCTTGGCGGAACGCTCCTGAAACTCCCCGGTGTTCAGCATCGCGATCACCTCACGGGCCACCGCGCAGCCGAGCGGGTTACCGCCGAACGTGGAACCGTGCTGCCCCGGGCGGAACACGCCGAGGATCTCGCGCGAGGACACGACCGCGGACACCGGCACGATGCCCCCGCCGAGGGCCTTGCCGAGCAGGTACATGTCGGGCCGCACGCCCTCGTGCTCGCAGGCGAAGGTGGTACCAGTCCGGCCCAGTCCCGACTGGATCTCGTCGGCGATCAGCAGCGCGCCGTTCGTTGTGCATAGGTCTCTGGCGGCAGCCAGGAAGCCGGGGGGTGGCACGACCACTCCGGCCTCGCCCTGGATGGGCTCGACGAGCACGCCGACCACCCGGTCGTCCATGGCCTCGGCCAGCGCGCCGGTGTCGCCGAACGGAACCACCCGGAATCCGGGCGTGTACGGGCCGTAGGAGTCGCGGGCATCCGGGTCCGTGGAGAAGCTGATGATGGTCGTGGTGCGACCGTGGAAATTACCCTCGAACGCCACGATGACGGCCTCGTCCGCGGGCACGCCCTTGACCTCGTAGCCCCATTTCCGCGCGGTCTTGATCGCTGTCTCGACGGCCTCCGCGCCGGTGTTCATCGGGAGCACCATCTCCATGCCCGCCAGGTCCGCGAGTTCCTTACAGAACGGACCGAACTGGTCATGCTCGAACGCCCTGCTGACCAGGGTGACCTGGTCGAGTTGCCGTTTCGCGGCGGCCACCAGCCGGGGGTGGCGGTGACCGAAGTTGATCGCTGAGTACGCGGCGAGCATGTCCAGGTACCGGCGGCCGTCGGTGTCGGTGACCCAGGCGCCCTCGGCCTCGGTGATCACCACGGGCAGGGGCTGGTAGTTGTGCGCGCCATAGCGCCGCGCCAGCGCCTGCAGTTCCTCGGCGCCCATCACGGCCTCAACTCCAGCGTGCAGCACTTGGGCCCCCCGCCGGCCTTGAGGAACTCTGACGTATCCACCGGAACCGGCTCGAAGCCGCGGGCGGCGATCTGCGCCGCGAGCCCGCGGGCCTGGGCCGGGAGGACCACGTGGCGGCCGTCGCTGATCGCGTTCAGCCCGAGCACCTCCGCGTCCTCGTCCTTGGCCTCGATGAGCTCAGCGAACCGCGAGCCGAGCACGGCCTTCCCGGCGTCATCGAACGCCGCCGGGTAATACATGGCCGTGTCCGCGTCAAGCACGCACAACGCCGTGTCCAGGTGGTAGAAGCGCGGGTCCACCAGGCGCAGGCTCAGCACCGGCAGCCCGAACAGCGCGCCGAGTTCCTCCGCCGCCGACTGCTCGGTCCGGAAGCCGTAACCGGCCAGGATCTCCGTGCCGGCGAAGGCGATGTCGCCTTCGCCCTCGTTGACGCTTTCTGGCTCGCGCACCACCTGGTAGCCGTTGCGCCGGAACCAGTGCAGGTACGCCGCGCCCTCACCGGCCCGCTGGGGGTGCCGGAACCGGGCGCCGAGCACCATTCCGCCGATCACCGTGGCGCCGTTGGCCGCGAAGACCATGTCCGGCAGGCCCGCCACCGGGTCGATGGCGTGGACCGTGTGGCCGAGTGAGCGGAAAGCGTCCCGCAATCCCTGCCATTGCCGCATCGCCAGGGCCACGTCAACCGGCTGGCCCGTGGTCATCCACGGGTTGATGGCGTACTGCACGGAGAAGTACTCGGGCGGGCACATCAGGTATGTCCTGGCCCGTGCCGTCCGTTCGGTCATGCGGCCCCCTCCCCTTAGTGATCATTAGTAGCTGATCCCAGGGTAAGAGCCCGCCAGGCCGGTTGGCATGCGCGCCGACTGCGTCTCTCAAGCGATCTGTTGCTCAGTCCGAATCTGATACGGCGATCCGTTGCGCAAACCTTCGCATGCGGATACGACCGCTACTCCACCTATTCCACCTATTCCACCTATTCCACCTACTCCACCGGTGCTCGGCGCGCCCGGACGGTCCAGGTCTGGCCGTCCGGGGTGTCGGTGACCGTGACGCCCATGACCGCCAGTTCGTCCCTGAGCCGGTCGGCGGCCGCCCAGTCCCCGGCCTGCCGCGCCGCCGCCCGCGCGTCAAGCAGAGCCGGCGCCTCGCCAGGCAGCGGCGGCGGCGCGGCAGGCCGGCCGATGTCGCGGGCCAGGTCCAGGCCGAGCAGGCGGTCGGCATGCGCGAACGTCTCGAACTTCGAGCCCGGCGGAATCTCGCCGTCTTTCTCCAGCGCGCGCAGGACCCGGACCGCGGCCGGGGTGTCCAGGTCGTCGTCGAAGGCCGCGGTGAGCTCCTGCACGTACGGCGCGGACATGGCCTGGCTCGGTGAGCGCGCCCACTCGGCCACCCGATCCCGCCAACGGCGCACGGTCCGGTCCGCGGCCGCCAGGGAGTCCCAGGTGAGATTCATCTGCTGCCGGTAGCGCTGCTCAAGGAACGTCAGCCGGAGCGCCAGCGGGTCGAGGCCCCGCCCGGTGAGGTCGGCCAGGAGAACCACGTTCCCGGTGGACTTCGCCATCTTGCGGCCCTCGAACAAGAGGTGCTCGCTGTGCACCCAGTGCCTGACCACCTCGTGCCCGGCGACCGTGTTGGACTGCGCCCGCTCATCCTCGTGATGCGGGAAGCGCAGGTCGATGCCGCCGGTGTGCACGTCGATGACGTCGCCCAGGTAGTGCAGCGACATGGCCGAGCATTCGGTGTGCCAGCCGGGGAAGCCTGTGCCCCAGGGCGTCGGCCAGGTCAGTTCCCGCTCCGCGGGCGCAGCCTTCCACAGCGCCCAGTCGGCGTGGAACCGCTTGTGCTCTTCCACCGATCCGCCGGACCGGTGACCGGGCCGGAGGCTGTCGAGGCGGTTCCCGGAAAGCTCCCCGTAGGACGGGAAGGACCGGGCGTCGAAGTACACCGATCCGTCCGGGGTGGGGTACGCATGGCCGGTCTCCAGGAGCCGGGAGATCAGGTCGATCATGAGATCGATCGATTCCGACGCGCGCGGCGCGAAGTCGGCCGGCCGGATATTCAGCGCGTCACAGTCCGCGCGGAACGCCTGTTCGTATTGGCGGGCAATCTCCAGGGCCGTCTTGCCCTCGGCCCGGGCCTGGGCAATGACCTTGTCCTCGCCGTCCGGGTCGATCTCGTTGTCATCGGCGAGGTGACCCACGTCGGTGATGTTCTGGCCGGTCGTCACCGTCAGCCGGTGGGTCTCCGCCGTCCGGCGGATCAGGTCGGCGAGCAGGTAGGAGCGCAGGTTGCCGACGTGCGCGTACCGGTAGACCGTGGGACCGCAGGAGTACATGCGCAGCTCACCACGGCGGGCGGGCTTGATCGGCTCCACCTGCCTGGTCCGCGTGTCATGAAGCCGGATCACGTCCCCACCCTATGAGCCTATGAGTCACCGGACAGCATGAGTCACAGGACAGTCAGGCGGGCCGCGGCGGCGTCGATGCGCTCGTCGGTAGCGGTCAGCGCCACCCGGACGTGCCGCTGGCCCGCCGGGCCGTAGAACTCGCCGGGCGCGACCAGGATGCCGGCCTCGGCGAGCACCTGGACCGAGGCCCAGCAGTCGTGGCCGGGCCGGGTCGCCCACAGGTAGAGCCCGGCCTCGGATTGCTCGATCACCCAGCCGGCCGCGGCCAGCGCGGCGCTGAGCCGGTCCCGCCGGGCCGCGTACCGGGCCCGCTGCTCGTCGGCGTGCTCGTCGTCGTCCAGCGCGGCCGCCATCGCCGCCTGCATCGGGGCCGGCATCATCATCCCGGCGTGCTTGCGGATCTCCAGCAGGTCCGCGATGAGTGCCGGATCGCCGGTGACGAAACCAGCCCGGTACCCGGCCATGTTCGACCGTTTGGACAGTGAGTGCACCGCGAGCAGCCCCTGGAACGTTTCCGCGGAAACGTCAGGGTGCAGGATCGACACCGGCCGCGCCGACCATCCCAGCTCGAGGTAGCACTCGTCGGACGCCACTACCGCGCCCGCCGCCCGGGCCGCGCGCAGGGCGGCCCGCAGCTCCCCGGCGGGCAGCACCCGTCCCGTCGGGTTGCTCGGCGAGTTCAGCCAGACCAGGCGCAGCGACGGCGGGAGCGCGGGGGAGGGGAGCGTCAGGTCGGCCGGCACCGCGCGGGCCCCCGCCAGCCGCGCCCCGATGTCGTAGGTCGGGTAGGCCAGCTCCGGGTGCACGACGCTGTCGCCGGGCCCGCAGCCGAGCAGGGCGGGCAGCGCCGCGATGAACTCCTTGGTCCCGATCACCGGGAGCACCGCGGCCGGGTCCACGCTCACTCCGTGCCTGCGGGCCAGCCAGCCGGCCGCCGCCTCGCGCAGCCGGGGCGTGCCGTGGGTGACGGGGTAGCCCGGCGCGTCGGCCGCGGCGGCCAGCGCGTCCCTGACCACCCGCGGAACCGGGTCCACGGGCGTGCCCACGGACAGGTCCACCAGCCCGCCGGCGTGCGCCCGTGCCTTCTCGCGGTAGGGCGCGAGCAGGTCCCACGGGAACCGGGGCAGGAGGGCGGCGCGAGTCAGCTGTCTTCTCCCTGGGGGGGCAGCGCGGTCACCACCGGGTGATCTTTGGCGATCTTGCCGACCTTGGACGCGCCGCCCGGCGAGCCGAGATCCTCGAAGAACTCGACGTTGGCCCGGTAGAAGTCCTTCCACTGGTCGGGCACGTCATCCTCGTAGAAGATCGCCTCGACCGGGCAGACCGGCTCGCACGCGCCGCAGTCCACGCACTCGTCAGGGTGGATATAGAGCATGCGCTCGCCTTCGTAGATGCAGTCGACAGGGCACTCCTCGATGCATGACTTGTCGAGCACGTCGACGCAGGGCTGCGCAATGATGTACGTCACGTCGGAACTCCCTCGCAGGGTCCTCGGGCTTGCAGTTCAAGTATCGCGGTCGAAGGCAAGTATCGCGCGCACCCGGTCGTGCTGAGATCCAGCCCCGGCCGGCGGGACCGCAGGCTATCAGCTGAGCTGGACGACACCAGGCGGCGGTGCGCCCGAGTCACGGGTCCAGCCGTCATAGCCGGTGGACGCCTGCCACTGATAACCGCCGTAGCGCACCTCGTGGATGCCGTAGCTGGCGGCATGCGTCACCAGCCAGGCGGCGACCTCCCAGCCGACGGGCGACTGCAGCACCTGCACCTGTGCCTGCCGCGGCCGCCCGCCGCCTGGTGAAGCGGCCCCGAGCTCGGTGATCACGCCGAACGTCCTGGCCAGTTCCCGGTTGGCGGCGGCCAGATCGGCGTGCTTCGGGGTGGCCGCCGAGGACCAGCAGGAGACCGCGTGCGCGTGCCCGCCGGTAAAGTCGGCGGTCAGTCCGGCGGCCGTCTGCTCGTACTGGATGTACGCGGTGCCGTCCGCGCTCTTCTGCACCGCCTGCGCCGCCTGGTACACCGGCAGCTTGAGGTAGCCGTGCACGGTGGCCAGGACCCGGAAGAACTTAGTGGTCGCGTAGACGGGATCCTCGAGTTTCCGGGTGGGTCCCCAGCCCTCCGAGGGCCGCTGCTGGAACACCCCGACCGAGTCCATGTCGCCGTAATGCAGGTCGTGCATCTTGGACTCCTGCAGGGCAGCCGCGTACGCGACGGTGACCGCGCCCGGGGGCATCGACTGCTTATGCGCCACCCCGGCGATCGTCGCCGCGATGCGGGCCTGCTCGGGGTCGAGCGCGAACGATCCGCTGCCCGCGACCGCCCGGCAGCCGGTGCCCTGGAGCGTCGGCGCGAGACGCCGGAACTCCACGTACGCAGCGACGCCTATGATTACGATGAGCAACAGCGCAAGCCCGCCCCGTGACCGTTTTTTGCGGCGGGGCTGCTCGCGGCTTTTCGGCACATCCCGACGGTACCGGAGTCGCCGGATAAGCTCGGTCGCCATGGACTCACACCGCGACGTGCTGGTGTCACCGCTGCCCCCCGTGATCGAGGAACTGTGGGAGCGTCGCGCGCAGCTCGGCCCGGAGGACACCGAGGCCCGGCTGGCCATCGTGGCCGCCGTGGACGCCCTCGACGCTGGGGAGGCGCGGGTGGCCCGGCCCGACCCGGCCACCGGCGAGATCGTGGTGGACGAGCGGGCCAAGCGCGCCATCCTGATGGCCTTCCGCGTGCTGCCGATGCAGCCGGGCCAGGCCGGCGAGTTCCGCTCGCACGACCGGATCCCGCTCAAGACCCGGCTGGACGGTGTGCGCGTGGTCCCGGGCGCGATCGCGCGCTGGGGCGCTTACATCGCGCCCGGCGCGGTGCTGATGCCCTCGTTCGTGAACATCGGCGCCTACGTCGACTCCGGGACCATGGTCGACACATGGGCCACGGTCGGCTCCTGTGCCCAGATCGGCAAGAACGTCCATCTGTCCGGCGGCGTCGGCATCGGCGGCGTGCTCGAGCCACCGAACGCGGTGCCGGTGGTGGTCGAGGACGACGCGTTCATCGGGTCCAGGTCGATGATCGTGGATGGCGCCCGGGTGCGCCGTGGCGCCAAGCTCGGCGCAGGCACCATGCTGACCGCGACGACCCACGTCATCGACGTGCAGACCGGCGAGGAACTGCCCCGCGGCGAGGCGCCGGCCTGGTCGGTCTGCGTCAGTGGCATGCGCAGCCGGAGCTTTCCCGGCGGCGACTTCGGCCTGCCCTGCGTGCTCGTGCTGACCCGTCTGGCCGAGGGCGCCGAGCACGACAAACTGGCCCTTAACGACATCCTGCGCGACCACGGGGTGAATGGCTGACCGGCGGCGGCCCGAGCCGGGCCCGGTCCAAGGCGGACATGGCAGGATCGTGAGGGTGCAATCTGAATCAGGCCGCAACGTGCGCCGTCAGGGGCCGGCCATGCTGCGCGGCGAGTTCATCCCGAGCACCACCACGGATCAGCGGCTGCTCGACCGGCGTGGCCCCAGCGACTGGGTGCATACCGACCCATGGCGGGTGCTGCGGATCCAGGCCGAATTCGTCGAGGGGTTCGGCCTGCTGGCCGAACTCGGCCCGGCCGTGGCGGTGTTCGGGTCAGCCCGGGCCAAGCCGGGAACGGCCGAATATGAGCTGGCCGAGAGCATCGCGACGGGACTCGCCGAGGTCGGCTACGCGGTGATCACCGGCGGCGGTCCCGGGATCATGGAGGCGGCCAACAAGGGCGCGGCGGACGTCGGCGGCGTCTCGGTGGGACTGGGCATCGAGTTGCCCCAGGAGATGGGGCTGAACGACTACGTCGAGATCGGCCTGGAGTTCCGGTATTTCTTCGTCCGCAAGACCGTCTTCATCAAGTACTCGCAGGCGTTCGTGGTGCTGCCCGGCGGTTTCGGCACACTGGATGAGTTGTTCGAAGCGCTCACCCTGGTCCATACGGGCAAGATCACAAAGTTCCCGATCGTGCTGGTCGGCAGCGAGTACTGGTCCGGCCTGCTGTCCTGGATCCGCGGCACGGTGCAGGCCCAGGGCAAGATCTCCGCTGGAGATGAGAACCTGCTGACCATCGCGGACGATGCCGCCACCGTAGTCCGGATCATCACGCAGGCACACGGCCGGGAGGGGGAACCCGTCTAGCCGGGCACAAGGACCCGGCAGGCATGCGACGATTCTTACTGTGCCTGTTGTGCTGATCCTGGCGTCCGCAGCGATCCTGGCCGGCGTGGTCGGTGTGGCCATCGGCCGTGGTGGCGAGATGGCGGAGTTCGCCGGTGACTACCCGCCCTGCGAGGCCGACGACCTGATGACCGCCGCCGACGTCGCGCTACTGCGCCCGCCCTCGGCCTTGTGGGGATACAACGTCCAGGCCACCGACGAGGCTCTCGGCCGGATCGCCCAGGTGGTCACCGAGCGGGACGTGGAGATCGCGGCCCTGCGGAGGCAGCTAGCCGAGCAGCGCGCCGCGGTCACGCCCGCCGACAACCGGTCCGCTGACGCCGCACCCTCCAGTCCTGTGCCCGCCAGCGCTCCGCCCGCCAGCGCTGCGCCCGCCGGTGCTGCGCCCGCTGACGCCGACGCCGCATCGGCGGACGCCGGCACCGGGTCTAGTGGCTGAGCCGTCGGCGCCGGCTGCGCCGGTGGCCGGCCGCCGCGCGGAACCCGGGCCTGATGGCCGTCTGCGCTGCCCGTGGTCACTGGGCACTCCCGAGTACCTCGACTATCACGACGACGAGTGGGGCCGCCCGGTTCGCGACGACCGGGGAATGTTCGAGAAACTCAGCCTGGAGGCGTTCCAGTCTGGCCTGTCCTGGCTGACCATCCTGCGCAAGCGGGAGAACTTCCGGGCCGCCTTCCGCGGTTTCGACATCGCGTCCGTGGCGGCGTTCGGTCCCGCCGACGTGGCCAGGCTGCTCGGCGATCCCGGCATCGTGCGCAACCGGGCGAAGATCGAGGCAGTGATCCGCAACGCGGGGGCCGCCGGCGAGCTTCCCGGCGGGCTGGCTGCGCTTGTCTGGCGGCACGCTGATGTCCCGGCCGGGCCGGGCCAGGGCGCGCCGGCCAGCACGGCCGATATCCCGTCGTGGACCCCGGCCTCCAAGGCCCTGTCTCGTGAACTGCGCAGCCGCGGATTCTCCTTCACCGGCCCGGTGACGGCGTACGCCACGATGCAGGCGTGCGGTGTCGTGGACGATCATCTGCTCGGCTGCTTCCGCCGCGGTGCGTACTCCTGAGTTGTGCTCCGCATGTTCGGGATTCACACAGATTCACACAGAGCGTGCCAGACTGTGAACCGACTGTGCTACTGCGGTGTTGTGCGGCTCCCGGAAGATAGCTGAGGAGAACGCTGTGATCAGGAAGCCAACCGTGGCGGACCTTGGCATCGATCTGAATGCGCAGGCATGGCATCGGTCCGGCCGCGGGGATCAGGGGACCGGGGACGGCGCCATCGAGATCGCGTTCGTCGCCGAGCCAGGGACCGGCCGGACTGAGTGGGTGCTGATGCGCGTGGGCGGTGATCCGGCGGGCCGGGTCCTTGTCTACGACCGTCGCGAGTGGGAGTGCTTCCTCGACGGGGTCCGGGATGGCGAGTTCGACGAGGGGGCTAACTAGTACCCGGGAATCTGTGATTCACAACTTACTCAGCGCTATGATGCGACTCTAAGACCTGTCAAGGAGGACCCGGATGGCCGACGACGCTTACGGCGCGACCGTGGCGAAGCGCCAGTTGTCCCGCCGTCTCACCGAGCTCCGGATGGTGCGTGGCTACACCGCCAACCACGTCTGCGACATGCTCAACTGGGGCCGGGGCAAGGTCGGCCGATTCGAGGCAAACCAGTGGCGGCGGCCCGAGATGAGCGACATCCGGGATCTCCTGCGCATCTACGAGGTGGCCGAGGCCGAACGGGAGAAGCTGGCCGACCTCGCCATGCGGGCGCGGGCCCGGCCCTGGTGGCGCGACTACTCCGACATCTTCGATAACGAGTTCCCTGGCTTCGAGAACGACGCCTCCCGGATTCGCGTGTTCATGCCGTTGGTCCTGCCCGGGCTCCTGCAGACCGCGGCGTACGTCGAGGCGTTCATGCGGGCCGGGCTCAGGTCGCCCGCGTGGCGCAGGCGGGCCCTGGAGACCCGGCTGCGCAGGCAGGAGGTGCTCGGCCGCAGCGACGGCACCGCGCCGAAACTGAGCGCCGTGATCACCGAGGCCTCTCTCATGTACCGCTGGGGCAGCAAGGCCGACCGGCGGGAGCAGGTTGAGCATCTGCTCGACGCGGCCAGCCGTCCCAACGTTGAGCTGCGCATTCAGCGCTTCGCCGATGGGCCTCCGGTAGGCATGCACTCCATGGTCAACATCCTGGACTTCCCGGGTGAGCCGGCCCTGGTCTACCTGGAGACCGATTACGTGATCGAGGAGGTGAGCAACACCGAGTCGGTGAACAGCTATATCCAGTCTTTCGGCCGCGCCGTCGATGCCGCACTCGAGCCAGTCGACACCGCGGCCTTCCTCAAGGACCAAGCGGAACAACTGGAGTGAACCATGACTGACCTGTCTCAAGCAGCCTGGCGGAAGGCCCGCAGCAGTTCCTTCAACGGAGGGTGCGTGGAAGTCGCCGCCAACCTCCCGGGCGTCGTCGCCGTCCGGGACAGCAAGCGCCCCGAGGGGGGCGCGCACATCGTCGGCCGGGCCGCGTTCGCGGTGTTCCTGGCCGACGCGAAGGCAGGCCGCTACGACTTGGAGGTCCGCGCGGCGGGCTGACCCATTTCGGAGCGCACCGCGAAGAATCCCCCGGGCTGCCACCCGGGGGATTCTTCATCGTTGCGCCTGTCTCAAGGCCAACGTGAGCATAGCTGTGCCCGGCACGGCCGTAAAGAAAGCGTGAATATCCGTTGTTCCCCTCGCGTGCTCATTGCGCCGGATGCGCATGACTCGTAATCTGTGTTTCACAGATGGGTGTGCGCCGGGAAGGCTGGAGATCATGTTAGGGTCGCTTGCCGTTGCCGAGCCGCAGGTTCCCTGGCCGGCGAACGATCTGGTTACGACGGTTGCCGTCGGTGGCTGCGCCGCTACCGCCCTGCCGCTCGATTCCACCTGCGCCGCCTTCGCCAGAACGCTCTTCCGCGAAGCGGCAGAGGATGTGGGCCTGCCCGCCGACCTGGCCTATGACGGTGCCACGATGGCCAGCGAGCTAGCCTCCAACACCCTGCACGCCCATGCGAACATCCAGTACCACGGCTTTCCCGACTGCCCGGTGGCCGGAGCGCCCGAGCTATGGCTGTACCTGCGCCGCGTGGCTGGCGGGCAGGAGCTGGTCTGCAAGTTCTTTGACTCGCTTCCAGGGTGGAAGCTCGGCGTCCCCCCGGATCCCGCCAGCGTCACCCTGGACTCGGAAGACGGCCGCGGCCTGCTGGTTGTCGAGGGGCTGTCGGAGGGCCGCTGGGGTCACCACCCGACCCGCGCCCGGCTGGGCGGCTGGAAGGTCCCGGGCAAGGCGGTCTGGTTCGCCGTCCCGGTGCCGACGGCTCGCGCCCTGCACCGGTTCCAGCGTCCGATGCCCGGCTCCTGCGATGCGGCCAGCGAACTCCAGCTGATGCTCGACGAGCGCGGGATCGGCGAGCGCATCGTGCGTGCGGATGCGCCCGCGTCGGGCATGTCGGTGCTGTCCATCCGGCGTGGCCTGACCGTCTGGTGCCGCAGCCGTGTGGTCTCGTGGACCACGCGGGCCGGCCGCCGCGAGTGCCGGGCCTTCTACGACCTGGTCGATGCGGCCGAGCAGATCGTGTGGCGGCACGAGGAACTGGACAGCCCGCGGCCGGACGCTGCGGGCTGATCGACTACTCCTACCTGCCCTCGAACTGAGGCTGCTGCTTGCGGCTGAAGGCGAGCGTGGCCGCCCGGTGATCGGCGGTCCGGCCCGCCGCCGCCTGCAGCTCGGCCTCCTTCTCCAGGGAGTCGGCCAGCCCGTGCCCGGCCGCGTAGCCGAGCGCCTCTTTGATCGCCGCGTACGCCGCGGTCGGGCCCGCCGCGAGCCGGCCGGCTAGGCTGCGCGCCGCGGCCGGCAGGTCGGCAGCATCGACCACCGAGGTGACCAGGCCGTATTCGAGCGCGAGGGCCGCCTCCAGCGGCTCGGCCAGCATCAGCAACTCGGCCGCCCGGCCGATGCCGGCCAGGCGCTGCAGGGTCCACGAGGCTCCCGAGTCAGGCCCCAGCCCGACCCGCGCGAAGGCCATCAGTAGGCTGGCCTGCCGCGCGGCGATGCGGAAATCGCAGGCGAGCGCCAGGGCCGCGCCGGCCCCGGCGGCGACCCCGTTCACCGCCGCGATCACCGGCTTGGGCATGGTCGTGATGGTCATGATGATCGGGTTGTAGTGGAGCCGGACGGTATCGGTCGCTGCCTCGCCCGCCGCGAGGATCTCGGCGTGCTCCCGCAGGTCCTGGCCCGCGCAGAAGCCCGGCCCGGCGCCGGTGATGATCACCGCGCGGACCTCCGCGGCGGCCTCCGCCCGGCGCAGGGCGCTGAGCAGCGTCGTCTTCATCTCGGCGGTGAGCGCGTTCCTGGCTTCGGGGCGGTTCAGCGTGATGGTGGCTACCGCGCCGTCGAGGTCCCAACGCACGTTGTCGGTCACGGGTGTCTCCTTTGCCTCGCGCGGATTGTGCCGTCCCACAGACAACAGTCCACGAAACGGGCGGCGGCAGGCAGGAGGCGGGCCGACTCGCGGCGGAAAAACTCGGCGGCCTGCCGGCCGGGCCAGTGGTGTGGGAGTAGTTCAGTGGGCAGCCCGGGATCGGTGAACAGAAACTTTCGCCACTCGTGCACGAGCGTGCTGCGCAGGGCGAACACGGTCTCGTCCGGCACGCCGGGACCGACTGTGGCGACCAGTTCCCTGGTCGCGGCGAGCCAGCGCTGATAGTCGGCGGACAGCCGGTCGAGGTCCCAGGTCCGGGCGAGCAGGCCGCGCGGGTCCCCCTGGTAGCTGGTGGTGAACCGCTCCGCGTGGACCCGTTCGGTGTCCAGGAGGGCCTGGAGTTCGATGGATGCGCGGGGGCTGATCCACGTGGAGCCATCCAGCGCGGCGTATCCGAGATAGCCCAGCGCCGCCCGCAGCCGCTGCCGGCGGGCACGCTCGCCCACCCGGTCCAGCACCAGCAGGTGCCACTGCCCATCCCAGGGTGGGTTGCCCGGCCGGTAAATCCGTTCTGCCGCCTCGTCCAGCCGGTGGCGGGCGCGCGGGGTGAGCTGGTAACCGGGACCACCGCCCAGCCGGACCGGTTCCAGCCACCCCTGCCGGACCATGCGGGACACCGCGGTGCGGACCGCGGGCGCGGTGATGCCGACCGGGGCCAGCAGCCTGACCAGCGCGGCGATGGGCGCCTGGCCCTTACGGGACCGCAGGTGATCGCCGTAGAGATCAAAGAGGGCGGATCTCGCGTTCACTCCCCTAGTCTCGCCGGCACGGGTTCTCCGAAGCCCGCTGGCCCAGGGGAGTGCTGATCATTACCACTGACGGCCGGAACTCTGGATAATAGAGGTACTGATCGACACGGCTGTGAGTGGCCGGACCCGCCGCAGGCGCCGGGATCCCGGTGCGGCAGGCCTCCCGAGGTCTCAGGCGGCCCCAAGCAGGAAGGGGATGCGGAATGGCGGCGATGAAGCCGCGGACGGGTGACGGTCCGCTCGAAGTCACTAAGGAGGGGCGCGGCATCGTGATGCGCGTCCCGCTCGAGGGCGGTGGGCGGCTGGTAGTCGAGTTGTCGGCGGACGAAGCGGCCAGGCTCGGGGACGCGCTCAAGTCCGTCACGGGCTGAGCCTTGCCGATCGACGTCCGGGTAGCCGTCACGCCCGCGGCCCGCGTGCAGCCTTTCGGTGACTATCTCGGCGCTGTGGTCCGGGGCGCGATCGACGCCCCGGCGGTGATCGCGGTGCCGGTCGAGGCACCAGGCGCTGCAGCGTCGGCGGTCCCCGGCCCCGGGGCAGCCGATCTCGACGCCTACCTCGGCGCGGGTGCCGCCGACGTGATCGCCTGCGCCGAGCTGACCGGCCGCGCGGGTGAAGCCAGTCAGTCGGTGGCCCGCCTGGGCTCCGGTGTGAGCCGCGTCGTCTTCCTCGGCATGGGAGACCGCTCGCCGGGGGCGCTGCGGAAGGCGGGCGCCGCGCTGGCTGTCCGGAGTTAGCCAGCCCGTTTGACCGCGGCAAGCAGGCCGTCGCCGACCGGCAGGAGCACAGGCACGAGGCGCTCGTCGGTCCTGACCTGCTCGCAGAGGTTCCTGATCGCGACCGTCTCCGGATCGTTGTGCGCAGGGTCGGCCACCTGGCCGCCCCACAGCGCGTTGTCGAATGTCACCACCCCGCCGGGCCGCAGCAGGCGCAGCGCCGCGGTGAGATAGTCCGGGTACTCCTGCTTGTCCGCGTCGCAGAACACCAGGTCATAGCCGCCGTCGGTGAGGCGGGGGAGCACCTCGAGGGCTTTGCCGCTAATCAGCCGGTAGCGGTTCGATGCGAACCCGGCCTCTGTGAACGCCTTGCGCGCCAGCCGCTGATGCTCGGGCTCGGCATCGACGCTGGTCAGCACGGCGTCCGGGCGCATGCCGCGGAGCAGCCAGATGCCCGACGTGCCGCATCCCGTGCCGATCTCCACGACCGACCTCGCGTTGATGGCAGCGGCGATGAAGCGCAACGCCGCCCCGCCTGCCGGGCTGATCGGCGAGGCGCCGCCGACCTCGGACGCGCTCGCCCGGGCCGCCAGCAGCGGCTCATCTTCGGCGACGTATTCTTCGACGTAGGCCAGGCTGGCCTTGGCGCTCACGGTTGCCGCCTTCCTTCCGTTGCATGCTTGACCTTCCCCGGGCGGCAGCTTATCGTCACGCGCCGTAACCCGGGAACCAGCGGGGCCGGTTTGAGCGTTGTTCCTTGCATGCTGCAGGAGGGGGAGGTAGTGGACCAGGCCAGCCAGCCGGCGCCCCCGGTACCTGACTGGACGCCGCCAACCTGGGAAGAGGTCGTCCGTCAGCATTCGGCCCGCGTCTACCGCCTGGCCTACCGTCTCACCGGCAACACCCATGACGCCGAGGACCTCACCCAGGAAGTCTTCGTACGGGTGTTCCGCTCCCTGTCGAGCTACACGCCGGGCACGTTTGAAGGCTGGTTGCACCGGATCACCACCAACCTCTTCCTTGACATGGCGCGCCGCAGGCAGCGCATCAGGTTCGAGGGGCTTGGCGATGAGACCGCGCAGTGGCTGCGCGGCGGCGAGCCCACGCCCGCGCAGGCGTTCGACGACCGTCACCTGGATGGCGACATCCAGGCGGCGCTGAAGGCGCTCGCCCCCGAGTACCGGGCGGCCGTCGTGCTCTGCGACATCGAGGGACTGTCGTATGAGGAAATCGCCGAGACGCTCGGCGTGAAGCTCGGCACCGTCCGCAGCCGCATCCACCGGGGCCGCGCCCAGCTCAGGACCGCCCTCGACCACCGTCGCCCGCGCCGCGCCAAAGCGGTGTCCGCGCCCCTGGCCGGTGATCAATGAGCCACCTGGGCCAGCGGCTGTCGGCCCTGATCGACGGCGAACTGAGCGACTTCGAGCGCGACCGGGTCCTTGCGCACCTTGTCGGCTGCGATGCATGCCGGGGTGAGGCCGTCGCGCTCCGGGCGCTCAAGCGGCGGGTGCACGCCCTGGGCGAGGCCATGGCGGACGCGGCGCTGACCGGGCGCCTCATGGCCATGTCCGCGCCGGGTGAGCGGAGTCCGTCGGGAAGCCGGGTGGCCTGGCGGGCCGGCCACCGGTATCCGCCCGCCCGCTATTTCGCCGCGGGGATCTTCACCGTCGTCGTGGTCGGCCTCGGCACCACCGCGCTCATGATCGGCGGTGACCAGCAGCCATCTGGTCCGAAGGTCACGCCCGCCGTCAACATGTACATGATCCAGCACGCGGGCGTCACCGGCGGCGTGCCGGTGACGCCGTCAGCCGCGCCCGCGCCCGCGCCCGCCGGTGCCGTTCTCCTGGGGCCGTGAGTTAGCGGATGTTCTCCCGTGTCACGCAGGCCTCACTGGACCAAGACCCAGTCCACCTGCGGATCGCCAGTGCCGCCGTGGTGCTCGGCTTGCTCGCCACCGGTTTCGTGATCGTCTCGCGGGACGCGGCGGCGCGCGGTGGCCCGGCCGCGCGGCCGCCGTCCGGGCTACCGGCCGCGCGCCCGCCGTCCGGGTCTCGGCCAGCCCAGAGCGCCGGCCTGCGCCTGCTCGGTGAGGCCGCTGTCGCCTGCCAGAGCGTCGCCTACCAGGGAGTCCAGGTCATCGCCTCGCCGGGCACGGCTGGCCGCCGCGTCGCCGTGGTGGATGTCTGGCACCAGCGGGGCCGCCGGGCGCTGATCCAGATCATCGGCGCCGGCCCAGCCAGCGACACCGGCGATGGCGAGCAAGATTCGGCGCCGATCCTGGGCATCACCCGGCAGATGGTCGCCCTGCTCGGCGCCAACTACCAGGTGGCGATTGCTGGCGGGGCCCTGGCGGACGGACGGCCCGCCCAGGTCGTGGTGGTCCGTCGGCTGGACGGCGGACTGGCTGCGCGCTTCTGGCTGGACAGCGCCACCAAGCTCCCGTTGCGCCGACAGCTTTTTGATACCCACGCCCGGGTGATCAGCGAGGCTGCGTTCATCGACCTTAGGCTGGGAGACAGGGAGGCCGCTGGCGCGCCGGCCGCCGGGGCGCGGCCGCGGAGCAGCCCGCTGTCGGGGGGGCGGTTGTCCCGCCTGCGGGCGCAGGGCTGGCCGCTGCCAGGGCCGCTGCCAGGCAGGCTTACCGTGTTCGAGGCGAGCAGCACGGTGACAGCCTCGGGCCCGGTCGTCGAACTGGCCTATTCCGATGGGCTCTCGGTGGTGTCGGTCTTCGTGCAGCGCGGCCACCTGCCCGCCGAGCTCACCGGATGGTCCGAGGTCGCGCTGCAGGGCCAGCGGGTCTACACGGCCGACCCCGATGACCGCAGCGTCGCCTGGTCCGCCGGCGGCTTCGTATACACGGTGATCGCGGACGCCCCTGGTCAGACCGTCAACCAGGTGATCGCTGCGCTGCCGCATGACGCCAGGCCCGGGCTCGCCGCCCGGCTGACGCGCGGCCTGCGCCGCCTGGTCTCGTGGGCGGACCCGTTCCGGTGAGCAGCCTGGCCGGTTAGAGTGGACTGACCGTGCCCCGGCGGTGCGGCTTCGCCTTCGCTGGAGACCTGAGTGTTTGGCCTGTCTATTGAAAAGCTGCTGGTGCTCGCTGTGATCGCCATCGTGGTCTTCGGCCCGGAACGGCTGCCGAGGGTCGCCGCCCAGGCGGGCCGTACCCTGCGGGATCTGCGGCGGCTAGCGGAGGGGGCCACGAACGACCTGCGGGAGGGGCTCGGCCCGGAGTTCTCCGACTTCGACGTCACCGACCTGAACCCGCGCAACTTCGTGCGCAAGCACCTGTTGGACGACTTCGGCAGCGACGAGACGCAGGCGTCGGCCGCGGCAGCGGCGACCGCCACCGTAGCAGCGGAGCCGCCGAGGGGCGGCACCCTGGCGCCGGAAGAGAGCCCGCCCTACGACTCCGAGGCCACCTGACTCTCTGTTTGAGGGCCCCGGGCTGGTTGAGGGCCCCGGGCTGGTTGAGAGGGCCCCGAGGATCAGGCCGGGGTGAGGCCGAGCTGGCGTCCGGCGAGACCGCGGGCCCGGTTCACCAGGTTCTTCGCGATCCCGGACAACTGCTGCGCGGCCGGGGCCTCCGGGTCGCTCAGCACCAGCGGGACGCCCCTGTCGCCGCCTTCGCGCAGCCGCACATCGATGGGCACCTGGCCGAGCAGCGGGACCGGGGCGCCGGTGATCCTGGTGAGCGCGTCCGCCACGGCCCGGCCGCCCCCGGAGCCGAACACGCTGACCTGCTCCCCGCAGTGCGGGCAGGGCAGCCATGACATGTTCTCGATGACGCCGGCGATGCGCTGATGGGTCTGCACGGCAATCGCCCCCGCGCGCTCCGCCACCTCGGAGGAGGCGATCTGCGGCGTGGTGACGACGACCAGTTCCGCGGTGGGCACCAATTGGGCGACGGAGATGGCCACGTCGCCGGTGCCGGGCGGAAGGTCCATCAGCAGCACATCGAGGTCGCCCCAGTACACGTCGCCGAGGAACTGCTGCACGGCCCGGTGCAGCATGGGCCCCCGCCAGACGACGGGCGCGTTGCCCGTCGTGAACATCCCGATCGAGATCACCTTCACGTCATGCGCGGACGGCGGCATGATCATCTGCTCGACCTGCGTGGGCCGGCCGGTGACGCCCAGCATGCGCGGTACCGAGTGACCGTAGATGTCCGCGTCGAGCACCCCGACCTTCTGCCCGGCGGCGGCCAGGGCCGCGGCCAGGTTCACGGTCACTGACGACTTGCCGACCCCGCCCTTGCCGCTGGCGATGGCGTAGACCTTGGTGAGCGAGGCCGGCTGGGCGAACGGGATCTCGCGCTCCTGGCGCCCCCCGCGCAGCTTGCCCTGCAGCTCGCGACGTTGCTGCTCGCTCATCACATCCAGCTCGACCCGCACCCGCGACACGCCAGCGAGCTTGCTGACGGCGGCGGTCACGTCGCGGGTGATCTTGTCGCGGAGCGGGCAGCCGACCACGGTCAGCCAGATGTCGACACGAACCGCGCCGTCACGGGCGACGTCAATGTCTTTCACCATGCCCAGTTCGGTGATGGGGCGGTGGATCTCGGGGTCGTTCACCCCGGACAGCGCCTTGGTCACCTCGTCGGAGGTGGGCGGTGCAGCGACAGTAGGCAGGGAGGTCATGGCCTCATCGTACGGCCAGTTACTCCACCCCGGTTCACCACAGTGCGCCCGACCTGCCGGTTTACACGCGTAAACCGCCTGAGCTGGGAAAGTCATTGGCTCCCGGAAAGACTCCCTTGGCTCCCGGAATGGCCCCCTGGGGAGGTGCCGGCCATGAGCGCCCTGATCGAGCGGATCACGGCCATTATGCGGCTGCCAGCCGACGACCGGCGGCGCGTGCTGATCTGGATCGCGGAGCACGAGCCTGCGGTCTTTGACGCCGCGCTGGCCGAGGTGAGGCGGCCATGGTGATCGCCAGGATGCGCACCACGGCCCTGATCCTGATCACCGCCCTGATCGTACTGGCGGCGGTTACCAGTTTCGCGGAGTCTTACCGCGCCCTCGTGATCTGGGCGCACGAGCACGGCCTGTCCGGCGTCTGGGCTGCGGCCTTCCCGCTTCAGCTCGATGTCTTCATAGCAGTTGGTGAGCTGGCGCTGTTCGTGGCGCTGGCCGAGCGGTGGCCTGCCCGGTCCCGGATAGGCGCGTGGGCGGTCGTGGGCGCCGGGCTAGCCGTCTCAGTGGCCGGCAACGTCGGCCACGTCCTGGCCCATTCGGCGGCCGACCGGGCCACCGCAGCAGTGCCGCCGATGGCCGCTGCCGCCGCGCTCGCGGTCGGCATGGGCGTCCTCAAGCGGGTCGTGGCCGCCCACCACGAAACGCCAGAGGTGACGCACCTTGCGCCGGCCGACGTGCCGGCCGGGCAGCCGACGCGGAGTCCGCTGCAGGGCCGCGCTCGCCGCGTCGATCGCGATCGGCAACCCGCTGGGCCAGCGTCAGGTCATGGCGCGCTTTGGGCTCAGCCGTGCAGCTGAGCGCACTGTGCGCGAGGCGGTCAGGGCCGGGGCCAACGGGCACGTACCGGAGTAGGTCACGCAGGCGCCTGGCTGGCTCCCAAGCTGGCCGGGCGCCTGGCAGGTCAGCAGGGCTACAGGTAGCGGGAGACCAGCACAACCGTGCCCTCAGTCACCGCGAACGGCGGCGGCGGTGCCCCGAACGTCGAGATCGTGCCGGCGGTATTGGTTAGCTCCCAGGAGACCCCGCAGGGAGAGCAGAAATCAGCAGCGGTGAGGGCATCAGCAGCGCTGAGGGGGATCGTGTGCTTCGGGCAGAAGCCCTCAGAGATAGCTGCTACCACGTACGGGTGATACCCGCTGTCGTCAGTCCACTCATCGGGAACGATTGGGCGATCCGGCCACCGGTGGTTCATGGGAGCCCATCGTACTGGGCGCGGCCCCCGGCCCGGCGCTAGCTGACGACTTGCATTCGGCGGTTGACCTGCGCATTCCGGCGAGTGCTCACCTGAGCTGAGTTAGCTAGCGGCGGACGGGCAACGCCCCTGGCCGCGCCCTGCGTGCCTTCTGCAGTTCTTTCAGGAAGGCAAACTGTTCCGGGGTAGGCACCTGGCTGAGCATCCCATCGCGTTGGACAAACAGCCGCAGGGTGTAGGCCATCTGCTCGTCCAGGTCGTTGCCATTGCTGTCAACGACCTCCAGCACGATTCGCGCCGTACTGCCAGCGTCGTCCTTCGCTAGCCTGACGTACCAGGAGCTGACCTCCTCCATCGGGATGTAGCCGTCGTTCCAAGTGCGCCGGCGAGTAGTTGCCCTCCGCTGCTTCTGTTCGTTCCACTGCTTCTGTCCCCAGACAATTACGGCTGTCAGGGCCGAGGCGCCAGTCACTATCGTGGCGACGTTAGCCCAATCGGTCAGGTTTATCACGGGGGATCACGTTAGCGACCTAGACCGACATTCCCCTCACCTGCTCGCAGCGGCGCCCCGACCGGTCATTGACTGGCGGGGCGCTTGCGCTGGTGTACGCGCCCCTCAACGTAGCGCCTCGGCCAGGTCAGCGATGACCGGGACGTCCGGCCACCGTTCTGCCATCCGCGTGTGCAGCCGTCGCACTCGCGCGAGCAGGGCCGCCGACGCCAGCCGCCGGGCGATCACGGCAGCCTTGGCCAGCACGGCGGCTGCGTGCTCGGCGTCGCCGTCCTGCATGTGCGCGCGGGCCAGGTGAAGCAGGTATGTCGCGCCCCACTCGGAGCCCTGGGCGGTCGCGTCGAGCGTGGCCACACCGGAGCCGATCACTTCGATTGCTTTTGCGTTGTACCGGGGATCGGCCGCGCCAAGGTGCTCAGAGACCAGGTTCGCGTCCCCCGCCTCGGTGGCCTGGCCGAGGGAGCGGTCATAGAGCGCGACGGCCTGCGGCAGCTGCCCGGTGCTCTCGTGCAGCCAGCCAAGGAGATAACCGTACTGGGCCGCGACATCCAG
>WNFC01000892.1_pt1 | contig 30256 bp, 26 predicted proteins | sample 5400541 | NCBI WGS metagenome assembly WNFC01 (sample SAMN13153342, study PRJNA577476) | soil metagenome | isolation source: 120 cm saprolite under Douglas fir tree site 2 hole 2 replicate 1 | place: USA:California | collected 2015-04-18
TTTTTTTGAAATCGAAACCTCCGCGTCTCCGCGCCTCCGCGTTGATCTTTGAGGCCACGATCGCGTCGGGAGAGGCCGAACGAGAGGGGTCAGCGGGACTCGAAGGATTGTTCCAGCTCGTCCATGAGGAGCTCGTAGACGCGGCTGGAGACCTTCTCGAGGAATTCCTCGCCGTCGGGCAGGTCGTCCTTGCCGCCGGCGTCGTGGGCGCGGCTGCGGGTGCGCTTCGCCGTGTGGATGCCGTCGGAGGCCGGAGCGCCCTCGCCGTCCGCGAGCTTGAAGTCCGGCGCGGGGCGGCTCAGGTTGAGGGTCTCCATGGCCGGCGCCACCCCGTAGCTGTGCTCCGCGTGCAGCGCCTCCGCCTCGGCCGTGCGCACGTCGAGGTTCTTGCGGCCCTTCTGCAGGACGTGCGTCAGCTCGTGCGCGAGCAGCTTCTCGCCTTCCACGCTGCCGGGGCTGAACTTCCCGGGGGCGAAGAAGATGTGGTCCTTGACCGTTACGGCCTCGGCCGCGTAGCGGCTGGTGATCTGCGCGGCGCCCGGCCCGACGTGCACGCGCACGCCGGTGAAGTCGCCGCCGAGGAACTGCTCCATCCGCGCCTGCGTGAGCGCGTCGAGGCGCCGCGGCTCGTCGAGGGGCGAGCCGAGCCGCACCTGCTCGGGGCGTAGCCTGCCGTCGGTCCCGTCGCCGTCGGTGGCGGCGCGGAACAGGTGCAGCAGATCGCCGAACTGCCCCTTGCGCGCCTTGCGCGCGACCTTCGCCGTCCGGTGGCCGGACGACTCGACGCCCTCGAGGTCGTGCTTGCCCTCCCCGAGCGCCTCGTCGGCGGTCTTCAGGCCTCCGTGGGCCTCCTCCGCCCGCGCGTCCACCCAGCCCGCCGCCGAACCGACCTGGTGCGCGAACCCGGCGGCCGAGCCGAGGTGGATGCGGTACAGGAACCCTTCCGCCTTGCCGGCAAAGTCGTGCACCTTCTCCGCCGCGTGCTCGACCACGTTCAGGCCGTGCATGCCCATCTCGGCGTAGTGCATCGTCTTCCCGAGCAGGCCGGCCCCGGCGTGCGCTACGTGCGCGACGCCCTCCGCGAAGTCCTCCACCTTCTCGAACACCTTGGCGAAGAAGCCGCCCTTGCCCCGCCGCCGCCCGGGCCGCTGGTCGTCCTGCGGCGCCTGGTCTCGGTGGTCTTGCCCGCCGCGCGAGCCGTGCCCGCCGCGCCGCCGCTGACGTGGTCCGCGCCGTGCGGCTCCCTCGGCCGGCAAGAACGCTCCGAACACCTCCGAGAAGAGCTTCACGCCCTCGCCCGACCCGATCCAGCTGTCGATGGCCGCGGGGTCCACGTCCTGGCCATCGTGCTCCGGGCGCTCTCCCCGGTGCGCGCCGCGGTCGGCGAAGATGCGTCCGTCGTCGATGCCGCGGAGCACCTCGTCGACGAGGTCTCCCTGCGGCCGCCGCCCGCGCCGTCCGCCGGGCCGCGGGTGACCGTCCCCCTGACCCGCCCGCTCCCGATCGAGAGCGGCGTCCTTCGACTCCAGGCCGCGCAGGCCGGAGACGAACTGGCGGAAGTGCGCGCGGAGCTCCTGCAGGTGGTCGCGCAGTTTCGCCGCCCTGCCGGCGAGCGCCGGATCGTTCGCGGCTGCGCGCGCCGCGTCCTTCACCGCCGCCGCCGCCTGGTCGCTGAGCTCCTCCACCGAGCGGACGCGCTCCGCCGCCTCGGCGCCCCGATCGCGCTCGAGCAGCCTCTGCACCGCCTTGACCGCGCCGTCCATCGCGCTGCCGAAGTGCGCCACGGCGTGCGCTGCCGCCTCCACGGCCATGTGCGCATCGGCCGGGTGCGCTGCCTCGAGCCCCGCGCGATCCGCACCGCGGACGTGCTCGCGCTGCGGCTCTTCCGGATGCCCCCGCCGGCCGGGCCCCTCGGCGTCGTGCGGGCGCTCGCGGTGCCCCTTCTCCACGTGGCGCTGCGCGCCGAGCTGCAGCGCCTCCTCCAGCAGCTTGCGCCCGTCGTGCAGCCCTTTCTTCCCCCGCGCCGCGACCTGCAGCGCGCCGTGCAGCTTGTCGTGCCCCTTGTCCGCGGAATCGTGGACCTGGTCCGCGAAGTGCCCGATGGCCGAGTCGTCGCCGAACAGGTCGCCCAGCGCGCCCGCGACCCGGGAGACCTCCTCGAGCGCGTGCTCCACCTTCCGGCCCGCCGCGATGCCGCGCCGGAGCTTTCCCTCCACGGTCCCCAGCTTGCGGTCGAGCTTGCGCCCCATCCGGACCGCGTTCTTCTGCAGCCGTTGAATCTTCGCCAGCCCCTGTTCGGCGGACTTCCGCAACCCGCCCGTCTTCGGGGCCTGCGCCGCCTTCGGCTCGGCCTTCCCGCCGCGCTGCAGCGCCTTCTCCAGCTTGGCGATGCTCTCGTCGATGAGCCGATCCTGCGTGCCGTCGCCGAGGAAGTCGCGCGCGCCGCCGTCGCGCTTGTACTTCGCCTGCAGCGACCGCAGCCCGGCCTTCGCCGCCCTGGCCTCGGCCAGCACCTTCTCCACGTGCGGCCGGGCGTCGTCGTCGCCCAGCGCCCCCGCGAAGGCGATCACCTTGCCTTGCACGGCGAAGATGTCGCGCGTGTTGCGGTAGACGTCCGGGTGGGTCTGCTCGGAGATGCCCTGCCCGCTCACGCCGACGTGCTTGCCGAGGTCCTTCCCGCCGGCGATGGCGGCGTGCACGCTCGCGCGCGCCTTCTGCTGCCACTCCTCGTAGAAGGCGATCTCCTTCTCGTACTTCTCGTTCCCCCGGGCGAGCCGCTTGGCCTCGCCGATGCGCTTGGCGATCTCGTCGACCTGGAGGCCCAGGCCCATCAGCTCGTGGAGCGCCTGGTCGGTCTGGTCCTTCGCGCTCAGCTCGTGCGCCTTGCGCAGCCGCCGGGACGATTCCAGCTCGAACCGCTGCACCCGCGAGGACACGGAGCCGATGGCATCCCACGCTTGCTTCAGCCGCCTGGAGCGCTCCTCGTCCGACTCGTGGGCGACCTCCGCGTGCGCCGCGGGAGCGCCGCCCTGGAGGTGCTCCGGTTCCGGGGCCTCGTGGATCTTCTTGCGCCGCTTCGGCGCGCCGTCGGGATGCACGCCGGGGACGCGCGCAAGGCCGCCCTCGACCTTCCCTACCCGCTCGTTGAAGTCCCGGGCGAACCCGATGCCCTGCTCGAGGTACCCGTGCGCCAGGTCCGCTCGATCCGCCACGTGCGACAGGTACGCCCCCAGCTCGCTGTGCTCGCCGAAAACGCCCGCGCCCTGGCGAGCGAGTGCCGCGGCCCTTTCCAGGCCGCCCTCGACGTGCCCGGCGTGCTCGAGCCCCTTGCCCACCGTGCCGTGGACCTTCTGCAGGCCGTCGTGCACTCCCTGCACGACCTCGAGGCCCTGCTTCTTCAGTGCCTTGCCGCGGGCGAGCGCCTTCTCCAGCGCGGTCCGAGGCTCGTGCCGTCGCGGCGCACGCCCTTCGAGCTGGATGCGGCGCGGCGCACCCAAGGCTTCGTGAAGCTCCGGGTGGCGCAGCCGGTGCCGCGCCAGCTTGTCCAGGGCGACCGCCTCGATCCCCTGGCGCTTGCCCTCGCGCGCATCCTTGCGGGCCATCATCCGGCCGTAGGCCTTCTTCGGATCCTTCACCCCTGCGTAGCCCAACCCCTTGTCCAGGTACCCGCGGTACCGCTGCAACTTGTCGGAAGCGCCGTGGCCCATCTCCAGCGCCCGCTTCAGCCTGTCGTCGCCGTCGGCCGCGGAATCACCGGCTTTCGCGATGAGATGGCCCAGCGCATTGTCGCCCACCGCGCCCGCCACTTCGGGCGCGAGCTGGTGGATGACCGACAGGCCTCCCTCGAGCCGGTCGCCCATGGCCAGCGCCTTGTCGAGGTAGCCCTGGGCCTTCGCCGCCTTGCCGGAGAGCAGGATGCTGCCTTTCACTCCCTTGGAGCAGGCTTTTTCCAACCCTCCCACGACGCGGCGCATGGAACGCTTCCCCATCAGCTTCTCGAGCCCGCTCAGCGGCCCCTTCAGGTGGCTCCCCTCGATCGCGAGCTTCTCCAGCTTGGAGAGCTGCTTGCCCTGGAGGATCTTCTGCGCGCCCTTGAGGCCCTTGAGGCGGCCCAGCGCCTTCAGCGCGCCGGGGTCGAACGAGTCGACCGCGCCGACCCCCGCGCCCTTGACCGCGTCCTTGAGGCTGCCGCCGCTCGCCAGGGCCGTCGCCGCGCCGGTCAGAGCGCCGATTCCGGCCTGCGCGAGGGGACCCATCTTGAGGAACGGCAGCGCGCCGGTCAGCGCGCCCGTGCCGGCCGCCAGCAGCACGTGCTTCAAGTCCTTGCCCGCGCTGACGGCCTGGATAGCGCCGATGGCGCCGCCCACGATGCTCTTCACCACCACGCCGCCCGGGATGAAGGTGGCCGCCAGGGAGAGGCCGGTGACGAGCAGCTGTCCGGCGGGGCTTTGCACGAAGCCCGCGGTCGCGTGGTAGGCCTTCTGCACCCCCTGCCACGCAGCGCCGGCGGTGTGCTTCGTCTTCTCCCAGATCCCCTGCAGGCCGCCCGCCTTCTGGAAACCTTGCAACGCGAGGCCGACGGGCGAGTACTTCGCGGCCGTCTTCATCATGGAGAGGCCAAACCGGACGCCCTTGCCGATGCCGCCGGCGATGCCCGTGCGGTGCAACGCATCCAGGCCGATGTGCAGCGCGCGCTCGCCGAACCGTGAGACCTGGCGCCCGGCTTCACCTGCCCGCTGCATCACCGCGGCGCCGAGCTGCGTGACGCGGTCGATGCCTCCGTGCACCACGTCTCGGACCGTCCGCGTGACCCGCGTGACCGCCCTGCCTGTCGCTTGACGCAGGGCAGAAGCTTCGCGGCCGACGAACTGCACTCCCTGCTGCAGCGCCTGCGAGAGGGACCGCGCCCCGGAGCCTGCCGCGCGCCCGACCGTGTGGCCGACCTTGCCAGCGGCTCCGCGCACCGTGGCGGCGACGCGCTGCCCGGCATCGAGCGCGTGGTGACCCAGGTCGCTCAGCCCGCTGCGCACGGTCCCGCCGGCGGCTTTCGCGAGCCCGCTCGCCGTGCGCGCCGCGTCCGCGGCGGTGTGCGCGATGGTGGTGGTCGCCTTGTGGAACGCATCGCTCGCGACGTGCTTCAGCCGGCTGAAGAGCCCGAAGTGCGGCCGGTAGCCTTCCGCGCGGAGGTGATCGAAGAGCTGCATCGTCCCGGCCAGCGGGTGCGCGCCGCGCGATTGCAGGAAGTGCGAGGCGAGGTGCGGGACCGGCAGTCCGTGCGACCGCTGCGCCCCCTGCAGCAGGTGGTACAGCGCACCGCCCGGCGCGACGTGCGCGGCGAAGTCGCTGCGGCCGTGCGCGTGGAACGCCTCCCCGAGCGCGCGCGCCGGCCCGCGCCCGTGCAGCCGCGCCTTGGCGCGCTCGGCGATCTGCCGCCGCCGATCCTCGGCATGGATCGCGATCTGGTGGAGCGGCGAGCCGGGCGGCGCCTTCTTCAGCGTGCCGAGCAGCTCGTGCAACTCGCGGGCGTGCGCGTGCGCCGGCTCGTTGCCGCGGTGCCCGCCAAGCGCGCGGCCGATAGCGCCGTGCTCCCGCAGCGCCCCCAGGCCTCCTCCGCGCGCGCCGCCGAAGCCACCCAGGTGGGCGCCCGCGATCGCCTGGCCAACGCCGGCGAGTCCCACGGACCCCAGGCGCCCTTGCGCGCGCTCCAGCGGCGAATGCGCCTCGGGCCGGCGCAGCTCGGCGGCAAGCTGGCTCGCCGAGGCGTCGCGCAGCAGGGTCTCGATCCCCGGATGCAGCTTCCGCAGCGTCTGCAGCTGCTTCTCGCCCAAGGCGATCGCGGATGGCTGGGGAAGCGCGCCGCGCTGGTGGAGCGCCTGCGCCCCGGCCGCCTTCTGCGCCTCGCCGGCGAGGCGCGCGAGCGCCGCCCGGCGCTCTTCGAGCAGCGCCCGGAAGGGCTTCAGGGCCGCGGCGCTCCCGCGGGCGGACGCGAGGTCGCCCATCTGCGCGAGGAGCCCGCCCACCTCGCGCGCTCCGTCGGACAGCTCCGAGGCGCTTCGCTTGCCCTGGAGCCGCGCCAGGATGCCGTCCATGCGCGCCAGGTGCTCGCGCAGCTCGCCGGCGCGCGGATCGGTCAGCGTTCGGTGGTTGGCCGTGGCGAGGCTGCCGAGGGTCTTCTCGAACCGCTGGGCGACCCCGATGCGGAGGTGTCGATCGCGCTCGATGACCGCGTCGAGACGCGGCGAGGCGGACCGCAGCAGGCCGCGCGGCGCCAGCAGCTCCGGCAGGGTGACGACGACCGGGGCCAGCGCGCCCGACGGATGGCGCGTCCCGTGCCCGCGCGACGCGCGCAGGTAATCGTCCCGCAGGCGCGCATACCGATCGAGGGCACGCTCGCGCTCGTCCTCCACCGCGCGGAGCCGCGCGCGCTGCTCGGGATGCACCCCACCCGCGTTGCGCGCCTGCGAGAGCCCGGCCGTGGCGCGGTCGATGGCGTCCTTGCGGGCCGCCAGGAACCGCAGCAGCTCGTCGCGCCGCGGGCCGGACAGCGCCGCGACGTCGTGCGCCAGGTGGCCCCACGAAGCGGCGCACTCGTCCAGGTCCGCGGCCACGTCGAACGCCGCGGCGCGGCGCTGCAGGGCCTCGAGGCGCCGCTCGATGCGCTCCACGTGCTCGCCCGCGGTTCCGTGGCGCTGCAGGTCCGCGCGCGCCTTGCCCAGCGCCGCTCGCAGCCCGGCGGCCGCCTCGACCCAGGGCTGCAGGAAGGGGCCGAGCCCGTCCCGCCGGCGCTCCTCCTCCACGCGGCGGTCGAGCGCCGCGTGCTGTAGATACGCCTGCATCATCGATCGATGCAGCGCCTCCGGCTCCGGCCGGCTCGTCGGCTGGTTCGACAAGGGCGCCCCTCGTGCCGGCCGTCAGGCCGCAGGCCAAGATAGGATACCTGAATGGAGAGCAACCTGGCAAGGGGCGCCGGAGAGTTTCAGCGGCCGCCGGAGAGGTAGGAGAGGATGAGCGCGCGCTCCTCGGGACTCAAGTGCACGCGCTTCAGCTTCTCCATCTCGTCGAGCGCAGTCTGCCACTGCTCCGGGGTGTACGTCGACGGGGCGTACTCGGAATGGCACGCGGTGCACTTCGAGAGGTACATGCGGCGCGCGTCGGACATGGGCCCGCGCGGCTGCGAGCCGCCGCACGCGGCGGCGCAGAGCAGGAGCGCTGCCGCGCCGCGGCGCATCATAGGTTGAACCCCAGCACGGAACGGATCTGCACTTGCTGGTCCTGCGCGGGATCGAGGCCGAAGCCCGCTCCGACCTGCAGCCACAGCTTCGGGGTCGCGACGCTGATCGAGGGACCCAGGTAGTAGTTCCGCGACACGTCCGCACCGACGAACTCGTGGGTGGTCCAGAACTCCGCCGCCACGCGAAGCTGCGGCATGAACTCGTAGCGCGCGCCGAAGTCCACCTCCCAGGTGCGGCCCAGGTCGGCGCGGCCGAGGTGCTGCGCGCCGACCAGGTTGGCGACCAGCGCGAAGCGTCCGAAGTCCTTCTCCAGGATGATCTTCTCCTCCAGCTCGAACGGCATGTTGAAGTCCACGGGACGCTCGACCTCCAGGTAGAGCAGCACGTCGACCGGCCACTCGCCCTTCTCCGCCAGCCGGTAGCGGGTCTCGAGCTGCCAGTCGGAGAAGTGGTACGGCTCGGGGTCGGCCGCCGGGCCGCCGCGCTCGAACACGTGGTAGAGCGCCAGGTCCCAGTGATCGGTGAGGCCGTACTCGAGCTCGGCCCGCTGGACCAGCACCGAATCGGCGAAGCCGCTGCGCGGCGCCTCGACCGTGTTCCACAGCTCGAGCTCCAGGTTGCCCTTCGGCTGGGTCTGGTACTCGTAGGCGCGGATCATCGTGCGCCGGTCGGCGCGCGAAGGCGTCGCGGCGGCCAGCAGCAGGCCGGCTGTGATACCGATTGTGATTCTCATTCTCAGTTGCGTCCCGGACCACGTCCCCATCTCGTCCCTCCTCGCGGTGACGGTTGCGCTAGCGGCCCTGGCAGTCCTTGCAGAGGCCGTACAGCTCCAGCTTGTGCCGCGTGACCTGGAAGCCGTGGTGGCGGGCGACCATGTCCTGCAGCTCCTCGATGCGCTCGTTCTCGAACTCGATGATCTGGTGGCAGCTGGTGCAGATCAGGTGGTCGTGGTGATGGCGGCCGATGGCGGCCTCGTAGCGCGTCTGCCCGTCGTCGAAGTGGCGCGCGCTGGCCAGGCCGGAATCGGTGAGGATCTTCATGGTGCGGTACACGGTCGCCGCGCCGATGTTCTCGTCGCGCGACTGCACCTTGGCGAGCAGCTCGTCGACGCTGAGGTGCCCGCTGGCGGAGAAGAAGGTGTCGACGATCAGGTCCCGCTGCCGGGTCGCCTTGAGCCCCCGCTCGGCGATCCAGCGCGAGAGCCGCTCGCGAGCCGCGCTGCTGGGCGAGGCGGGCTCCGCCTTGCGTCCGCGGCTGCCGTGGGTGGAGGCACGCTGGGTCATGTTGAAATTGATTCTCAATCTCGCGAACCCAAAGATACCGCGCGGGGCGCCGCAGTCAAGGGCGGCCGCCCGTCAGCCCAGCCACCCGCGCGCCCGCAGCGCCTGGCGCCATTTCTGCTGCGCTGCGGGACCCTCCTCGCCCGGAGAGACGTCCGTCCCGAGCAGCCGCACCAGGGCCGCGTGCGCGGCGCGCCGGACGGCGGGGTCGCTGTCGTCGAGCCGCTCCACCAGATCGGCCGCGTAGCGGGGGTTGCCTCGGTCGCCGGCCACTTCCGCGGCGAGCGCGCGCACCCGCGGGTCGGAGGAGCGCATCAGCACTTGCACCTCGTCGCCCTCCTCGCGCCCGATGCGCTGGCGCGTCCCCGGAAGGAGCAGCACCCAGACCAACGCGCCCAGCCCGATCTGGAAGAGCCCCATCGCGGCGGGGTACTTCTTCGCCCGCACGAGCGCGAGCCGGTACACGGCGAACACCACCAGGAAGACGGCGAAGATGACCGGCGCCGCCGAGGCAGCCCAGCGCGGCAGCTCGCGCCCGCGGATCCCGCTCCCTGCCCAGAAGGTCAGGAGCGCGCTCGCCACCAGCAGCACGTACAGCGCGGGCCGGAGCGTGCGAACGAACGCGAGCCCGACGCGAACGCGCAGCTTGCGCGGGTCCCGCAACCCGTCCACGGCGTCATTCACGCGGGCTCTCCTACCCCGAGCTTGCCGCCGCGTCCAGCCGCTGCCGACAGTCGCCGCCTGTAGGGCGGCGCTGCGCTTTTGAGAGCGGCTTGACTTCGCCGGTCGCTTCCTTAGGGTGCGCAGCCTCGATGGCCGCCACCTCGCCAAAGGCGCGCTCCGGGCGCGGCACGCGCCCCGTGGCGCAGGACCGCCGCGCGCGCGCGGAGCGGCTGCTCTCGCTCTTCGCCTGGCACCGCGACGCGCCCCTGGTCGCGCGCTCGCTCGGGCTCTCGCTCGACGAGCTGTACGCCGAGCTCGACGAGCTGAAGCTGCGGCGCAAGGCATACCGGCTGACGCGCGGCAGCGAGTTCGACCTGCCCGTCGCACGGGCGGTGCCCGGAGCGCCCAGCGGGCCGCCGGTGCGCCGGCGCGCGCGCTCCGCGCGGACGGAATCCGCTCCGGCGGTCGAGGGCGAAGCGACGCCGACGCCCGCGGGCGCGGATCCGGACGCTGCGCCGGTCGCGGGCGGCGCCGTCCCTCCACGGCCCGCGGCCCGCGGCAGCGCGGTTCCGGACCAGGCGGCGGAGCTCCTGGCGGTGCTCGCGAAGGTGGGACCGCGCCGCGGTGCGCTCGCCGCGCGGCTCGGCGCTCCCGGGCACCCGCTGCCCGAGCGCGTGCTGCTCGCCAGGTTCCGCGCGGCCGGCTTGGAGCGCGAGCTGGGCCAGCGGGAGCGCGACCTCTTGCGCGGCCTGTTCGCCCGCCACCGGGGCGCGGCCCGCGCCGTTGCCGCCGAGCTGGAGCTCCAACCGGAGGCATTGCAGCGGCTCGTCCGGGACCGCGGGCTGGCCGGCGAGATCGAGTCCCTGCGCGACCGCTTCCGGACCGAGGCGCGGGCCCGCCGCTGGCCGCGCGAGCAGATCGAGCAGCTGGTCCGCCGCCGCGCGTGGCTCGAGGACCTGGGCATCGCCGCCGAGCTGGAAGGCGAGGTGCTCTCCCGCGCGCGCCTGGCGTGGGAGCGCTCGGGCGGGTCGGTGGCGCGGCTCCGGCGCGAGCTGCGCCTCTCGGAGTCCGACGCTCGGGCGCTGCAAGCGTTGCTCGCCCGTTAGTCGCCGCGTGTTACATTTCCCCTCGATGCCGATCTACGAATTCGTCTGCGAGTCTTGCGGCCGCATCGTCGAGCGCCTGCAGAAGGTGAGCGACCCTCCTCCCGAGGAGTGCCCGGAGTGCGGCGGGAAGATGGCGAAGATCATGAGCCGCAACTCCTTCCAGCTGAAGGGCGGCGGCTGGTACCGCGACCTTTACGGCTCGAGCGGCTCGGCCAAGCCCTCCGGCGCCGACGGCAAGCCCGCGCCCACGGAGCCCAAGGAGACGAAGACCGAGACCGCCGCCCCCGCCTCGACTCCCGCCAGCACCGCTCCCGCGAAGAAAGACTGAGGCGGCCGCTAAAGTTGCCTCGGAGTCCGCGACATGAAAGGCGCAGCGCCGCCGAATACTGCGGCGGCTGTCAGGTCAGCAGTTGCTGCGCCGACTGCGCGTCCTCGGCGCGCAGCAGCATGGCGAGCCTTCGCGAGCGCTCCAGCGAAACGCCCCGCCGGTCGTGCTTGAGGAACGCGTACACGTCGACCCCGCGGCGGGTCAGCACCGCGAGCCGCTCGGCCCACTGGCTCCACAGCTCGGTGGAGTCGTCCTCGCGGCGGATGCGCACGTAGGCGAAGTCCGCCGTCAGCTCCAGCCGCGGCGGGCCGGCGCCGTGGTCGGCCAGCACCAGCGCGGCGTTGTGCGCGGAGAGGACGCGGAGGACCGCTTCGGTGTGCCAGGACGGGTGGCGCAGCTCGAGGGCGAGGCGCACGCCTTCCGGCACCGCGCGCAGGAACTCGCTCAGGCCGGCCCGGTCCGCGGTGACGGTGTGCGGGAGCTGGACCAGGATCGGTCCCAGCCGCGCCTGCAGCGGCGCGGCCACCTCCAGCAGCGCGCCGATGGCCCGCGCCGCCGCCCTCCCCGCCCGCACGTCCACTCGGCCGGGCAGCTTCAGGGCGAACTCGAACCCCGCGGGGACCACCGCCGCCCAGGTGGCCAGCGTTGCCTGGTCGGGGAGGCGCGACTGGATCTCCACCGCGCCGAGCTGCGAGCCGTACAGGGCGAGCGTCTGCGCCTGCGTCAGGCCGGGCGGGTAGACGGTGCCGACCCACTCCCGGTACGAGAATCCGCTCGTCCCCACCCTCGCCTCGGCCAGCATGGCGCCAAGATAGGCATCGCCGCCCGCCCTGCGCCGCCAGCGCCCGCCTGCTCGCCGGACCGGAGGGAGCAGGCGAACGACCGGCTACGTGGATGCGGGGGGGTTCTCGCCGCCGGTGAGCCCGGCGGCAGGGGCGGGCACCGCCGCGGCCGCCGGGGCCGGCGCGGGAGGCGGCGGCGCGGGCGCGGCCGGGGCCTTGCGCGTCGGGGCCTTCTTGGCGGGCGCTGCGGCCCCCTGCGCCTTCACGTCCGCCTTGCGCCGCTTCATGCGCTGATTGTGCTGCTTGCGCCGGCGCATGATGAGCCGCATGTGCTTGCTCTTCGATCGGGCCATTCGCTAGTTCTCCCAGCCGCCGCCGATTAGGGCGGCGCTGTTTGTTTTCGCAGAGGTTGCGGCACGCTTTGTAGCGGCATGCGGTCCGGGGACGCAACCACGTAAATCACTCCTCGCGGCGGGGCGGCTGCAGCGGCGCCGCCATGCCTTCCGCGCCGCGCACGGCGCTGGGCGGCGCCTCGGCCACGGTCGGCGGATCGGCGGGCTCGTGCACCGGCCCGGGCGGCGCCGCGGCGGGCGGTGGCGGCTTCGACGGCGCCGGCTTCTCGCGCGGCTTGAGGCGCCACCGCTCGAGCAGCTCCTTGGTCTGCGCCAGCGGCAGGGCCGGAGCGAAGTTCCCGTTCGCGCCGTCCATGTCGCGCGCCATGCACAGGGAGTTGAGGATGGCCTCTTCGGTCGCCTCGATCGCCGCCTCGTACACGGGATTCAGGCGCTGATCGAGCAGCACCTTCATGTGGTAGATCATCTTGCTCGTCGTGCGCGGGATCTCGTTGGCGGTCGAGAACGCCAGGATGATCTCGCCCGAGCCGTGCGCGGCGATGCTGCCCGCGCGCCCGATGCCCAGCGCCACCCGCTTCGAGACGCGCCCCAACTGGTGGGAGTTGAGCGGCGCGTCGGTGGCCAGCACCGCGATGATGCTGCCGGCGCTGGTCTCGCGCTTCGGGATCTCGCGATAGCGCTCCTCGAGCACGGGGCCGACCGGGAACCCCGCGATGCGCAGGTCGCGCATGTGCCCGAAATTGCTCATCACCAGGACGCCCACGGTGTAGCCGCCCAGCGCCGGGGGAAGCTTGCGGCTCGAGGTGCCGATGCCGGCCTTGAAGTCGCAGCAGATCATCCCGGTGCCGCCGCCGACCGATCCTTCGGCCACCGGTCCCGACCCCGCGGTGTGCAGCGCCTCGAGCACGTTGTCCGCCAACACGTGGCGGCCGGCGACGTCGTTGAGCCAGGAATCGTCGCACTCCCCGACCAGCGGGATGAGCACGTCGTGCTCGCCGCCGATCCCGGGGAACTGGTCGACCATCCACTGCACGGCCGCGTCGCTCACCTGGCCCACGCTGAGCGTATTGGTGAGGAAGATGGGCGTCTCCACCAGGCCCCACTCGATGAGCTGCGTCATGCCGCTCACCTCGCCCGCGCCGTTCAAGACGAACCCGCCGCCGATGAGCCGCTGCTCGAAGACGTTCTGCTCGTTGGGCAGGATGGCGGTCACGCCGGTGCGCACCGGCCCCTTCCCGCGCCGCAGCGGACCCGCCCCGCGGATGATGGTGGAATGGCCGACCAGGACGCCTTCCACGTCGGTGATGGCGTTCCACTTCCCCGGCCGGAAGCGGCCCAGGGGGACGCCCAGCTCCCGGGCGCGGTAGCGCTGCTCCGGGCGGGGTAGGGAAGTGTGGTCCTGCGGGGTCTTCACGGTCTAGGAGTACCCGACCTTCCAGAGGGGCGCTACCTCTGGGCCGGCCCCGTCAACTCGTCCCGAGGCGGGACGCAGCGCGTTAGATCACGGTGCGGGCGGCGACGGCCGCCGTGCGTTGCTCGATCGCGCGGATCACCGCAACCATATCGGCGCCCCCGAGGCCCAGAGCCTGGGCCTCACCATAAAGGGCGTGGCAGACGTCGAGGAGCGGCGACGCGATGGCGGCCTCTCGCGCCGCCCCGGCGATCAGCCGGTTGTTCTCCAGGACGTTGGAGATCGCGGCTTGCGCTGCAAAATCCTGCGCGACGAGCTTCGCTGCCTTGACCCGCGATACGTCGCTCGCCATCGGCCCGGCGTCGAGAACAGCGACGAGCTGGGCAAGGTCCAATCCGTGGCGTTCGGCGAAGTGCGCCGCCTCAGCGAGGCCCGTCACCATGGTGGTCATGAACAGGTTCACCGCCAGCTTCATGAAAAGCGCGTTGGGCGCGGGGCCGCAGGCTATGGCGTCCCGGCACATCGGCGCGAGCAGCGGCCGAACCGACGCCACATCCTCCGGCTCCCCCGCCAGCATCGCGACGAGCTGTCCGGCCTCCGCGGGTTTGCGCGAGCCGGAGACCGGCGCCTCGACGTAGCGGCCGCCTTCGGCGCGGACGTCGGCCTCGAGCGACTTGGAGTAGCTCGGCGCGGTCGTCGCCATGTTGATCAGCGTGCGTCCCTTGACCCGATCTCCGAAGGCGCGGTCGCCGCGCGCGAGCACGGCGTCCATTGCAGCGCCGTCGACCAGCATGAGGATCACGACTTCGCACCGCGCGAAGACTTCAGCCGGGTCCCTCGCGACAGCGGCCCCGGCCTCGGCCAGGATGCCGCATTTCGAGGACGAGCGATTCCAGACCAAGAGCGGCGCGCCGCCCGCCTTCACCAAGTTTAGCGCCATCGGCTCGCCCATGGCCCCAAGGCCGATGAAGCCCACGGGTGCGGAAGGAATCACTGTCATGACTACTCCTCGATGGCACCGCCAAGGAGCCGCAGATGTCGACGGAACGTGTAGGACGCGTCGCCTGCTCGGAGCCTCAGGTATTCATCGAAACGGAGCTGGTCTCTGAGGATCCGGCCCTGTCGCACGGCGTTCGCTTGTACGCGTTCCCGCTGAGAAATGGACCTGGCCACCTCCAGCAGCTCTTCCGCGCTCGAGCTCGGAGCAAACACGATCCCGTCCGCGTCGCCGAAGACGAGATCCTCCCGCCCCACCAGGAAGTCTCCGAACCGCGCCGAGAGCAGCGCCTCCGGCTCGGGAGCGTCCAGGCGCCGGGGCCCAGAGGGACAAGCGCCGTAGCTGAACACCGGGAGGCCAATCCGCTCCAGTTCAGCAGTATCGCGATGCAGGCCCCAGACCACGAGTCCCGCCACGCCACATGCTTTGGCCTCGAGGGCGGTAAGGTCGCCGATGCATGCCTCATCCGTTCTGCCCGCGTTGTCGATCACCAGAACATGCCCTGGCTGGGCCGTGCTCATCGCCTCCAGGAAGACGTCCACGCTGCCGTAATGGCGCACCGGAAGTGCTCGGCCCGCGATGGCGGCACCCGGCAGCAACGCCCGTATGCCGGGCGGCGCCATGCGAACCGTGATTTCCAGGCGCAGGCACGCATCGGCGACGAGAGCGGTCGAGAGGTCGCGGAACTCGGACGACACGGATTCGTTGTCTGCCATTCGATTCACCCTCCAGCTCCTGGCCTGTGGATGGTCTCCGGACGTCCTCTGTCTCGCGCAGAAGAATCGTCATGCGCGATGCCTAGCAGCTACCGACCCCGACGGACTACCCGCGTGCGCGCAGCCGAGGCCTGCATGGATGCAGGATCGGAAGTGGGGGATACTCCAAGAGTGCCGGACTGGGATGGCCTGCGGATCTTCCTCGCCCTCGTCCGCTCCCGTACGCTGGCAGCGGCGGCTCGCAAGCTGAGCATCGACGAGACCACTGTCGCGCGCCGCCTGGCGCGGCTGGAGCAGGAGATGCGTGCCCAGCTTGTCGAGCGCGCGCCCGGCGGCCTTGCGCTCACCGCGGCGGGCGAGGGCGTGCGCGCCGCCGCTGAGGAGATGGAGCGGGCCGCGCTGGCCGCCGAGCGCCGGGTGCTGGGCGCTGACCGACAGCTCTCCGGCCGCGTGCGCGTCACGGCGCCGGAGATTCTCGGCAGCCACTTTGTCCTGCCGGCGCTGCAGGCCGCGCACGCGCGGCACCCAGACATCGCCATCGAGCTGATCAGCACCATCGCCCGTCTCGACTTGATCCGGCGAGAGGCCGACGTCGCCATCCGCACCGTGCGGCCAACCGAGCAGTCCTTGGTCACGCGCAAGCTCGCGCGCATGGCGATCGCTCCCTACATCCGCCGTGGGCGGAAGCGTCGTGCACAGCTCGCCGCAGTGGCCTACGCGGACGGAGTCCGACTACCGCTGCGTAACGTCGAGGACCGTGTGCCGGACGGCCGCGTCGCTCTCCGAACCAACAGCATCGCAATGGTGCTCCAGGCCGTGCGCCTCGGCTGGGGCGTGGGCGATCTGCCCTGCTTCGTCGGCGATAGAACGCCGGAGCTGGAGCGAGCCTTTCCCCACGAGAAGCCCGACCGGCTCGACGTTTGGCTCATCATCCACGCCGACGTACAGCGCACTTCCCGCGTCCGCGCACTCGTTGATGAGCTGGTGCGCGTCTTCCGGCGGGGCGCAGATCTGCTCGCGGCTGGCCGCCCTTCTTGAGCGTCTGCAGCACCCAACGAGTTCCTGCGCCCGGCCTCGATTGAGTGCGCTGATGTGGCTGCGAGCCAGTCGCTAATTTAGCTCTGCAGCTGCGCCGGCGTGCCCGGCTCGGCCTCCGTAGGCGACCCGTTGCCGTTCGGAGGAACGGGGGTGGCGACGGGCGGAGGCACGCTCTGCGCCACCGCCACCGGACCTCCGACCACGATGCGCGCGGACTCGCGGCGCTCGCGCTCGCGCTCCTTGTACCGGCGGATGGCGCCGGAGAGGATCTCCGCGATCAGCGCGTTGTACTCGATGCCCGCCGCCTTGGCGATGAGCACCAGGTCGCTCCATCCCGGCGTGAGCCCCGGGAGCGGGTTGCACTCGAGGAAGTACACCTTCCCCTGCTCGTCCATGCGGAAATCGACGCGCGCCACGTCGCGGCAGCCGAGCGCGATGAAGCACTCGCGCGCCGCCCGCTCCAGCGCGCGGAGCTGCGAGGGCTCCAGGTGGGCCGGCACGTCGTAGCGGATCTTGCTCGACCAGTCCTGCTTGTACTCGAACGAATAGACCGGGTGCTTCTCGGCCGCGAGGAAGACGACCTCCATGGGCGGCAGCACCTTGGGCCGGCGCTCGCCGAGGAGGCCGACGGTGAACTCCCGGCCGGCGACGTAGCTCTCGACCAGCGCCGGCTGGTCGTACTTGGCGATCATCTCGCGGGCGGCCTCGCGCAGCTCGGCCTCGGTCTCCACCACGCTGGTGTGGTGCACGCCCTTCGAGGACCCCTCCGCGACCGGCTTGACGATCAGGGGGAACTTCACCAGCTCGCGCGGCAGGCGCTCCTTCCCCGTCTGCAAGGTGACGAAGTTCGGCGTGAGGATGCCGTGCTGGCGCACGATGCGCTTGGCGAGCGCCTTGTCGAGCGCGATGGAGAGCGCGGCGGGGTCCGATCCCGAGTACGGGATGTCCAGGAGCTCGAGCAGCGCCGGCACCACCGCCTCGCGGTTCCGGCCCTTGATGCCTTCCGCCATGTTGAAGACCACGTCGACCGGCGTGGCGGCGAGCACGTTGGGCAGCTCGCTGGTGGCCTCCAGATCGATGACCTCGTGCCCGGCGGCCCCGATCGCTTCGCGCACCGCCTGGATGGTGGAGGGGGCGTCGTACTCGGCCTCGTCGTCCTTGCGCCCGTCGATCTCGGGCTTGATGCGCTTCACGTTGAAGGTGAAGCCCACCCGCAGCGGGCCGCTCTTGCGCAGCGGCCGCCCCTGCCGCCGCCGCGGATCGTTGATGCCCCAGCGCGCGACCGCGCTCTCGATCACCTTCGCGAGGACGCCGTCCGTGTGCAGCCCTTCCAGCGCCGCCGCCGCGTAGATGCCCGCGCCGGGCTCCAGGCTGGGCAGCGCGTTGATCTCGATGAAGTAGACCTGCCCATCCTCCGCCACGCGGAAGTCGATGCGGCCCAGGTCCCGGCACCCCAGCGCCTTGTAGGCCTTGCGCGCCATGTCCTGCGCGCGCTCCAGCACGTGTCCAGGGAACTGCGCCGGGCAGCGCACGCTCACCGCGTCGAAGTGGACCGACTTCAGGTCGTAGTCGTAGATGCGATACCTTCGCTTGGACAGCTCGGCTTCGTCGATGACGTACTCGACCGGCGTGAGCACGCCCGCGCGCTCCGGCGCGGTTTTCTCCAAGAAAGCGACCGTCAGGTCCTTGCCGGGGATGAACTCCTCGACGAGCACGCCGGCGGGAAACCGCGCGAGCTGCTTCTCGACGAACGCGCGGAGCCGCGACCGCTCCTCGATCACCGACTCCTGGGTGATGCCCTTCGACGAGCCCTCGAAGTTCGGCTTCACGATCACCGGCCAGCGCCAGCCGTCCAGCCTGAGCTGCCCGATCTCCTCGATGAACTGGCCGCGCGGCGAGATCACGCCGTGCTCCCCGAGCATGAGCTTGGTGAGCGCCTTGTCGAGGCTCACCGCCAGGACCCAGGCGTCCGACCCCGTGTACGGGAAGCCCAGCTCGTCGAAGAGCGCGGGGTAGAACGCCTCGCGGAACCGCCCCCGGCGGCCCTCGGCGGTGTTGAAGATGAGGTCGGGCGCGAACGCCTCGAGGCGCGCGGCGGTGCGGCTGGCGGGCCCGCTCACCTCGATGCGCTCGACGCGGTGGCCGAGCCGCTCCAGGGCAGAGGTGAGCGCGTCGATGGTCTCGCGCGAATCGAACTCGGCTTCTTCCTCGGTATCCGTGAGGCGCAGGTTGTGCGTCAAGGCGATGCGCATGCTTCCTCGGGTGGCCCTGCGTTCGCGCGGAGCACGGCCTGGGCCGGAGGCGGCTCCCCCTCGAGCTTCCCGCGCGCGGCGCGCGAGGCGGCGAGCCCCGCGGGCGCCCGCGCCGGGTTCTGCGCCACGGGCTCCTTGAGCCCGAGCGCGATGGACGCGTCGATCACCTGGGTGCCGGCGATCAGGTCGCCGATGCGCCGCGCGCCCAGATCGCGCGTCAGCGGCTGCAGCGCGACGCCCGTCTCGACGGCGAGCAGCACGGCGAGGACCGCCAGCGTGACGGCCACCGGGTGCGGAGCGCCGAAGAGGGCCGGCAGCAGCGCTACCGCGAAGACCGCGTTGCGGCGCAGGCAGGCGGCGATCCCGGCGGGACGCCGGGTCGCGAGCTGCACCACCCGCAGCCCGGCGGCGCGCTTGCCGAGCGAGCGACCGGTCCCGAACAGGGCGTCCGCGCAGAGGATCAGCGCCAGCGAGAGCAGCTCACCGGCCCGCGCGTGCTCGCGCATCAACAAGATTGGGGCGAGCGCCACCGTCAGGTCCAGCGCCCGCGCCACGGCGCGGCGCCGGACGTCGGCGGGCGGGTAACTCGAGGGGTCAGCCATCAAGCGAGATCCGACACAGACCGCGCGGCGTCGACGGCGCTGTAGGTGAGGATCAGGTCCGCTCCCGCGCGCTTGATGCCAGTGAGGATCTCCAAGAGCGCACGCCGCTCGTCGATCCAGCCGTTCCCGGCGGCCGCCTTGAGCATGGCGTACTCGCCGCTGACGTTGTACGCGGCGAGGGGAAGGTCGCTCAGCCGCCTCACCTCCGCGATGACGTCCAGGTAGGGGAGCGCGGGCTTGACCATCAGCATGTCCGCGCCTTCCTGGACGTCGAGGAGCGCCTCGCGCCGGGCCTCGCGCACGTTGGCCGGGTCCATCTGGTACCCGCGCCGGTCGCCCTCCTTGGGCGCGCTCTCCGCGGCCTCGCGGAAGGGGCCGTAGAAGGCGCTGGCGTACTTCACCGCGTAGCTCAGGATGGCCGTCTCGGAGAGGCCGTGCTCGTCCAGCCCCTTGCGGATGGCGGCCACGCGCCCGTCCATCATGTCGCTGGGCGCGACCACGTCCGCGCCCGACTGCGCGTACGCCACCGCGGCCCGGGCCAGGAGCGGCAGCGTCTGGTCGTTGGCGACGGTGACCTGCCCGCGCGCGTCGCGTGTCAGCGGGCCGCAGTGGCCGTGATCGGTGTACTCGCAGAGGCAGACGTCGGCGATCGCCACCACGTCCGGCGCGGCGTCCTTGATGGCCCGGAAGGCGGTGCACACCGGGCCATTCGGATCCCAGGCGCCGGTCCCCTGTGCGTCCTTGTGGTCGGGAATGCCGAAGAGGATCACCGAGCGCACGCCGGCGGCGCGCGCGGCCTTGGTCTCCTCGACGATCAGGTCGACCGAGAGCTGCGCGACGCCGGGCATGGACCCGATCGGCTTGCGCACTCCCCGGCCGCCGACGGCGAACAGCGGAAGGATGAGGTCCGACGGCTGGATGCGCGTCTCGCGCACCAGGGAGCGGAGCGCCGCGGTGCGGCGCAGGCGGCGGGGTCGGTCCGCGGGGAAACCCATTGCACGAACCGTAACGCCGCGGAGCCATGCTGCGCAACGTCCGGGGAGCCGGACGATCACATCTTGTAGCGCAGGCCGATCGTCGCGGCGTGCTCGCGGGTCTCGACCAGCAGGGCGCGGTCGACGGTGCCGAGGATCGTCGAGTTGGTGAACGTCGCATGCCAGCGGGTCAGGTCGTAGCCGAACTCCATGGCGGCCGAGCGGCTCACGTCGATGGAGAGTTGCACCCGGATGCGGACCTCGTCCGCGTCGGACAGGTCCCCCAGGTTGCTCTGCGCCAGGTAGGGGTACGGCGTGATCGCCCCCTCCAGGTACCCGGACAGCGTGATGCTCGGGAAGAGTCGCATCTCGAGCTCGATGTTGGAGTCGAGGCCGAACACGCCGATGGTCGGCGCGCCGCTCCGCGAGCGGCCCACCTCGTACCGGGTGATCAGGCCCGCGCTGGCGATGAGGATGACGCCGGAGGTGATGCGCGTCGCGGCGCCCACCAGCACGCGCGCGGTCCAGTCCAGGCCGGTGGAACCCAGCCCCTGGTCCTCGGTTTCGAACCGGCCGCCCTCGACCTCGAACCGGCCGAAGAAGGGCTTGTCCTCGCCGAGCCGCAGCGTGTACCGAGCCAGTCCGCGCAGCGGCTGCAGCGAATCCGATCCGAACTTCGACGACCCGCCACCCGAGTCGACGCGCACCGAGAGAAGCGCCGGCTTCCAGGCGATCAGCAGGCCCGTCGGCGTGGGATCCGGCACCTCGATCGGAACGCCCTGCGCTTCGACCGCCGACGCCTTCTCGGGGGCGTCCATCTCGGCGAAGGCAGGAGCTGCGCTGCAGACGAGGAGAACGGCCAGGATCGATCGCACCCCGAGACCATACCCGTTCATGCGGGCGCGGTCATGCGGTAGGTCCCCGCCGCCTGTATGGCGCGCAGCACCGGACCTGGCACAAGATGGGAGGCATCGCCTCCCGAGGCGAGCAGCTTGCGCACCTGCGTCGAGGAGACCTCCGGCAGGACCGGTCCGGCGCCTCCGGGCACCGGGAAACCCGCGCGCTCGAGGGGAATGATGCGCGCCAGCTGCTCGATCCGGTCGAACCGCTTCCACTGCGGCCGCTCCGCCGCGAGGTCCGAGCCGAGCACCAGCGCCCACTTGCGGTCGGGATGCTTGCGGTGCAGGTGCTCGAGCAGGTCCACCGTGCGCCCTTCCCCGCCCAGCTCCGACTCCACCCGCGAGACCCGCGCACGGTCGAGGCCCAGGTCCGCGACGGCCAGCTCGGTGAGCCCGGCGCGGTGCTCGAACGGCGCGTGGAGGGGCTTGCCCAGCGGATGCCCGAAGACCGGCACGAACCACAGCTCGTCGACCGGCTCGGTCGCCAGCACGTACGCGGCGGCCAGCAGGTGGCCGACGTGCGGCGGATCGAAGCTGCCGCCGAACAGGGCGATCTCCATGGCGGCCAAGACTACCTCGACTCAGTAGAGCAGGAAGGGCGCGCGCCGCTTGAGGAAGGCGTCGCGTTCCCGGTCCCACGGCGCGCACAGCTCGGCGACCGACCGGCCGGCGTCCACCCCGGTGCGGAAAGCGGCGCTCCCGGTGAGCAGGTCGATGGCGGGGAGGTGCTCGACGAACTCGTACTTCTCGGTCCGCCAGCGGAACCGCCCGGGGTCTTGCGCGCGCGCGTGCACGATGCAGGCGGCGCCGAGCCGGACCGGCTGCAGGGCGTCCGCGTCGGTCACGTGGATCTGCACGCCCTGGCAGCGCGCGCCCCGGTGCTTGTCCCAGGTCGGCGTGAAGGCGCAGGGGCGGAACCGGATGCCCGGGAGGTTCTCCGCCGCCAGCGCCTGGGCGAGGCGCAGTCCGTCGAGCCACGGGGCGCCCCACAGCTCGAAGGGGCGGGTCGTGCCCCGGCCCTCGGAGAGGTTGGTGCCCTCCAGGAGGCACATCCCGGGATACACCAGCGCGGTGTCGACGGTGGGCATGTTCGGCGAAGGCATCACCCAGGGGAGCCCTGTCTCGGGGTAGAGCATGTCGCGGCGCCAGCCCTCCATCTCCATGACCTGGAGGTCGCACCCGAGGCCGAACCCACCCTGCTCCGCCGGCGCGTTCAGCAGGCGCGCGCACTCGCCGGCGGTGAGCCCGTGGCGCGCGGCGATGGGCCACAGCCCGACGAAGGACTCGAACCCCGGGTGCACCACGCCGCCCTCGACCGCGGCGCCACCGATGGGGTTCGGGCGGTCGAGCACCACGAAGCGGAGCTTGTTCCGGGCGGCGGCCTGCATCGCGAGGCCCATGGTGGCGAGGTACGTGTAGTAGCGGCTGCCGACGTCCTGCACGTCGAAAACGAGCGCGTCCAGACCGCGCAGGTGCTCGTCGCGCGGCGCGAGCGAGGCGAAGTCGTTGCCGTACAGCGAATGCTCGGGGACGCCGGTGCGGGGGTGGGCGCCGGCGCCGATCTCCTCGAGGTACTGCACGTCGCCGCGCACGCCGTGCTCCGGACCGAAGAGCGCGGCGAGGGTCACGCCGGAAGCCTGGTGCAGCACATCGGCCAGGTGACGCAGCCCGGCGTCCACGCTGGTCGGGTTCAGGATCGCCCCGACGCGCTGCCCGCGCAGCGATCCGAGCAGCCGCATGACGCCCAGCTTCACCATCAGTAGGCGTTCCGCGAAAGGAACCCGCCCGCGAGCGTGCGGGCGAGGATGCGCAGGTCGAGCAGGAGCGACCAGTGCTCGATGTAGTAGAGGTCGTACTCGACGCGCTTTTCGATGCTGGTCTGCCCGCGCAGGCCGTGGATCTGCGCCCACCCGGTCATGCCCGCCTTGACCATGTGCCGAAGCTGGTAGCGCGGGATGTGGCGGCGGAACTTGTCGATGAAGATGGGCCGCTCGGGGCGCGGGCCGACCAGGCTCATGTCGCCGGCCAGGACGTTCAAGAGCTGCGGCAGCTCGTCGATGCTGGTGCGGCGCAGGAGCGGCCCCAGCCTGGTCACCCGCGGGTCCTCGGGCTCGGCGAATCGCGGGCCGTCCCGCTCCGCCTGGTCGCGCATGGTGCGGAACTTCAGCATCCGGAAGGGTTTCCCGTCGAGGCCGACGCGCTCCTGGCGGTACAGCACGGGCCCGGGCGAGGTGAGCTTCACCAGCAGCGCGACGAGCAGCATGAGCGGCGCGAGCAGCGCGAGGAACAGCGCGGAGAGGATCACGTCGAACGCCCGCTTCGCCAGCGCGTTGATGCCCAGGACGCCCACGGATTGGAGATTGACGATGGGCAGGCCGCCGAACTCCTCCAGGCCGCCGAAGAGCGTCGCGTACTGGTAGACGTCCGGCACCAGCTTCACGTCGACCGTGGTGTCCGCGCAGATCTCCATGATCCGCGGCAGCCGGTGGAAGGAGCGCGAGGGCAGCGCGACCAGGACCTGATCGATCTGCTGCCGGCCGAGCACCTCGCGCAGGTCGCGGACTGTGCCGATCACCTCGGTGCCGTCCACCGTCTGGCCGACGCGCGAGCGGGTCAGCGACAGGCATCCCACCGGGCGGAAACCCAGCTCGCGGTGCGCCTCGATCTGCTCGAGCGCCTGGCGCGCCAGGCGGCCCGCTCCGAGCACCAGCACGTAGCGCAGGTTGTACCCGCGGCGGCGAAGCGCCTGCAGCACTTCCTTGAAGAGGAAGCGCATCGCGCCCACGCCGATGAACACGAGCACGGTGAAGATGAGCAGCGCGCCGCGCGAGTAGCGGTCCTCGCGGACGAAGTAGGTGACCGCGACGAGGAGCAGGCCGGCCAGGACGGTGGCCTTGAAGACCCCGAACACCTCTTCCAGCGCCGATTTCTGCCGTTGCGGCCGGTACAGCCCCACGCTGCGCAGCACGAGCGGCCAGAGCACGACCGCCAGCGCGCCCACGGTCAGCGTTTCCCGCAGCGGCGGCAGCTCCGAGTACGGAAAGGTGCGCGGCGAGCCGAACCGGAGGGCGTACGCGCCGGCGAACGCGGCGGCGACCATGGCCACGTCCAGGAGGACCCGGAACGCGGTGAACACCTGGTGGTGCCGCTTGAACATCGCGCGCGGAAGTACCGGGAAAGGACTGCCGGCGCAAGTGAACGGCCACCGTTCCCGCTTGCGGCTTGCGGACCGCCGGGGCCGTCAGGCCGGACCGGGCGCCGGGGTGGCGCGCAGCCCTACGAAAGTCCAGATCGCGCCGCCCAGGTCGACCAGGCCGAACAGGGCGAGCTGCGGCGGGCCGAGCCGGAGCAGCGCTAGAACGCAGAAGGAGAGGAAGACGAACGGCCGGGCGTAGAGCGTCCACCGGTAGAACTCGACGTTCTCGCTGAGCGCCGCGCGCCAGTAATAGAACGCGACGCCGAACACCACCACGCCGAGCACGCGGATGTAGGGATCGTTGGTGGGCGGGATTCCGAACGGCAGCAGCACCACGTTCGGCGCGACCATGAGCAGCGCGCCGAGCGCGAAGAGGTAGATGCCGAAGACCTTCATGCTCAAGGTCGCGGTACGGTGCGTCATGATGGGCCCCCCGTGCGATTACCGCCGGGCGAGCCTACCCCTCGGCGGGCGTCACTTCCAGATCGACCACGTGGTTCCCGCGCACGACCCTGACGGGCAGCTTGCGGTCGATGGACGCCGCGTCGAGCAGCCGGTGCACCTCGTCCACGTTGCGCACCGCCTTGCCGTCCAGGGCGACGATGACGTCGCCGGGCAACAGCCCGCCGCGAGCCGCGGGCTTGCCCGGCTCGACCTGCATCACCTGCACGCCGGTGTCGGCGACCAGCTCCAGCCGGCGCGCCAGCCGCTTCGGGAGCGGCCGCACCTGTCCGGCGAGGCCGAGGTAGCCGCGCCGCACGCGGCCCACGGTCATGAGCTGCCCGATCACCCAGCGCGCCGTGTCCACCGGCACGGCGAAGGAGAGCCCCTGCGCACCGAGGATGATCATGGTGTTGATCCCGACCACCCGCGCGCGGCTGTCCACCAGCGGGCCGCCCGAGTTGCCGGGGTTGAGCGCGACGTCGGTCTGCAGGATGGGGTCGATGAGACGGCCGTCCTGCGCGCGCATGCTGCGCGCCAGCGCGCTGACGACGCCCGCCGAGACGGTGTTGCTGAACCCGAGCGGGTTCCCGATGGCGACCACCAGCTGGCCGACCCGCAGCGACGCGGAGCTGCCCAGCTCGGCGTGCGGCAGGTGGGTACCCTCGATGCGGATGACCGCCAGGTCGGTCGCGGGGTCGCTGCCCACCAGCGTGGCGGCCTGCTCCGAGCCGTCGGTGAGGGTGACGCGCATCTCCCGGGCGCCGGCCACCACGTGCGCGTTGGTGAGCATGTAGCCGTCGGGCGTGAACAGGACGCCCGAGCCGCCGCCCGCCCGCCCGCGGCCGGCGCGCACCGCGACTCCGACCACCGCGGGCCCGACGCGCTCCACCACGTGCACGACCGCCTTCGAGTACGCGTCGAGCAGCTCGACGTCGCTCGCCGCCGGCTCCGGCGCCGGGCTCGCCCCCGGAGCGCGGCCGACGGGGTCGTCGACGAGCTGCGCGCGGACCTTCTTCTGCACCGTGGACATGAGGGCGCAAGGTGCGCACCCAGGGGGTCGTGTCAAGAGAGGCGGTCCAGAGCCTCCCGCAGCTCCCGTCCGAACCGCGGCGCGGCGAATCGCTCCGCGTGGGCGTGGATCGCATCCGGATCGGCAGCTGGGGCGAACCGATCCATCGCGGCGATGCCGGCGAGGAGGGACTCGACGGCCGGCTCCTCGAAGAAGAGGCCCGTCCGCCCCGGCACGACCGTCTCCAGCGCGCCGCCGCGGCCCAGCGCGAGCACCGGGCGCCCGGCGGACTGGGATTCGACGGGGGCGATCCCGAAGTCCTCTTCCCCGGGCAGCACGAAGAACGACGCCCGCGCGTAGAGCTGGGGAAGCTCCTCGTGCGGCACGCCGCCCAGGAAGCGCACCGTGGGACCGGCCTGGGCGGCCAGGCGCGAAAGGTCCGGGCCGTCGCCCGCGATCACCAGCTTCCGGCCCAGCCGGGTGAATGCCTGCACGGCGAGCTCGATCCGCTTGTACGGCACCAGCGCAGAGACGATCAGCGCGTAGCCGCCGGGTCCGCGCTCCGCGGAGGGGAGATCGCTCGCGGGGCGGAAGCGCGAGGTCTCGACCGGCGGGTACACCACGGCGTCCGCCGCCCGGCCCCAGACGCGCTGCATCCGCTGGGAGACGAAGCGGCTGTTCGCGATCAGGCCGTGGGCGCGCGCGGTGGATCGGACGTCCCAGCGGCGCAGCCAGGGCGCGACGAGATGGGCGGCCGCGCGAGTGAGCGGGCCCGCGCGGTCGCGGCCGAAGTACGCGTCGAACTGGTCCCAGACATACCGCATGGGCGTGTGCACGTAGGCGACGTGGCGTGCTCCCGGAGCGGGCCGGCAGCCCTTGGCGACCGCGTGGCTGGTCGAGATCACCAGGTCGTATCCGCGCAGGTCGAGGCTCTCGATGGCGAGCGGAAACAGCGGCAGGTAGTGGCGATAGCGGGTCTGCGAAGCCGGGAGCCGCTGCAGGAAGCTGGTGGTGATCCGCCGGGACTCGATCACCGGGCCGCAGCTGCCCGGGACGTGCACCAGCGTGAAGACGTCGGCCTCGGAGTACATCTCGCAGATGGCCTGCAACACGCGCTCGCCGCCGCGCAAGCCCGTCAGCCAGTCGTGGACGAGCGCGACGCGCTTCAAGGCGCGGCCTCGCGGTAGGCCGCCAGGTGCGCGCGGGCGCTGCGTTCCCAGGTGAACTGCGCCGCGCGTTCGGGACCCTTGCGCGAAAGCTCGGCGCGCAGGCCGCGATCCTCGAGGACCCGGCGGAGGGCGTCGGCGAACGCCTCGGGGTCGCCGCGCGCCGCGTGCAGGGCGCAGCCGCCGGCCACCTCTACCAGGGCGGGATCGTCGCTGGCGACGCTCGGGACGCCGCACGCCAGCGCCTCGAGGAGCGGCAGGCCGAAGCCCTCGTAGCGGGACGGATAGCAGAACGCGGCCGCGCCGCGCAGCAGCGGCGGCAGCTCGTCGTCGCGGACGTACCCCAGGCGCACCGCGTCCTCCAGCGCGGCCGGATCCAGGCGTTGCAGGGGTCCCGCGAGCACCAGCGCGTGCTCGCGGCGCAGCGGCTCCGGCAGCGCGCGCCAGGCGGCGAGCAAGGTGTCGACTCCCTTCCGTGGCCCGAGCGCGCCGACGTACAGCACGTACCGGCCGGGGACGGGGCTCGCCGACGGTCCGGCCGGCCGGAAGCGCGCGTCCACGCCGTGAGGGATGGCGCGCACGCGCTCCGCGGAAACGCCCAGCCGCTCGACTACCTGCTGCGCGATGGCCTCGGTCGGGGTGATCACGCGCGCGGCGTCGCGGGCGTGCATCCGCAGCGCCGGAGCGAAGTGCCGGACCCGGGCGGGCTCCTCGGTCTGCGGCACGATCAGCGTGGAGAGGTCGTGGACGGTGAGGACCACCGGACCCGCGAAGGGCGGCGCGGCGTGATTCGTCTCGTGGTACACGGTGAGCCCGCGCCGTTGCTCGGTGGCGAGGGCGGCGGCCCGCGCGGCGTCCGCGAGCGCATACGCGGCCGGAAGCCGCTTGGCGGCGCTGCGGACGGCGGCGAAGGCGCGCGCGGCGAGACCGCCCGGGCTCCGGATGGCGGCGCCCGGGGCGAACAGGGGGCGGACGCGCACGCCGGGGTCCGAAAGCTGCTCGAGCCCGGCGAGCAGGCCGGCGATGTAACGGCCGACTCCGGTGCGCGGGGCGGCCAGGGGAGAGGCGTTGATCCCGACGGACAGCAAGACGGGCGACGATGTAGCACAGCTCGTCCATGCCATCGTCGTCACCCACCGCGGCGCGGCCTGGCTTCCCGGCTGCCTGCGCGCCCTCGCCGCCCAGGAGGCCCGCGCGCGCCTGGAGATCGTCGTCGTCGACAACGGCTCGATGGATGGGACCGCGGCGCTGCTCCGGGCGGAGTTCCCGTCCGTCGCCGTCCTGCGCCTTCCGGAGAACCAGGGCTATGCGCGAGGAAACAACGCGGCGCTGCGCCGCGCGCTGGCCGCGGGAGCGGACTTCGCCGCGCTGGTGAACGACGACGTGGAGGTGGAGCCGGGATGGCTGCAGGCGCTGCTCGATGCCGCCGCCGCGCACCCCGAGGCCGGGTTGCTCTGCGGGACCCTGCTCTTCCAGGGAGAGGAGCGGGTCAACTCGACCGGCCTCGTGATCGACGCGCTTGGACGGGCGCGCGACCGCGACTTCGGCCTGCCGCGCGCAGAGGTCCGGCGCGAGGACGGCCCGGTGGCGGGCGTGAGCGGGGGAGCGGCCCTGGTCCGCTGCGCGCTCCTGCGCCGCACCGGGCTCTTCGACCCCGGCTACTTCGCCTACTACGAGGACGTGGATCTCTCGCTTCGCGCCGCGCGCGCCGGGTCCATCTCCTGGTATGCGGGACGAGCGATCGCGCGCCACCGGTTCGGCGCCACGGCGGGGTCCGGATCGCCCCGCCAGCGGTTCCTTCTCGGCCGCGGGCACCTGCGCACGCTCGCCCTGCACCAGCCGGCGCTGCGGGCCGCGGCGCTGGTCCCGCTCACCGCCGCGTACCGGCTGGCCGTGAAGGTGCCGCTCGAATTGTTGCGCGGCCGGCCCGCGCTCGCCCTCGCGGAGCTGCGCGCCGCCGTGGCGGGCACCGCGGCGGCGCTTCGGGCCCTGCCCGCGCGCCTGCGCAAGGTCCCTCCCGGCGCCGACCCCTGAGACCGTCGCGTCGAGGCGCGGCAGGTGTGCATCGCGCATGCGAGGATGGAACCCACCTGGGTCTCCGTTTGCTCTTCAGGGTGGGTTTGTCGAGCGAAGCGGCGGCGAGGAGCTCAGCTCGTACACGAGGCCAGATCCTCTGACGCACTGTGTCCCGCCCCGTGGCTCACTTCTCTCATTTCGGGAGCGCCACGCAAGTTCGAGGAGCACCAGATCGTGCATTCCTCGTCCGAGGACGAGTGGCGCTGGGTCGCCGTTGCTTTTCAGTTTCGTTAAACCACACGCCCAACGGTTCCTTGTCGAGTTCGTTCGGCCCCTTTGGAGGATTCTTCGTGGGCCACGGTAACGATGTCTCTTGGTCAGAAGAGTGTTGGATGCGCTGCAACAAGGTCATTCGTGGAACCGCATCGAAGATGCGCAAGCTCCGAGAACTGCCCCGAAGACATGGCCGCATTCACCGCCACGATGAGGCGACGGTCTTCGGCAACGAACCAGTCAAGGTCTGGATGAAGAGCGCCTTGGTCGCCGTCCGTTGGAAACGCACACGAGACCAACTGCCTGGCATCTCCAGCCGACACTCCATGGAGCTGCAGCAGCCGGGTTTCGAGTTGAGTGGCCCGTTCCGTGTCCGGTCCGGCAAAACGAAAAGAGAGATCCCACCGAGAGTAGGTGTCATCGAACCTGCTGCATGGATAGGCGAGTGTACGAACGGACATGCTGGCCAAGATCGCCTGCTTAGCAGCGTCCTTTCCGGCGGCAGCTTGTCGCTGCTGTTCTCGGCCAGCCAGGTTCTCCAGACCGTGAAGCATCTCAACGAAGGTGATCTCGGAGATCCATGTGTCAACCCGTCGGTTCTCTGCGCAGACACGAAGACGTCGTAGCGCGTCTTCGTTTCCACCAACGTACGCGCCCGCTTCAATGCGTTGTAGGTGGTCTAGAACCGAGAGGTCGAGGAAGACTCCAAGGGTGCGTGTGCTCATCTGTCGGCCGATGGGGCTCGGTAAACGGTGTTCGGAGCATCGCACGGATTCTGTGGTGGTTAACACCACGAAGACGAGTTCCTCCGCGAGTCACTGCCGTCCACGTGCGAGTTTCTCTCTAGGGCGAGTCTCGAGCGCGCCTGCGGCGGACCGGCCCTAACGCATTGCGTCCCGTCCCGGAACGAGTTGAACCCGTTGCGCTGAACCACCCTCATCGGGATCGCGCCCCTTCCATCGGACAAGTTACGTATGCGAGTCGTTTGCCATTGACAGGTCTGGCGCTCCGTCTTGAACACGGCCCGCCAGCATCAAGAAAAACGTTCTCTAGCTGCCAGGGACGCGGGGAGAGCGACCGTTCCGCCCGGGTCCTCCTCATAGGTCTATCTGCCGTACAGCGCGTGCGCGCAGCGCCCGGAGAGCTCCGAAAAACAGCATGCTACGACCGCCACATGATGAACTCACGAACCGTTGTCGAATCGCTCAGTTCCTCCGACCTTCTTTCCGCCACGCGAGAGCTCGTGCACAAATCGCGAGGGGTGGACGCGAAACTTCTCGTCTATCTCGGCGAGATCGACGAGCGGAGGCTGTATCTCGATCGGGCGTTCTCCTCGATGTTCGCCTTCTGCGTCGGCGAGCTCGGCTTTTCCGAGGACGCCGCCTACAGCCGGATCCACCTCGCCCGCGCCGCACGACGGTTGCCGGTGATCCTGGAGGTGGTCCGCTCGGGGCAGGTGCACCTGACCGGATTGCGCTTGCTCGCGCCGCACCTGACTACCGACAACCAAAGCAAAGTA
>WNFC01000895.1_pt1 | contig 30233 bp, 26 predicted proteins | sample 5400541 | NCBI WGS metagenome assembly WNFC01 (sample SAMN13153342, study PRJNA577476) | soil metagenome | isolation source: 120 cm saprolite under Douglas fir tree site 2 hole 2 replicate 1 | place: USA:California | collected 2015-04-18
ATGGCGGCCGACCTGTTCGAGACCTACGCCGTGACGATGATCGCGGCGATGCTGCTGGGCTCGCTGCTTTTCAAGGGTCAGATCGCGTGGGTCATCTACCCGCTGCTGCTTGGCGCGGTGAGCGTGGTGGGCTCGATCGTCGGCACGTTCTTCGTGCGCGTGTTCAACCCGCGGTGGATCATGGGCGCGCTCTACGCCGGCCTGCTCGTGGCCGTGGCGGTCGCCGTGGTCGGCTTCTACTTCGTCACGCAGTACATGCGAGTCAACGGGTACCTTCAGGCAGGCGGCGGAGTCGGCGATCCCAACAACCTGTTCTTCGCGGGGCTCGTCGGGGTCGTGATCACGGTTCTGATCGTCGCCATCACAGAGTTCTTCACGGAGACCGCGTACTGGCCCGTGCACCTCATCGCGAAGGCCTCTGTCACCGGCCACGCGACCAACATCATCGCGGGCCAGGCGATCGGGATGATGGCGACCGCGCTGCCCGTAACTGTCATCGGCATCGGCATCCTCATCAGCTACGACCTTGCGGGCCTCTACGGCATCGCGATCGCAGCGGTGGCGATGCTGTCGATGACCGGGATCATCGTCGCCATCGACTCGTACGGGCCCATCACCGACAACGCCGGCGGTATCGCCGAGATGGCTGACCTGCCTGACGAGGTACGAGGCGTGACGGATCCGCTCGACGCCGTCGGCAACACAACCAAGGCTGTGACGAAGGGCTACGCGATCGGCTCAGCTGGACTGGCCGCGCTCGTGCTCTTCTCCTCGTACACGCAGGAGCTCGCGCGCGCCGGCCACTCGACGACGTTCGAGCTGTCCGACCCACTGGTCATCGTCGGCCTGTTCTTCGGCGGCATCCTGCCGTTCCTGTTCGGATCGCTGGCGATGCTGGCCGTCGGACGTGCGGGCGGGCTGGTCGTGGAGGAGGTCCGGCGCCAGTTCCGCGAGATCAAGGGGATCATGGAAGGCACCGCCAAGCCCGACTACGGGACCGCGGTGCGGATCGTGACCGCCGCCGCCCAGCGGGAGATGATCCTGCCCGGCATCATCCCGGTGGTGGCGCCGCTGGCGGTCGGGTTCATATTGGGCCCGAAGGCGCTCGGCGGGATGCTGCTCGGCGCTATCGTCACCGGCCTTTTCCTGGCCATCATGATGACTAGCGGCGGTGCGGCCTGGGACAACGCGAAGAAGTACATCGAAGAGGGGCACCTGGGCGGCAAGGGCTCTGAGGCGCACAAGGCGGCGGTCACCGGCGACACGGTCGGAGACCCCAACAAGGACACCGCGGGGCCGGCCATCAACCCCATGATCAAAGTCGTCAACATCATCGCGATCCTGATCGCGGCCGCGGTCGCCTCGAACTACCTGATCCACTAGTTCGGGCCGGTAGACTTGTCACGAGGGTCGTGACGGTGAACGACTACCAGAAGGAGATCGCCGACCTCGAAGCCCAGATCGACCAGCTGGTCGAGGCGGAGGGCGACCCCAAGACGATCGCCGAGCTCTCGATGCAGCTCGAGATCCTCAAGGCGATCTACGCGCGGGCGCTCGACCTGCTCGAGCGTGGGCGAAAGGACCAGGGTCTGCGCTACGGCCTGCGCATCCAGGGCTACGGCGACTGGACTCTCGAGAACGTGTACGCATTCGTGTACGAGCGGGCGGTCGAGCTCGAGCCGCAGGCGCACCGGGCTTTCGTCGGGGGCATCCGAACCGCGGACTTCGCCCTGATGCTCAATTCATAATTCCCTAGCCATGGAAACGCCGTTGACGCCGCTCGAGTTCGCCCGGCGGGCTCGGAAGCTGTACGGAGATCGCGAGGGTGTCGTCGATGGCGACCTGCGGATGACTTACGAGCAGTTCTTCGACCGGTGCGACCGCTGGTCGTCGGCGCTCCAGGCCCTGGGCGTGAAAAAGGGCGATCGGGTGGCGTACATCGCGCCGAACACGCACGAGCAGCTGGAGTCGTTCTATGCGGTGCCGCAGATCGGTGCGGTGCTGGTGCCGATCAACTACAGGTTGACGCCGGAGGACTTCGTTTACATCACCACGCACTCCGGGGCCAAGGTGCTGTGCGTCCACCCTGACCACATGGAGGCGGTGGACAGCGTCCGCGGCCGGCTCGAGGGCGTGGAGAATTTCGTCGCCCTGGGCAGCGCCGGCGGCCGCAAGGGCTGGATCGAGTACGAGAGCTCCATCGCATCATCAGGGCCCGAGTTCAGGCGCCCGGAGATCGCCGAGGGCGACCTGCTCTCATTGAACTACACGAGCGGAACCACCGCCAAGCCGAAGGGCGTGATGATCACCCACCGCAACGCGTGGATGAACGTCGTCGGCACCCTCGTCCACCTGAACCTCGGCGTCGACGACCGCTACCTGTGGACGCTGCCGATGTTCCATGCCAACGGATGGACGTTCGTCTGGATCGTGACGGCTGTCGGTGGCACCCACGTCTGCCTGCCAAAGGTAGAACCCGCGCGGGTGTTCGAGCTGATCCGCAAGGAGAACGTGCGCTGGCTCTGCGCCGCGCCGACGGTCCTGATCGCCCTCGCCAACGCGCCGGCCACGTCGCGAGGCGAGGTGCCGCGTGGCGTCAACGTCGTCACCGCGGGCGCGCCTCCGGCGGCGGCGACCATCGAGCGGATGGAAGGCGAGTTCGGCTGGGAGGTGACGCAGGTCTACGGGTTGACGGAGACGTCACCTTTCCTGACCATCTGCGAGCCCCGCCCTGAGCACCGCCGCCTGGCGCCGGTCGACCGGGCCATCATCAAGGCCCGGACCGGGGTGGAGCTGATCACGGCGGGCGAGCTGCGTGTCGTCGACAGCTCGGGCAAAGATGTCGCCATGAACGGCCAGGAGCTGGGCGAGATCGTCTTTCGCGGCAACGTGATCATGGAGGGCTACTATCACGACCCCGACGCGACCAACAAGGTGATGGGCGACGGCTGGTTCCACACGGGCGACGCGGCCGTGATGCACCCGGACGGATACGTCGAGATCCGCGACCGGATCAAGGACGTGATCATCAGCGGGGGAGAGAACATCTCGTCGGTCGAGGTCGAGGGCGTGCTGCTGCGGCACCCGTCCGTCCAGGAGGCGGCGATCGTCGGCTTGCCGCACGAGAAGTGGGGCGAGGCGCCGCACGCCTACGTGGTGCTGAAGGCGGGTGCGGAGGCGACGGAAGAGGAGCTGATCCAGCTGTGTCGCGAGCGGCTTGCGCACTTCAAGGCGCCGCACAGCGTGACGTTCGTCCAGGAGCTGCCGAAGACGGCGACGGGGAAGATCCAGAAGTACGTGTTGAGGAAGGGCGCGGCCGCGATCGTCCGGCAGTAGTGGTCACACTCGGAACCCTGAAGGGTCGGGTCGCAAGTGTCCTGGGAGTGATCCTGCTGAGTGGGTGCGCCTTGGCCTCACCGATTGCATCGCACAGCGCGAGTCCTCATGCCGCGGCCAGGATCCCTTGGAATGACTGTGGCGGTGGATTCCAGTGCGGCACGTTGAAGGTGCCTCTGGATTACTCGAATCCTGCAACGCGCCTGATCTCGCTCGCGCTCATCCGTAAGCCGGCGAAAAATAAATTGCGCCGGATTGGCTCCCTGCTGCTCAATCCGGGCGGCCCGGGTGGGTCCGGAGTTGATTTTCTGCGCGGCGCCATCAACTTGTTGAGCAACCTGACCGCTCGATTCGACCTCGTGTCGTGGGATCCGCGCGGCGTCAACTCCAGTGCTCCGGTCACCTGCGCCTCGGGTCCGCAATTAGACGAGTTAGTCGCGCTCGATCCGGTTCTCGACGACCCACAGGAGAAGCAAGCCTTCATCCAGGCCATCAAGGACTTCGACGCCGCTTGCGAGCGCCGGAGCGGAGATCTCCTGCCGTTCATGGACTCGGCGAGCACGGCGAGAGACATGGACAAGATTCGCGAGGCAGTGGGGGACTCCAAACTCACCTACCTCGGGTTCTCGTACGGAACCTACATCGGCCAGTGGTACGCGCACTTGTTCCCCACGCATGTGCGCGCCCTGTCATTGGACGGCGTTGTCGATCCCGCTCTTTCTGGAAGTGACGCTCTGTTTGGCCAGGTCGCCGGTTTCGAGGAAAACCTCCAGGCGTTCCTGTCCGACTGTAGGTCGCGGTCGAGTTGTGCATACGCTCGATCGGGCGATCCGGAAGTAAAGCTCAAGGCCGCGATGGCGCGTGTTGACGCGACGCCCCTAAAGGTGGGCAACCGACAGCTCACCCGCGGCCTTGCTCTGAGAGGGGTGCTCGTCACCCTATACGACCAGAGCTCCTGGCGTTATCTGGACCAGGCACTCACCGGACTGGACACAGGGGACGGAAGGTTGCTCCTCGCGCTCGCAGACTTTGCCGACGGGCGGAACCCTGACGGCACCTACTCCAACCTCATCAACGGCGGCAATAACGCCACAGGCTGTATCGACGGCTCTCGTCCGCCGACGGACATCGCGTTCTATGACGCGCTCGGTCCGGCACTGTCAAAGGCATCCCCTCTCTTCGGCCCATCGGCCCAGTACTCGGCCCTCCTCTGTGCGTACTGGCCGGTGACGCCAAAGAACCCACCGCCGCTCACCGTGCACAACGTGCCGCCGATCTTGCTCGTTGGCGGGACAAACGACCCCGCCACGCGTTACGCATGGGCGCAGTCCGTGAACCGGCAGATACCCGGCTCTGTCCTGCTGACTCGAGAGGGGAACGGTCATACGTCTTACGGCTCGAGCTCGTGCGCACGTGCAGCTGAGGAGGCTTACCTGATCAATCTGACGCTTCCCCCTAAGGGGACTGTGTGTTCCGGTTAGGCGGCTGCGTCTACCCCAGGGGGCTGCCGAAGCGCTCCGCTGACACCACCTGATCGAACGGGTTGCGCTTTTTCTTGCCGATCACCTTTCGTTTCGGATAACCGAACGGGATGACGGCCAGAACGTCGTACCTGTCGGGCAGCCCGAACTCCTGTCGCACGTTCTCCAGACCTGTGAGACCCGTCCAGTTCGAGCCGACGCCGTCGCCCCAACCCACCAGCATCATCGACTGGATGGCGCGGCTCGCGTCGGAGACGCCCGACTTGCTGTCCTTCTCATAAGCAACGATTACCGCTGCGGCGGCGTTCGCTGTGTACGGCCCCGTCCGGACCAGCGACCCGAGCTTGCGGAGTGCCTCGCGCTTGCGGACCAGCACGAAGTGCCAGGGCTGGCGGTTGGCAGCGCTCGCCGTAAGGTGAGCAGCCTCGACGATCCGTCTGATCGCTTCCTCCGGCACCTCTTTGTCCAGGTACTCACGTACCGCCATGATTGTGCGCGCCGCTTCGAAGACCTGGTTCGGCATGGGCTCATTGTCTTAGGTTCACGCCCCGAAATGGAGCCACTGCTCCAGCCAGGAGCGAGCTAGCGATCGCTTCTTGGACCGCACTTGAAGGCGCCTGATCAGTGGAGCGATCGGTGACAACTACTCGAGAGCGGTTGACCCCTTACGATAGGGCTGGATCGCTGTCATGCGACACGCGGGCCGCCGCCTGTTATCGACGATCGGATCCCGATGGCGTCGGGTAACTGCTTTGTGGTCGAGCCTAGCCTTGGCTGACCAACGTGACCCATGTTGGTCTTGCGGACGCCGTGGCGGGCACGCCCTGTGGTGCCCAAATCGCTAACTAGCGACATTTCCCCATCCGAAGGCAGGACCGACCTACATTCATCACTTGACCGGTGGCGATCTGTGGAGCGATCTGCGGGCAGCACCGGACTTTTCCCAGTCCGTCACCACCAGGCTCTCCGGCGGGCGACCCTGCGGTAGTAGGTGTCCTGCAGCCGGCGCAGCGGAGGCACACGGTAGAGCGCGGCGAGGACCGCCCAGCCCCTGCCGAGCTCCCTCAACGTCCGGTTGATCGCGGCCGCCCCCTCGAACCTCCGCCCGCCGGGCTCCACCGCCCACGCCGCCCGGACCACCTCCTCGCGATTCATCCCCAGACCCTCGGCCAGGCCCGGCTCCTGGTTCGGCCGCACGTCGATGCGGCCCGCCCGATCGTGGCGCTGGACCCAGCGCGCCAACCGAATTCAAAATTCGCACTCGCCGTCGTACACGAGGACGAGCCGATCATCCGCCACCGCTCGAAACTACACTCATCGTGCAGATGGGTGGGCTCGAGCTTCCCAACCGCTACAACGTTGCCGTCGACCTCCTCGACCGGAACCTGAACGCCGGTCGCGGGGGCAAGGTGGCGATCCACTCCGCGGGCGGCGATGTCACCTATCGCGAGCTCTTCCAGCTCGCCTGCGGGGCCGTGCGAACGCTCGCGGACCTTGGTGTTCGCCGGGAGGAGCGCGTCCTCATCGTCGCTTACGACAGCCCCGGCTGGGTGGCCGCCTTCCTCGGCGCGATTCGTCTGGGCGCCGTGCCGGTCCCCGTCAATCCCCTGCTCCAGCGTTCCGAGGACTACGACCATTTCATCGAGGACTCGCTGGCCCGGGTGGTGGTCGTCGATGGCGCGAGCGAGGAGAAGCTGAAAGCAGCGGCCGATCGCGCCGCCGACACGCCCCGTTTGTTGCGCGCCGGCCAGATCGCCGTCGAGGATGAGGTCGACCCGGCGCCGACCCGCCGAGACGACATGGCGTTCTGGCTGTACAGCTCGGGCTCGACGGGAAAGCCGAAGGCTGTGGTCCACCTCCAGCACGACATCCCGTACACATGCGTCACCTATGGCGAGCAGGTGCTGGGGATCACCGAGCGCGACACGACCTTCTCGACCACGGGCCTCTTCCACGCCTATGGCTTCGGCAACAACCTCACCCTTCCTTATTGGGTGGGCGCGAGCACCGTCCTCCACGCCGGACGGAATACTCCGGCAACGGTGCTGGACACGATCGAGAAGCGCCGCCCGACTCTGTTCTTCTCGGCTCCCACCCTCTACAACGCGATCCTCAACTTCGACGGCTCTCGCGACCGCGACCTGTCATCGATACGCCACTGCGTCGCTGCAGCCGAGGCCCTGCCGGCGGAGGTGTGGCGGCGCTGGAAGGACGCCTACGGGCTGACGATCCTGGACGGTGTCGGCTCGACCGAGCTGCTCCATATCTACTGCTCCAACCGCCTGGACGACGTGCGGCCGGGGTCGAGCGGCAAGCCGGTCCCTGGCTACGAGCTGAAGATCCTCGACGACCAGGGGAAACCGGTGCCCGAGGGCGAGGCCGGCGACCTCTATGTCAAAGGCGATAGCGCCCTCGCCCTCTACTGGGCCCAGCACGAGAAGACGAAGCGCTCCGTGCTTGGAGAATGGTTCTTCAGCGGCGATCGCTATCGGGTCGATGCGGACGGCTTCTACTGGTACGAGGGCCGTTCCGACGACATGATCAAGGTCAGCGGCCTTTGGGCCTCGCCGATCGAGATCGAATCGGTGCTGCTGGAGCACCAGTCGGTGGCGGAGAGCGCTGTGGTCGGCGTCGAGGTGGAGGGCTTCACCAAGATCAAGGCGTTCGTGATCACCAAAGGTGGGGTTGGCGGCGACGCGCTCGTCGCCGAACTGCAGGAGCACTGCAAGTCACGGCTCCAGCGATACCAGTACCCACACCTGATCGAGTTCGTGCCCGAGCTGCCGAAAACTGTGACCGGCAAGATCCAGCGCTACAAGCTGCGCGAGAAGGAAGCAGCTTCATCCAATGTCTAAACACATCGCCGTCCTGCCCTGCGACGGAGCGGGCAAGGAGGTCGTGCCGGAAGCCATCAAGGTCCTGCGCGCGGCCGGCGCCGACTTCGAGTTCGAAGAGTTCGACGTCAACGCCGACTCGTACCTTCGCACCGGCATCGCCATCCCGGGCGACGTGTGGACGCAGCTGGCCGCGGCCGACGCCATCCTCTTCGGCGCCGTCGGGGACCCGCGCGTTTCCGACCCGAAGTACCTCGCGGGCGTGCTGCTGCGGCTGCGATTCGAGCTCGACCTGTACGTCAACCTTCGCCCGGCTCGGCTCTATGACGATCGCCTGTCACCGCTTCGCCGAGAGGATCGGCGCCGGGCCGACCTGATGATCGTCCGAGAGAACACCGAGGGCCTCTACGTAGGCATGGGCGGTCGGTTCAAGAAGGGCACGCAAGACGAGATCGCGACCCAGGAGGACATCAACACGTACGTGGGGGTGACGCGGATCATCGAGCATGCCTTCAAGATCGCGAAACGTGAGGTCGTGATGGTGGACAAGTCGAACGCCATGACCTTCGCGGGCGGTCTCTGGCAGGAGCGCTGGAAGTCGGTCGCGGCCGCGCATCCGAGAATGAAGACGCGGCACCTCCTCGTCGACGCATGCGCGATGCAGCTTGTCAAGGACCCGAGCCAGTTCGATGTCCTCGTCACGGGCAACCTGTTCGGCGACATCCTCTCCGACCTCACGGCGGAGTTGGTGGGCGGCATGGGCATCGCGCCCTCGGCGAACATCAATCCCGAGACGAGGCGCAGCCTTTTCGAGCCCGTCCACGGCACGGCGCCGGACATTGCGGGACAGGGCCTCGTGAACCCGGTGGGGGCGATTTTGAGCGCGGCTATGATGGTGAAACACCTGGGGGTTCCTGACATGGCAGACGCGATCGAGGGTGCGGTCGAATCAGCCATTCGCGCCCGTGAGTGCACACGCGACATCGGCGGCGACCTGTCCACGTCGCAGGCCGGTGACGCGATCGTCAAACGGCTGAGGGACTAGGAACCAGAAATGGGCATGACGATGACGGAGAAGATCCTGGCTCGCGGAGCCGGACGTGAGAGCGTGCGCCCGGGCGACCTGATCCTCGCCAAGGTCGACTTCGCGATGGGCCACGACCTGACCATCCCTCCGGCCGGTCGGATCATGCGCGAGCAGATGGGAGCGGACAAGATCTGGGACCCGGACCGGGTGGCGGTGACCCAGGACCACTTCCAGCCGGCCAAGGACGCCGCCAGCGCCACCCTCGGCCGCCTGACCCGCGAGTTCTCTCACCAGATGGGGGTCAAGTGGTACTTCGAGGTGGGGCAGGGCGGCATCTGCCACACGGTGCTGCCGGAGAACGGGCTGGTGCTCCCGGGCGAGCTGGTGGTCGGCGCCGACTCGCACAGCTGCACGTACGGCGCCCTCAACAACTTCGCCACCGGCATCGGTTCCACCGACCTCGCGTGCGTGCTGGCCCTGGGCGAGCTGTGGTTCCGCGTGCCCGAGACGTTGAAGTTCGTCTATCACAACCGCCTCAAGGAATGGGTCGAGGCGAAGGACCTCATCCTGTACGTGATCGGCAAGATCGGGGTCGACGGCGCCAGGTCGAAGGCGATGGAGCATGTGGGGGAGACGCTCAAGCACATCGACATGGAGGCGCGGCTGACCATCACCAACATGGCGATCGAGGCGGGCGCCAAGAACGGAATCCTGGAGTTCGACGAGGTGACGAGGGAGTATCTCGACGGGCGCGCCAAACGGCTGTACACGCCGGTCTCGTCCGACCCGGACGCCGAATACGAGAAGGTCTTCGAGTTCGACGCCGAGACCGTCGAGCTCGGCGTCGCCAAGCCGATGTCGCCCGACAACTACGCGCCGCTTTCAGAGGTCGCCGGTACGCGGCTCGACCAGGTGTTCATCGGTTCCTGCACCAACTCACGCATCACCGACCTTCGCCGGGCCGCCGCGGTGCTCGACGGGCACAAGGTCGCCGATGGCGTGCGGCTCATCATCACGCCTTCGTCGCACCAGGTCGCGATCCAGGCCGAGCGAGAAGGATTGATCAGGATCTTCCTCGCCGCGGGCGCGGCCTGGACGACGGCCACTTGCGGAGCCTGCCTCGGTGGCCACATGGGAGTCCTCGGCGAGGGCGAGGTTTGCCTGAGCACGACCAACCGGAACTTCCCCGGGCGGATGGGCCACCCGAAGGCGCTGGTCTACCTGTCCAACCCCGCGGTGGCCGCGGCGAGCGCGGTGACGGGCGTGATCACGCATCCGGGCGAGGTGCTCAAGAAAATGCCCGCAGGCATCGCGTGACGCTTCCAAAGGTCATCCGCGGCCGGGCCTGGAAGTTCGGGGCCAACATCGACACCGACCAGATCATCCCGGCGAAGTACGCGATCTACTCGCTCGACGAGAAGGAGCTCGGCAAGCACGCGATGGAAGGGGTGCCCGGCCGCGACACGTGGGCCTCGCAGGTGGGGCCCGGCGACATCCTGGTCGCGGGCTCGAACTTCGGGTGCGGCTCGTCGCGGGAGATCGCGCCGGTGGCGATCCGCGGCGCCGGCATTTCCCTCGTGATCGCCGACTCGTATGCCCGCATCTTCTTCCGCAACGCGATCAACATGGGCTACCCGATCCTCCAGTCCCCGCAGGCGGCCGAGGCGGTGGAGGATGGCGACGAGCTCGAGGTCGACCTCGAAGAGGGCGTGATCCGCAACTTCACGAAGGGCGACGAGTACCGGTCGGAGGCGTTCCCCAAGTTCATGAACGAGCTGCTCCACATGGGCGGCCTCGTGCCGTGGGTGCGGAAGCGCCTGGCCGAGCGTCGCGTGGCCGTCCCCTAGTGGACGGAAATCCAGTTGACCTCCAGGAGCCTCTCGAGGAGATCGCCCGCGACCCCAAGCGCTTCGCGCACGACCTCGTGTTTCCGCCTGAAGAGAAGATTCGCGTCTACGACGATACGTTGCGCGACGGCGAGCAGATGCCCGGCGTCGCGATCACACCGAAGGACAAGTACGAGCTCGCCCGGATGCTGTCCGACATCGGGGTCCACGTCATGGACGTTGGCTTCCCGTCGGTCTCCGAGAGCGAGCGGGAGACGCTGAGGCTCGTCCTCGAGGGCCGCAAGCGGGGTGAGCTCAGGCCCGACCTCGAGGTCGTGTGCATGGCCCGTTCGACCACGAGCGACATCGACGCTACCATGCGCGTGATCGACTCGCTCGGACACAAGCGAGATGAGGTCACGTACTTCATCTTCACGTCGGCCTCCGACCTGCACGTGAAGTACAAGCTCGGCAAGACACTGCTGCATCGCGAAGGCGTGCCCGAGTCGGAGTGGCTCGAGCTTCCGATCTGGTTCTATCGCGCAGCCAACATCCGGATGATGTGCGATGCCATCCGTTACGCGCGCGAGCAGGGCGCGACGTCGATCGAGTTCGGAGGCGAGGACGGCAGCCGGGCCGACGTCGAGTACATCGCGGAGCTCCACCGCGAGGGATTGAGGGCGGGCGGCACGCGGCCGTCGACGCCCGACACTGTCGGCTGCTATTCACCCTTCGCGGTGCGAGAGTACATCCCGCGCATCAAGGCCGCTGCCCCGGATGCGCCGCTGGTCGTTCATTTCCACAACGACCTCGGGCTGGGCGCGTGGAACACCGTGATGGCGCTCGGCTCCGGAGCCGAGGTGTTCACGACCAGCGTCAATGGCATCGGCGAGCGCACCGGCAACGCGCCGATGCACCAGGTCCTGATGCAGCTGCGCTATCTATTCGGGATCGAGATCCCGCATTTCAAATACGAGAAGCTGCGCGAGCTTGCGCGCCACCTCGAGCGGGTGACCGGCATCCCGGTGCAGCCGACCGAGCCGGGCATAGGGTTGAACGTGTTCACCCACGAGTCCGGCATCCACACCGCGGGCATGCTCATCCACCCGGCGATCTACCAGTTCCTGCCGCCGGCTGACATGGGCGCGAAGGTCGAGTACGTGTACGGCAAGCATTCCGGAGCGGTGGTCATCGAGCACGCGCTGCGTGAGGCCGGGATACGACCCGAGCCCGAGCTCGTGGCCAGGGTGCTGGGTGAGGTGAAGCGTGTGCGCGAGGAGCGCGCGGAGCACGCCGACTTCTCCGAATTTCACCGCAGCTACTACGAGCACCTGGGGCGGCTGGGCCTGACCGCAGGAGAGGTCGTAGACATTGCACGGGCTCTTGCCGGCAGCACTTAGTGTCCCGCCCCCGAAGCTCCTCGCATCTTCGCTTCCTAGGCGGCCGGGCGCCGTTTCACCCCGCGGAATCTGACGATTCAGCGGGGGCCCCGAGAGTGGCGCTGAAGCCTGCGTCTAGGGGCCCGGCGCCGCGCATCCTCCCGCGCTTCGCGCGGGGGCCCCAGAGGAATGCGCTCCTAGCTGCGCCACCCTATCCTTGGCTCCGGCCGCCGATGCCTCGAATATGCTTCGGATCTCGAGGACGGGACACTCTCTGATGGCGACTACGACCCGGCGCGACACCGCCACCCACGAGGACTACCTCCAGCTCCACCGCTGGATGTGCATGGCGAAGGCGCTGGACGACCGCATGCACATCCTGGTCAAGCAGGGACGTGCGCCGTTCGTGGGGTCGAGCCGCGGCCACGAGGGGATTCAGGTGGCATCGACCGCGGCGATCGGGCCCGATGACTGGCTCGTGCCGCACTACCGCGGGTTGGCGAACGCGATCGTCCGCGGGCTGACGATGAAGGAATGGATGCTTGCGGTGTTCGCCAAGGCCGGCGATCCACTTTCCGCCGGGCGGAACATCCCCGGCGGCTGCTACAGCTACCGGCGGCTGAAGATCGCCTCTGTGTCGCAGGTCGTGGCGTCGTGGATACCAAAAGCTGCCGGCATCGCGTACGCCTCGAAGCTGTCGGGTGACGGAGCCGTCATCCTGTGCACGTTCGGCGACGGCGCCACGAGCCAGGGGGACTTTCACGAGGGAGTCAATTTCGCGGCCGCCCACAAGCTGCCGGTCGTGTTCGTTTGCGAGAACAACGGCTACGCGATCTCAGTGCCGATCAGGCTGCAGATGGCGAACCCGGACGTCGCCGATCGGGCCCGTGGCTACGGCATAGTCGGCGTGACCGTCGACGGCACTGACGTCCCGGCCGCCTACGCGGTGTGCAGGGAGGCGGTCGAGCGCGCGCGCCGGGGCGAGGGCCCGACCTTGATCGACGCCAAGATCTGGCGCATGAACTCGCATACGTCGGAGGACAACCAGCTCAAGTACCGCACCAAGGAGGAGATCGCGGACGCCGCCGAGCACGACCCGATCGAGCGCTTCCGCTCGTGGCTGATCGAGCGGGGCTGGATCGCGGCCGAGGATGCGGGCCGCATCCAGGCCGAGTGTGACCAGGAGGCTTCCGATGCCGCCGACTGGGCCGAGCAGCAGCCAGACCCGGTTGCCGAGGACGCCCTGACGAATGTGTTTGCCTGACGGTCAGGTGAGGGTAGGCATGGCCGACCATGTCTCCAACTCGGTGCGCCGAAGATAGACTGACCACGACTGGGCCCCGTGGACGACAAAGAACCTCCGACGCCTGAACCTGCCGGCTCGCCCGACGCATCCGACGCGCCGGACGAGGTGGAGTCGATGCTGCCCGACCTGCCCGAACCCGAGGTGGCGCCGGCCGCGCCGCCGGAAGTCGCCGCGTCTGCCAAGGGCGTGACCGAGGTGGAGGCTGAGGAACCCGCCGAGCCCGACGAGCCGAAGCCCGCTCGGCCGATGCAGAAGTCGGCGCCGGCATGGGCGAATACGGCCCCGGTCTCAAGCGAAAACGAGCCGGCCGCCGAAGGCAACGGTGAGGGGCCGGCGGCCGCCCTTCCGATGCAGAAACCGACGCCGGACTGGGCGAAGACGGTCTCCGAGCCATTGGTGCCGGTGTCCGATGAGGAGCCGGAGGTCGCCGCCGACGCCAAACCCGCGGTGCCGATGTCGAAGGAGGCGCCGAAATGGGCGGAGACCATCCCCGAACCGGCCGCGCCGGAGGAAGCGGTCGAGCTGTCGGCAGCAGCCGAGCCTGCGGAACCGGACATGATCACGACCCCGCCCGTCACCAAGCCACCGGCCCCCTCGCCTCCAGAGGAAGCCGAGGTTCAGGCCGCCGCGCCGGCCAAGGAGCCCGCTCCCGCGGCCGCAGAACCGATCACCCCGGCCCCGGAGCCGAGCACCCCGGCCCCGGAGCCGATCAGCCCGGCGTGGCCCCCGCCCAAGGCGCCGCCCGTGCGAGGCGAAGGCGACATCTGGCCGCCGGAACCGCCGACCGAGACCACGATGCGCGCCTGGGGGGCGTCTCCCGCCCCCGCCCCGGCGCAGCCGGTTCCGGACGGCTGGCCGCCCGAACCGCCCACCGAGCGCGCGATGCCGGTGTGGTCGCCGTCCGACACCGTACCGTCGGATACCGCGCCCGCCGGGCATGACAGGGTTCCGCCGGCCGGGCATGACACCGTGCATCCGGCTGGGCATGACACCGTGCCGCCCGCCGCCCTTGACACGGTGCCGCCCGCCGAAACGAGCCAACCAACGCCGGCGAAGCACGCGACCGCGCCATGGTTTAAGCCCGAACCACCCAAGACTCTGACACCCGCCCCGGCGGCTCCGCCGATGGCGGCCGCCCCCGAGCCCCCGCCCGCACCCGCGCCTGCGCCTCCGCCGGCGGCGGCCGGCCCTGAGCCCCCGCCCGTGCCGCCGGTTCCGCCTGCGGCGCCAGTACAGCCCGAGATGCCTGTCGAGCCCGCGCCCGCAGCTCCGATGCAGACTTCCGCTCCTGCTGCAGCCGAATCCCCCTTCGACACCGATTGGCCGGGGGCGGTGCCGGTGCCCACCTGGGCGCCGCAGATCCGTGTCGGTTCGCAGGCGCCTGCTCCCCAACCGCCTGCGCCGGCTCCCCAGCCTTCTCCACCGGCGGCAGCGTCGGCTCCCACGCCTGCTGCGCCCGCCGCTCCCGCCGCATCCACGCCGCCGGCGCCGCCCGCGCCGCCCACGGCTCCAGCTGTTCCGGCGCAGCAGCCGGCCACCCACGCGTCATGGCAGGTGGTCGAGCAGAAGCGTGTCGACGTCAACATCACGCGACAGGTGCCGACCGCCGACGACAAGGCCTACGCCGAATGGTTCGCTTGGGCCAAGCGCGGCGGCGCCAAGGCAGCCGCCTGCCACTCGGCAGCCCAGGGCGCTTTCCGCGCGCTGTCCAGCGGCCACGACATCGCGACGGCAGTGAAATGGGCGACTGCGGCGATGTCGAGCCCGCCGGTCGCGGTCGATGCGGGGCGCCAGGCCTACTGCGCCTGGTTCTCGCTCGCGAACATCGACATGAAGCTGGACAACCCGCGCGCCCACCTATTCGCGACCGCCGCTGTCAAGGCGCTCGATGCCGGCGCGGATTCAACCCAGGCCGCCAACGCCGGAGCCGCCGCCGCCGGATTGAGGAGGTAGGGCGGCTTCTCAGCGGCGCGGGTCGCTACGACCGCTGGGGTCCCCGCGACGGAGTCGCGGGAGAGTGCCCCTGCGCGCGCCCGGCGCCGGTCGGATCGATGCCGTCGGCCATTCGCTGGAGGAAACGGGCAAGCAAGCCGCTGCGAGAGTGCGCGTAGCGCACCACGCTGTCGGCCTCGCGCATGAGCTGGCGCTGCTCCGCGAGATGCCGCGCGACTTCTTCCGGCATGTAGTTCGAAGGATCCATCGGGTTCATCATCAGCTCCCCCTTACAGCTGCTCTCGAGGCGGTTGAGCGTCTCGATTTATCAATTTGACTCGAGGCGCTTCAGCGCCTCTTCGATATCGATCTCCCCGCGAGCGACCTGCTCCATCAACTCCACGCGCGTCTGCGCGGGGGCGGCGGCGGGACGGTCGATGCCGATCTTGCCGAGCAGCGCGTCGAAGCGTGCCCGTGCGGTCGGGTAGCTGACTCCGAGGTGGCGTTCGAGCTCCTTCATGTTTCCGCGCGAAGCGAGGAAGACGCGTAGCACCTCGCGGTCCTCGTTCGAGAGGACGCAGAACTCGCACGTCGCGAAGCCACCCGACAGCTCAGTGTCGCAGGCGGGGCAGCTCAGCCGGGTCAGAGCGAGCCGCTCGTCACAGACCGGACAGTTGAGAGGTGGCCTGCGGTTTCGGTCCGTGGTAACCGTCATGCGGACACTCGAACGTTGCCCATCGTGCACTCGATGTCGAGGCTGGCTACACCCGAACCGACCGTGACGTCCTTGCCCGACTGCCCGAGAATTACCGGCTCGCCGCTGCCGCTGTCGACGGCAACCTTGCCCATCGTCGTGCGCGCGGAGACCTTGACGCTGGAGCCCTTCTCGAGGTTGATGGTGACGTTGCCCATCTCGCAGCGCACCTTCGACGCTCCGCGCTCGAGGCGTCCGCTGGCGGAGAGGTTGCCGGCCTGGATGGCGAGGTCGAAGGGAGCCGCGAAGTCCGAGATCCTGCAGCTGCCCGCAAGCACCTCGCCCGTGATGGCGCCATGCACACCCTCGATGCGCAGCTGGCCCGCGTTGACCTGGACGGTCAGCGCCAGGTCGGGATTCATCCGCACCTTGAGCTTCCGGTGCCCGAAGTCGTTGACGAAAATCCGGCGGTCGCCGCGGCCGAAGCTGAAGTGGTCGGTTTCGTGGAGAGGGCCCTGCTCTATGACCATGGTGTCGCCATCCTGCCGCGCACTGTGGGGTCCTTCGGCGACGGCGTAGGCGACGCTCGGGTCGCCGACGATCTCCGCGCTCCCGATCGCGCTGGCCACGCGCACACGGCGCGGGCCCGTCGCGCTGGACGCGGCGCCTATGGGAGCGGGCTCGGCCGTGCCTGCCTGGCTCGGGGTCTCGACCGATTCGAGGGACTCGAGACGAGCGGCGCCTTCTTCGGCAGTGATCTTGCCGCTGGCCACCTGGTTGACGATTTCGCGTTGGAGGTCTTTCATGGCCCAAATTAGAAAGCATGACTTACCAATTTGTCAAGAGGCGGCGTCAAAATAGCAGTTCCGCTTCGGAATTAAGCTAGATCCGGCATGACCGCCCGCATCGGGGTCGTCGCGGACACCCATTGCCCCGAGTTCCTCGATTCCCTGCCGGATCGGTTGTTCGAGGCGCTCCGCGGCGTCGACCTCATCATCCATGCCGGGGATGTGAACGGCGAGCAGACGATCGCGGCGCTCGAGGCCATCGCTCCGGTCGCGGCCGTGCGGGGGGACCACGATCGGGATGCGGCCGGCTGGCCGCTCACCCGCGAGCTCACTGTCGAGGGCCGGACCATCGTCGTCGTCCACGGCAACCGCGGCCGCTGGTTGGAGGAGCCGGAGACTTTGCTCTGGACGTTGAGCCTGGGCGCCTATCGCCCGCACTCCAGCCTGCCTCGATCGCTGCGACGGCGCATCAAACGCGCGGACGCGGTCGTTTTCGGCCACACGCACAGGGCGCACGTCGAGACTCTGAACGGAGTCCTGATGTTCAACCCCGGTGCAGTCCACCAGTGGAACCCACGGACGGCGAGGCAGCGGCTGGAAAGGAATCCAGGTTGGTTCGAGTGGTGCTGGCTCCAGGTCGCGCGGCATATGCGGATGTATGCGCCGCCGTCGGTGGGGATCCTGGAGGTGAGCCGGGACGCGATAGTCCCAATAATCATTGAGCTTTAGAGTCAGGGTGTGATAGAGCCAACGCTGCGGCCCGCCACGCTGGACGATGCCGCGCTCGCCGCCGACATCATGACAGCGGCTTATCCCGAGATCCCAGTGGACCCGATCATCACGCGCTACCGCTGGGAGCATCCTCGTAAGGGATGGTCGACAGGCCGGTTCGTCGCCGAGGTTGGGGACCGTGCGATCGCGTTCGTCGACTGGTGGCACGGGCCGCCGGAGCAGGACCCGGAACGCAACTGCGAGGTCGGCGTTGCGCTTGATCGCGGTGCCATGGACACGGAACTGCTCGATTTTCTCTGGGTATGGGCCACCGACCAGGCGGTGGCGACCGGCTCGCGCATGCTCGAGGGGTATGCGGGGGAAGACGAGCCTGAGGCGCTAGACGCGCTGGCTCGCCTCGGCTACCAGCGAGACCGGCTCGAGAAGGTATGGGAGCTCGACCTCCAGACCGAGGGCAACCGGCTGGTCGCCGAAGCCGAGCAGGAGCGTGCGAAGGCTGCGCGCACGGGCTACGAGCTGACGACCATTCCCGCGTGGCAGGCGTCGAAAAAGTTCGAGGCCCTGCACGCCCTCGACACCCTGACGAGGAAGGACGTTCCGACCACGTTTCCGGTCCTGCCGGAGGCGTTCGAGAATTTCATCGAAAGGCTCAGGTCGCCGGACAGACCACACGACCGCTGGTGGGTCGCGCTCCGCGGCGCTGACCCGGTGGCCATGTCCTACCTGCGCTTTCCGCCGGTCCGTGGCCGCGTGTGGACCGGTTATACGTGCTGCCACCCCGACCACCGCGGCCGCGGCCTCGCCCGGGCCGTCAAGCTGCAGACGCTGGCACAGGCGGTTGCGCTGGGCGTGCCGGCCGTCTACACGGACAACGACTCCGAGAACGCGCCGATGCTGCACATAAACGAGCGGCTCGGTTACCGGTCGCGGCCGGGATTCATCGGCCTCCTGAAGCGGGTAGATACCTAACTTATATGGCCAAGACCAAGGACTACTACGACGTGCTGGGCGTGCCGCGGACGGCGACGCAGAAGGACATCACGTCTGCCTTTCGCAAGCTCGCGCGCAAGCACCATCCCGATCTGAACGCGGGCGACAAGCAGGCCGAGGCGCGGTTCAAGGAGATCTCGGAGGCTCACGACGTGCTCTCCGATGCGAAGAATCGGAAGCTCTACGACGAGTTCGGCGCGGACTGGCGGGCGGCGCAGCAGGCCGGCGTGCAGCCGGGCGCCGGCCGCAGAAGCGCCGGGGGAGGTTTCAGGCCTGAGCCGGGAGGTGCGGAAACGCAGTACCGGACGGTGACCCCCGAGGAGATGGAGGAGATGTTCGGGGACGCGGGATCGTTCGGAGACATCTTCGGATCGATCTTCGGCAACGCCTCGCGGACGCGAACCCGACCGGCGCCCGTGGACGTCGAAGCTCCGATCACGGTCAGCCTGCCCGAGGTCTACAGGGGCACGAGCCGCACGGTTGAGCTTCCAGGCGGGCGGCGCGTCGAGGTCAAGGTGCCGGCGGGAGTCAAGGAGGGCACCGTCCTTCGTGTGCCCGGGCTGCGCGCGACTGTGCAGGTCGCGCCCGATCCCGTCTTCACCCGCGAGGGCAAGGACGTGCGCGTGTCGGTGCCCGTCCCGTTGAACGTCGCTCTACGCGGCGGTGAGGTGGCGGCGCCGACTCTCAAGGGCGGCCAGGTGCAGTTCAAGGTTCCGCCGGAGACACAGAACGGGAAGAAGATCAGGTTGCGCGGGCTCGGTCTGCCCGACCCGAAGGGCGGCCAGCCCGGTGACCTGTATGCAGAGGTCAAGGTGCAGCTGCCGGTGCCGATGGACGAGAAAACTCGCAAATGGGCGTCAGAACAACCCCTTAGCTAATCTCTAGGGCACTTTGCCCTCCGCGACTCTGTCACGACGTTTGCTGCTGCCGCTCGTCTTCGTGTCCGGCATGGCGTCGCTCGGCATCGAGTTCGGCGCCTCTCGTCTGCTCGCGCCCTACTTCGGGACGAGCCTCTACGTGTGGGGCGTGCTGATCGGCCTGATCCTCGTCTACCTGTCCGCGGGCTACGTAATCGGCGGCCGTCTCGCCGACCGCCACCCACGCGACGACGTCCTCTACCAGATCACAGCTTGGGCGGGGCTGTGGGTGGGCGCCACTCCGATCGTGGCGTACCCGATCCTCCTCGCTTCCCAGCAGGGATTTCGCGACCTCAGCGTGGGGCTGGTGGCGGGAACGCTGCTCGCGGTCATGCTCCTGTTCGCAGTCCCGGTCACCCTCCTGGGCTGCGTGAGCCCATTCGCCATCCGTCTTCTCTTGAAGGACGTCGCCACCGGCGGCAACACCGCCGGGCGGGTGTACGCGCTGTCCACTGTGGGCAGCATCCTGGGCACCTTCCTACCGGTGTTCTGGTTCATCCCCACGTACGGCACTCGCCCTACGATCGAAGCGTTCGCGCTGGCCCTGGTCGGCATCTCCGCGGTCGCGCTGTGGCCGAAGCGCCGGCTGTACGCGTCGTTTGCGGTCGCCGTGCTCCTCGCGTGGATCTTCCTCCCCGCGGGCATCAAGCCGCCGGAGGTGGGCACGCTCCTCTACGAGAAGGAGTCGGCCTACAACTACATCCAGGTCGTCCAGGTCTCCACCACGACCGAGCTGATCCTCAACGAGGGCCAGGCCGTCCACTCCGTGTACGACAGCACAACCAACCTCACACACGGTTATTGGGACTACCTGATGCTCGCCGACTCGTTCCGACCGGCGCAGGCCGCGCCGGCGACGCCACGGTCGGTCGCGTTCCTGGGCCTCGCCGCCGGCACGGGTGCGCGGCAGTATCGCCTGGCCTTCGGCGAGCAGGTCGATATCACTGGCGTCGAGATCGACCCTGAGATACTCGCGGTCGGCCACCGCTACTTCCACCTCGACGAAGCGCGCGCGCACGAGGTCGTCGCCGACGCGCGCTACTGGCTCGACACGCAGGCCGCGCATTACGACGTGGTTGTGCTCGATGCATACCGGCAGCCGTACATACCGTTCCACCTCACGACGCGCGAGTTCTTCCAGCAGGTGAAGGCGCATCTCAATCCAGGTGGCGTTATCGCCGTCAATGTCGGACGAACGGCCACCGACTACCGATTGGTCGATGCTCTCGCGAGCACGATGGCCGCGGTTTTCCCGAGCGTCATGCTGCTCGACGATCCCAACTACACGAACACGGTCGTGTTTGCGTCGACCGAGCCGGTCACAGTAGATGACGTCACGCACAACCTCGGGCTGGTCTCAGCACCGCTCGCCAGCGATGCGGCGAGGAGCGCGCTGAAGCAGGGCAAGCTGCGGATGTCGCCGTATCACGGCCAGGTCTACACCGATGACCTTGCTCCCATCGAGCAGCTGATCGACGAGATCATCTTCAGCTACCTGACCGGCCGCTGAAGCTCCGCGCCAGCTAGCCTCGGTGCAGAGGAGTCGTGACCTGCTGACCGGCGAGCTGCTGGTCGGCCTCGAGGCAGAGGAGGCGTACGCGGCCGGTCGCGACGACCTTCTCTTCTTCGTCGAGGACGCGGGCTTCCCACACCTGCGTGTGGCGCCCGCGCGTGATCGGGGTTGCGATCGCGCGCAGCTTCGCGCCGGCGCGGACTGCGCGTATGAAGCTCGTGCTGTTCTCCAGTCCGACGACCGACTGCCCACGCGGCATCGCGTACAGCGCAGCCCCGACTGACGCCAGGGTTTCGATGAGACCGCTGTGGACGCCTCCATGCACGATGCCGTAACCCTGCAGGTGCTCCGAACCCACCGTCATCTCTGCGCGCACCTCGTCCTGCGTTGCATGGGTGATGACGATGCCCATCGCGTGCAGCCAGCCCTCGGGCATGTCCTGCAGCCGCTCGAAATCCTGGCTCACAAATGAATCGTAGCGATGAAAAGCCGAGAGCCGGGCTGCGAGCCCGGCCGTCCGCCACAAAAGCCGAGAGCCGGGCTACGAGCCGGCATTCCGCCACAAAAGCCGAGAGCCGGGCCCCGGGCCCGGCTCTCGTGTCGACGTTCGCAGTGCTACCGCCTCCGACTCCAGGAGCCGGATTCGGAATTGGAAGCCCTAGAGGCTAACTTCCTCCCGAGCTCCCGGCTGGCAAACGAGGCGGTTGGCACCGCGATTCGGTTTATCCAAGGTTCCGCCTCACCTCCTTTGCCCCACGGGCGTTGAACTTCGAAGCGAGTGTACCAGTCCATGCGTCCTGCACCTCTAAACTCATGGCTCGATGCCTAGGGGTGCGGCCGCGGCGGCTGAGCAGAGTGCGATTCCTGACCCCAGCCCTGTCCGTAGGGTGGGCAGGGCGAAGAAGTCGACGTCCTCTCCGCCGGGCCGGCTGAAGAAGCGCGTCGTGCCCAAGGCGGATGGCCGCTACCTCATTTATTACGAACCATTAACGTGAGCGAGCTCCGATGGCACCCGCTTCTGGAAGAGTGGGTCACCGTCGCACCGTGGCGCCAGGACCGGACATACCACCCGCCCGAGGATCACTGCCCGCTGTGTCCCACCAGGCCCGGCCACCCCGAAACCGAGATCCCCGAGCCCGACTACTACATCGCCGTCTTCGAGAATCGCTTCCCATCGTTCACCGGCGAACAGGGACGTTGCGAGGTGGTGTGTTACACGCCGGATCACGACTCGTCTCTAGGCGAGCAGAGCGTCGAGCACATTCGCGACCTCATCGAGGTGTGGCGTGACCGCACCAGCGAGCTGAGCCGCCTCCCCAACGTGCGCTACGTCTACATATTCGAGAACCGCGGCGAAGAGATAGGCGTGACCCTGAGTCACCCACACGGGCAGATCTATGCGTACCCATTCGTCCCGCCAGTCTTGAAGAGAGAGCTGCGGGCCGAAGCCCGGTACATACGCGAAAACGGCCGCTGCCTCTACTGCGACGTGCTCCAGGGTGAGCTGCAAGGCGAGCGGACCGTCCTGAGCGATGAAAACTGGATCGCGTTCGTGCCGCCCTTCGCGAGGTGGCCTTACGAGGTGCACCTCGCTCCGCGGCGACATCGTGGCGGACTGCTCGACCTCGACCCGGACGATGACGAGTCGTTCGCGCGAATCTTGAAAGGGCTGCTGCAGAAGTACGACCGCCTCTTCAAACGCCCGCTGCCTTACGTGATGGCGATGCACCAGACGCCCCAAGGCCGCACCCGCAACGACCATCACTTTCACGTGGAGTTCTATCCACCGAACCGCACCCGCGACAAGCTCAAGTACCTGGCCGGATCGGAGCTCGGCGCCGGCGCCTTCATAGTCGACGCGCGGGCAGAGGACAAAGCCGCGGAGCTGCGTGGAGCCTAGCCGCGAGCGTCCGAATACGTGGCACGGCCGCGCACCCGGACGCGTGAACCTCATCGGGGAGCACGTCGACTACCTCGGGGGTGTCGTTTTGCCTGCCGCGGTCGATCGGCACACGCGAGTCGGCGGGCACGAGGCCCGGGAGTGGGCGATCGAAAGCGACGTGGGTGGCGGGCTCGGCTACCTTCGCGCGATTGGAAACGAGCTCGGCGCGCCACCGCAGGCGATCACCGTCGAATCCGACGTACCGCCTGGGTCCGGCCTCAGCTCATCGGCCGCGCTGCTGGTCGCGATCGCGGTCGGCCTGCGCCCGGAGCTTGACGGCGTCGAGGCCGCGCTTGCGTGCCAGCGTGCCGAGCAGAGCGCCACGGGCGTCCACGTCGGAATGATGGATCAATTCGCCTCGGCGCTCGGCCGGCGCGGGCATGCCTTGCTACTCGACTGCTCGACCCTCGAATATCAAGCCGTGCGCTTTCCCGACGAGCTCGTGATCGCCGTCATCGACTCGGGCGAGCACCGCTCGCTCGCCGACACGCCGTACAACGAGCGCCGTCGTGAAGCGGAGGCTGGCAATCCGAAAAGGCGGCGGCATGTCGACTCGGAGATCGCTCGCGTCCACGCGTTCGTCGAAGCGCTCGAGGAGCGCAAATTCGAACGATTGGGCGTTCTGCTCAAGGAGTCGCATCAGAGCTTGCGGGACGACTTCGAGGTGTCGACACCGAACGTCGACTCGCTGGTGGAGCAGGCGTGGGGGATCCAGGGTTGCCTGGGCGCTCGCATCATGGGCGCCGGTTTCGGCGGCAGCATCCTGGCGCTCATCGAACGAGGCCGCGAGGTCGCGTTTGCGGAAGCCATGAAGCGCGAGGTCATCTACTGCGCGACCGCGGACGGCGCGTTCGCCCACAACGCCAAGTAGGTGGGGCCCGCCGGGCAGTGACGACGGATCTGCGGCGCCCATGCGGCCCATCTGCGGTGTCGCCTCCTGCGCTCCTCGCTTACGCATCTACGGGATGCGCGCGCTGCGGTGCTCGTCGGCTCCTTGCATCTGAGCCACCTGGTCACCGAATCTCTCGCCGCCACGCCCGTCGGGCCCCACTCCGGTGAGCGACTGCCTTTTCCTCCCGCTCCCGCAGCGGTCAGGGGGCATCCGCGAGCTCGGGGGCTGGGAGGCGGTGTGGATGCCGCTCGGCGAAGGTGAGGCCGAGCGACTGACCATCGGCATGGGCGCGGGCTGGAAGCCGATCGAGGTCCCGCGCCAACTGGTGGCCCATGAAGGGAACCAGGCGGTGTGGTATCGCACCGAGTTCCAGCGACCCGATCATTCCGGGCGCGTCTTGCTGCGCATCGGCGGCGCATTTCTCGCCACACACGCGTGGCTCAACGGCAAGCTGCTCGGCTCGCACTATGGATATTTCGCTCCATTCGGTTTCGACCTCACGCCCTACCTCAAGGCCGAGAACCTGCTCGTCATCTGCTGCGAATCACCGGTCGAGACGCAGACCGACAAGAAGCGGCACATCATGGGCATCTTCAACGACGGTGAGCTGAAGCCTTACCCCGCGTCTGCGTACTCGAGCCTGCCGGACCCTTACCGCTGGGAGGTGCCGGTCGGCCTGTGGCGGCCAGTCGGGCTCGAGTACATCGGCCCGTTCGCCATCGATTGGCTGCGACTCAACCCTCGCTTCGAAGCGGGCGACGGACGGCTGGAGGTGCAGGCGCGGCTGCGCAACCTGGACGGCCGCCAGATGGCCGGCCAGGTCGAGCTGGTGGTCTCTCCCCCCGGTGCCGATTCGGGCGCGGCGCCGCTGCGCCTTCAACGCGAGGTTCGGCTGGCGGGTGGAGTCGAGCAGGTCGTGTCCATGCAGCTGGCCCTTCCCGGCGCCCACCGTTGGGAACCGTGGCGTTTCGGGGAGCAGCCGATGTATCGCGCCGAGATGGTCGCCCGCGCGGTTGCCGGCGTCGAGACGACTCGCGTCGAGGATGCCTTCGCATTTCGTGAGCTCAAGTGGGACATCGGTCCGCGTCGCTGGAACTTCGCCGTGAATGGCCGGCCGATGTTCTTGCGCGGTGCCGGCTACGCGCCCTCGTATCGCCTCGACGAGCTCACGCCCGAGCGATTTGACGCCGACCTCCGCATCGCCAAGGAAACCAACCTGGACGCGCTTCGCATCCTGGCCAACGTCCTGCCGACCGAGTTCTATCGACTTGCGGACGAGGCGGGCATGCTGCTGCTGCAGGAGCTCCCTCTGCTCGGCGCTTACGCCTATCACGCACGCGGCGAGGAGGGGCGGTTCTTCGACGCCGCGGCCCGCGAGCAACAGGTTGAGATGGTCGAGATGCTGCGCAACCGGCCGTCGGTCGCCATGTGGGTCGCGCATGACGACCCGCCCTGGCTGGCGAGCAACTCCGACCTCGGCGATGTGAACGCCGTGCGCCAGAACCACTCCATCGACAACGAGCTCGGGGCCGCGTTCGAGCATCTCGACGGCACACGCCCGGCCCTGGCCGCGGCGGGGGATGTCGACCAGCACGTTCTCCTCGGTTGGGCGTCGGGGTCGTGGGGTGACCTCGCCGAAGCGGATCCCATGATGGTCTCCGCCTTCGGTGCGCAGGCGCTGCCTGCGGTGGACTCAGCGGTGTGGGAGCGTATCGACTCCGGCGATCCCAATCGGGTCCATTGGCCCGTCCCGGATGACGACGCTGCCTGGCGGTACGCGGGCTTTCAACCTGTCAACTGGGCGGAGCGCGGTGTCGGCCTTCCCTCGGCGCACACCAGCCTCGAGTCCTATATCGAATCGTCTCAGGCATTCCAGGCCTTCCTGGTGCGCCTTGCGGCCGAACGTTTTCGAACGCGAAAGTTCGAGCAGTGCTGGGGCGCCTTCGCATATCACCTCGTGGACCCGGTTCCCGGCATCGGCTTCGGCCTGCTCGACAATTCCCGCCGGCCCCGGCCGGCGCTCGAAGCCCTGCGGCAGGCTTTCAAGCCCACCCGCTTGATGATCGAGCCCCTGGCGTTCGATCTCGATCGGCCGTTCGGGATCATTCAACGTCCGGCCGTTCCATTCAGCGCGCGGATCGTCATCGTCAACGACGACCCGGGTCTGGCCGGTCCGGGCGTGGTGCGCTGGACGTTGATGCGCAAACGTCGAGCCGGACGTCGCGGGGTGAGCCGCATCGCGGACGCGATCCAGCGGAAGTTCTCCGGCGCGGCCGACGCCGAGATACCGACTGCCTTCGAGCCCGCCGTCAACGCCACGACCTTGAGCGTGCCGCTCGAGGTCGAGGGCGATTACCTGCTCGAGGCGTCCCTCAGCGTCTCAGGACGCGTGGTCGACAGCACCGAGCTGCGCTTCACCGTGACCTCGACTCTTCCTTCGCCGCGGCCGAGGCCTGAGCTTCCGCGCTACCTGGCGGACCGGCTGGCAGACCTTGCGAGCCTGCGCGCGGAAAAGCACGGCCTCAGCTTCGTCCTCGAGAACCGAACGCGCCCCGCGGTGGTGACCGCCATCGTTGGCCTCCGTCTCGACGGGATACCCCTCGGCCCCCATGACATCCAGGTGGAGACGCACGCCGGGCACGCGCCTCTCCCCCGTCGCCTCGACATCCCCGTCGGCCGGCGCCTGCGCGTCCACGTCGTGACGGGGCAGCCGCTCGGCGCCGGGCGTCATTCGCTCGACGTCGACATCGCCGTCCCCGGCGTCGCGTCGGGGCGCGTGATCATCGGCGGCGTCGTGTGAAGGGGTCCTCGCGAACTCAATGCGAAGCCTCTGAGTTCGTGGGGCAAAGGTCTGGCCGACATCGAACGCTGATGGCATACTTCGCAGGACGCGTCGACACGCGAAGAGAGCGCGGGTCCGCAGGCAGGTGTTTTCGAAATTGATCCAGAAACGGACTCGGGACAAGGGAGGCCCTCCACCGGATGTCAACTGAAACCGTCTACGCGGACCTCGTACTCGCGGTGGCGGCTCTCATCGCGGGCGTCCTCTACCTGAGGGTGCGCCGGCGCCATGTCAAGCGCAAGAAGTCCGGCCCTCCGGTCCGTCCCGCGACGCCGAGCCCGCAGTCGGCCGCGGCTCCGGGGCGCGCCGTCACGACATGGGCTCCGCCACCGCTCGCCACCCCGGCGGCGCCCATCGCTCCAACCGCTGTCGTTCAGCCGTCGCCGAGCTGGGACCAGTCACCCGCGAGGTCGACTTCTCCGGCGTGGCAAGCGGGTGCGCAGTCGCCGTCCTGGGGAGCGCCGGGGGCGGGAACCCCAGGCCCTTCACCGGTGCAGCCACCTCCCGCTCCGGCCGCCCCTCCGGCCACCGCTCCTCCTGGGCCCGCGCCAACGTGGGGTGCTCCCGCACCGGGGGCGCCCGTCTCGCCCACTGCTCCCGCTGCCCCGACATGGGGCGCCGCGCCACCTCCGCCGCCGCCCGCGGCCGCGCCGGCTCCTTCGTGGGGCGGCTCGGCCGCCGCGCCGCCGGCACCCACCTGGGGATCCCCCGCGCCTGCTCCCTCATCCTCAGCGCCACCACCTGCTCCGTCATGGGAGCCGCCCAAGCCGGCGGGCCCGACCGCCCCGCCGCCGGCCCCCTCATGGGGTAACTCCGCGCCGGCGACGCCGGCTGCCTCGGTGCCGGCGCCATCATGGGATTCGCCCGCACAGGCGCCCGGCGCTCCGTCCGCGGATTGGGGTGCGCCCGCGCCGGCCTCGTGGGACGCGCCGGCGGCTGGGAGTCCCAGCGCTCCACCGGCCGGGGCGCCGGCGTGGGACGTGCCCAAGACCGAGGAGCCCGCCGCGCCGGCGGCGCCGTCGTGGTCGGCGCCATCGGCAGCACCGTCACCGTCGGTCGCCCCACCGCCGCCCCCGCCACCCCCGCCTGCGCCTGCGCCTGCGCCGCCCGCTCCGATCGCAGTCGCTCCGGCGCCCGCGGCCCCGGCGTGGTCGCCGCCGCCCGATTCACCGCAGCTCCCGACCTTTCCCGAGCCCCCGGTGGCGGCCGCGCCCGTAGCCGCTCCGCCTCCCCTCCAGGCTCCGCCGCCGACGCCACTGCCCTGGGAGGCGCCTGCCGCGCCGCCACCGCATGAAGCGCCCGCGCCTGTTCCCGACGTGGCCGCCACTATGGCCGCCCCGGGCGCTGCCGCCGCTGCGGCCGCCGCCCACGAGGCGACCGCTCTCATGCCCGCGTGGCAGCCACCCGCGGCAGCCCCGGCCGCCCCGCCCGAGACGCCGGCGCTGGGGGGTCCGACAAGACCTCTCCGCGCGGTTGGCGGCGCCGGTCCGCAGGCTGAATTGACGATCGAGTCAGGACCCGACGCCGGCCATACGCACCGCGCCAGCGACAGCGCATTGCGGATGGGGCGCTCGCCCGACAACGACCTCATACTTCGCGATCCGGCCACAAGCGGCCATCACGCTCGTGTCGAGCGGCGCGGTGAGCAGTTCTGGATCGTCGACCTCGGGAGCACCAACGGCACGCTCGTCAACGGCGAGCCGATCCAGGAGAAGGAGCTCAATCACGGCGATCGAATCACCGTCGGTCAGAACGCGGTTCATTTCTCCGTCCTCGGCGGCTAGTCGTGAACCGGGCTCGTCCGCCCCGGTTCACCGGCTCGGGCGATGCGTCTTAAGGTCGGCGCGGCGACCGACCCGGGCCTCGAGCGCGAGGAGAACGAGGACTCCGTCGTCGTTTGGCGCGACAAGGCCGGGCTCGACACCCTTCTCGTCGTCTGCGACGGGATGGGCGGTCATGCAGCCGGCCAGAAGGCCAGCAGCATCGCGGTGACCACGCTCACGAGCGTGCTTGCCGAGGATGGCAACGAGGGACCCGACCTCGACCGCCTCAAGCGGGCGTGCAAGGAAGCCAACACCGCCGTGTTCGAGGCCGCGCGCGACAACCCGGAATGGGCGGGCATGGGCAGCACCATGGTCGTAGCCGCCATCGGAGATGGCGAGGTCGGCGTGCTGAACGTCGGCGATAGCCCTGCGTACCTCATTCGCAATGGCGACGCCCGCCTCATCTCTCAAGACCACTCGTGGCCGGCTGAGCAGGTGCGCCTCGGCGTGATCAAACCCGAGGAGGCCGCCACCCATCCGTTGAAGCACAGGCTGACCCGAGCGATCGGGGTCTGGGAGTCGATCCAGTCGTTCACGGACAAGATCAAGATCGAGGGGGGCGACGCCATAGTCCTGTGCAGCGACGGCGTCGAAACCGCGGGCGTCAGCGTCGAGGAGATGAGCAAGCTCCTGCTCAAGGACGGCGACCTCGAGCGTGGCGCCAAGCGTGTCATCGAGCGGTGCCGGGAGCTCGGAGCGCCGGACAACGTGACGGTGGCGGTGGCGCGGGTCGAGGCCGACGTGACGAAGACTCAAGCCCTTCCGCGGCTGAAGAAGATCGGCCTAATGCAGAAAGGCGCGGGCCACTAGCTCGGCAACATGCTCGACACGCATCGTCGAGCCGCGTGAGCGGAGCCCCGACTCGAGCTGCATCTGGCAGCCCGGATTTGCCGTCACGATCAGGTCCGCGCGCGTGGTCGCGACGTCGTCGAGCTTCTCGCTCAGGATCCGCGACGACATCGCCGGTTCCAGCGTGCTGTAGAGGCCGGCCGCCCCACAGCAGATGTCCGGATGCCTCATCTCGACCAGCTCGACGCCGGGCACCGCGCGGATGAGGTCGCGCGGCGCCTTGCGAATGCGCTGTGCGTGCGCGAGGTGGCAGGCATCCTGGTAGGTGACGCGCACCTTGACCTCACGCTGGGGAGCGGGCAGCCCGACCTCGACCAACCATTCGCTCAGGTCCTTCACGCGGCCTTCGAGCTCGGGGTAGAAGTCCTTCAGGTGGGCGCCGCAGCCGGCAGAGTCGACGATGAGTGCGTCGAAGTTGGAGTCGCGGTACACCAGCATATTGGCGTCGCGGAGGCGCTCGGCGCCCTCGAGGTCGCCATTGTGTGCGAGCAGAGCGCCGCAGCATCTTTCGGCGCGTGGGAACCAAACTTCGCAGCCGGCGAGCTGCAGCAGCTTGACGGCCGCGTCGTGAGACTGCGGGTACAGGATCGGCATGACACATCCGACCAGGAAGGCGACGCGATGCTTCCTCGTGCCGATCGGGGGCGCGATCCCGCCTGCGGGCGGTTCGAATCGCGGCCGCAGCCTGGGCAGCTGGCGCCCCGAACGAAGCATCGACGTGAGCCCCGCGGCCTGAGCCGCCTTGGTGATCGCGCCGAAGCTCCGCAGCCGGCGCGGCTTCGCGACGATCTGGCGCAGCGCCGTCCGCGCGAGCCATCGCTTGGGCGCCGGCCTTCGCAGCCTCTCGACCTCTGATCTCCCCGCCTCGATGATCCTTCCGTAAGGCACGCCCGACGGACAGACCGCTTCGCAGGTCCGGCAGCCCAGGCAGAGATCGATGTGCCGCGCCTGGTCTTCGGTGAAGGGCAGCCCGCCGCGCTTCCACTGCGTCATCAGGTAGATGCGGCCGCGCGGCGATTCGGTTTCCAGGCCCGTTTGCCGGAACGTCGGACATGCATCGAGGCACAGGCCGCAGTGAACGCACGTCGCGAGGTCGTCGTCGCTCAGTCGCGCGAAGATCTCCCTTGCTT
>WNFC01001218.1_pt1 | contig 30201 bp, 31 predicted proteins | sample 5400541 | NCBI WGS metagenome assembly WNFC01 (sample SAMN13153342, study PRJNA577476) | soil metagenome | isolation source: 120 cm saprolite under Douglas fir tree site 2 hole 2 replicate 1 | place: USA:California | collected 2015-04-18
CCCCGAACTAATAGAGAAGATTCGCACCGAGGCAGACTATTTTGAGCGGAATGCAGAGCGCATGCGATACCCCAAGTTTCGCCGCCAACACCTATTTGTTGGTTCGGGGGTGATCGAAGCCGGATGCAAGACGGTGGTCATGAGCGGCCCAGGTCGCCAGAAGCTCTGACAGAGTAACGACTCCGAGGGCAGGATGCCGTCCGCGCCGCTCGAGGTCTTCTTGCCGCAGATTCAAGGCACGCAGTTCGGCCAGGTTCTCTGACCGCAAACGGGCAAATTCATCCAATAACTGCCCCAGTGACTTACCTTGAATCTCTCGTGCGTGTCCCTGACGATCGAAGGGCTCAAACGCCTGAGTCTCGCCAAATTGCAGCACCATCCTCACGCGCGCCATCCAATCCGTGCGTTCGCCGTGAAATCAGATGGCCGATGATGTCGAAGGCGCTCCAAGTGTTTTCACCTTCAGTTCGGAGCGTCCACGTTTCCGGTAGATCACGCAGAAGGGTATTGAGAGCAGCGGGGGTGCGGGTGAGAAGCGAAATGGTGTTCTGCAAGTTGTGTTGCATCGTGCCCTCAATTCGCGGCGCAGATTTCCAAAGACTGTGATTGTATCGGTTCTGCGTGGGAAGAGTCGGATGCGTCTTATGCGACGTATGGAGCCACAATGGCACGGCCCATTCTGCTGATGGCCTCCGGGCAACAGGCGGGTTGGTTGCGTGAAACTAAAATATGAAATATTCAATCGTAAGGCGGGAGGCCGGTGGACGAGGCCGGAGTCAAATCAAGAAAAACCAAGAGGCTAGCGAAAATTACCCCTCCGATAAGGTCGGAGCGCGCGGGAGGCAGTGCCACCCTTGCAAAACCCGCAAGGATGGGCCACCCAGAGGGGTTCTAGCGGATCGAGGGGCGGCCACCCGCCCGGCGGTAAAGTAGATAGAGGCGAGGAGATTCCGATGAAGAAACTAATTGTCGTGACATGCTGGCTTTCAATTTTTGGTGCGGGATAGTGTGCTGGCCAATCGCAGTTCACAAATGACGGCAATAGGTGGCACGTCCTGTCACGTGTATCGTATAAGTTCTAGGTGAAAGGATTCACCGATGGCTATGCATCGGCAGTGTTGCAGGGGGGGAGCCTTAGCCATCGCAACGAACGCACCAGAGAAGGTGTCGTCTATGAAGCCTGCTGAAATAGAGGATTACGAGGAGAATTTAAAATGGGCGAATAGAATAGTCCCTCTTCAGTCGAAGCCTATAGAGGAATTCGAAGGTGCTCTCGACACCTTCTACAGCGATTACCGGAATACGTCGGTCGGCTGGGACGAGGCTATGTTGCTTGCCGTCGCATCTCTTGCAGGAAATCCGGCAACCGACCAAGAGCTAGACACTACTCGAAAGAGAGGTGCCAAGAGCGGATGCAAGTGACCTCACTTTATCCCAAGGTTCTGTTGGCAAACCAGACAGACATAATAATAGCGAGTCTCAGATGCACGCCGAACCCTCAATATTTCAACGAGTCTGATTCCGTAAGCTCTTTCGCACGCCCCACAAAGTACTCCGGGCTCGCACCAACCATCTCGCTCCGCTCCCTGCAAGTTCCGCTTCCACTCTTCGATGTTCAATTCACGCAACTCAGACTGGCTGTATATCTATGACTTCTTTGTCTTTGGGAAGCGGGCGCGATTCGAAGTACTGCGCTATCCAATTTTCAGGTTTCGGGAGTGTTTCGAGAGCATCGAGTGTAATGCGGACCTCGAAAACAACAGTTTTGTCGTCCCCCGAAGCTTGCACTCTAAAACTTTTCTTGGCTAATAGTTGCGTACCTTCTACGGAACCACTCAAAGCAGTAGCCTGTATTTTTCCTCCCACGGGAAGCTACCTCCTCGATAAAGCGTAGCAAGGAGACGAATCAAGTCAATTCTGATTTAGGTCCGGTAAATCTGCTTCTTTGAAGGCCATGTGTGATGAGAGGGGACGAGATTGACTTGCGGACGACTGCGACCAATTTAGGGCGCACGGTCTGGCAAGGGCTAGGCATTCCCCCTGCGTCGGAGGACCGCAAGCGGCGCAATGGCTGATAAAATGCTTGATGCCCCAGGTGGCGGTTTCGCACCTGCGATTCTTGACTTGCTTTCTTGTCCTGTTCGACTCAGCACGCATGCCTAACAGCAGGATGCAAACACTTTGACAGAGCGCGAACCACCTCTTACACTGACGGCATGGAAGCAAAACTTTCCCCCGAACTGCAGGCCAAGCTGGACAGCATTGCCGCCCAGCAGGGGCGCGATAGTGCGTCACTGGTGCATGAAGCGGTGGAGCGATTGATTGGTTACGACGAGTGGTTCATGCGCCAAGTGGAAGAAGGCTTGGCGCAGATCGAGCGCGGGGAAGTGCTCCCGCACGATGAAGTCGCCGCTCGAATGGAAAAGCTGATCGCCGAAAAACAACGCCGCAGCTGATTGAGCTGCAGAGGTACGTCATGATGCTGGAAGTAAAGCCCGAGATCGCCGCCGCACTGGAAGCCCTAGCTGCTGCCAAAGGGCTATCTGTGGAAGACTACCTTGAGCAGCTCCTGGAAAAAGAGCTGCCGCTCAAGCTCGAAGATGCCACCCGCTCGGAGGGCAGTGGCATGGTTTGGGAAAACGGGCTATTTGTCTACCGTACCGGCAGGCCGCTGCCATCGCGCGTAGTCGATGATGCTATCCGCCAAGTCCGCGAAGAAAGGGCGCAGCACATCCTGGGCAAGCGTTCTTGAAGCGGTTCTTCGACAGCTCTGTTCTGGTTCCGGTTTTTTACGCTGACCATCCGCAGCACGCATCTAGCTCGAAGTTATTCCTTGAGGCTGGAAAAGACGATTTCTGCGCGCTTCGCACGCTCGGTGAGGTCTACGCCACGCTCACTGGCCTGCCACTCCGGCCCCGCATCACTGGGCCGGAGGGCATAGGCATCGTAAGGCAAATACGCGAAAGGCTCACCCTGATTTCGCTCAGTGAGCAGGAATATCTTTCCGCTCTTGAGCTAGCTTCCTCTGGGACTATCGTCGGTGCGGCCGTCTATGATGCACTCATTGCTCATTGCGCTGTGAAGGCAGGAGCAGATTGGAGCAGATATTTTGCTGACCTGGAACGTCCGCGATTTTACAAGACTTGGATCTGCTATCGCACTGCTCGTCAAGACGCCGCTGGAACTGTAGTCGAGGCCGGGACCGCGAAGGAATAGACAAAAAGGGCTGTGCTAGACTTTCACGGTGATCACCAGGCCTTCGAATGTTCTTGAGCTGGAATGCTCTGCTTGCGGGAAGAAATATGACGCTTCCGTGGAGCAGCATCTTTGCACCTGCGGCAAGCCGTTACTCGCGCGCTATGACTTGCGTCGGGCTGCCGCCACTCTGACGATTGAGAACCTGAAGACCCGCCCACGCACCCTTTGGCGTTACGCCGAAGTGCTTCCCAACGACGATCCCATCTCCCTCGGTGAAGGAATGACGGCTCTCATTCCGGCAAAACGCCTCGGCGCGTCGATAGGGTTGCAGGGTCTTTTCATCAAAGACGAAGGGTTGAATCCCACGGGCTCCTTCAAAGCCCGAGGCATGACCGCCGCTGTCACTCGTGCCAAGCAGCTTGGCGCGAAAGCTCTGGCGGCTCCCACGGCCGGCAACGCCGGCGGCGCGCTGGCAGCCTACGCTGCCGCTGCGGGGCTTCCCGCGGTCATTGTCATGCCTGCGGACACGCCCGCGGCCAACGTCATGGAGTGTCAGGAAGCTGAATGGCCTGATCTCTGATTGCGGCAAGTACGTCGCCGAGCATAAGGACCGCGAAGGCTGGTACGACGTCTCCACGCTGAAGGAGCCCTATCGCGTAGAGGGCAAGAAGACCATGGGCTACGAGCTCTGGGAACAGTTCGAAGGGAAGCTTCCGGACGTCATTTTGTACCCTACGGGCGGCGGGGTGGGTCTAATCGGTATGTGCAAAGGCTTCGACGAAATGCAGGAGATGGGTTGGATCGGCGCGGAACGCCCCCGCATGGTGGCGGTTCAAGCGCAGGGATGCGCTCCCATCGTCAAGGCCTGGGAAGCGCACGAGAATTCCGCCGCGTTTTTCCAGAACGCATCAACCATTGCCTCCGGCCTGCGCGTTCCTGGTCCCTTGGGAGATCTTCTGATCTTGAGCATGCTTCGTCAAACGAAAGGGACTGCGCTTACCGTAACCGACGAGGAGATGCTGAAAGCCGGTAGGGAATTGGCCTCTCTCGAAGGCATCTTTGCCGCGCCCGAAGGCGCCGCGACGGTAATCGCCGCCCGAAAGCTCGCAGCGTCGGGTTGGATCAAGCCGCACGAGTCCGTCGTGCTTTTCAACACCGGAACCGGCTACAAATACACTGAGGCCTGGCAGCGCGCGCTGCAATCCGCGCGCCCCGAATAAAATTATGACGACACGCCGCTTGTACTACGACGATGCCTTCGAACGCGAATTCGCAGCCCGGGTCTTGAGTTGCGAAGTGCTTCCGCCGGACATCAACTCCGGGATCACCACGCCGGTCTGGCGCGTGGTCTTGGACCGCACGGCCTTTTATCCCACGTCCGGCGGCCAGCCGCATGATACGGGCAAGCTCGGCGACGCAAACGTCCTCGACGTGCGCGAGGAAGGCGACGAAATTATTCATGTTGCCGACCGCCGCCCGGAAAGTCCCGACGTAAACGGCTGTATCAACTGGCCGCGCCGCTTCGACCACATGCAACAACATAGCGGACAGCATCTGCTCTCCGCCATGTTTCAGGAACGCTTCGGATTGCCGACGGTTTCCTTTCATCTTGGCGAGGAGATTTGCACCATTGATTTGCGCGGCCCGGAGCCATCCGAGGAATTCCTCGAAGGCGCCGAACGGGCATCCAACCAGGTTATTTTCGAAGACCGCCCGGTGAACGTTCGCTATGGCACGGCGGACCAGTTGTCGGAGCTCGGCGTTCGAAAGGAAGTGGACCGCGAGGGCATCCTCCGCGCGATCGAGATCGAGTCCGCCGACTTGCAACCTTGCGGCGGCACCCACGTAAAGAGCACCGGGCAGATCGGCTTGGTCCTTGTGCGCCGCTGCACGAAAGTCCGCCAGGACTGGCGCGTCGAATTCATCTGCGGGGGCCGAGCAGAGCGAATCGCACGCCGCGATTTTCAGAGGCTGCGCGAAACCGCCGAGAAATTAAGCTGCTCCTTCGATGAAACCGTGTCTGCCGCCACCCGTGCGCTTGCGGAGCGCGACGCCCACTTCAAGAATTTTCGCGCCATGCTCGAGCGCCTGGCCAAAGCGGAAGCGGCGCTCGCGCTGCAAAATGTGCCTGGCGGGCCTCAGGGACTCCGCATTGTTTCATGCGTGTTCGAGGATATCCCCGCCGAATATCTCGGCTTCTTCGCCACCGAGATCGCCAAATCCGAGGGAACCGTCGCGCTTCTTGCTCTTTCGGAAGGCGGGCACTTGCTGCTGGCGCAGCATCCCTCGTCCGGCAAGGACATGAATGCTTTGCTCAAAACGATCTTCGAAAAGTTTGGCGGCAAGGGTGGGGGCGCGCGCGATTTCGCCCGCGGCCGCGTGAACGACTCATCGCAGGGGGCGAATGCGCTTACCCTCGCGAAAGAATTATTGTTGGCAGGTTAGAAATTGCGCTATAAGCTTCGTTCATGACTGGCAGGATCACGCGCCGCAAAGCCCTGAAACTCGGCACCACTGCGGCCGTCTCAGCAGCCATCAGTCCGCATCTTTCATCGCCGTCCAAGCCCAGCCCCAGCGAATCGAGTCGGTCATCGGCGAACACCTTTGTGGATTCACCCGTGACGCCTGCTTCAGACTCGGAAATCTGTTTCATGCCCGCGCGGCAAATGGCGGACCTCATTCGCCAGAAGAAACTATCTTCGCGCGAAGTGATGCAAGCGCATCTCAAACAAATCAGCCGCGTGAATTCCAAAGTGAACGCAATTGTCACTCTGGTTCCTGAAGATCGCCTGATGGCGCAGGCCGCCGCTGCAGACGAGGCTCTCGCAAAGGGGAAGTGGTTGGGCCCGCTGCACGGGCTTCCTGTAGGAGTGAAGGACCTGCACGAAACGCAGGGAATTCGCACGACCTACGGCTCACCTTTGCATCGGGATTTCATCCCGAGCTTCGACTGCCGGGTGGTGCAGCGCGAGAAAAGCGCGGGAGCCATCGTCATTGGCAAGACCAACGTCCCCGAATTTGGTTTGGGCTCGCAAACATTCAATCCCGTATTCGGGCCGACGCGTAATCCCTACGATGTGACCAAGACCTGCGGCGGCAGTACGGGCGGAGGTTGTGTGGCGCTCGCTTGCGGAATGGTGCCGCTTGCGGATGGCAGCGATATGGGAGGTTCTCTGCGCAACCCGCCGAATTTCTGCAACGTCGTCGGCATTCGTCCGTCGCCAGGGCGCGTTCCTGACGTGCCGACGAGTCTAGGATGGTTCACTCTTTCGGTTGCGGGCCCCGTAGCGCGCAGCGTCTCCGACTGCGCCTACTTCCTGAGCGTACTTGCCGGCTTCGACCAGCATTCGCCGATTTCCATTGATCAGCCTGGCACTCCGTTTGCGCAGCCTCTCGGGGACCGCAGCTTTAAAGGCGTGCGGGTGGCCATGTTCAAAGACCTGGGATTGCCGTGGGAGCCGGAGGTCAAGAGCGCCGTGCAGGCGCAGCGCAAAGTGTTCGAATCCCTGGGGTGCGTCGTGGTAGACGCGGAACCCGATTTTCGCGACGCCGATGAATGCTTCGTGGCTTGGCGCCACTGGGCGACGGAGCTGGCCTTCGGCGACACGCTTGCCACGCACGATGAACTACTCAATGAGTATATCCACTGGCACGTCGGCGAGGGCCGCAAGCTCACCGGGCCCTATCTTTCCCGCATTGAGGCCAAGCGCACCGCGTTGTATCAGCGCCTGTGCGGATTCAAGGGCGAGTATGACTTTTTTCTCCTGCCGGTCAACCAAGTGCTTCCCTTTGACGTGAACCAGCACTACCCCACGGAAATTGCCGGCGTGAAAATGGAGAACTACATCGCCTGGATGAAATCGGCGTATTACATTTCTGTGGCGGGAAATCCTGCTGTGTCCGTACCGTGCGCCTTTTCAGCCAGCGGCCTGCCCATCGGCATGCAGATCGTAGGCCGCCACCATGACGACTGGGGCGCGTTGCAGTTAGCGTATGCGTTCGAACAAGCCACAAATGTCGGCAAGCGCCGTCCGCAGATTGTTTGACGTAAATCGCCTCGCGCTAGAAGAAACGCGTTCGCACGCGATCCGGCAATCGCTTCAAATCGATCAGCGTCAGGAAATCAATGGTCTTGAATTCCCGGTCCATAGCGGGCGGTCCGCAGAGTTTCGCGGAAATTTCCAGGTACGCGCGAAATAGCCTCGGCGGCTGCGGCGCCACAGGGAAGCCGCGAGTTGCCTCGCAACGATGATCTACCCTGGGCTGCGTTCGCAGAGCGGGCTCCACGAGGTATTTTTCTCTCAGCGTCTCGTAGAGCGCCACTCCTTCGTTTTCGTCCTGTGAGGACAGCGAACTGCAGCCTATCAGGTAGCGCCCACCGCAACTGCTCGCATACCGCGCGATTCCTCGCCATAGCATGTGCAACACCGGCGTGTTCCGGTATTCCTGGTGGACACAAGCTCTGCCGAGCTCCAGGACCTCTGCCCGGATCGCTTCGAACGGACCGAACTCGAACAGGCCCTCGCCGTAGTAGCCGAGGTTTCCCTTCGCGCGATACCCGCTCTGCATCCGGTACGTTCCCACGAGCTTGCTAGTGGCCGTGTCATGCACCATCAAGTGGTCGCAGATGAAATCAAACTGGTCCCGATCCAGCCCGCTCAGCGCGGAGCTATCCAGTCCCTCCCCTAACTCGCAATTGAAAACCAGATAGCGCAGTCGCTGGCAGTCGATTACGTCTTCGAGCGTCTGCGCCAGCCCCACGGAAAAGCGTTCGGTGGCGGCCAGCGGAGTCCGGCAGCCGTGCAACAGGACCGCGGTTGGTGGCATGCTTCGAGTGTGTGTCGTGCCAGATTACCGCAGCATTTCAACTTCGTAAATTGGATGTTTCAGGGGGTATCGCATTCGTGACAATAGGTTTGGTCGGACAGAAGGGAATTGGTGGACGAGAAGGGATTCGAACCCTCGGCCTCCTCGTTGCGAAAACAGATACTTAAGTTGGATGGAGAGAAACCGAGTGAGAAGGAGTAGGAAGAGGAAGGAACTCAAACATAGTCAAGGTTTCACCAAGGTCCAAACGACTTTGGACGGATTTGCACTGAGAAGTAGCCAATTGCATCGGCGAGGAGACCAGAGTTACGGCACAACTTACGGCACAAAATCTGGGCACATCCGGCAGCGAGTATGCAACCGTTTATGGGAATCAGCATCTCTATGCTGCCATATCCTTGCAGAGAAGCTCAGCTTGTTCCAGGACGGTTTGGGTCGCTTTTTCTCGCTTGTCCGGGGGATAACCATACTTGCGAAGGATGCGTTTCACCATCATGCGGAGTTTATCTTCCGAGCCAAGAAGGGAAGATGTAGATTTTTGGTTTCAGTTTCCATGTCCGAGACGCAGACGTCCTGTTTTGCCTTCATTGTGGTTCAGGTTCCGGCTGCGGAGACCCCATGATCAGCGCCTGGTCGTGTTCAAGAGAGCTTCGACGGAGATCCTGCGAGCGCGCCAGCGCTTTCTGCGCGAGTTCTGCTTGGCCGAGCTTCCGATAAGCCAAATACAGCTGATAATGGACGTTGCCGTAATGGTCTATAGGAGCCGCATTCTTGAGTTTCGGGATGGCATTGGCAAACTGTCCTAGGCGCACGTACGCGGTCCCCAACAAGCCGCTGGCTTCAGCCAAATCCGGTTGAAGTCGCAGCGCACGCTGTAGATACGACAACGCCTTTTCGTTCTCCCGACTTTGCACGTAGAAGCGTCCCAGCAGATACAGCGTGTGCGTGCGCGAGGGATCCAGCGCCAATGCTCTCTCCAGCTCACTCTGCGCATCGTCATCAGAATGATTGACGAGGTAAAGTTCCCCGAGCGCTTCGTGAAGTTCCGACTCATTGGGCCGCAACTGCAGAGCTGCATGAAACTCTTTGAGTGCGCCGTCGAGATCCTGGCGAAGGGCGTAGCCTTCCGCACGCAGCTGGTGAGTACGCCAGGAGTCGGGAAAAGATTCCTGCAATCGCGCATACGCCTCAGCCCCGAGCGCTTGGTAAGTGCGCGCCAACCAGTAGCTGGCCTCGGCATTTTCGTTGGTGACGCCCGGCACTTGCGCTAACGCATCAGCCGCGGGTTCGTATTGTTGCAAGGTGAAGTGCGTTTTCCCCAGCAGTAGCCGCTCCGAATCGGTCAGATGCTTTCGGGTTTGCAGCGAATCTGCGCAGGCAACGTGGCGATGCACTTTGCAAGGATCCTGATTTGCCTGGGCTCCTGCCGCACCGTTCGGTGCTCGTTGCCATGCCAGGAAGTCGGTTTGGAAAGATTTCCACTCACGGTCTGAAAGAGCATTTTCGTTCGTGGTGGCGTAAAGAGCTGCCAATAAGAAATGCTTGGCTGGTTCTTCTTGTTCGCCCTGGAGGCGCGCTATGGAATCCTTTGCTGACGCTGGAGGGAGTTCGATGGAGGGGAGCCCTCGTTGTACAGCTAAAAACTCGGGAGAGGTTTCCCAAACTTTTCCGAGAGATTCAAGGGCTGCTGTGGCTTGGCTTTTGGCGAGGTCCAAGTTTGCCAGGCCGAGCCAGGCCAGTTCATTTCCCTGATCGAGCTGAAGCTCCAGGTGGAACTCTGTTTCGGCTTCTTCCAATTTCTGTGCGTGCAGATAGGCTTGGCCCAGGGACGTATGCAAGCCGGGCTGCCGCGGCTCGGCCGTGAGCGCCTTTTGGTATTCCTTCACTGCGTCTTCCCAGCGGCCGCGCTGAAACAAAAGATCACCAAGAAAGCGGTGACCCCAGGCTGACTCGCGATACATATGCGCTCCCCTGTAAGCCAAACGAGCAGCCAGATCCAGGTACTCGTGTCCGAGTTTGAACCAGGCCTCGGACTTGTCGGAATCAAGGATGGCGATCTGACGGAACTCCTCCGCAGCACTTCGGAAGTTTTCCTGGCCCAGGTATGCCGAAGCCAAAGCCTGGCGGGCCTCGCGGCTCGAAGGATCAAGCCCTAGTGCACGCTGGAGGAACGGAATGGCCTTTTCTGGAGAGCCTAGTTTGAGATAATCCATTCCGACGATTACAGTGGGGCCGAGCAGGTTCGGCCTTTCGCGCAGAGCCTTCGTTAGATGGCGTACCGCTAAGTCATATTCGAACAGGCTCTGGTAAGCGAGACCCAGGTTGACCTCAGCTTCGACTAGGCTTGGATCCAGAGCCAGCACCTTCTTGAATTCTTCCGCGGCACGAGCGAACTGCCCTTGCTTCAAGGCCTCTTGGCCGGCAAGGAAAAACTGTTCGACTTGTGCCTCGGGCGTCTGGCAAGTTGCGAATCTGGGGGCTAGCGAGCAGAGGGCAAGAAGAAGGAAGGCAATTGCTTTAGCCCAGGCATTTCTTAGCCCGCCGGGCATCAGGTCAGCGAAATTCAAACGGAAACGTGCACTTAGCGGAATCGGGCAAGGCAAAGTCCCTGAAATATTCCCCCCGGAGCGCATGGAAGATTGGTTTCTAAGCCGAATATACCAGAAAAGAGAGTCGTGCGCCCGGGCGGGCAAGCCCAGCCCGGACGCCGACGTTAGGAGGTTAGAAGGTGAACCTCAACGCGAACTGGACAATGCGTGGAAGATTGTACTGGCTGGTTACTTGCCCAAAAGATGTACTACCGCAACAGCCGCTATTCGGCGGACTGAACTGGGGGTGGTTGAACCCGTTGAAGAACTCTGCGCGGAACTCGACGCCAAGCCTTTCCTCCGGACCAAACTTCGTGTTCTTGAAGATAGCAAAGTCAAAGTTCTTCATCCCGTCACTGCGTATGTTCGGCTCGGTACGCGAATCGGTGCCGTAGCCGTAATCGTTGGTATGCGTGAACACGGAAGTGTCAAACCAATGGGCCAGCCGTGCGTCCAGAGAGCCGGAGGTCAAGTGCGACGGACCAGTTCTCGTATTGCGGGAACAGCCCACGTTCGGGACACCGGAGTCGCTGAGCAGCCCGGGGCACCCGCCGATGATAATCGGGAAGCCGCGTTGGAAGGTGATGATGGTATTGATTCCCCACCCGCCGATGAGCTTATTGGCGACTCCGTTCAGGTTATTTGCAAACTTCTTGCCCTTGCCAAAAGGCAGGTCAAGAACGGAAGCAAGTACGAAGCGCTGGGAAACGTCGAATGCATCCAGGCTTCTCTCGCCGCGCAGGTTGTTAACATTGGCGTCGTTCCAGCCCACCGGAGAGGCTTCCAACCAGTTGATTTCCGAGTTGGTGTTGTCGATGAGTTTGGCGACGGTGTACGAGGCAAGCACCTGCGCGCCCCCAGAGAAACGCTTCTGGACCTTCATCTGCATGGAATGATAAATGGAATTGCGGTTATCGGGCTCGGCCATGGCCACATTGTCAAACTGCGGAAATGGCAGCAGCAACTGAGCTCGTTTTACCGTCGGACTAGTGCCCACATTACCTGATAGCACGGGCCCGGTGCAAACCGCAGGGGGGGGACAATTCCCAGCGAATGGGTTGGGAACCTGAGCGTTCAGGAAGGTCACATCCGCAGCACTCTTGGGCACCAACTCGGGCGCCAATTGGTTGAGGGTCTGATCATGCATGGGCAAATGTGTGCCCTTGGACCCCGCATAAGCTACATCGACCAGCAGATTGCCGGGAAGCTGACGTTGGATGTCGAAATTCCATTGTTGTGCGTAAGGGGCGGGATTACCATTTACTGGCGCTTCGTTGCCATTCCCCTGCACGTTGATCAAGGCCTGGTTCCTCCCGAAGGGCGGAGTGATTCCGCCGCTCGCGGTCGGGAAAGGATTTGACAGCACATTCTTGGGGGTAACTCCGTCCGACGCCACTGCGAGCCATGACGTGCTGAAACTGTTGATGAAGAGGTTGTGGGGAGCATCGTTCCAGCGGATATCAACCGGCAGGTAAAAAATTCCGTAGCCGGTTCGGATAACCGTATTCTTATCGAATTGGTACGAAATCCCAATGCGCGGGCTGGCATGGTTCCAGGAGCTAAATGCGCTGCGATCCGGGTGTTGTGAGCTGCTCACTAGATCATACGCACCTTTCAGATTCGGCTTTCCGGCCGCGGCCCCAATTGGACTGGTTTCGTTCGGATTAAAAGCAACGATACGATTAAACCGCTCTGTCCAGCCCCCCTGGAGGTCGACGCGAACTCCAAGATTCAAGGTGATCTTCCTGGTGAGCTGGAACGTGTCGCCCGCGTATATCGCCTTGTAAAGATTCTGGTCGGCCGTTTTCGCTGGCTCGGTCGCGTTGCCGTGATCCCCATATCCGAGCAGGAACGAAGCAAAGCCATTCCCCGATGTACCGTTCGACCCAGGGGTGCCCATAGTAGGGTTTGCCGACGTCATGCGGGCATCTAGATAGAACAGACCTCCAGGATTATTACTCTGATAGTAATTGTTGCGAAGTATGCGGACTTCTGCGCCGACCTTGAGGGTGTGTTTCCCCATAATCTTGGAGAGCGAGGGCATAAAGCTGTACGTGTCGTCCCAAGCCCCGATGCCGCTTCCGACTCCTTGAGTGCACCAACTGCCGTTGCCCCAGTGATTATCCCCGTTCGCCTCCGAGACGCACACATCCGGAATGTGAGTGTAGGTCATCTGGGAGGTTAACGCCTTCCAGTTTGGACCAAACTTCGCTAAATCTATGCCTTGGCTGATCGGCGTGCGGAGGTAGACATACCGCGTGTAGCCAATGTGCAAGTCCAAGATGGTCGTCGGTGAAAACGAGATCGTGTCACCCAGTGAAACCTGGTGAGCATAAGTGGTTTCGGTACAGCGGTCCTTGCATATACCATTAAAAGGGTTGTCGGGGAGCGATAGAATATAGGAATGCGTGTACCGTCCGAAAATTCTCTGCTTGGAACTCAGGTCATAATCAATGCGCTCGTTGTACTGGTTCACGCTGCCGCCAGTGCTGTAGCTCTCGGCAAAGTTACCGCCAGGGTTGTTCGTCTGATTAGGCATCGGGAAGTAGGACAAGAGCGCCTGGGCAGTGGGGTCGATTCGGTTGGCCGGAATCATGTTCGGGCAGCCTGCAGCCAAGGTGCATGCGGGATTGAAATTGGAACTTCCCGCACTTGACGAGGCCACAAACGGCGTTCTGCAAGTCGCTGGCTTTGGCGTTCCGTTGCAGTTCAGGTTCCCCCCTACACCACTGGTGGTCGCGTCGTAAATGGGAAGCACTGAGGTCGTGTTGGTTGACCCTATCTGTGAAAAGTCCCCGGCGCGCTCCGCGGCAGTAGGAACCCACGTCGTCAGGATGCTTCCCTTGCGCTGCCGAAAGCCCTCGTAACTGGAGAAGAAGAACAACTTATTGCGGAAAACTGGACCGCCTACATTCGCGCCAAACTGGTTTTGAGTAAATGGGGGACGCTTGACGCCGCCTCTGTTGGCGAAGAAGTCATTCGCATTCAGCACTTTATTCCGCAGGAACTCGTATGCCGAACCATGGAAAGAGTTTGTGCCGGCCTTTGTCGAGAGGTTGATGACTCCGCCGGCAAATCGCCCGTACTCGGGGCCAAGATTGTTGGTTTGGACCTTAAATTCCTCAATGGCATCTTGCGTTGGTATCACCGTGACAACGTTCAGATACGCTCCGTTGGTAGGCACGCCGTCGATCAGGATCTGGCTCTGCCCGGCCATACCTCCGCCAATTTGAAAGTCTCCCAAGGCGAAGGGATTAGCGCCAACGGGATTGCCCGCCGAGGAATTGCCAGCCGACGGGGTGCCCTGTGGCACAACGCCCGCCACCAAACCGACCAGCGCCAGCGGGTTGCGCCCGTTGAGCGGCAGCTCAGTGACCGATCGCTGTTCGACCACTTGCCCCAGCGAGGCCGTTTCCGTCTGGAGAAAAGGCGTCTCGGAGGTCACCTCGACTGTCTCGGTTTGCGCTCCGACTGCCAGAGTGATATCTACTCTCACCCCGCTTTCGATCTGTACTACGATCGGCTCGCGCAAAAACTTCTTAAAGCCGGTCTTCTCGCCCTCCAACTTGTAGCGGCCAGGCAGAATATTTACGAACGTATAGTTGCCGGACGCATCGGTTTCCATGTTGCGCTTTTGTGCGGTATCCACATTCGTCAACGTGATGGTCGCGTTCGCAACCGCAGCGCCACTCGTGTCCGTAACGACTCCGGCGATGGTGCCGTAGACGTTCTGGCTCCATCCGGACGTAGGCGCGAGCGTCAAAACGACCATAGCCGCTAAAAAGATAAGCCCAAGCTTTCCGAGATTTGGCATTTCTTTCCTCCCCAAAAACTTATCTAAACGTGCGTAACACTTGCCGCACGGACGCACCTAGCCCGGCGGCGATGCTTTCTCATTAGAGAACGAAGGAGACAAGATGAAGGAACAACCGTAAGAAGCCTCAAAGGCCACCCCATTGGCCTGTCTATTAGACCCACCCGGCGCAATAGTCAAGCACAATTTCGTTATTCTTATGAGATTCATCAGGAAAACGAATCTGGGGAGAATTTCCTTTGCTGTCTGGAGTTTCGCTTTTCGTACGCCTCCCCAGTCGCATATTTGCCTGAATCTGCGTCTGGGCAATGGGGGAATTGGTGAACGTCGGCATGTGCCGCCATTCAGAACGCGCGGTTTGAAGATTTTGTGAATCGCTGCTTACGCTTTGGCCCACCCGCGGTTCGGTACGGGACCCACCCCTTCCTTGATGGTGATGAGCCGATTCGCAGGGATCTGCTTAAAAGTGTCGTGCAGGCCACTTGGCCAATACACGTCGATGTCCGCCGAAGTGGAGTTCCCCAAACCGAAATGCAAGCGGGAATCGCTGCACGAGAAAAAGCTGGATTGACTCAGGACCGCTTGCGCCTGGGTCTTGCCTCCATAACGGACAAGCACCCTGGCTCCAATGGCGCTTCGATTGGACTTTACACCTTCCAATTTCACTTTGATCCAGTTGGCCTTCCCGCTGAGGTCATTGCGCAGTAGCGAAGGAGGCTCGTTGAGATTGACGATTAGTATGTCGATATCCCCGTCGTTGTCGAAGTCTCCAAACGCGCATCCCCGACTACAGTGTGCCGCCGCTACACCCGGACCAGCCTCCTGGATGAGTTCTTCGAACACACCTTTGCCCAGGTTCCTAAAAACGACCCGCGGTGTTTTATTGGGGTATTGCGACAATATTCGTTCAACTTGGGGGTAAACATGGCCGGTAACCATAAAGAGGTCTGGAAGACCGTCGTTGTCGAGGTCGACGATGCCTGCTCCCCAGCAGACGTAACGAGTTTCAACTCCAAGGCGCGAGGACCCGGTAGCGTCCTCGAAATTTCCCTTCCCGTCGTTGTGATAAAGGATGTTGGCGTCGTCCGCAAAGTGCGTCTTGAATAGATCGAGATGTCCATCTAGGTCATAATCGCCCACCCCGATCCCCATACCGGCCTGCTCCATGCCATCATCGCTCAGAGCCGCCCCTCTTAGTACTCCTTCTTCCCGAAACGTTCCATCTCGATTGTTCATGAACAACAAACTGGGAGTCGAGTCGCAGGCGACGTAAATGTCTTGCCATCCGTCTTCATCAAAATCCGCCGCTACGACAGTCATGCCGTAGGTGGCTGTGGCTCGCGCGATGCCGGCTTGCTGAGTTATATCGGTGAACGTCCCGTCGCCATTGTTTCGATAAAGGGAATTCCTGCCCGTGATTAATCCTCGCGGCCCGCATTCGACGGGAATTCCTTTCCACCTACAGTTGACGTTTTCGCCCGGAACGGCAGCATTTTCAAAGGAAAAGCGCACATAGTTGGAAACGAAGAGATCCAGATGTCCGTCGCGGTCGAAATCGACGAAGGTGCAGCCGGCGCCCCACCTGGGCTGATCGTTCCAAAGCCCGGCAGCCTTGGTCACGTCGGTGAAAGTTCCGTCGCCGTTATTGCGATAAAGAGCGTTCTGGCCGAAATTGCTGCAAAAGATATCGTCAAAGCCATCGTTGTTGTAGTCTCCGATGCAGACTCCACAGGCCCATCCGAGCGAACGCAACCCTGCTTTTTCTGTGACATCGGTAAATGTCCCGTCGCGGTTGTTTTTGTACAGCCGATTCGTCGTACCCTCGGGAGCGCCCCCGAGCCGTGTGCCGCATAGGACAAACAGGTCCATCCACCCATCATTGTCGTAATCCACGAAAGCGCAGCCGCATCCGGTGGACTCCACGATGTACTTTTTGATTTCTACGTCGCCGTAAATCACCGGAGCATGCAGGCCCGCAGCAGCGGCGACGTCCACGAAGTGGGCGTTGAAGGGACGCCCGGAAGCTGCGGGTCTTGGCAAGGGCTTGGCGGTGTGGGTCGAAACACCCTGCGCTAGCGAGCAGGGAGCACGCAGTGATAGCGCGGCTCCCACCCCGAGTCGGACAAAGTTACGACGGCTGAAATTCATGGCGCTAAGCGTTCCAAGAGTTTAAGTGAGCGAATCGCTGATGTTATCACGAGTCGATTGAAGGCTAGTTGTTCGAGCTACGCTATTGGCGCGGCAGCCCGCTCACTTCTTTTCTTATGCTTGTGTGTACTTATATTCCGGTTCGCCAGATCCTGATTCACATGATGAGAGAAGGGAATCAGGTTCACGGCGAATGAAGAAAGACAACCTCGACTGCCTGACGGCGAGTATTGTGCAGTGCTCTAGCTGCGCCTCGAGCTACATCGCCGGTTCCACGTCGCTATGCGCGATAGGTCCGACAATAGAAAAGCGGCGTGCCGGTCATTTCTGCGTCAAGGATGACTTTTCAGCGACAATTTGAGGATCGGCAAATTGTAACCAGAAGCCCATCATCTCCTCGTCGCTAGGTTCGCCCCAACGAACTGCTTTGGACGGATCGGGGTTCTGGACATTGTTCTTGGAATTATCGAAATAGGCGACGGTCATGAGTTTCGTGTCTTTCGGCAGTAAGAATTGCTTCTTCAAGAAGTAAGTTTCCTGCCAGCGAAAATCATAGTGGGGAACGTTGAGGAGCACCTCTTCATGACCATCCGGATAAATGGCCTTGGTCATCATGCTTTTGCCGCGAAAATGCATGTGGGCAGTGTATGCCACAGCGATTACATCTTTCGGAAGGGTAAAACATGAAGTGACGCGGTGATTGTCGTCGTTGGGAGGGATAAGAAACATATTGTTCCAGATTTCGTATTGCCCGATCTTATGCTGGACGGGTTCCCGCGCGAATACCATGCCGATGCTGGTGCGATCCTTTACGTCCAGTCCATGATGATTGCTGTAGTGAATTTGAAATTGCAGAGAAGAGCCTGCGGGAATTCGAACCGCGTAGCCAGGAGGCCGCGTCTCCGCCAAGTGGCCCGGAAGATAGATCGCGGGCACGATGTTCAAATACCCCGAGGATTCGCCCGGAATACCGCCCCCGTCGGGTGCTGAGCAGCCGTCGTCAATGACCGGCGCATCAGGGCGCAGGTGCAAAACTTTTCCGGTGCGGTAATGATACTTGTCCTCGCCGGCGGTGTCCTTGGAGTGCTGTTCCAGATGCTTGGCGAGTTCAGACTGATCAATCACGGAAACAGTGGCGTGATGAACCACGCGGCGGTCGCCGGGAAGCACCTCGGCGGCCTGTATCCATTTGTCTTCCGTGAAGTTTGTGGGCACATAGATGTATTCGTAGTCGTCTTGAACGGTTTTGGACACCAAGAACTCAGGGGTGGTTAGGACCACGTCCGGCGTGATGTGCCAGCCTGGTGTGAGGACTGGAGCAGGTGACAGGTCCTTGCCCTCGCCTTTTTTCATTCCGTTTTTTACCCAAGCATCGATGACGGCGATGTCCGCGTCGCTCAAGCGAGCGTCATTGGTGAACTCCCCGACGGCGGGGTCGGCATGCCACGGCGGCATCTTGCGTTGAACGACGCTCTCTCGCATTATCCGCGCAAACGGGAGAACTTCCTCGTACGTCATGAGCGACATGGGAGCGATATTATTCGGGCGATGGCAGACCACGCAGTTTCTTTGCAGAATGGGCGCTACATCTTTGTTATAGGTGATTTCTGCTTTTGAAGAGGTGTCGTTCCCGCGGCCTGCTAATGCCATCCCGCACAAACCAATGCAGAAGAGAATTAAGAGGGTTCGGTGCAGACGCATGTTAATTCAGACTCCACAAAGGGGCGAAGAGCGTATTGCCTGATGCCGCGGCCCTATAGGGACCTCGCGAAAGGCATCCAGCCATTCACTGGTGCATTCTACACCTGTCCAGCACTTCCGGGAGGAGCGTAGGGACAGGGAAAGTGCCGGGGCCTAGATAGCGCCGCAGGTATATACCTGTGATTCGTCAAGACTCTGTCCGGCAGTGAAATCAACAACATAGACCCTTGCCATCCGAAGGTGATGTCCGATAACACGCGCTCATGTTTCACTCTCTTGGACTCTTGTGTGGGGCCTATTCTGGGCTTCTTCTGCACGCGTCAGAGCCTTCTGCTCGAAAATCTAGCTCCTCGGCAGCAACTCACGGTGCTCAAGCTACGTCCTACTTCCAAGATTTTCATCACAGAATTGGCCAGCGAGCTGAAGATCCACGTTCCAGTTGACCGCAATTTTGCCGTTTTTTGCGTTTTAGGCGTCTCGAAAAACCAATGACTTACGTGTTTTCAACACGCCTGAATATTCCGACTCCCCGCCTCCACCATATTTCCTGTTGATTATATTTTGCATGATACCCATCCGCCCAAGCGCGAGTTGTTGCACCTGGAAGTGCCGCAGCCTTTGCGATGATGCAATGGGGCCGGATTCAGGAGAAACCACAGTTCGAACCCTTCGATCCCGCCGTCGAGTTCTTAACCCCCTCCGTCGCTGCAAAACTAAGGAATGCACGCTCGTGGATTCAGCGGTGCTGGCGCATGGTTCGATAGACCGACCGATGGTGTATGGCATCCGAATCTGGGGTTGGCGGGTGTGTGCACGGCCTACTACAGCCGCCGGAAGCTGCTTTCGATACTGAGGATAGAACAGGTCACACAGTTTCTTGATGAAGCCTTTGGGTCAGCTCGTTAATCCGCAATCGTCATGTCCCACGTTTTTGAGAGGTTCTCTAGGCCCTTGCGGACGCTTGCAGATGAATTCGTGAAGAGAGATTTCTTTGACCGTGTAGTATGTAAGTGATACATGCAGGCCGATATCTGTCGTCCGTTTGCTGAATCTAGGCCAAGCACTCAGGGGTGCGCCATTGATTGTGCTCCGTCTGCTGTTAGTTCGCAGCGATGGCAAGTTCGAGCCCCGACGAGAACGCTTCATTAGGAGGCTGCGATGGTAAAGCTACTGAGCAAAACCAAGGTTGCTTCGTACCTCGCCAAGAAGGTCGGCACACCAAAAAAAACCGCAGCTCTTTTCTTAGAAGAACTTTTCAAGCTCGCAGTGAAGGAAGCCAAGGGCGGAGCGGGCAAGTTTGTGATCTCGGGCATCGGTCACGTTGTCAAAGCACATCGCAAGGCGCGCATGGGCCGCAACCCGCAGAGCGGCGAGGCGATCAAAATCAAGGCCAAGACCGTCGTGCGAATGCGCACTTCGAAATCACTCAAAGATGCAGTACTTAAAGGGAATGGCTGGCCGGATTGAGGGGGGACATTTAGATGCCAGATGACGGACCACAGGGGGAGCAAGGTGCACGGTTGCCCGGACAGCGTCTTTCTCTCCGAGATTCTACCACGACGTAACTACACTGCCAGCTCAGCTCGGTGGACAATGCCGGGGCTCAGACGCGACGCAACAGCGTGATGCGCCCGATTGGCAGCCATTCGGCAACTAGAATGTCGCCGCTGTGAAGGAAAATAGCCGCGTGGGGCGTGATGAACTGCCCAGCAGTGAATTCGTTACGCGACTGCCTGCGGCGTGAGCCAACTTCCCCGTTCGAAGGGCGGCCGTCTCCCAATTGCATAACGACCTTGTACTCGCGGTCGAGAATGCAAACCTGGCTGTCGAGGTCCGGACAGACCATCCAATCGCCTTGCGTATGAAAGTGACAAGGCATACGGAGTCGCGACTCGTCTTTAATGGTGCGAAGATGTAAGCCGTCCAAGGAAAAAGTTTGCACGCGCCGGTTCCCACGATCCGCAACCACAAGGATTGGATCCCCACCTCGGGTATCCACGAAGAGGCCGTGTGGCGTGTCGAATTCGCCGTCACCGTGTCCCGGCCGCCCGACTTCTCCAAGAAATTTTCCGTCCGAAGAAAATCGCAGCAAATGGTGCGAGCCATAGCCATCACCCACATAAAAATCCCCGTTTGGAGCGAAGGCGACGTTGGTCGGAACAAAATCAATGGGTCGCCCCGCATAGGCAGGGTCTTCACGCGGATAGCCGTGTGCCCAAAGGGATTCGCCATTCAGCGTGGTCTTCATGATCTTGCACTGATTGATATCGCAGTGATAGAGAACTTCCGCGCCTTTCTCGCGGCGCACACCAAGCCCATGCGCGCCCCCACGAAACTCCTCCCCGAATGCGCGAACGAAGCGCCCGGACGAGTCGTAAACAACCACGGCCTCTCCGCGCATGCTGGATTTGTTCACCGTGTGCGCCACATATATGTTACCTTCCTCATCCTGCGCCAAACCGTGGGTGTCCCCCCAAACCAGGCCGGCGGGCGGCACCAGCCAGTCGTGAACACACTCGTAGGTGCTCACTCCAGAGCCGACAACCGGCAAGCGGCTGCCGGACCTGCTTGATGTCTGCACAAAGAAAGGAGGCAGCATCGCCGCGGCTGTCGCCGTCGAGCCGTCTCTAAGGAACCTGCGTCGAGTGAGTGAGTTCATGCGATGACGTCCTCCGATGTCCCAGGTGGGCGCAGTTATGTGTCTGTTCTCTCGTCCACCGACAGATGATACAACACCCGAGTTTCGCCGGGGACGATGCAACGGAGATGAAGTCGTACTCGAAAACCGACCTCGGCTTGGAGGGTTGAAGAGCGAGGTTCACTTTCCGCAACCTACACTCCGGCGAGGACCTTTTTCACTACGTTGCCGGCCACATCGGTCAGGCGGAAGTATCTTCCTTGGAACTTATAAGTCAGCCTGAGGTGATCAATTCCGAGGCAATGCAGGATAGTCGCCTGCAAGTCGTGGACATGCACGGGATCTTCGATGATGTTGTAGGAATAGTCGTCCGTCTTGCCGATGGTTAAACCGGGTTGGATACCCCCGCCGGCCATCCAAATCGAAAAACAGCGGGGATGATGGTCGCGACCATAGTTCGTCCCGGTGAGTCTGCCCTGACAGTACACGGTTCGGCCAAACTCTCCGGCCCACACGACCAGTGTGTCATCCAACATACCTCGCTGTTTGAGATCGAGGACCAGAGCGGCCGAAGGCTGATCGACGCCTTTGCATTGCAGAGCTATGTCTCGTGGCAAGTCGTTGTGTTGGTCCCAGCCGCGATGATAGAGCTGAATGAAGCGCACGCCACGCTCGGCAAGCCGCCGCGCTAGCAGACAATTGGCGGCATACGTTCCGGGCTTCCGCGAATCCGGGCCGTATAATTCAAAGGTGGACTCACGTTCCTTTGAAAGATCCATCAGATCGGGCACGGAGGTCTGCATGCGATACGCCATTTCATATTGCGCGACGCGGGTATCAATCTCCGGATCGCCATATTTCTCTGCCAGCAAACGATTCAATTTCGCGATGCCGTCCAGCATGCGGCGTCTTGTCGCAGATGGGACTCCCGGTGGACTTGACAAATACAGCACCGCGTCGCCACTCGAGCGAAATTTCACTCCCTGATACCGGGACGACAGAAAGCCGCTTCCCCACAGGCGCGAAAACAGCGGCTGGTCCGGATTCAAGGCGTTGGCCTGCGAGACCATGACCACGAACGCCGGGAGATTTTGATTCTCGCTGCCGAGTCCGTAAGTGACCCACGCGCCCATGCTGGGACGCCCGGGCTGCTGGAAGCCGGTCTGCACGAAGGTGATCGCGGGATCGTGGTTGATGGCTTCGGTGTAAGTGGACTTGATGATGGTGATGTCGTCCACGATTTTGCCGTGGTAGGGAAGCAGCTCGCTGATCCAGGTGCCGGAGCGGCCGTACTGGTTGAACTTGAAAATCGAAGGTGCCACCGGAAACGAGGATTGGCCCGACGTCATGCCGGTAATGCGCTGGCCCATGCGCACGGAGTCGGGCAACTCGACGCCCTGCGACTTGACGAGGTTGGGTTTGTAATCGAATAGCTCCATCTGGGAAGGCGCGCCGGATTGGTGGAGGAAGATGACGCGCTTCGCTTTGGGCGGGAAATGGGGAAGGCCGACGAGTCCGCCGGTTTTGGCGTCGTTTGCGGTGTCAGCTGCGAAGCCATCGTTGGTGAGCAGCGCGGCGAGCGCCGGAATGCCGATGGCGATTCCGGCGGTGCTGCGCCGGAAAAACTGGCGGCGCGTCATCACGGCGCTGAGTTGTGGAGTCATGCAATCGGAGTCGGTCATACTGTGCCTCGCGTTCTGCTATTCGGCCGTAATGGTTTCGTCGAGATTGAGGATCATGCTGGCTAACGTGGTCCAAGCCGCGACTTCGCGCGGGTCCAGTGTGGAATCCGGCTTCGATTCGCCGACAGACAGCAGCTTCGTTACCTGCGCCTGGTCCTGGCGGTAAGTGGAGCGAAATTCCGAGAGCGAGCCGAGCAGCAGGTCGCGCTCCTGCGGGTCGGGCGTGCGTGCCGTCGCGAGCTTGAAAGCAAAATCTATGCGCTCGCGATCGGACCTGCCGCCCGTGCGCAACGCACGCTGCGCCAACGCGCGAGCGGCTTCTACGTACGTGGGATCGTTCAAAAGCGTGAGCGCCTGCAGCGGGGTGTTGGTGACTCCGCGTCTGGCGGTACATTTTTCGCGGTCGGGCGCGTCGAAGATGGTCAGCGAGGGCGGCGGGACGGTGCGCTTCCACACCGTGTACAGACCGCGACGGTATAAATCAGAACCCGAGGACGGCGTGTACGTCTGACCCGAAAAGCCCTGGCCGAAGGCCATCTCTTCCCAAAGGCCCGCGGGCTGATAGGGATAGACGCTCGGCCCGCCGATTTTATCGTTGAGCAATCCGCTGATCGCGAGGGCATTATCGCGAACGATCTCGGCGGGGAGGCGGAATCGCGGTCCTCTTGCGAGCAGGCGATTTTCGGGATCGTGCTCGATGAGTTCGCGCGACGCGCGGGAAGATTGGCGGAACGTCGCTGAGGTGACAATCAGGCGCTGCATAGCCTTGATGTCCCAGCGAGTGCGGACGAACTCGGTGGCCAGCCAGTCGAGTAATTGAGGATGGCTCGGCGGTGCACCCTGCGAGCCAAAGTCCTCGGCGGTCTTGACGATGCCGGTCCCGAAATATTGTTGCCAATACTGATTGACCGCAACGCGAGCGGTGAGCGGGTTGGAGGGGTCGAGGATCCACTTTGCGAGTCCCAAACGGTTGCGAGGCAGGTCTTCGGGCATCGGCGGCAGGAACGCGGGAACACCCGGCGTGACCTTCTCACCCTTATTGTCATATTGACCGCGGCCCAGCACAAAGGTGTCGCGCGGCTTGGACATCTCCACCATGACCATGGTCGTGGTGATGGATTTTTCGAGCTTGTCCTTTTCTTTTTTGAGTTCTACTAACTGAGAGTAAGCCTGCCTGTACTTCTCGGGCGCATCGTGCTTAAGGAAGTATTCACTCAGGCGGGCTTGATCCTGTTTTTCGAGCTTCGCTTGCTTTTGTTCCTTGCCCTCCGCTTTCTCTAGCTCTCCGATGTCGGCCTCTTCGGGCGGCTTCTCGGGCTGGACGGCCGCAATTTCCGCTGCGGGCGTGCCCGCAAGCTTGGTCAAGAGGACGCGCGCCGGCAGATGCACGGCGAGATCTTCGACTTCTGTATCAGATAGTGTGCGGGTGTAAATGCGCAAGTCACCGAGTTGGCCTTTAAAGGCGCCGCCGATATTTTTGTTGCCAATCGCCAATGGCGCGGAAGTACGGAAGCTTCCGCGCAATGTGTCTTTTGCGGTTTCCGTTTCCCACGGCGTTCCATCGACAAAGATCTTCAAGCCCGCAGCTTTACCCGACCCATCATAGTTGACGAGCAGATGATGAGAGCCGTGCATCGGCACACGATTTTTCGTGCGCACCTCGATGGCGCTATCGGGCCAGGGCGCCGCTAGCCGTACGACGACGCGAAGATTCCGTTCGTGACGGCCGGTGAAGGCGACGTCCTCGAGACCGAGCTCATAGCCGGTCCAGTGCTCGGAGGCGTCTCGTTTCTGGAAAACTTTGCCGCTCTCCTCGTAGAGATTCACCCAGGCGGCGATAGCAAAAGGCTGATGCAAATCGAAATCCCCGGCTTGGCCGAGACTGGCTTCACTTTCACCTCTGAATTCAGCGGCCTTACCGGCCGGCCCATCTTCATAGGTGATTTCACCTCGAACGAGCCTTCCGTCGTGGTGCGAGAAAGCGTCTGACAGGTCGCCGTTGAAAGGATAGTGCGTTGCCAGCGCGTCCCGCGTCGGCTCGGGTAAAGTCGCAAGGCGCGCTTTCTGCCATTCGTTGCGAAGTGCCAAGACATCCTTTTCGGGCATGGCCGTCAAAGCGGCAGCGATCTTCCTCTTGAGGTCGTCCATCTGTTGCTGTTGCTCGGGAGCAGGCAACGACAGCACCGGCACTGCATTCCCTTCGTAACCATCTAGGCCGCGCTCTGGAACGCTATTGAAAAACGCGAAGAAGCGATAAAACTCCTTCTGCTTGATAGGATCGTACTTGTGGTCGTGGCAGCGCGCACAACCCATGGTCAGTCCTAGCCAAGTCGTTGCCGTGGCGCTCGCGCGATCGACGACATATTCGACGTGATATTCCTCCGGGATCGCGCCACCTTCGAAATTGATCATGTTGTTACGGTTGAACCCGCTGGCGATTTTCTGTTCGAGCGTGGTGTTGGGGAGCAGGTCGCCGGCCAATTGCTCGATTGTGAATTCGTCAAACGGCATGTTGCGATTGAAGGCGGCAATCACCCAATCGCGCCACGGCCACATCTCACGCAGGCTGTCGATGTGATAGCCATGAGTATCGGAATAACGCGCGAGGTCGAGCCACGGCATGGCCATTCGCTCGCCGTAGTGGGGTAACTGCAGCAGATGGTCCACTCTCTTTTCGTAAGCGTCTGGAGATTTGTCAGCTACGAATGAGTCCACTTCCGCGGGAGTGGCTGGCAAGCCAGTCAGATCAAGGGAGACGCGCCGCAGCAGAGTAGCCTTATCTGCTTCAGCGGAAGGTTTCAGCCCCTCGGCTTCCAGGCGCTCCAGTGTGAAATTGTCGATGGGATTCTTCGGCCAGGTTTTATCTTTGACCTCTGGTATTGCTGGACGCTTGGGCGGATCGAAGGCCCAGTGGGACTGCCATTTCGCGCCCTGATCGATCCACTGACGGAACAATTCGATCTGCTTGGGCGTCAAGCTTCTGCCTGACCAGGCCGGCGGCATGCGAAACGCCTCATTCTTCGAGCGGATCTTCTGGTATAGCCGGCTCGTGGCACTGCTACCTGGGACGATGATGAGGTAGCCGTTGCGCTCACCAAAGACGCTTTCCTTGGTGTCGAGGCGCAAGTTCCCTTGGCGGCTTTTTTCCTCGGGGCCGTGGCACGTAAAGCATGCGTCGGAGAGAATTGGGCGAATGTCGCGGTTAAAATCGACGGGCTTTTCCGAAGCGTTGTGTGCCGCCCTCACATCATTGATCGGCGCCGCTGCCGCGACGACAGGTTCGGTCAAGTCGGGGCCCTGCGCACCTTCGTCGATCCATTTTCGTACTAAGTCGATCTGTTCTGCAGAGAGCGGCGGGCCACCGTAAGGCATTTGTGGCTGCTCGACTCCAAGCAAGCGCCGCACCATGTGGCTTTTCTGGCTGTCGCCTGGAATGACGACTTTGCCATTGGCGCTGCCGGTGAGGATTGCCTGAAGCGAATCCAGGCGAAGGCCGTGCTGCTGTATGTCGGGGCCGTGGCATGGGTAGCAACGCGAGGCAAGAATGGGCCGAACCTGAGTCGCGAAAACGACAGAACCACCAGGTATTACTTGACGTGCTTCCGCGGCGCCGGCCTGACTCGCAGCTTGCGGGTTCGCTGCTAACAAAGCGCCAGCGATAAGGAGGAAAAAGGAGAGAACGAATGAGCCTCCCGCAAAGACAAGGCCCCACGGCTGAGGCAAGAGTTTAGGGCAGGACAACTGGTTGTGAGCCCGCCCCGTCATGCCGTCGCCGTCGAAGAGCATTTCCCGAGGCCTTTGAGATCGCCAGGACTCCCGCATCTCATTCCCGCGTTTATACTACCCCTGCAGCGCCTCGCGTTCAATAATTCCAATGCGCGCTCGAGGCGAGATTCTTAGCGGCGCAGGAACGACTGAATCCAACAGACTTTTGATTGGAGATCGATTCAGGATTAAAGCGGTCAAAGACTTTTTCATAAGCCTGTTTAGAACTACCAGAGAGGCTTACCGTGGGTTGACCGCCTGCCTGCGTTGACTCCCGGCCGAACATGAGCGGATGTACAATGCCCGTCGGAGGAACCCATGTTCACCGCCACTGCCAATCTAATTCTTCCTAGCACTGTCACGGGCTCGTTTCCACGACCGCGCTGGTTCGACGTGAGCATGTGGGGCCGCCCGCTCGACACCTGCATGCTCGATATCCGCTTTCGCGAGAAGTTTCAAGACGCGCTGGCGGTCGTGATCAGTGATCAGGAGCGCGCTGGGCTCGACATCCTCACGCACGGGGACTTTCACCTCGATGAGGACATGGCAGGCCGCGCGTGGCATCACTATCCCTTGCAGCGTTGGGCTGGCTTTGAAGGGGACTTTCTGCAGCCGGAGCAGACGACTGCGCCTTGGCTCCACTATCCACCCGGCACGCTGCTGAACGAGATCTACACTGGCTGGCGATGGCCGCACATCGTCGATAAGATCGAGCACAGAGCACTCGATTACCCGAAGTTGTGGCGCATCTCACAGGGAAAAACTCGCAAGCCTGTAAAGTTCGGCACGTGCTGCTCGCAGGTGATGGCGCTCTTCCTGGATATACACACGCCCAAGTACAAGGACAAGCGTCAAGTCATTTGGGATATGGCAGAGGCGATGAATAAGGAACTGCTGGCGCTGCGTGATGCCGGTTGCCGGTGCATCCAGGTCGAGGAGCCAACGTTCCACTTCATGGCGAACACCTACGGCAAGGACCACGAAGAGGTAAAGTTCATGGTCGAGGCGTTCAACCGCGAGGTCCGGGGGCTCGATGACGTCGAACTGTGGATCCACACCTGCTGGGGCAATCCGAACATGCAGCGCGTGATGGAGGACACCAGCTACGCCAAGTCCATCGAGATCTATCTGGAGCGGTGTCGCGGCGACGTGTGGACGCTCGAGATGAAGGATCGCAACCAAAAGGATCTCGAATTGTTTGAGCCGTTCAAGCACCATCTGAAGAAGAAGATCTGTCTGGGCGCCGTCAGCCACCGCACGCTTCAGGCAGATCGGCCGGAAGACGTTGCCGCCGAAATCCGCAAGGCGCTGAAGTACATACCAGCTGAGCGTCTGATCGTGTCAAGCGACTGTGGCTTTGGCCGTCAGGGCTGCAACCGCGAAATCGCATTCTACAAGGCGAGTGCGATCGCGCAGGGCTGCAATATCATTCGGCGCGAGCTCGGGCAGCCCGTGACGTACGTGCCGGCCGCCGATCCGAGTCTACAGGTCGATGTCGTGCCTGGGCGGGACGTCGCGTCAATTGGATTGACCGCTTCGAAACACTATTAACGCAGGACCGCGATTTCCGTTTGATGTGGGGGGAGAAGATCGGTCTTGGATTCGAGTTGCCGGGTGGGTCCAGATTTGGGCAACTTGGGCAACTCGTGCAATTCCGAAAAGTAGGTTAAGTCTTCTTTTAAAATCTGGTGGACGAGAAGGGATTCGAACCCTCGGCCTCCTCGTTGCGAACGAGGTAAATTCTAAGCTAAGACGCGGTGCCGCAATCACTTAGCTTTCGCAGCGGGGTCGTTAGTTGGCCTACTCGGCCTACGGAGGTAAATGGTTGGGGTCGCCATCCATACTGCTGGGTATCTCTTTGACAATTTTATCCCCGGACGGCCTTGCGCAAACGCAGCTGGTGCTGGTTACGACCGGATCGACTATGCCGGAGCAGCTGTATGTGTTGTGGGGAGACGAGTACTACAAGTTGCATCCTGAAACGCAGCTTCGCTACCTCGCGGTGGGAACCAGCGAAAGTGCCAAGAATGTTCTTTCAGGAGCCGGAGATCTTGACGGCGGTGATGCGCCGATTCCCGAAATGCAGTTGAAAGAGGCGGCGTACGCGGCCCTGGAGTTGCCCACGGTGCTGGCTGGCATTGCGGTCTTCTACAACGTGCCAGGTAACGCGACGAGCATTCGCCTTTCGGGGCCGGCGCTTGCGAATATCTACCTTGGAAAAACAACCTCGTGGAGCGACCCGGAGATTGCCAGGCTGAATCCTGACGGCAAGCTTCCTGATTTGCCGATCAAGGTGCACCAAGCTGACTCAGCAGGGCGTGGCGTACTTCTGCCCGCCTAGAGCACGTGAAACATCATCGGAAAGCGCGCAGATTTGCTCTATGACACTCCGTGCTCGTTGATCGCACATGGCCGCGATGCTGTCGAATTGCGGCTCAGTGTACTTGCACATCTGGCCGGCGATAGCCTCGAAATCGTATCTCAGTGGCCCACTCGGAAAATCACCTTCTGCAATGCTGCCATACCCGGTCGTGGTCACCATACCGCGCAGCTTCTCTTGGGGTGTGCCGGGGTTGACGGCCATGTACGCAAGATAAGGCGAAGAAATATCCGGTTCCTAGTTACCGATTATGGTAGTGTCGAGCAATTGAAATACGAGGGCGGATATATGAGCACGGCAACCCCGATTCTGGCCTCTCCAAATGTCTGCCGAATACTTTCTCTGGACGGCGGGGGAGCCAAAGGCTTTTACACGCTGGGAGTGCTCAAACAAGTTGAAGGAATGCTTGGCGGCGAACCACTGTGTGCAGCCGCCTAATTCTTTTCCGTCGAGACCGGCAATGGCCTCCGCTGCCTCGTGGTCATTGGGCATTTCCACAAAAGCAAAACCGCGAGCGCGGCCTGTCTCGCGATCTGTCAGGACGTGAATGCGTCTAACCTGCCCGAAAGGCTGGAAGAGCGCCGTCCAATCGGTCTCCGTAGTTTGAAACTGATGTTGCCAACAAAAAGATTCTTCATTTTAGATCTTCCTTACTGCGTAGTTGAAATTGATGTGGGCAGAATCTGGATAGAGGAAACTGCATCACAAAGAACCTTCGAGAAACGTGCGGACGTGGCTGGAGCGCGATGGGTGGCGTAGTTTGCGCAGCGCCTTGGCCTCAATCTGGCGAATGCGCTCACGTGTGACCGCGAACACCTGGCCGACTTCTTCGAGGGTGCGCGGATTGCCGTCCTCAAACCCAAAACGCATCCGGATGATGCGTTCTTCGCGGACATTGAGCTTCTTCAGCATGGAGGCCATCGTCTCCTTCAGGCTGAGGCTCATGGCCGCCTCCGATGGCGAGACCACGGCCTTGTCTTCGATGAAATCGCCCAGGTGAGCGTCTTCCTCTTCGCCGATAGGAGTCTCGAAAGAAATAGGCGTCTGCGCAATCTTGCGAGCCTGGCGCACTTTTTCGACCCTCATGTCCATCCGCTGGGCCAGCTCTTCCGAGGTGGGCTCGCGGCCAAGTTCCTGCACGAGTCGGCGGACGCACTTAGCGAGCTTGTTGATGACCTCGATCATGTGAACGGGAACACGGATGGTGCGCGCCTGGTCGGCGATGGCGCGTGTGATGGCCTGGCGAATCCACCAGGTGGCGTAGGTGGAGAACTTGTAGCCGCGGCGCCAGTCGAACTTGTCGGCGCCTTTCATGAGCCCGAGATTGCCTTCCTGGATCAAGTCGAGAAACTGCAGGCCATGATGGGTGTATTTCTTGGCGATGGAGACGACCAGGCGAAGGTTGGCTTCGGTCAGTTCTATTTTTGCCTGCTGCGCCTGCGCCTCACCCCGCTGGATGA
>WNFC01001976.1_pt1 | contig 30200 bp, 26 predicted proteins | sample 5400541 | NCBI WGS metagenome assembly WNFC01 (sample SAMN13153342, study PRJNA577476) | soil metagenome | isolation source: 120 cm saprolite under Douglas fir tree site 2 hole 2 replicate 1 | place: USA:California | collected 2015-04-18
ATGAACGGAGTTGCGATCACGACCAGTAGCGAGGTCGTGAAGTTCGCCCACACGAGCAGCGGCATGCGCCAGAACGTCATGCCGGGCGCGCGCATGGTGATGATCGTGACCAGGAAGTTGAGGGCGGTCATGATCGAGCTTGCACCCGCCCACTGGACGCCCATGTTGAAGAAGATCGTTCCCAGGGGTTGGTGCACGGACAGCGGCGCATAGCCCGTCCATCCGGACGCGAAAGCACCGCCGGGAACGAGGAAGCTCGAGAGCATCATGATCCCGGCGATCGGTAGCAGCCAGTACGAAAGCGCGTTGAGCCGCGGAAACGCCATGTCGGGTGCGCCGAGCATGAGCGGTACCACGAAGTTCGCGAGCCCCGCGAACGCCGGAATCACGAACAGGAAGATCATCAGCGACGCGTGGACCGAGAAGAGCCCGTTGTAGGTCTGGTTGTCGAAGAACTGCATTCCGGGCTTCGCGAGCTCGGCGCGCACGAGCATGGCCAGCAGACCGCCCGCGAGGAAGAAGAAGATCGTGGTCGCCAGGTACTGCATCCCGATCACCTTGTGATCGGTGTTGACGCGGAAGTAGTCGCGCCAGCTATAGGCGCCGTGCCCCGAGTGGTCCTCCGGCTCGGTCGGCGCGCCGATGGAGTACCTCACCCAGTAGTCGAAGGCCCCGATGCCGGCGAGGAAGCCGATCGGCGCAGCGATCAGCGCACCGATGAGGACGATGACCTCGCCGAACCAGAACGGATGCCAGCCTCCCCACCACCGGGAAAGGACGACGATCGCACTGCCGATGCCGAAGAAGAGGGGTGTCATCCACGCGGCGCGCAGGAATCCCGGGTAGAGAAGACGGCGCAGGCCACCGGGTGGAGGCGGCGGGCCGTGACGCACCGGAGCCGCGTCGTGGTGCTCGGCGATGCTCGTCATGAGCCCTTCTTCACCGCCCACCTCTCGAAGGCGGTCGGGTCCATCACGACGACCCGCGAGCGCATCAGCGCGTGACCGAGCCCGCACAGCTCGGTGCAGATGACCGGATAGGTGCCGATCTTGTCGGGCGTGATGTGCAGCTTCGGCTGGATCCCGGGCACGAGGTCCTGCTTCTGCCTGAACTCGGGAACCCAGAACGAATGGATCACGTCCCTCGCGTGCATCGTGAGGACGACGGAGCGGTTGACGGGAAGTCGCAGCACGCTCGAGACCTTGTTTCCGTATCCCGGATAGCCATAGCTCCAGAAGAACTGCTGCGCATACACGTTGACCCGGAGTGGATTGGCGCCTGCGGCGTCGTCCTTGGCGAGGACGATCGCGCTGACGATTGCGATCGCTGTCACGAGCAGCGCGGGAATCGCCGTCCAGACGATCTCGAGCGCGGTGTGTCCGTGAATCGGCGGCCCGTCGGAATCGTCGTCCGGTTTGACCCTGAACTTCCAGACCGCGTAGACGATGACCGCGGTGACGATGGAGAAGACGAAGATGCAGATTCCCGTCACGAACCAGAAGACGAAATCGATGCGCCCGGCTTCTCGTGACGCCGAGCTCGGCAGCCAGTCGGGTATGAGCGCGACGGCAGACGCAACGGCGCCGGCCAGGACGCCGATCACGATCAGCTGGACGATCGAGCCCCTACGCACGGACGTCGCGAATCTACTTGACGCAGGCCCGTCGGTGCAGCGGTTTCCTCACTGGGCCGGGCGGGAACCTGGTGGCTGGACGAGACGGCCTTCGGGCCGTCTCGTTGCATTTGTCCCTAGTGCTCTTGCTCGTCGCCGGGTGGCTTCTCGACCGGCTGGCCGCCCCCGAACATCCCTTTGAGCCAGCGCCGGAGCCGGCGCGAGGCGAACGTTTCGTCGACACCGCCGTGCGTCTCGGTCTCAGTGGCCTCGTCTCGCTCCTCGTCAGGTGTTTCGGCCCAGACCACTGCTCCCATGTTTCCACCCTTTCACGGCGATGCCGGGATTGCTAGTCGATGGCGATCGGGAGCTCCGCCACGAAGGTCGATCCGCCGCTGCCGTTCGACTCGACCCAGATGCGGCCGCCCATCCGTTCGAGCAGTTCACGGCTGATGTAGAGGCCGAGCCCCGTGCCGCCGACGCCGCGCGTGAGATCGGGATCCAGCCGGTAGAACTTCTCGAAGATCCGCCGATGCTCGGAGGGCGGCACGCCGAGGCCCTCGTCGTGAACTGCGTAGCGGAGTAGCGCTCCGTCGAGGGTTATCTCGACGATGACCTTGCCACCGTCGGGCGAGTACTTCACGGCATTGTCGACGAGGTTCGTCAAGACCTGGTGCGCCTTGTCCGGGTCGGCCGCAACCATCGGCGCCTTCTTCGGCGCCTTGATCGCAAGGTCGATGCTGGGAGGGATGTAGTGACGTGCTGCTTCGATGACGCTCCGGGCGATCTCGACGCCGTCGCACTTCTTGATCGTGGTCTGCATCGTTCCCGACTCGAGCCGGCTCGCCCAGAGGATGTCGTTGACGATCCGTGCCAGGCGGTCGGACTCGCTCGCGATTACCTCGAGCAGACCTGTGCGTTGGGGCTCGCCGAGCGGAACGTCCTCGCGACGAAGTGTCAGAGCCGCTCCGTAGATCGCCGCGAGCGGCGTGCGCAGCTCATGTGACACGGTGGAGACGAAGTCCGACTTCAGCTTTTCGACTGCGCGCTCCGCCGTCAGGTCGCGGAACGCGAAGACAGTTCCGCCGTCGAACCCGACACCCGTGACCGACAGCCAGAGCTCGCGGCCGTTGATCTCGACCGGCTGGGTCTCGGGCCGGGGCTCACTCCGCTTCGCGAGCTCGGCGATCGTCTCCCAGGGCGAGAAGATCTCCGCCGCGTTGCGGCCGACCGTCTCGGTGGCGGTGAGGCCGGTGATGTGCGTTGCCGCCGGGTTCCAAAGCCGAATGACGCTGCCCTGATCGACGAGGAGAACGCCGTCCGCGACGTGCTCGACGACGATGGCGGCGCGCGCCCGCTCTTCGGCAGATCGATACAGGCGAGCGTTGTCCACCGCGACCGCAGCACGGCGTCCGAGATGCTTCGCGAACTCGAGATCGTCCTCGTCGTAGAGACGAGCGGGATCGGAAGACACGAGCATCAGCCCGCCGAACGTTCGCCCGGCGGCCGTGAGCGGAACGACCATCGCCGACTCCATGCCGAGCTCGTGCAGGATCTCGTAGTGCGTCGAGTCCATCGTCGAGGAGGCGAGGAGCTCGTCGGAGATCGTCCTGTAGAGCACCGCTTCGCCTGTGCGCGCGGCCCGTCCCGTACCCTCGTCCTCCCCGAGGTCAGGTGGATAGAGATCGCGTGACTTCGCGGCCCACTCCGACTTGGCGGGATCGGAGTGAACCACGGCGATGCGCCTGAAGAGCCCGTCGTCGTCCAGGATGTCCACGGCGTACCAGTCGGCGAACCTCGGCACGAGGAAGGAGGCGAGGCTTGCCAGCGTCGACTCGTAATCGAGCGAGGAGGCCAGCGTCTGGCTCGCTTCCGCAAGCACCGCCAGACGGGCTCCGGCGCGCTCCGCGGCCGCGAGAGCCTGCTCTCGCTCCGAGACGTCTGTCACCACGACGCCGACGCCCATCTTCGAATCTTCGGCATCGAGGACCGGGTAGTAGCTGACGAGGAAGTTGCGGGTTTCTGGCGGCGTGGTTGTCGGTGCGCCCTCGAAGCGGAGATCGAGGATCGGCTCTCCTGTCTCGAGCACCTGGCGGTGGAGCGGCTCGATCTCGGAGGCGAGCTCGTCCCCGAGCACGTCTCGCAGGGTGCGGCCGAGATGCTCGTTGGGCGAGAGGCCGTTCATTGCTCCCAGCGCGTCGTTCACTCGGACGAAGCGGAAGCTCGTATCCATGAACGCGAGCCCGACGGGCGCCGCCGCAAAGACCGCGTCGACCACAGCGAGGGACTCCTGTGCCTCCCGCCGCGAGGCCTGGGCTTCCCGGAACAGGCGCGCGTTGTCGACGGAGATTGCAGCGCGGCGTGCCAGGTCGAGGGCGGTCGCGAGATCGGAGTCCTCGTACTGCCTGCCGCTTTCGGCAGAGACGAAGGTGATTGCGCCGAGGGCGCGATCGCGCGCGACGAGCGGAACGCAGAGCGACGACTTCAAGCCGAGCTCTTGGAGGATGTCGTAGAGCTCCGGCGCATCCGTCGTCGCCTCGCGCAGCAGCTCGTCGGGAATCTCCTTGAACAACTCGGGCTCTCGCGTCCGGATGACGTTCGGGACGCCGTAAGGCGCCTCGGCGTCAGGCGGGTACTGCTCGGCGAGCTCGTGGGCCCACCGCACCTTGTCGGGATCGACGTGAGCGACCGTGAGACGCTCGATCGATCCATCCTCTCCGACCATGTCGATCGTGCACCAGTCGGCGAAGCGTGGGACGGCAAGGGTGGCGAGATTCGCGAGCGTGGTTTCGTAGTCGAGCGACGAGGCGAGGAGCTCGCTTGCCTCGGCGACGAATCGCTGGTCGTCCGCCAGACGGCGTTGCGCCTGGTAGAGCTTGGCGGTTCCGATCGCCGCCGCGGCGATGTTTGCCAGCAGCGAGCCGGTGCTCTGCTCGGCTTCGCCGAACCGGCGCGGCTCGCGATAGTAGAAGACGAGAGTCCCGAGGACTTGCTCCGCGTAGCGGAGTGGCAGCGCCATCATCGACCGTGTGCCCTCCGCGGCGTGCGCGTCCCGGTGCTCTTGCGTCAGCCATTCGGTCTGCTCGATGTCTTCGGCGATGATCGGCGCCTCGAGAGAGACGGTGGCCATGTTGCCCCGGATCACCTCCATCGCCGTGGTGACGTACTCGTCCGATAACCCGGCATACGCGCCCACGCTCCAGATCCCGGTGTCCACGTCGTATTGCCAGAGGGAGTACGCGTCGGCGGCGAGCGTCTGGCCCGCGAGGGCGAGCACCTCGGGCAGCATCGCCTCGACGTCGAGCGAGCCGAGGAGTCTGGAGGACGCCTCGAGCAGGAGCCGCAGCCGCTCGAGGTCCTCGGCGTAGCGCCGCTCGGCGTCGTCTCGAAATCCTGTTTCGACGTGAGTCGCCAAAAGAACCCCCCACGGGTTGGGCGAGTCCTCTGACTGTACTCCGCGGACGGCCATTTTCCTTATGGCGGGGCGGGCTCGCTTCACACGCTTCGCCGTCCTTTCGTCTTCGCTACATGAGAACCGAAGTGGCCGTTGAGATCGATCGCGCGCAGGTTCGGTTGGCGGAGCTGGTGGCCGCGCTTTCGCTCGGCTTATCTGACCGATCGCATGCTGCGCCAGTCGGAGGCGCTTGCGCCTCTGGCCGCGATTGCCGTGCAGCATCGGGAGCGCCTCGACGGATCCGGCTACCCGCGAGGGCTCTCCGGCGCCGGGATCTCTCGCGAGGCGCGAATCCTCGCCGCCGCCGACGCCTACCAGGCGATGCGCGAGCCTCGTCCCCATCGGCCGGAGCTCTCCGCCGAGGAGGCCGCGGGCGAGCTGCGGGCCGACGTCAGGGCTGGCCGCCACGACGCCGACGCCGTTGCATCCGACTCTGCCAACCCCAACCGTGCACCCGCCTCCGCGGCGAGTTCGGGCTCGCCCGCCAGCACGCGGGCGAGCGCCGGCTCGGCGTCGATCACGGCATCCAAACTCCGACGGTGTCGCGAACGCGATCCTTGACAAGCGCGGACCGCTCGGCGCCGGCGAGTGGGAGCGCGTCCGACCATTGACGCCGCGCTCCTCGCGATCGCCAACTTCGTCGATCTGAAGTCGCCCTACTTCCTGGGCCATGGTCGGGCGGTTTCCGACTTCGCGCGGCGTCAGCCCGGCGGGGCCCCCGCGACGCCGTGGGACACGGTGGCCCGCGGCGCCGAGCACGGCCTCATGTGCGGCGACTGCGCCGAGCCGGTCTCGTGCACGGCCTCGGGCGGCTCGGGGTCTCCCTCGGCCTCCACCACGTCGGCTAGCGCCGGGTCGAAGTCTCCGCCGCGCCGCTCACGCGCGAGGTGCTTTGCGGCCTCGACGCCGCCCATGCGGTTCGCGACCTCGATGAACTCGGCGACGTGCGCAATGCGAGGTCCTCAGGCTGCTCGCACGCGGGCTCTCCAACAAGGAGATCGCCGAGCGGCTGGTGATCTCGTCGAAGACGGTCGCCAACCACGCCGAGCACATCTACGCGAAGATCGACGCCTCGACTCGGGCGGGCGCAGGCCTGTTCCCGATGCAGCACGGCCTGGTGCCCGAGGAAGAGTTCTCCGTCGGCGTCCCGGCCTGAGCCGCTCAGCCGGCCAGCATCGACTCCATGTTCTTCATCATCACTGCCTGCGTCTTGCGCAGCTCCTCGGCGGGGCTGAAGAGCACGAGCTCGGTGCCGGCCTCGTGCAGCGCGGGGACGTGGCCGGGCGGCGTATAGAAGGCGTCACCGGCCTCGAAGACCTCTTCGCGATCGGCGTAGCGAAAGATCAGCTTGCCGCTGACGACGTAGCCCCAGTGCGGGCACTGGCAGCGGTCATCCGGGAGCCCCTTCATCAGGGGTGTCCCGTCGACGTCCTCGCTGAACGACGTGAAACTCACCGTGTAGCCGTCGATCTGATCGGACCGATCCACGACCGGGCCAAACTCCCCGCCTTGCGTCGCGCTTTCCCTCGAAACCTTTGGCATCTGCGTCCTCCTTCGTCTCTTGTGGAGGCAGGCTAGATCGGGAAGATTCCCGCGTCATGAGGCGTTTGACCCATCTTTTGGTCTATCCGCCGCCGATGCCGCCTTGCCGGCGTCGGCCGCTGAGGCTCGGATCGAAACCGAACGCGCGGAAGTCATCATGGCCGCGAAGCGGCCGTACTTCCGCGCGGAGTGGGCCGTGCAGGGATCGAACCTGCGACCTTGGGATTAAGAGTCCCCTGCTCTACCAGCTGAGCTAACGGCCCAGAAACGGGTGCGTAGTGTAGCCGGGGTGTCTCCTGAGTAGCCTTGTCTGCTCATGGGAGCAGACGTTGCCATCGTGGGTGCCGGATACGTCGGCATGCCCCTCGCGCGGGTCTTTGCCGATGCCGGCAAGAACGTGGTGCTCGTCGACGTGAACCAGGAGGTCGTCGACGGCATCAACCGGGGCGAGAGCCACATCGGTGACGTGTCCTCCGAGGCCCTCAAGACCCTCGTCGACGCCGGCCTCGTCTCCGCGACGAGTGACTACGACGTCTTAAAGGATGTCGAGGCGATCTTGATCGCGCTCCCGACCCCGCTCTCGACGCACCGCGAGCCGGACCTCACCATCGTCGAGAGCGCTGCCGCCGAGATCGCGCCCCGCCTTCGGAAGGGCCACATCGTGGTGCTCGAGTCGACGACCTACCCGGGGACCACGCGCGAGTCCCTGCAGCCGATTCTCGAACAGAGCGGCTTGAAGGCGGGGGCCGACTTCCACCTGGCGTTCTCACCCGAGCGCGTCGACCCGGGCCGCACGGACTGGACGACGAAGAACACGCCCAAGCTCGTCGGCGGCCTCACGCCTGAGTGCACGGAGCGGGCGGTCTCGCTGTACCGCTCGGCGGTCGACACCGTCGTGCCGCTCTCGTCGCCTGAGACCGCCGAGATGACGAAGCTGCTGGAGAACATCTTTCGGGCGGTCAACATTGCGCTCGTCAACGAACTGGCTCAGCTGTGTGAGCGAATGGAGGTGGACGTCTGGGAGGTGGTCGAAGCAGCCGAGACGAAGCCCTTCGGCTTCATGAGCTTCAAGCCGGGACCGGGTCTCGGAGGACACTGCATCCCGATCGATCCCTTCTACCTCACCTGGAAGGCGCGCGAGTACGACTTCTACACCGAGTTCATCGACCTTGCCGGCAAGGTGAACGCGAACATGCCGTTCTTCTGCCGCTCGCTCATCTCGCAGGCGCTGAACCACGGTGCGGAGAAGTCGCTCAAGGGCTCGCGGATTCTGATCCTCGGCGTGTCGTACAAGGCGGACATCGACGACGTGCGCGAGTCCCCCGCCGAGAAGATCATCGAACTCCTGCACAAGGGCGGGGCCGAGGTGTCCTACCACGATCCTCACGTCGGGGAGTTCGACGGGATGCGCTCCGTCGACTACTCCCCCGAGAGCTACGACTGTGTCGTGATCGTCACCGCGCACAGCTCCATCGACTACGCCGACCTGGTCGAGCGCGCACAGGTCGTGGTCGACCTCAGGAACGCAACGGGTAGGAACGGCACCGGCAACGGCAAAGTGTGGAAGCTGTGAGTGCAGCCGGCCGAACTCCTCGGTTGGCCCAGGTGGGCCTTGGCCAGTGGGGCAAGAACCTCGCCCGCAACTTCGATCAGCTCGCGGAGCTCGTCTGGCTCTGCGATATCGACGACGAGCGGCGAGCCGAGGCCGCTCAGGCGTATCGGTCCGCCCAGGCGACCTCTAGCTTCGACGACGTGCTCGCGGACGACTCGGTCGACGCAGTCGTCGTCGCGACTCCCGTACCGACGCACTACGATCTCGCGCGCCGCTCCCTAGAGGCCGGCAAGCATGTTTTCGTCGAGAAGCCGCCGGCGATGCGCGGTGCAGAGATGGAGGAGCTGTGCGAACTGGCCGAGGAGCGCGACCGCGTGCTGATGCCGGGGCACCTGCTCCTCTATCACCCGGGCGTGCAGAAGCTGAAGGAGATCGTTGATTCCGGAGAGCTCGGCGAGGTGCTGTACGTCTACGGAAACCGCCAGAACCTCGGAACGTTCAGGACGAACGAGAACGCGCTCTGGTCGCTCGGCGTGCACGACCTCAGCGTTCTGCTCCACCTCATCGACGAAGAGCCGAACGAGGTGCGGGCGCACGGCAATGCGTTCCTGAGCCGCGGGGTCGAGGATGTCGTCTTCTGCTACCTGCGCTTTCCATCCGGGAAGATGGCGCACATGCATCTGTCCTGGCTCGATCCACACAAGATCCGGCGGATCACCGTCGTCGGCAACGAGAGGATGGCGGTGTTCGACGACATGGAGCGCGAACGAAAGATCACGGTCTACGACAACTGGCGAACCCGGACCGGCGATGTCTACAGCCCGACGGTCGACGCGACGGAGCCGCTGCGGCGTGAATGCGAGCACTTCCTGCGACTGGTCTCCGGGGACGGCGAGCCGCACAGGGTCGCGCGGGACGCGATTCCGGTCGTGCGCGCCTTGGATCAGCTGCAGGCCGCTCTGGAAACAGTCCCCGCTTGACTTCGAACGTCGCTCGCCTTCGGCTCGCTCCCGTGAGGAACCCACAGGTTCGGTCTGGGGGAACCTCCCGGTTCCCCCAGACCCCCTCCACCGGTCCGCTTCGCGGACGAGACGCTGCGCGTCTTCCCTCACGAGCTCCCTTCTTCAGGGATCGCCTCAGCCCCCGCGCCGCTGAGATCGCCGCGTGGGCCGAGGAGAAAGAGCGGGGAAACCTCCCGGTTTCCCCTTACGCCCCTTCCCCCGCCCATCGGCCGGAAAGCAGGTGATGAGCGCCGACGTCGCCGAGACCGCGATCGTCTTTCCGGGGACGGTGCTCGGCGACGGCTGCAAGGTTCTCGACTACGCGGTCGTCGGAAAGCAGCCGACTCTGGGGCCACGTTCCACCACCAAGCGGGAGGACTTGCCGCCGCTCGAGCTGGGTCCCGGCACGATCGTCTCCACGGGCGCAGTCGTCTTTGCGGGCACGCGCGTCGGTGCGCGGGTCATCGTCGGCGATCAGTCGTGCGTTCGGGAACGTTGCGACATCGGTGATGACGTGATCATCGGTCGCGGTGCGCTCGTCGAGAACGACACGACGATAGGCGCGCTGACGAAGATCCAGGCCGACGCGTACATCACTTCCTACTCCGTTCTCGAGGATCACGTGTTCATCGCGCCGTGCGTCATCACCACGAACGACAACTTCATGGGGCGCACCGAGCAGCGTCACGCTCTGCGAAAGGGCCCGACGATCCGGCGCGGTGCCCGCGTCGGCGCGGGCGCCGTTCTCTGCCCGGCGGTCGAGATCGGTGAGGAAGCGTTCGTCGGCGCGGGCGCGGTGGTGGTCAGGGACGTGCCGCCGCGCGTCGTGGTGGTCGGGAATCCGGCGCGAGTCCTGCGCCACGTCCCGCCCGCGGAGCTGCTCGACTAGATCTCTAGCGGCGCGCGATCGTCAACTCGTACGGGCCGAACCCCGGCGCTGTGAGCTTGATCTCCGCGTAGTACCAGCCGCTCGCCGGCGCCTTGTACGCGATTGCGTGCGTCGGCCCGGGGCCGATCGCCTGGGCTGCTCGAAGATGCTGGTTGCGGATGTCGTTCACGTGCTTCGTCCCGGGCTTCCAGAGCAGCAGATTCGAGGTGGTGCCTTCGGGGCCGTTGAGGGTGAGCTTCAGTCTCTCGTCCTTCTTCAGATGGAGGCGGTACACATCGATCTGGTCGTCCCAGAAGTCGAGCGTCGCCTTGACCGACGTGACTTTGGTGCCGAGCCGTGCTGCGGCGCCTCCGGCGTCGTCGTTCGGCTCGAGCCGGTCCGGCGGCGGCAGGACGCCCCCGAGCGCGCCGATCGCCTTCGCCACGTCGAGCCGGCCCCAGCCGCTCAACGAGTCGCGTTGCAACGGGCACTGTTTGCAACCGTCCGAGGCGTTCATGTCCGTCGCCGTTCGCTCGAGCACGTTCAGGACCTGGTCGGGGTGCAGTGTCGGGTCGAGCGCCAGCAAGACCGCCGCGGCCGCTGAGACCTGCGGCGCCGCAAATGACGTTCCCGCCGCGTGCCGGAACTCGTCTGGGCCACAGTCGGAATATCCCTGGTTCTGGCAGAGCGGGCGCGTTGCCGTCAGGGCGCGCGGCAGGGTGGAGTAGATCTCCTGGCCCGGCGCCGAGATGTCGTTGTAGATGCGGTCGCGGTTGGAGAACTGCGGCACGTTGCCGGTGGGGCTGAGCGCGCTGACGCCCAGCACGTGCGGTAGCGCTGCCGGATAGCTGGCGAACGGCCAGGGGGATTGCGGCGCGTCATCGGAGTTCCCGACTGCCGCCACGAGGACGACGCCGCGGCTGACGGCGTAGTTGATCGCACTGGCCTCCACCCGGGAGAAGGTGTCGCGCCGGGGATGGAAGGGATCCCGCAGGCCGCCGATCGAGAGGTTGATCACGCGCGCGCCGACGTCGACCGCCCACCGAATCGCTTCAGCCTCGTCGCGGACGTCGATCGACTGGTCCGGGCGTGCGATCTTGGCGATGACCAGTTGTGCCGGAAACGCCATCCCGGCAATGCCTTCGTTGTTGTTGATCGCGGCCGCGATCATTCCCGCCACAAAAGTGCCGTGGCCTTGCTCGTCGGTGAGGGGACTGCCTCCGACCCAGCTTCTGGCCTGCCAGATCCGGGAGTGCGGAAATTCCGGGTGGCCGCCGTCGATCCCCGAGTCGATGATCGCCACGCGGACCGGGTTCAGGACGGGCAGCTCGGTCGGAAAGGCGTCGAAAGCATGATCCTGAGCGAGGTAGTACTGCTTCGGCGCGAGCGGGTCGCTGGGCGTGAAGGCGGCCCGAAATGGCAGCGCGGCGGCGGCCGGCGCCAACGCGAGCGCCAGCGCCGCGATTGCAGCTGTCTTCACGAGGTCGAGACCTGGAGCACCGGCGAAAAGCCGACTACGAAACCATGGCCCGAGCTCACTCGAGCGCGGTAGACGCCGGTCGTGAGCTGGAGCTTGGCCAGGAAGTCACCGTTTGCGTCGACGGTGGTCTGGCCCACAGTCGGCCAGGCGTCGCCCTGCTGTTTCTGGATGAGCACCGTGGTCCCGGCGAGTGACGCTGGACGGACATAGCCTGTGAGCCGGTCCGGTGTTCGTGACGGATAGAAGTGCGCAAGGGGCGCCACCGGAACGCGGATCGGCGCCGCGCTCACCTTGCCGCTCGACATCCGGTAAAGCGTCGTAACGGTGGGCTTCACGAGGACCGTGACAACTCCGTCCTGGTCGGCCGTGAGCGACGCCACGTCCGTCCAGCTGTCTCCTTGCAGCTGTTGCAGCACCGCCTGCGGCAGGCCGCGCGCGACACCCGTCAACTTGCCCCGCCCTCCGTACGTGACGGGCTGCGGCGGTGCGGTCAGCGAGAGAACGGCGACGCTGAACCACGTCGATCGAAGTCCGAGCAGGCGACGGAGGTCCGCGCCCGGCATGGAGAGCGTGTTCTCCGTCCCGACGACGTTGATCGATTTGATCCGGCCGGAGGCGTTGAGCTCAGGCTGCAGATCGACGACGCGACCCTTCATCTTCATCACCTTCGCAAGCTTTGCGCCCGTGAACACGAGCGGGCCCCAATCGTGGTGTGGGGAGATCGAGTCGTACGGGTCCGGGACCGAGACGAGATAGGGGACCGGCTTACCAAAGACGTCCTCTGCCGACGCCGTGCGCCCGCCGGACGTCGAGAAGAAATACGTCTTTGCGACTTCACCCTGATAGAGGACGACCTGGCCGGCGGTCGCGTTGACGGCTGCGGTTGTCGAGGGCTTCTCGTGGTCCATCCCGAGGTACACCTGGCTGCGCGTGTCGGGGAAGAGATCGAAGGCGCCGGTCCTGCGCGTCGCCAGCGCGTACGAGCGTGCGACCACGGCCTGTGCCTTCAGCGCCTCCGGAAGCCACATGAAGGGCATCTCCGACGGAACGACGCCATAGAGGTACTGCTCCAGCCCGACCATGTTGATCGCGCGGAGCTTCCCGGCCGTGACGTCGATCTGAATCGAGCCGCGATAGCGGTGCTTGAGGCTGAGCGCCGTAGCTCCGGGCTGGAAGAGCAGCGGGCCGGGTAGCGCGCGTGGCGTCGTCTCACCGTCGACGACGAGCTTGAGCGCGGGCGTCAGCGTGTACCTCCCCGCGGTGACCGTGTGCACGACTCCCGTGGCGTCGCGCACCTTGAAGTCGGCGGTCGAACCGATGTCCAGCGTGGCGATGCCGGTCGTCAGGAGGACGCGTATGCGCGAGACCGTTGCGGGCCCGAGCTCCGTCCCGGGGAAGTAGTGCAGGACGATGTTGTCGTAGAGGAAACCTTTCTGGGCGTAGCCGTAGGCGCCGTACTGGCTCAGGCCGACGCCGTGTCCCCAACCGTGTCCGCTGACGAGGAACGTCGCGGCCCCGACCGGTGTGGACTGCGCGAGCGCGGACGTGCGCGTTTGCGTCGCCGAGCCGGCGACGAGCACGAGAACGGAGACGAGTACGAGGGTTCGGCGCATCGAGCTGACCCCAGCAAGGACGCGACCGAGGCTAGCAAAGAGCCCCATGAGCAGCAGCTTTCTTTACGGAACGCTCATCTCATCGTTTCCGTGATCATGGAGGGGGAACGTCGTTTCCCGACTGTGGTCGTGAAGATCGCCAGCCTCCCTCCTCGCTACCGCTCCCCGGAACAGATCGGGCGCGGCGGCATGGGCGACATCTATCGCGCCACCGATTCGGTGCTCGGCCGTGTCGTGGCGATCAAGATCCTGGCCGATCGCTATGTCCAGGACGAGTCCATCCGCGAGCGTTTCACGCGCGAGGCGCTCTCTGCAGCCCGTCTCTCCGGCGAGCCCAACATCGTCACGATCTTCGACGTCGGCGAGCACGACGACCGCCCCTACATCGTCATGGAGCACCTCGGCGGCGGGTCGCTCGACGACGTGCTCCGCGGCGTCGGGGCGCAATCTCCGGAGCGCGTCATCGCGTGGCTCGATGAAGCGGGACGCGCTCTCGATGCAGCGCACCGTGCAGGTGTCGTTCACCGAGACGTCAAACCCGCGAACCTGATGCTGGACGGCGAAGGTCACGTACACGTGGCGGACTTCGGGATTGCGAGCGCTGCCGGCATGGACTCGATGACGATGACCGGCACGGTCCTCGGGACGGCGGGTTATCTCTCGCCGGAGCAGGCGCAGGGCGGCCGTGCGGGTCCGGCGAGCGACCGCTACGCGCTGGCGTCGTCGCCTGGGAGCTGCTCACGGGCAGGCGGCCGTTCGAATCGGAGAGCGCGACAGCGGAAGCCGCCGCGCACGTCAACGCCCCCGTTCCGGCGATCTCTTCGGCCGCGAACCTTCCGCGCGAGCTCGATCGCATCTTCGAGCGGGCGTTGGCGAAGGATCCAGCGCAACGTTACGGGACCTCGGGCGAGTTCGTTGCCGCACTGAGGTCTGCGTTCAGCACTGCGGCCGGATCGACCAGCGAGCTGACGGCGGTGGCGCCTCTGCGGACTGCCGCCACGCGGCCCGTGCACACTGCCAAGGAAGTCGAGTACGCGCCCTCGCCGCCCTCATCTACCGGCGCGTGGCCGCTGCTCGCAGCACTACTCGTCGCCGGCGCGATCGCCGGCGCCCTGCTCGCGTACTTCCTCACGCGCGGCGACGGCGGGACCCGGACGCCGGCGGTGGTCACGAAGGTTCAGCGAGTCACGATCCAGGGACAGGTCACGACGGTCGAGAGCAGCGTGACGGTGACGTCGTCGCCGGCACCGGTCGCGCCTTCACCGGGGTCGAGCCAAAGCGGCGAAGCGTTGAACGATGCCGGCTACTCGAAGATGCAGGCCGGGGATTACGCAGGCGCTCTGCCGTTGCTCGAGCAAGCGGTCGGGAAGTTGCAGGGCACAGGCAAGCTCTACGAGGCTTACGCCAGCTACAACCTCGCCTACACGCGCTTCAAGCTCGGTAACTGCGACGGTGTGCTCGCGCTGCTCGACCGCGCCGAGTCGATCGAGGGACCGAAGGCCGCGATCGACGGCCTGCGTGCGCAGGCACAGGACAACTGCTAGCGCCTAGCCGAGGCGCGCGGCGTATTGCTTGTCGTAGTACTCGCGGAAGCCGCCCGAGCGCTTGATCGGCTCCCACCAGTCTCGGTTGTCGCGGTACCAGTCGATCGTTGCGCGTACTCCACCGGCCCACTCGCGCTGCGGCTGCCAGCCGAGTGAGCGAAGCTTCGCCGTTTCGAGCGAGTAGCGCCGGTCATGCCCCGCCCGGTCCTCGACGTTTCGGACGAGGGAAGGATCCGCGCCGAGGTGCTCGACGATCAGCTGTGCGAGCTCAACGTTCTCGTGCTCCTCGCCTGCGCCGACGTTGTAGGCCTCACCCGCCTCTCCGTGGCGGAGAACGAGCTCGATCGCGGCGCAATGGTCGTCGACGTGGAGCCAGTCTCGGACCTGGCGCCCGTCTCCGTAGAGCGGCAGCGGTTCGCGGTCGAGGGCGTTCGTCGCGAACAGCGGCAGCATCTTCTCCGGATACTGGTTGGGCCCATAGGTGTTCGACCCTCGTGTGATCGAGGCGTTGACGCCGTAGGTCCTCACACCTGAGAACACCTGGAGGTCGCCGCCGGCCTTCGCTGCGCTGTACGGGCTCGACGGACGCAGCGGATCGTCCTCGCGCGAGGACCAGCCCGGCTCGACGTCCCCGTAGACCTCGTCCGTCGAGACCTGGACGAATCTGGCGCTCAGCTCCTCGGCCGCCTGGAGGAGCACGAGCGTCCCGAGCACGTCGGTGCGCACGAAGTCCTCCGGGCCGAGGATCGAGCGATCGACATGAGTCTCGGCGGCGAAATTGACGATGGCGTCGACAGGGCCGATCTGGTCGACCTCCCCGCGGGTCGCGATGTCGCCCCGGCGGCAGTCGACTCCCTCGGGCAGGTTGGCCGGGTTCCCGGCATAGGTGAACTTGTCCAGCACCACCACGTCCTCGCCGGCCGCCAGCATCCGCTTGACGAAATGCGAGCCGATGAACCCCGCACCGCCGGTGACCAGTAGGCGCACGGCGTCACCGTATAGACTGAGCGCGTCAGTGAGGCAATGGAGCCTCGGGCGCCTCGTCTGCGCCTGAGGCTTTTCGCGTTTCGAGGGAGGATTCCATGGCGCAGGTCGAGACACGCAACAGGGCGACGTCGAGCGAGGATTCTCGCAAGCGGGTGTACGGACGGATCGAGAAGGAGGGGATCGAGTTCGTCCTCCTCTGGTTCACCGACATCGAGGGCCATCTGAAGAGCTTTGCGGTGACACCGAGCGAGATCGAGGCGGCGCTCGACGACGGCATGGGCTTCGACGGATCCTCGATCACCGGGTTCAACGCGATCGAGGAGTCGGACATGGTGGCGATCCCGGACCCGGAGACCTTCCAGCTGATGCCGTGGAAGGAGGGCGAGACGAAGGTGGCGCGGATGATCTGCGACATCGTCACGCCGGACGGGAATCCCTACGAGGGCGACCCGCGCTACGTGCTCCGGCGCGCCCTCGACCGCATGGCCGCGCTCGGCTTCGACACGTTCAACGTCGGTCCCGAGCTCGAGTACTTCTTGTTCCGCGATGACAAGGGCACCGAGACGCTCGACGAGGGCGGCTACTTCGCCATGACGACGCTGGACGCGGCGAGCGAGCTGCGTCAGGAGACGGTCCGCGCGCTCGAGGGCATGGGCATCCCGATCGAGTACGTCCATCACGAGGTTGGTCCGTCCCAGCACGAGATCGACATGCGCTTCTCGGACGCGCTCGCGATGGCCGACCACACGGTCACGTACCGGTTGATCGTCAAGGAGATCGCGAAGAAGTCGGGCTATCACGCCACCTTCATGCCGAAGCCGATCTTCGGCGAGAACGGCTCGGGGATGCACACGCACCAGTCGTTGTTCAAGGATGGGCGCAACGCGTTCTTCGACGGGGATGACCAGTGGCATCTCTCCGCCGAGGGGAAGGCCTTCATCGCCGGCCAGCTCAGGCACGCGAGGGAGATCAGCGCCGTCTTCGCGCAGTGGGTGAACTCCTACAAACGGCTCGTCCCGGGCTACGAGGCGCCGGTCTATGTGGCCTGGTCGCGGCGCAACCGCTCTGCCCTGATCAGGATCCCGCTCTACAAGCCGGGAGCCGAGCAGGCGACCAGAGCTGAGATCCGCTGCCCCGACCCTGCGTGCAATCCGTACCTGACGTTCGCCGCCCTGCTCCACGCTGGCCTCGAGGGGATCGAACAGGGCTACGAGCTGCCGGACCCGATGGAGACGAACCTGTACCACCTGACGCCCGAGCAGCGAAAGGAGCGCGGGATCGTCTCCCTCCCCGAGACGCTCGGCGAGGCGGTCGACGCTCTGGCCGGGTCGGAGCTCGTCCGCAAGGCGCTCGGCCCGCATATCTTCGACCGGTACGTGGAGCTGAAGCGAGCCGAATGGGACGAGTACCGAGTCCAGCTCACCGAGTGGGAGCTCAAGAAGTACTTGTCCGTTCTCTAGACGTGGGGGAACCCAGGGTTCCCCCACGAGCCCGCTCCTTCTCGGGTTTGCCAGGGCTGAGGTCTACTTGCGCTGCGGCGTGACGCGGTCACGCCTCCGCGCGCGATGGCTTTCGATTCTCAGAGCGGTTTGGGCCCTTGGGGCCTACTTGTCCGTCGCGTGAAAAAAGAGGATGATTGAGCCCGGTCTCGTGAGCTCTGCGGCCTACGAGATCCAACTGACGGCCGACTGCGAGCTGCCGCGTTTTGATGCGCGCAGCTCGTGGTCGTTAAGGCGCGGGGGAAACGATGTTTCCCCCGCGAGCCCCCTTCTTCCGGGCTCGGGCGAGGCGACGTCGGCCAGCGCTCCCGGCGTGACGCGGTCACGCCTCCGCGCGCGGTAGCGCCCGTGCCTTGGAGGTCACGGCCTAGAGAAAACGGCGGATTGATTCGCGGGCCACGCGGAGGCCGACGACCTGGGTAGCGGGATCGACGTCGGCGATCGTGTCGGCCGGGACCAGGCGGCGGTGGCGTGAGAAGAAGCCGCCGCGAACCGAGAGCGCATCTGGCACGTCCGGTAGGGCTCCATACATCGGGCACTCGACCTTGCCGACGACGCGACCCCGGTTGTCTGCCACCAGGAACCCGGCCGTGTCCACGAGATTCAGAGGGAGTGCAGACATGGTCCGAACGTATTCCTCGTCTGCAAGGAAAATCCCTTCCCGGCGTAAGGGTTGTGTTAGGCGTGACGGCCTCCGGAAAAGGGGTAGGGGGCCCGACGGCGGGCTAGCCTAGAGCCCTGATGGACGTACGAGCGCGGCACCTGCGCCTGCTCACCGAGACGATCGCCGCGGTGAACTCGACGCTCGACCTCGAAGAGGTGCTCGAGCTGGTGGCAAGCAAGGTCGCCGATGCGCTGCAGACTGAGGCCTGCTTCGTCTACCTCTACGACGAGCGGACGAACGAGCTCATCCTTCGCGCCACGCATGGAACGAGCGTCGAGGAGATGACCAAGCGCCCCCGGCTGCGGCCGGGTGAAGGGATCACGGGAACCGCTGCCGCCGACCGGGCGCCGGTGATGATTCCGTCGCAGGCGAACCTCGATCCGCGCTTCAAGCAGTTCGCGAACCTGTCGGAGGACGACTACGAGTCGATCCTTGCGGTGCCGATCCTCGCCCGCGAGCGGCTCGCCGGCGCGTTGAACGTCCGCACGCTCGCGCCGCGCGAGTTCACGCAGGACGAGATCGAGCTGCTCGTCGCGATCGCCGACCAGGTCGCGCAGACGATTCAGCACGCGCAGCTCTACGCTCAGGCACAGAGCCGGGTCGCCGAGCTCGAGGCCCTGGCCAAGATCTCGGAGGCGGTGTCCGAGTCCCTCTACCTCGAAGAGTCGCTGGAGGCGATCGTGAAGACGACGATGGAGGCCGTCGGCGCGACCGGCGCGGCTCTCGTGCTGGAGGACGGCAACATCGCCTGGCCTGAAGGCCGCGCCGGGACCCACAACGTACGACTGCCGCTGCGCTGGAAGCGGCGCCAGATCGGCGAGCTCGTCTGCGACCGCGACACGCCGTTCACGGAAGACGAGCGCGCATTGCTCGGATCGATTGCGCACCACGCCGCGGTCGCCCTCGAGCATGGGCGAGCCGTGATGCGCGGCGTGCTCGCGCAAGAGATCCATCACCGCGTGAAGAACAACCTGCAGACGGTCGCGTCGCTGCTGCGCCTGCAGGCTCGCGCCACCGACACCGACCCGCGCAAGGCGCTCGAGGATTCGGTGCACCGCATCCTGGCCATCGCGGCGGTCCACGAGGTCCTGACGGAACAGCGCGAGGAGGTGGTGGAGCTACGCGAGCTGCTCGAACGGCTGCGCGCGATGCTGGTGCAAGGACTCGCGGGCGGAAAGGACGTGCGCGCGGACCTCGAGTCGGTCTCGATCGCCGGCAACCGCGCAACTGCGCTCGCACTCGTCTTCAGCGAGTTGCTGCAAAACGCCCTCGAGCACGGCGGTGACAACGTCCAGATCGAGCTCGCCAACAGAAACGGCGAGGTCGTACTTGCAATCGCCGACAACGGCGATGGAATTCCGTCCGATGCCGGCGGCACCGGACTGTCGATCGTCCAAGCGCTAGTCAGAGACGAACTGCAAGGCCGCCTCGACCTCCGCAGTGAAGGAGGCACGAGAGCCGAAGTTGTCTTTCCCGCGTGACCAACAGCAGCGCAAAAGCCGGAGGCTAAGACCAGGCGAAGCCGGGCTTAGCCGGAGGCGAACCGATGCGGGCGCGGCCGCGCAGCGCCCGTGCCCGCACGGAAGGGAACAACCGCCAAGCACACACACCGTGAGAGTGCGTGGGCTTTGCCCGCGCACGTTACGCGCGAAAGCGCCGTACCCATAACCAAGCGAAAGCGCAGCTTTCGCGCGGAGCGCGTTAGCGAACGCCGCCGTCGCCGCCTGCAGGCCGCGACCACCAGGCGCTGTCGCTCCCGGACATGGCGCCCTGGAGCTGATCGACGTAGTTGACGAGGTCTCGCTCACGCCGGTCGAGGGTCTGCTCGAGCTCCTCGAGCTCGGTGCGCCAGCGCTCGATCCGGTCCTCGCGGAACTGGACGTCGGCCTCGAACTCGGCTTCTCGCTGTTCCAGGTCGACCTCGAGTCGTTTGAGCTCGGTGACCCGGGCGTCCGCCGCATACTCGGAGACGGGTTGCAACCGTTTCTCGGCGGACAGGGGTTCCGGCTCGACGTCGGTTCGGGCGCCGAGCAGGGGCGCCAGGGAGGCAGCCTGCTCCGCTGAGATCTCCACGCGGAGCACGAGAGGCTTGGGGATGCTGAATTCCTGGTCAGACATGAGGAGCCGCACCACCAGAATCGCCCGGGACGGAGGGCGGCACTATCCCTCAGCCGAGCGGTTTCCGCCAAACTCACCCAGCACAGGTGAGGATTCTGGTCGCCGAGGACGAGACGATCATCCGGCTCGACCTCCGGGCCCTGTTGGAGCACGCCGGTTTCGAAGTGTGCGCCGAGGCCCGCGACGGCGAGGAAGCCGTGGCTCTGGCCCGCTCGGAGCGGCCGGATCTGGCCCTCCTCGACGTGAAGATGCCGAAGCTCGACGGGATCGAGGCGGCGCGCCGGATCCTTGACGAACGGCCGATTCCGATCGTGATGCTGACCGCCTATGGGCAGGACGAGCTCGTCCAGCGCGCCGCCGAGGCCGGCGTGTTCGGCTACCTGGTCAAGCCCTTTCGCGAGCAGGATCTGCTGCCGGCCATCCGCACGGCCCGGGCGCGCCACGAAGAGCTCGCGGCGCTGCGCGATGAGGCGGAGTCACTCGCGGAGGCGCTGGCCGCGCGCAAGGCGATCGAGCGTGCGAAGGGTCTGCTGATGCAGAAAGAAGGCCTTTCCGAGCAGGATGCCTTCGCGCGGTTGCGCAAGGCCAGTCAGCTTTCCGGACGTCCGCTCAAGGTCGTTGCGGAAGCGCTGATCGCCACCTTCGAATAGGTGTCCGCTCAGGTATGCACCCGCTCGAAGAGCCGCTCCCATTTCTGGAGCAGAGCCTGGAGCTCTTCGCGAGCGTTGCGATGAGCTTCGAGCGTGTCGACGTTGTTCCAGTCTTCGGCCAGGCGCCGCTCGAGCTCGCCGACCGTGTTCTCGTGTGCGGCGATCTCGGCTTCGATGCGCTCGAGCTCTGAGGGAACCTTCTGCTTGGTCGGTGCCCTGCGGGGCTTGGCCGGCTTGCGCTCCGCCGGTTGAGGAGACGGGGCCTGGCGCGCTTCCCGCTGGCGAACGTATTCCGCCCAGCCGCCGTCGTAGGAGTTGAGGTGGCGATCTTCGATCGCGACCGTCCGCTCGGCCACCGCGTCGAGGAGGGCGCGGTCGTGTGAGACGAGCAGGATCGTGCCGGGAAATGCCTCGAGTGCCGCCTCGAGTGCCTCGCGGCTCTCCATGTCGAGGTGGTTCGTCGGCTCGTCGACGACGAGGAAGTTCGCACCCGAGGCGACGACCAGTGCCAGCGCGAGCCGCCGTCGTTCACCGCCCGAGAGCGCGAGCACCGGCTTTTCGTGCTCGGTCCAGCCGGAGAAGAGAAACCGGCCGAGCAGCTTCTGTGCGTCGGGGCGCTGGAGGCCGGTTGCGCGCTGTACGCATTGCAGGACCGATCCGCGTGTTTCGAGCTCCAGTTCTTGCTGGGAGAAGTACGCCGGCACGACGCCGTGCCCGAGCCGTAGGGAGCCTTCGTCTGCCTCTCGCCGCTCCAGGATCGCCTCCAGCAGTGTGGTCTTTCCCGATCCGTTCGGACCGACGAGCCCCATGTGCTCGCCGCGCTCGATCGCAAAGCTCGCGTCTTCGAGCAACACACGATCGCCGATGCGCAGCGCGACCCCTTCCGCCTCGAGGACGGTCCGGCCGCTGCGCGGGGGCCTGAGGAACTCGAAGCCGAGGCTCCTGCTCCTGCGCGTGAGCAGGTCGACTTCATTCTTCGACTTCGCGCGTTCCTTTTCCAGGCGCTCGATCTGCGTCAGCTTCACCTGGGCCTTGCGCGCCATCTTTTGCGTCGATGCCCGGAACCGGGCGACGAATCGCTCCAGCCGTTCGATGTCGCGGCCGACACGGTCGGCGGCCTTCGAAGCAGCGTGGAGGCGAGACGCCTTCTCGAGACGCCAGGCGTGCCACGGGCCCTTGAAGTACGTCGAACGGCCCGCATCGAGCTCGAGCACCACGTTCGTCACCGCTTCGAGGAACCAGCGGTCGTGCGCGACGATCATGATCCCGGCGTCCAGCGACTTCAGCTCGCGCTCCAGCCACTCGAGGCTCTCCACGTCGAGATGGTTGTGCGCGCTCACGCCAGTCGTAGCCGCCCGCATGCTCGAGCCGTGCCTGGGCCTCGCCGTACCGGCGAATCGTGGCGCTGTCGTGGTCCCCCGCCGCCATCGCCTGCTCGAGGCGTCGCAGCTCCTCCTCCAGGGCAATCAGGTCGCGCGCGCCTGAGAGGACGTATTCGCGCAAGGTCAGACGCCGCTCGAGCGGGGGCCTCTGGTCGTGGAGGGCGACACGCGTCCCTTTCTGGAACGCCAGGTCGCCGCCCTGGAGACTCGTCTCGCCCACGAGCGCTCGGAGCAGGGTCGTCTTGCCGGCGCCGTTGGGCCCGGCGAGCGCGACGCGGTCGCGGCGCTCGACCTTGAACGACACCCCGTCGAACAGCGGGTCGCCGGAAAACTCCTTGCGGAGGTTGGACGCGATCACGACGGCCATCGCTGTAAGGGTACGGGCCGTGGTCCGGGTTCTTGCTCTCGACGTCGGCACGTCCTCGGTGCGGGCCTGCCGGTTCGATGAAACCGCAGAGGAGCCAGGTCAGCTCGCGCGGCGTGACTATCCCGGGGAGTCCGACGCGGACTTGGTTCTCGCGAGCGCACGCGAGGCGATTGCGGAGGCGGGCGGTGCGGAGGGCGTGGACGCGGTCGGCGTGTCCTGCTTCGGTCACAGCCTGCTCGCGCTCGACAGTGCGGGGCGCCCGCTGACGCCGATCCTCTCCTGGCGCGACGCTCGTTCGGCCGACGCGGCTGACTGGCTCCTGCGCCGCCTGGACAACGGGGCCGTTCACTCGCGTACCGGCTGCCAGATCCATACGAGCTACTGGCCGGCGAAGCTGGCGTGGCTGGCGCAGCAAGAGCCGGAGGTGTTTCGCTCCGCGCGCCGCTTCGTCTCGTTCTCCGACTACCTCTATGCGCAACTGCTCGGGCGAGGGGTTCCTGCAAGCATCTCGATGGCCTCGCCGACCGGGTTGGTCGACCTGGGAACGCGGACGTGGGACGAAGAGCTCCTCGACACGTTGGGCCTCGACGCGGAACGCCTGCCCGAGATCTCCGACGCGCCGGTCGACGGCTGGTACCCGGCACTGTTCGACGGCGCGTGCTCCAACTTCGGCGCAGGCTGTGTCGGCAAGGAGCGCGCGGCCTTGATGGTCGGGACCTCGGGTGCGATCCGTGTCGTCTACGAGCCGGGGCGTCCGCACCCCCGCTCCGGCCTGTTCCTGCACTGGGTCGACGAGACGCGCGTCGTCGAGGGCGGTTCGCTTTCGGACGGCGGCAATCTCCACGCCTGGATGGAACGGACGTTCAGAGCTGCCGACATCGGCTCAGTCCTCGACCGCGACCCGGATTCGCACGGGCTGACGTTCCTGCCGCTCCTCGGCGGCGAGCGCAGTCCGGGCTGGCACTACCGCGCCAAAGGCGCCGTGCACGGGCTGACGTTCGAGACAACGGCGCTGGACCTGCGCCAGGCCGGCCTCGAGGGAGTCGGCTTCCGCTTTGCGGAGGTTGCGCAGCTGATGCCCGAGATCGACGAGATCGTCGCCACGGGTGGTGCGTTGCTCAGGGACCCGGACTGGGTTCAGATCATGGCCGACGCGCTCGGGCGGCCGACGCCCGCTCCTGCGCCGCTTGGCCGCGTAGTCGAGCCCCGTCCCGACAAGGCCGACGTGTTCCGGGCCGCACGCGAGCGTTCGCGGCGGCTCTACGAGGTGGTGACTTCCGAACCGATCAGCTGACGCGCCGCAGCTGCGATGTGCTCCGCATCGATGCCGTACGCGTTCAGCAGTTCCTCGGGCTTGCCGGAGCGCGGCATCTCCCGGATCGCCAGCTTCAGCACGTGAGCATGCTCGTCGCGCTCGGCAAGCGCCGCGAGAACCGCGTCGCCGAGGCCACCTTCGGGGAAGTGATCCTCGACCGTCACGATCTTGCCCGTCGCCTCGGCAGCCGCCTGGAGCGTCTCGGCGTCGATCGGCTTGATCGAGTAGGCGTCGATCACGCGCGCGCTGATGCCCTCGTCTTCGAGTGCGTCCGCCGCCTTCAGCGCCTCGTGCACCGTGATGCCCGCGCCGACGATCGTGACGTCGTCGTCATCCGTTGAGCGGATGACGCGGCTGCCGCCGACCTCGAACTCCTCGTCTGGCCCATAGATCACCGGCGTGTTCGGGCGGAGTGTGCGCAGGAACACGATGCCCTTCGTGTCCGCCATCGCGAGGACGAGCTTGGCGGTCTGATTCGCGTCGCACGGATGCAGGACCACGCTGGAGTGAATCGCACGTAGCGAAGCGATGTCCTCGAGCGCCATCTGGGAAGGACCGTCCTCGCCGATCGAGACACCAGCGTGCGAACCCGCGAGCCGCAGGTCGACGCGGCTGATCGCGGCCATGCGGACGAAGTCGTACGCGCGCGAGAAGAACGCGGCAAAGGTGGAGGCGAAGGCATTCCAACCGCGCGCGTGCAGGCCGACCGCTGCGGCGATGAGTTGCTGCTCCGCGATGTACATCTCGAAGAAGCGGTCGGGGTGCACCCGCTTGAAGATCTCGGCGAACGTCGAGTTGCTGACCTCGCCGTCGAGCGCGACCACGTTCCCGCGCGCGGACCCGAGCGCGGCGAGCGCCTCGCCGTACGCCTTGCGCGTAGCCACCTCTTGGCCGAGCTCGTAGCGTGGCAACTCGAGCGGCCCGTCCGGGAACTGGTGCGGTTCGCCGGGCTCCGGCTTGGCGACGTCGACGTGGATGTTGCGGATGCCACCGAGCTCCGCGATCGCCGCGTCGGGATCGTCGAGGGGCTTGCCGTGCCAGCCTTCCTTGTCCTCGACAGCCTTGACGCCCTTGCCCTTGAGCGTGCGCGCCACGATCACCGTCGGACGGCCGGTCGTCTCCTCCGCTTGCTTGTAGGCGCGGTCGATCTCCTCGACGTCGTGTCCGTCGACCTCGATCGCATTCCAGCCGAATGCGCGTGCGCGCTCGACGTAGACGCCGGTGTTCCAGCCGATCATCGTCTCGCCGCGCTGCCCGAGCCGGTTGACGTCGATGATCGCGGTCAGGTGATCGAGCTCGTAGTGCGATGCGTGCTCAAAGGCCTCCCACATCGAGCCTTCGGCCATCTCGCTGTCGCCGCAGAGCACCCAGACACGGGTGGGCAGGCGGTCGAGGTACTTGGCGGCGAGCCCCATGCCGACGCCGATCGGCAGGCCTTGTCCGAGTGACCCCGTCGCCACGTCCACCCACGGGATCAGCGGCGTCGGATGTCCCTCGAGCATGCTGCCGAACTTCCGGTAGGTGAGCAGCTCCTCGTCGCTGATGGCTCCGACAGCGCGCAGGATCGCGTAGTAGAGGGTGGAGGCATGCCCCTTCGAGAAGATCAGCCGGTCGTTCGTCGCCTGCTTCGGGTGGTCGTAGTCGTAGCGGAGGTGGTTCGCCACCAGCACCGCCATCAGGTCGGCGGCGGACATGCCCGAGGTGGGATGCCCCGATTTCGCGACGGCGGCCGGGCGAATCGAATCGACGCGGAACTGCTGGCCCAGCTCACGGAGTTCGTTCGCGTCCATCTCCGCCATTCTAGGAGCCAGGCGTCAGCCCGTGCCGGTGGGGTACGGTCCAGTCGTGAAGGTGGCGATCGCATTCGACCACCGGGGCGTTCGCCTGCGTGAGGCCGTGCTCGAGGCGCTTGCCGGGCACTCCGTGGTGGACCTGGGTACCGACACCGACGCGGTCCGGATCGACTATCCGGTCAAGGCCCGCGAGATCGGCGAGGCCATCCTCAGAGGGGACGCCGAGCGTGGGGTCTTCGTCTGCGGCTCCGGTGTGGGCGCCTCGGTCGCCGCCTCCAAGCTGCCGGGCATTCGCGCCGCGATCTGCCACGACGTCTACTCGGCTCACCAGGGCGTCGAGCACGACGACATGAACATCCTCTGCCTTGGCTCCGAGGTCGTCGGGCCGTCCCTCACGCAGGACCTGGTGGCCACGTTTCTCGGGGCACGCTTCAATGGTGGCGAGCGGTATGTGAAACGACTGAAGGAGATCGAAGACTTGGAGCGCATGTCAGCGCGGACCTCGACATGAAAAGACAGCCTTGGTACCCGTCGCCCTCGCCGGCGGAGCCGGGCTCTGCCCGCCAGGAGCCCAACTTGAATCTCGACTCTCCACAAACACAAGGAGGGGGCTCATGGGGGAACCATGGGTTCCCCCATGCTTTTGAAAGGGCGATGTCCAGTGCCTGAATCCAACTTGCACAAGCTGTCCGCGCTCGGCCAGAGCGTCTGGATCGACTTCCTCTCGAGGCAGATGCTGCAAAGCGGCAAGCTCGCGAAGATGATGAATGAGGATGCCGTCGTCGGCGTCACGTCCAACCCGACGATCTTCCAGAAGGCGATTGCCGAAGGGGATGCGTACGACCGGCAGCTGAGGGAGATCCTCGAGCCGGGCGAAGTGGATCCAAAGGAGATCTTCCTCCGGCTTACGTCGCACGACATCTCGGATGCCTGCGACCTCCTGCGCAACGTCTGGGACGGGAGCGGAGGGCTCGACGGTTACGTCTCCTGGGAGGTCGATCCGACGCTTGCCTACGACCGCGACGGCACGGTCGCGGAAGCGCGCCGGCTGCACGAATGGATCGACAAGCCGAACCTCTACGTGAAGATCCCCGCGACCGAGCCCGGTCTCGGCGCGATCGAGGAGATGATCGCCTCGGGGAAGAACATCAACGTCACGCTGATCTTCTCGCTCGAGCGGCACAAGGAGGTCATGGAGGCGTACATCCACGGTCTCGAGCGCCTGGTCGAGAGTGGCGGCGACCCGAGCCAGGTGCACTCGGTCGCGAGCTTCTTCGTCTCCCGCGTGGATACCGAGACCGACAGGCGGCTCGACGAGATCGGTGGCGAGGCGACGAAGCTGAAGGGCAAGCTCGCGATCGCCAACGCGAAGCTCGCGTACCAGAACTACGTCGAGGCGTTCGCCGGCCCACGCTGGGAGGCCCTCGAGGCGAAGGGCGCCGCAAAACAGCGCTGCCTGTGGGCGTCCACGTCGACGAAGAATCCCGAGTATCGCGACGTCATGTACGTCGAGGAGCTGATCGGCCCGGAGACGGTGAACACCATGCCCGAGGAGACGATTCGCGCCTTCCAGGATCACGGCAAGGTCGAGCTGACGCTCGCGAAGGACGTCGACGCAGCGCACAAGCTGTTCGCCGATCTCGCTGCGGCCGGCATCGCCTACGACGACGTCTCCAACACGCTGGAGCGCGAGGGCGTGCAGAAGTTCACCGATTCCTTCAAGGAGTTGCTGGACGGCATCAGCTCGAAGCGCGGCGAGCTCGCACCCGCGTGACGATCGCGACGCAGCAGGAGCTCGTCGAGCGGATCTGGGCGCGCGACGCGACTGTCTGGACCGACACGGACGAGGACAAGTGGCTCGGCTGGCTCGACGAGCCGACGCGCATGCGAGAGCGGGCCGGCGAGATCGTCGAGTTCGCCACGGAGGCGCGCACGAGGTTCGAGACGTTCGTCCTGCTCGGCATGGGCGGTTCGTCCCTGGCCCCCGAGGTGTTGAAGCGCACGTTCGGCGCCAAGCAGTTGCACGTCCTCGACACGACGCACCCCGCGATGATCCGGCACACCGAGCAGACCCTGGACCTCGGCAAGACGATGTTCATCGTCTCGTCGAAGTCAGGTGGCACACTCGAGACGCTCTCGCACTTCGAGTACTTCTGGAAGAAAGCGGGTGGTGACAGCAAGCAGTTCATCGCCGTCACCGACCCGGGCTCGGCGCTCGAGCAGTTGGCGAAGACACGCAGCATGCGTGCGTTCGCAGGTGAGCCGACCATCGGCGGCCGCTACTCGGCGCTGTCGCCGTTCGGCATCGTTCCGGCTGCCCTGATGGGGATCGACATCGATCGTCTGCTCGACAGCGGCGACCGGATGGCGGCAGCCTGCCGAGGCGATGCCAACCCGGGTTTTCAGCTGGGCCTGCAACTCGGCGAGGGCTGGCGCGACGGGCGCGACAAGGTCTGCATCGAAGAGACGGAGGGCAACTTCGGGCTGTGGGCCGAGCAACTGATCGCCGAGTCCACCGGCAAACAGGGCAAGGGGCTCGTGCCGGCGCCGGGTGAGAGCCCCGACGGGCCTGATCGCCAGGCCACCGAAGTACAGCTGGCCGAGCCGCAGGAGATCGGCGCCGAGTTCTTCCGGTGGGAGTTCGCCGTCGCGGTCGCCGGAGCGATCCTCGAGATCAATCCGTTCGATCAGCCCGACGTCCAGGCGGCGAAGGACAAGACGAAGGAGGTGCTGGCGTCGGGTGAAGACCCGCAACTGGCGTCAGAAGGCACGCTCGACGAGTTGCTGGCGCGCGTCGAGCCGCCGAACTACATCGCGATCCAGGCTTTCATCGACCCGATGCGAGAGCGTGAACTGCAGCCTCTGATCGAGCGGGGGCACGAGACCGGCTGCGTCGTCACGCACGGGCTGGGGCCGCGCTACCTGCACTCGACCGGGCAACTCCACAAGGGCGGGCCCCCGACGGGGGTTTTCCTCCAGGTTGTCGACGACACCGGCGAGGAGATCCCGATTCCCGGCCAGGACTTCGGCTTCGGGCGACTGATCCGGGCCCAGGCGGAGGGCGACTACCGCTCACTGCAGGAACGCGGCCGACCGATCGTGCGACTCAGACTGGAGGATCTGTAATGGAGCTGGGGATGATCGGACTCGGGCGCATGGGGTCGGGCATGACCGAGCGCCTGCGTGAGCACGGCCATGACATGCACACCTACGACCCCAACGTCGGCGCGCGGACTGCCGACTCGCTCGAGCAGCTCAAGGAACAGCTCGACGCCCCGCGCGCGTTTTGGCTGATGATCCCGGCGGGCGAGATCACGGAGCAGACCTTCCGCCAGCTGCTCGAGATCGCGGACGAAGGCGACACGATCGTCGACGGCGGCAACTCGAACTTCCGGGACTCGAAACGCCGGTACGTCGAGGCGAAGCACAAGGGGATCCATTTCGTCGACGCAGGCGTATCCGGTGGCATCTGGGGCCTCGAGGTCGGGTTCTGCCTCATGGTCGGCGGCGACGACGAACCGGTGAAGCGGCTCGAGCCGATCTTCGAGGTGCTCGCCCCGGAGGAGGGATATGCGCATGTCGGCCCGTCCGGCGCGGGACACTTCGTCAAGATGGTTCACAACGGGATCGAGTACGGCTTGATCCAGGCGTACGCCGAGGGCTTCGAGATCATGGAGCACTCCGAATACGACCTCGATGCGCACCAGATCTCGGGTATCTGGCGCAACGGCTCGGTCGTGCGCTCGTGGCTGCTCGAGCTACTGCACTCGGCGCTCGAGACGCACGGTTCGAAGCTCGAGGACATTGCGCCCTACGTCGAGGACTCGGGTGAGGGCCGCTGGACGGTCAACGAGGCGATCAACGAGAGCGTGCCGGCGCCGGTGATAGCCGCGTCGCTCTTCGCCCGATTCGCGTCGCGTGACGACGTCAAGTTCTCGGCGAGGATCGCCGCCGCTCTTCGGAACCAATTCGGCGGCCATGCCGTCAAGGCGGTCGAGCGCGAGAAGGCAAGCCCGGACCCGCGGTAACCGTGGCGATCGCGCAAGATAATCCGCTGCTGGAAGGGCTCGAGCTCCGGCGCGCACCGGACGACTGCATCCTCGTCATCTTCGGTGCATCTGGCGACTTGACGATGCGCAAGCTCTTTCCGGCGCTCTACTCGCTCGCGTACCGCCGTTTGCTGCCCGAGCACTTCGCGGTCGTCGGGATCTCGCGCACCGAGGAGACCGATGACGAGTTCCGCGAGCGCATGAAGGAGGCGGTGCAGGCGCACTCCCGCGATGAATTCCGCGACGACGTCTGGGAGCTGCTTGCGAGTGGCATGCGCTACGTCGCGATGGACTTTGCCGACGAGGAACGCGAGGACATGCTCGCCAAGACGCTGACCGAGGTGGACGAAAAGCACGGCACACGGGGCAACCGCGTCTACTACCTCGCGACCCCGCCGGCCGCCTTCGAGACGGTCGTCAGAGCCGTCGGCAAGCGGCGCTCGGCGCAGGGCTGGGTGCGGCTCATCATCGAGAAGCCGTTCGGCCACGATCTCGCGTCCGCCCGCATGCTGCAGAAGACGATCGAAGAGTTCTTCGAGGAGCGAGAGGTCTTCCGCATCGACCACTACCTCGGGAAAGAGACCGTGCAGAACATGCTCGCTCTCCGCTTCGCGAACGGGATCTTCGAGCCGATCTGGAACAGGCAGTTCGTCGACCACATTCAGATCACCGTCGCCGAGACGCTGGGCATAGAGAGCCGCGCCGCTTAC
>WNFC01014090.1_pt1 | contig 30200 bp, 32 predicted proteins | sample 5400541 | NCBI WGS metagenome assembly WNFC01 (sample SAMN13153342, study PRJNA577476) | soil metagenome | isolation source: 120 cm saprolite under Douglas fir tree site 2 hole 2 replicate 1 | place: USA:California | collected 2015-04-18
GTTCAACGACCAGTAGCGCGGTTCCCGCAAAAGTGTCGGGCCAGCCGTAAGGGGAGAGACAGCGCTCGGTCCGTGGCTCTGTGGCTCGGGTGTTCGTCATGAACGCTAAGGGCACCCGCTTGCGAGGTCACGACCACCGGTCGAGGCCTTGACTCCCACTGATCGACATTGAGATCTGGACGCGGCCGTGGCGCCTGCCAGTGCCGGGATTAGTGCCAACGCCGGCGTTGTCCAGCGACGCCGGCGTTGGTCGCTCAGAGCCAAGTTCTTGAAAATTAACAAACGCTTCAACGCCCGCGTTGCTGGGAGTGCGCTCCAAAACCGGGGGTTGCAGGTTCGATTCCTACCGGGCCTGTTTTCCACTCTGTTATCCCACCGAGTCAGGTGTCACGCTGCATCTCCAAGCAGCGCCGGCGCTCACCGTGGCGAATGTCATGGCGTGGTGTTCAATTCCTCGCGCTGCGCCCAAAACAGATCCCCGTTCGCCTTTTCGATACGATACTGGGTGAGCTGGCCGGGAGTACATTGGGCAGCGATGACAAGACCCTCGTCGTAACTAGTCCGAACGTGAGTGCCGAGTTTTAAGACGAAGCAGCCAGGCGGGCTCGTTGAACTGGGGCGGCTTGGCTCTGCAGCGGACGTTTCAAACAGGACGCCCTTTTCCGTGAGCTCATACATGGGCACAACCCAGTGTGTCGTAAAAGGTCCGATCCCATGGATCTGGATAATCGTCTCCGTCTTCGAGAAGGCGAAGTGCGCAATTTGCTTCGGCACGAATCCGTAGGTGCCGACTTGCATTGGTTCGAGCACTTGCCGGATGAAGTGGTCCCCCCTACCGAGGGCCCAGGTTCCTTTCACTACGACGATGTTCTCATCTTCGGGATGAATGTGAGGCATGATGATGTATCCCGCCTCGGCATGAATCCGAATCACATAGAACGCGCCGGATTTCGCTGGGTCACCCGCTACCGTCTCAAACCGCCGATCCCTGGGAAATTCTTTCAGCGGCACTACGTGAGAGTCAATGGGTTGCTGTGCCACTGCAGCTTGCTGTGACCTGACAGAAGTCGCTGTTAGGCCCACAACTATGAGCAGCGGCGAGGGGCGCCTGGCCATGTTGTCCTCCTGTTGCTGCGGAAGGTTAGCGTGAGCAAGACGTAACGGTGGCCCGCCGTTGGAGCGGCAGATCGGGCTGGCCAGCGAGGCAACGCATCTCTTCCATCTTCTGAGCGCCCGGGATCTTCCTCAGTGCCAGGATTAGTGCCAACGCCGGAGTTGTCCAGCAACGCCGGTTCGAGAGCCGATCGAGCCCGCCGAGCTGCGAGCTGTCAGGCAGTGCCACGATCGCAGTATCTCCGCCCGGCACGAGGTCGACGCTTTGGAAGCCGAGCCCGCGCCTGACCATGGCCAGCGGAATCGGCGAGCCGAACGTGAACGTGTTGAGCGACAGCACCGCCACGCGGGCGCTATCGGGCTCGGAGAAGTACATCAGGTTACGGGCGGGATCGTACGCGGCGTCGGCGGCGCGCACGCCGAGCGCCACGGTTTGTAAAGGATGGCGTACTGCGTCGAGCACGGTCAGTCGCGCGACGTTGTCGAATGCCAGCTCGTGGTAGCCGTTCCTGGCCTGCGGTGAGGGTTTCCGATTGCACCATCGGGAGTCCGGGTTGTGCTCCGGTGGGCGTCACTCCTACAATAAGGTGCGGATGACACCCCTGCAAAACCTCCTGCTCAAGTCGCTGCTCGCCTCGCTGGTGGGCGTAGCCTGGGCGTGGCGGGACTGGCTGACGGCGTGGCCGGACGAGCGGCCCGTACTGCGGCTCGATACACGGCGGATGAAACGGCTCCCGCCCGTTGTCGTCGCGGTCCTTGTGGCACAACTGGAAATGGAGGAACAAGTGCGCCGCGCGCTCGACAGGCGCGCGAACCTGCGCTTTGGGTCGACGTGGGCCGAGTTGCAGCAAATCGTGGCCCGCGTATCACCCTCTGCCATCATCGCGGATCCAGCCGCGGACGAGCGCGGAGATCCCGCAGGACACCTCGCCCGGTTCTCGCACGATTGGGGCATCCCCGTGGTTCTCTACACCCACCTGACGCCCCGAAGTGCAGGGGTGTTGCTTCAGTTAGGTCAAGCCGGCATCCGCCGCATAGTCTTCTATAGGTACGACGACGCCCCACGCCGGTTTATCGACGCCATCGACTGGGATAGGAGTGGTCCTCCGTTGCGGGCTGCCTGACCACCGCATTAGTTCCTTAAAAACCGCGTTCGCGCCGGTGCCACCCCCCGCTGGACCCCTCGCGCGGCGGACGGTAGTTTCAGCCAGCCACTCCCTACTTTCGGGTCAACTCGCCACACGGGAGGCCGTATGCGTCGCTGGGGTGTGTACATGGTAGCGCTCGTCGTTGTTGGATGCAGCGATCCGACGCCGACGAGCGGGATGCTCAGTAGCGCTTCGTTGAGCGCGAGCGTGCAGAGCGGGCTGGTACCGCCCGTCGTGTTCAACACGCAAATGCGCTCGGAGCTTGAGTTCCCGGCCTGCGCGTCCGAATCGAAGGGGCACGCACAGATCAAGATTCTGGAAGACGGCACGATCGAGGCAGCGGTGACCATCAACAACAAGGGCGGCGAGACCGTTCGGTTCGGGCACATCCATCACCTGCCCCCGGGGCAGGCCTCTGGCCCGATCATCTGGTGGCTCACTACCCCCGTGGGCGTGAATCTCATGCTCACCGAGGAGCACATCGACGTGCAGCACGAGGGCGTGTTTGTCGCCAACCCGAACTTCGCCACCGCGGAGTTGGCGCTGGCCGAGCTGCTGAAGGACCCGGGCAGCTTCTACGTCAATTTCCATTCGGATGTCTGCCCGGGAGGGTTTGCTCGCGGCTTCCTGCCCTGACATGCCGTTCTTCAGCGTAGGGAGATGAGGAGTACGAAGGGGCCCGCGTCGGGTCCCTTCGCCTTTAGGGCTACCGGCCCGTCCGGCGCAGCGGCACCTGATGCCAGGTGACTCCGAGCCCCAGTTGCGCCAGCGAGACGCCGGGGCTGCTGTTCTGAACCTGTCCCCCGTTGAACTTGAGCGATCCCCCCACGATGCCGTACGCCACATTGATGAAAGGGCTCACCAGCAGGTGCGGGCTGACGGGCCATTCGTATCCCACACCGAATTGCGGCCCGATGGCCGTTGACGTGATGACGTCCGTGCCGTCGTCGGCGCGATGCGTGAGGAAGGCGAGCCCGAGCTTCAGGTAGAGCGGTCGGCGCCGGCTCGGGTACCAGTACGCCGCCGCGCCGAACGCCGCCAGCGATTGGTGCACCGTGGCCGTGCCCGAGTCGATCGTCGCCCACCACGCCGCCACCTCGGCGCCGATCAGCACGCTACGGCTCACGCCGCCGCCCAGACGCAGCGCGCCGGACAGACCGCCGCGGTATGTCCCCTTGCAGATGTCGCACGACACGCGCGTCCAGCCGCGCCCCAGCGCGGCACCGAACCAGAAGCCGTCCCGCGCCTGGCGCTGCTGCTGGGCCGTGAGATCGCGACCGAGCGCCAGCATCACGAGCGAGCCGAGCAGCAACACAGGGCGGGTCATAGCGGGTCCCATTCCTAAGGACGCGCGCCCCGCGATGAGGTGACCGTCATCACCGCTCCCGAGCCCACGCTGCGGCGAAGCTGGATACGGAGGTTGTACCATGTTGCGAGCCTCACTTTTGTCGGCGCTCATCGCCCTCGCGGCCGCGGCCTGCAGTGACAGCGTGTTCCCGTTCACCAACGGCCCGCCGATCGGCAAAGCGGCGTCCTACGGGATATGGACGCCCGGGCCGCGCGACGACTGCACGGCCGAGGTCCACAACAGCTATTCGGTAGTCGGCCCGGATCGCAAGCTCTACCCCACGTGGCACCCGCCGGTCGATCCGGTGACCGGGTGCTCGTTCGGGCACGATCACGGGCGGGACCCGCGCGGGTCGGCGCTGTACGCGACCGTCGGCCCCATTCCGTTCGGCTACGCCAACGAGCAGCTCGACGTCTACGATCCGGCGAACCCCCGTCATGAAGACCACTTCGGGCACAAGGTCGAGTGGGAGAACAACGTGCTGATGCGGTTCGGGAGCGCGGCGGCGGGGTCGCTGTTCGAGATCCGCTGCGACGTGCTCGCGAAGCTGCACCAGGGCACGCATTCGAAGGACGCGTTCACCAACAACCTGCACGAGCTCGCGTATCACATTCGCTGCACCGACGGCACCCAGCTGCACATCACCCTGCTCGCGGCGATCGGCGATCCCGGGCAGTTCGACCGTTCCTGTGACGGCGTCACGGTCGCCGTGGGGCCCGCGACTCCCGCCAATTCACCGCCCGGGGGCGGTCGCCGCATCATCCCCGATCGCACCTGCATCGACCGGTTCGTGCTCGTGCCCCCCGGCCAGCGGTCGGATTTCGGCGTGCTGCACGAAAGCTGGCAGCTAGGGCTCAGCCTGCGGCGGGCGGACGGCCACGGTCTGGCATTCTTGAATCCCTACTTCCAGGTCTTCCTGCCGAGCAGGTTCTATGATCCCGCGGCCGTCAACATCGTGGGGCGGCCGATCGACCTCTGCTACGAGGTCACCGCCACCGGCGCGCGAGCGCAGGGGGAGGAGTGCGACCAGTCGACGGGCGCGGGAACGATTCCGGGAGTGACCTTTGACGACCCGCGCTCGGTCTTCAACGGTGTCGAGCGCGTCGTCGACATCAATGACAACGTGATCGACAACCCGGACGGCCCGGTGTTCTGGTTCACCGATCCGTTCGGCAAGAACGGCCGGACGGAGGCGTTTCCGGGCTCGATTCGTCAGTTCATCGCGGCGATCGACAACACGCGCGGTGGGCTCAATGTCTCAGGCCCGACGCTGGGCCGGAACCGCGACTACGGCGGTCCGCGGGTGCACGCCCCGAACTGACCGCGGCCTTGCTGCAGGAAGCCGCCCGACGGGTTAATTTCGACAGCAGTGCATACCCTGTCCCGCCGCACCTTCCTGAGAGCGGGCGCCGCTGCCGGCGGCGGCCTGCTCGTCGGTTTCACCCTGCCCGCGCGCATCGGCGCCGCCCTCGCGGGCGGCGATCCGCCGCGCGACTTCATGCCCAACGGCTTCGTCCGCATCGATCCCGACGGTCGGGTCACGTTGGTGATGCACAAGGTGGAAATGGGGCAGGGGACTTACACCTCGATGCCCATGCTGCTGGCCGAAGAGCTGGAGGTGGATCTGAGCCAGGTGCACCTCGAGCACGCCCCTCCGGACGACGCGCTGTATGCGGAGCCGTTCTTCGGGGTCCAGGAAACCGGCGGCTCCACGTCGGTGCGCGGCAACTGGGAGCCGCTGCGCCGCGCCGGCGCCACCGCGCGCAGCATGCTCGTGTCCGCCGCGGCGGAGACCTGGCAGGTCGAGCCGAGCTCGTGTCGCGCGGCAAACGGCGCGGTGATCCACGGGCCGACGGGCCGCAGTCTGACGTACGGCGCCCTGGTGGACCGCGCGGCCCGCCTGCCGGTGCCTGGTGACGTCGCCCTCAAGGACCCGAAGGACTTCAAACTGATCGGCACGCCGCTCAAGCGGCTCGATACACCGGACAAGGTCGACGGTACCGCGCAGTTCGGGATCGATGTGCGGCTCCCCGGCATGAAGTTCGCCGCGGTGGCGGCGTGTCCGGTGTTCGGGGGCAAGCTGGCGAGCGTCGACGACGCCAAAGCCAAGGCCCTCCCCGGCGTGCAACAGGTGGTGCGCCTCGAAGATGCCGTGGCCGTCGTCGCCGACGACACTTGGGCGGCAAAGCGCGGCTTGGCTGCACTCGACATCCGCTGGGATGAAGGGCCGAACGCGACCCTTTCGACGGCCGACATCGTGCAGCAGCTGGCCACGGCGTCGCAGAAGGCGGGCGTCGTCGCCCGCAAGCAGGGCGACGCCGCCGGGGCGATGGCCGGCGCCGCGCAGAAGGTCGAGGCGATCTACGAGCTGCCGTTCCTGGCGCATGCCACCATGGAGCCGGTGAACTGCACCGTCCACGTCCGGCCGGACGGTTGCGATATCTGGGTGGGCACCCAGGTGCCGACCTTCACGCAGAACGCCGCCGCCAAGGCGACCGGTCTGTCGAAATCCAAGGTCCGGGTACACAACCATTTGCTGGGCGGCGGCTTCGGGCGGCGGCTCGAGGTGGACTTCATCACCCGGGCCGTGCAAGTCGCCAAGCAGGTCAACGGTCCGGTGCAGGTGGTGTGGAGCCGCGAAGAGGACATCCAGCACGACATGTACCGGCCGTATTACTACGACCGCATCGCCGCCGGCCTGGACGCGCAAGGCAAGCCGATCGCGTGGACACATCGGATCACCGGATCGTCCATCATTGCACGCGTGTCGAGCGAGCTGTTCCCGAAGAACCTGCGGGTGATCCGGGCCCTGGGCCTGGGCAGCATCATCGCAACCGTGAAGGGTCTCGACACAGACGCGGTGGAGGGGGCGGCGGAGCCTCCGTACGACCTCCCCAACATCCGGGTCGAGTACGTGCGGCAGGAGCCGCCCGGGATCCCCACGGCGTTCTGGCGGGGCGTCGGGCCGACGCGCAGCATTTTCGTGGTCGAGAGCTTCATCGACGAGCTCGCGGCGGCGGCCAAGCGGGACCCGTTCGAGTACCGGCGCGCGCTGCTGGAGGGCTCACCGCGGGCCAAGGCGGTGCTCGAGCTCGCGGCGGAGCGCGCCGGCTGGAGGGGGGGACGGCCGCTGCCGGCGGGCAGCGGGCGGGGGCGCGGCATCGCGCTGCTGCACGCGTTCGGGAGCTACGTTGCCCAGGTCGCCGACGTCGAGGTATCGAAGCAGGGCGACGTGCGCGTCCAGCGGGTCGTGTGCGCGGTGGATTGCGGCACCGTGGTCAATCCGGACATCGTGAAGGCCCAGATGGAAAGCGGCATCGTCTTCGGGATCACCGGGGCGCTGTGGGGTGAGATCACCATCAAGAACGGCCGCGTCGAGCAGCACAACTTCCACGACTACCGGATGCTGCGCATGAGCGAGGCGCTGGTCGAGGTCCATTTGGTCAAGAGCACCGAGCCACCCGGCGGCGTCGGCGAGCCTGGCACATCGGCGGTGATGCCCGCGGTCACGAACGCCGTCTTTGCGGCGACCGGCCGGCGGATTCGGAAGCTTCCCGTGAAGGACCAGCTGCGTCCAGCATGAGGGGACACGGATGATCTGGATCGCGCTCGCCTACCACCTCGCGAGCCGGCTCGCCTACGTCTTGTACGTCGGCGTCACGCTCAGGCGCCAAGAGCGGACCGCTTACCTCACCGGGCGCTGCGGCGCCGAGGTCGCATTCGGGCGGTTCCGTCGCGTGGCGGCGTTCGTCATGGCGAATGACGCGGTTAGTCTCGGCGTGCTCTGCTTCGTGAGCGCGAACACGCTGCACCTCGGGTTACCGCGCGGTCTCACGATCGCCGTGGGCGCAGTGCTCGCCCTGGTGGGCGTCGCGACGAAGGTCTGGGCCGCCGCGACGTTGGGCGACGGGTACTACTGGCGCAATTTCTTCACGCCCACCGATCGGGTCGTCCACAAGGCGGCTGGCCCGTATCGCTGGCTCAAGAACCCGATGTATACGGTTGGTTATTTGCCGGTCTACGGCATGGCGCTCGCCGCATCGTCGACGTTCGGACTCGTCGCCGCGCTGTTCGACCAGGTTGCCATTCTGACGTTCTATCACCTGGTCGAGAAGCCGCACTTCGAGCGGTGGCGCCAACCGCCACCCGAGCCCGTGGTCAGGCCTGTACCTGGTTCCGCCCGCCCTCCTTCGCTCGATACAGCGCCCGGTCAGCCGCCTTGACGACCTGATCCCACTTGGTGTGGCGCTCGTTCTTCTCCGCCGCGCCGATGCTGATGGTCACCGGGACGCGCTCCCCGGGGCCGCGGTCGGTCAGCACCTTCTCCTTCTTCTTCTTCGAGCGGAACCGGGCCCGCAGGATGAAGCGCGTGTCCTCGACCGTCTGGCGCAGCGCTTCCAAATCGGGCAGGCATTCCTCGGCGCCCCGTCCGGCGAAAATCACCGCGAACTCCTCGCCAGCCGCAGCAGCGCTTCGTTCAGGGCCCGGCGGGCGGGCAGGCCGGTGAGGCTGTCCTGGTACGCCATGTGGTAGGAGGCTTCCACCACCGCCACGATGAGGATGAGCGCGCCGGTGGCGAGATAGAACGTCGAGAATCCGGGATTCCCGGGGCGCACCGTGGAGAGGCCGAGGAATACGGGCAGCAAGGCCCAGGCGAACGAGCGTCCCGTTTGCGTGGGCGACATGAGCTGCCCCGCCGCCACCAGCCCGCCGGCGACGAAGAAGGCGAGCAGGGCGGGGTCGGCGAGCGAGCTCCACGCGAACAGCCATTGCGGCAACAGATGCGTGCGCAGCAGCGTGGCGGTGGGCCCGGCCGCCTCGCGGTCGAGGATCGCCACGAGCGCCAACTGTCCCAGGATGAGCGCAAACCGCGCGAGCCCGGGCGGTGTGAGCACGCCACGCTCCGCGCTGAGCGCCAGGGCGGCCAGGTTGAGCGGCAGCAGGACGCCGATCGCCTGGAGCACGACCGGGTGCCGCGCCAGCCCCTGTCCCACCGCGAAATGCAGCAGCGTGCGATCCGCCAGCGTCAACAGCAGCAGGGCGAACAGCAACCGGCTGCGGTGAAAGCGCCAACCCAACAGCACGCCCGCACCGAAGACGGCGTATGGATAGAAGGGCGCGAGCCGGCTGAGCAGGGTCTGCAGCCAGTCGGTGTGCGTGTACGCGAGCGCCGCGAGAATGATCGGGGCTTCGGGAAGGCCGTACGACAGGACCTTCCAGACGGCCTCGTAGGGGTGCGTCTCGTGTGAGGCGGCTCGTGGCACGTTCGCTGGCTCCTTGGGGGACGACGGCGCGGTTAAGGGTAAGCAGAACCGGGCCGAGGTCAACCGTCGGGTTGCGTGGCGTGCGGGCGGCTAGTGATATTTTTCCCGCCGTGGCGGTATCGTCTAGGGGACTAGGACGGAGCCCTCTCAAGGCTCAAACACGGGTTCGAATCCCGTTACCGCTATGAGACAAAGAGACGTTTAATGTTCTGGGTTCCGCCCCCATCGTCTAACGGTTAGGACACCACTCTTTCAAGGTGGGAACAGGGGTTCGATTCCCCTTGGGGGCAGAGATAAGGCAAGAAAAGGCGTCGAGGCAGAGGCGTCGCGGAGAGGCGTTCGCGAGAGTCGATCACGGTTCTACGTGACGTCTTTTTCGTGACGTTCTTATCGAGACGAGGTTCACGAGACGTCTTTTGATGTTCTAGGGCCGATAGCTCAACTGGCAGAGCAACTGACTCTTAATCAGTAGGTTCTCGGTTCGATTCCGAGTCGGCCCATAGACTTACGAAGTCCTCCGTGTCCATCGCGTGTCAATGGGGTCCGCGTCTCCACGACGCGGGCACTCTTTTCTTTCAACGTCCGTACTTGTAGCATGTCCCCATGAACCTCGACCCGAGGACCTACGCGCTGAACCTCACCGCTGCTGAGGGGGATCACTTGCTCCGCCTTGTGGCCATTGGACAACTCGCCTTGGCGGAGCATCAGCGCAGTGGGTGGTTGCCTACCCGCTCGCTGGACGCGACGCAGCTGTCCGAGCATGTGCGCGCGCTGTCGACGGCGGCTCCTATCGACCGACCGATGCAAGCCTTCAATGCGTGGGTCCAGGGCCATCGGAAGAAGTGATCAGCCCGGTGATTCTCCGCGCGCCCGCCTGACCTCCTCTTGTCGTCCTCCGGCGCCTAGGCCTCCGCCATCAGGGTGAATCGGAACGTCGCGCCTTCGTTGACCTTCCCCTCCGCCCAGATCCGGCCGCCGTGTCGCTGGAATGATGCGCTGCGCCAGGGCCAAGCCGACCCCCGTACCCTCGAACTCATCGGGACGATGCAGCCGCTGGAACACGCCGAACAGCTTGCCGGCGTACTGCATGTCGAATCCCACGCCATTGTCCTTCACGTAATACGCCACTTTCCGATCCGTTCTGCTCAGCGCCGATCTCGACCTTCGGGTGCGCCCGCTTGGCGCTGAACTTGAAGGCATTGCCGATCAGATTGACCAGCACTTGTCGCAGCAGCGCCGCATCACCGCTGGCGGGAGGGAGCGGTGAGATCACGACCTCCACCGCGACCGAGCCCTGCGTCTGCCACAGCTCCGCCACCACGCTCTGCGCCAGCGCGGTGACGTTTACGGTGCCCCTCGCCAGCGCCTGGCGTCCCACGCGGGAGAAGGTGAGCAGCCCATCGATCAGCTGGCCGCCCAGCTTCGCGCTGTCGCGGATCACCGCCAGGAGGCGTTCGCCCTCATCGCCGAGCTTTTCGGCGTGGTCTTCCCACAGCGCCTGCGCGTAGCCGTTGATGGCGCGGAGCGGCGCCCGCAAATCGTGGGACACGGAGTAGCTGAACCGTTCGAGCTCCTGGTTCGTCTGCGCGAGCGCCTGTTCGGTGCGGCGCCGCTGCGTCATATCGCGGGTCACCTTCGCGAACCCGATCACGGATCCCTCGGAATCCCGCAGCGCCGTGATGATCACGTCGGCCCAGAAGCGGGAGCCGTCTTTCCGCACCCGCCACCCCTCATCTTCCACCCGGCCGTCCCGCGCCGCGATCCCGAGCAGTTGCGCCGGCTTTCCCTCTGCTATCGCCTCGGGAGGGTACAAGCGGGAGAAATGCTGCCCTACGATCTCCTCCGCCCGGTAGCCCTTGATGCGCTCGGCTCCGGAATTCCAGGTGGAGACTCGACCCGCGCCATCCAGCATGAAGATCGCATAATCCTGGACACCCTCGACCAGCAGTCGGAAGGTCTCGGGGGATTCGCGGGGGGTTGTTACGGCGGGCACTACATGCTTCGCCAGCATGATGAGAAGTATGTCGGGGCGTACATTTCATGCAAGCCTCTCGCGACGACAAGATGACCGTCGCGGCGCCGCAACACTCGAAGCCAGCATGGAGGATGAAGTCGTGGAGCTGCGCGAACAGGTTCCCCTCGCCCCGTACACCACATTCGGGCTCGGAGGGAAAGCCCGCTATTTCGTCGAGTGCGGCTCCGAGGACGAGGTCCGCGCGGCGCTGGCATACGCGGCCGAGCGCCGCCTGCCCGCATACGTCCTGGGCGGCGGCACAGCAACGTGGTCTTTCTCGACTCAGGGTTCCCCGGACTCATCCTGCGCATCACAATCGGCGGGATGGAGTTGCATGACGGGCCCAGCCCCGAGGTCCGTGCTGGCGCTGGGGTCGATTGGGACCAACTGGTGCAGAACGTGGTGCAGCGCGGCTGGACCGGGGTCGAGTGCCTGTCGGGCATTCCAGGGACGGTGGGCGGCACGCCGATCCAGAACGTGGGCGCGTACGGACAGGAGATCGCCGAGACGCTGGTGAGCGTCGAATGCCTCGATCGCACGACGCTCGAGCGCCGGACGTTCAGCGCGCAGGACTGCGCCTTCGGCTATCGCGACAGCCGCTTCAAGCGCCAAGACCGAGGGCGGTACGTCGTGCTCGAGGTCACGCTGCGCCTCGCTCGCGACCAGCGGCCGCGCATCCGCTATCCGGAGCTGCAGCGCGCCGTGGCGGAGCTCGGCGGGCTCGACACCGTGGCGCCGGCAGAGGCGGTCCGCCTGGTGCGCGACGCCGTGCTCGCGCTGCGCCGCCGCAAGTCAATGGTGCTCGACCCGGAGGACCCGAACACCCGATCGGCAGGCTCATTTTTCACGAATCCGGTGCTGCCGGCCGCCGCCTTCGCTGAACTTGCGCAGCAATGGAAGGACATCCCCTCGTTTCCAGCGGACGGGGGCGTGAAAGTCCCGGCCGCCTGGCTGGTGGAGCAGGCGGGATTTCCCAGGGGATACCGGCGAGGCGGGGGTGGGGCAGGGATCTCGACCCATCACGCGCTGGCGCTCGTGAATCTCGGCGGCTCAAGCGCGGACCTGGTGGCGCTGGCGGAGGAGGTTCGGGCCGGGGTGGAGCAGCAGTTCGGCATCCGGCTCGCGTACGAGCCGGAGGTGGTCAGTCCGTCTTCTCCGCCACCTTCCCGATCGCGCTAATCAAGTCGTTGAATTCGTACGGCTTCATCACCGCGGGCTGGCCGCACTCCTCGAGGAAGCGGCGCGTCTCGTCGCGCGCGCGGTCGCCGGTCACGAAGACGAAGCGCTGGGCCAGCAGGGGGCGCTGCTCGCGCAGCTGCTCGTACAGCGCGCGGCCGCCGAGCCGCGGCATCTGTAAGTCCGTTACCACCGCGTCGAACCGGTCGCTGGCGGGCCCGAGCCGCTCGATCGCTTCGAGGCCGTTTTCAACCGCCACCACCTCGTGCCCTTCGCGCTCCAGCAGCAGCCGCATCGCCTGGCGGTTCACGGCGTCGTCGTCCACGACCAGGATGCGCAGCTTGGGGAGCGACGGCGTGGCCGCGGTGGCACGCGCCAGCGGCGCGAGCACGCTTTTTTGGAGCGTCACGACGACCTCGGCGCCGCCGCCGAGACGCGGGCGCAGTCGCAGCGTTCCCCCCGACGACTGGGCCAGCGCGCGCGCCAGGGCGAACTCGATCTCCCCCCCGCCCGCGCTCTGCGTGAAACGGAACGGCGTCACCAGCCGCTGCTCCGCCTCGACCGAGAGCGGCGTGCCCGAGTCCCAAAGGGAGATGGTGAGCGAGGGGCCGGTCTCGGTCACCGCGATGCGCAGCTCGCGCGGCGGCTGGCTATCGCGCAGCCGCCGCAGCGCGAAGTCCAGCAGCTTCATCAGCATTTCGGTGAGCTGCGCCATGGGGCAAGCGACCATGGGGAGCTCGTGGGGGATGCTCCGCACCAGCTTCACCCCCAGCTCCTTCAGCGTTCCCTCCCGCTCGGCGAGCACGCCGTTCAGCACGATGGAGCAGTCGGAAGGCTCCGCTGCCCCGATAGGATGCTGCGCCAGCTCGAGGAAGTGCTGGGTGATCTCCGCCGCCCGGCGCACTTCCCCGTGCAGCATCATCAGCGCCCGCGCGCGCTCGGGATCGAGCGGGCTGCCGTGCAGCAGATCGGCCAGGGCCCCGATGGCGGCCAAACGGTTGTTGAGGGCGTTCAGCACGTTGGCGGAGCCCTCGTCGAGCACCACGTGCTGCACTTCGGGCGGGGCGAAGCGCTGCAGCGGGGGTGGCGGCGCCACAGGCGGCGCGGCGCTCGTGCGCGCCGCGCGGGCCCGACCGATGAGCGCACCGATGAACACCCCGATGAGCGCACCGAAGGCGAACGCAACCCAGAGTCCCATGGGGCACCAATCTAGTGCACCCCGGCGCGTGGCGCCGCATCGGTTGACCCCCCTGAGGGCAGATTCTACCTTTCTGCACCCGCCCTGGTGGTGAAACTGGTAGACACACTGTCTTGAGGGGGCAGCGCCGCAAGGCATCCCGGTTCGAATCCGGGCCAGGGCACTCATCGAATTTCTGCCAACCGCCTGTCCGAGGGGTCTGGGATTCCGCGTGCGTTAACGCAGTCTGGACAGAGCCGACCCTGTCACGTCCCCCCGCTTCGCGGCAATATCCCTACAACTCGTTCTCCCAGGACCTCGATGCGTCACCTCATCGGTCTCGCCGTCATGTCCGCCGTCTTCGGGTCTGCACTCCCCGCGCAGGGGAAGTTTCCACCCGATTCGTTCACGAACCTGAAGGTCCTGCCAAAAACGATCGGTAAGCAGGAGTTGATCGCCACCATGCGGGGCTTTGCCTTGGGGCTCGGCGTTCGCTGCACCTACTGCCACGTTGGGCGGGAAGGAGCGCCGCTCGATTCACTCAAGTTCGCCGCGGACGACAAGCGCCCAAAGCGCGCGGCGCGGGTGATGATAGACATGGTCAACCACATCAACGAGGAGCATCTCGCGGACGTACCCGAGCGGCCCGAGCCGCACGTGGTGGTGAGTTGCGAGACCTGTCATCGCGGGGTGGCGCGGCCGCGGCTCCTGTCGGATGAGATAGCGCTCTACCTCGCCGATTCGGGGCTCACGGCGGCGGTGCGACGTTATCGCGATCTCCGGGGGCGCTACTACGGCAGCGCCGCCTATGACTTCCGCGAGTTCCCGCTCTTGGACCTGGCGCGGAGTGAAGCGCGCGCGGGTCGGGCAGAGAATGCGGTCGGCCTGCTGCAGCTCTCCGCGGAGTTCTTTCCCAATTCGGGCCTGACACCGGCGGCCAGAGGGGACGTGTACCTGGAGAGGGGCGATACCACCCTCGCGTTGGCGAGTTACCGGGAGGCGCTCACCAAAGATTCGACCATGGGGCAGGCACGGCTACGGATCCGGCAGTTGACGGGTGGGGCGTCGAAGCGACTGTAGGCCGGGGCATTTTCAAGCACTGCTTCGCTGTCGCAGCAGGATCGCTGCGATCACGGCCATGGTGAGCGCGAGGACCGCGCTGATGACGGCCGTTATCTGGAACGCATGAGCGAACGCATCCCGCGCGGTGCCCAGCAGATCGGCACGGAGCGGGTCGGGTAGCTGCTGGGCCACCGAGACGGCGCCGCCCAGCGTTGCCCTGGCGACCTCGGCCGCTTCCGGGGGAACGCCGAGCGGGATCCCGGTCGCCATCATACCGCGGTACACCGCGACCCCTATGCTGCCCAGCACCGCGATGCCGAGCGCTCCTCCCAGCTCGGAGCTGGTCTCCGAAATCGCCGACGCGGCCCCGGCGCGCTCCACCGGAGCGCTCCCCACGATCAGGTCGGTTGCCAGGATGACCACCGGAGAGAACCCCAGTGAGTAGATGACGGACCCGATGACGATGACCTCGAGCCCGCCCGCCCCGCCCGCCCCGTCCGCTTGGGCGAGCACCCCGAATCCGACGGCCGCGAGGACCAGACCGGCCGCCATCAAGGACCATGGGCGGACCCGGCGCGCGATGACCGGGACCAGCATTGAGCCCACGACGAATGCGGCCATCGACGGCACGGTTGCCAACCCTGCCTGGAGCGGTGGTAGCCCGAGCACCAATTGCAGGTACTGCGCGATGTAGATGTACGCTCCAAACGCGACGAGCGTCCCAAGCAGGTAAACGGCCAGTGACGCACTGAACGCGCGCGACCGGAACAGCCGAAGGTCGATCAGCGGGTGGGCCAACGCGCGCTGGCGCCGCAGAAAGGCGGTGCCGACAGCGAGACCGGTCACGATGGTGAGGGCGGGCACCCACCCCAAGCCGTGCTCGGCGATCCGCTTCAGGCCGTAAATCACCAGGAGCACGGCGGCGAGCGACAGCGCCGCGCTGAACAGATCCAGTCGCCCCGCTTGGGGATCACGGAACTCCGGGAGGAGAATCGGCCCCAGCACGAGCAAGAGCAGCATCACCGGCACGCCGATCAGGAACACGAGCCCCACCAGAAATACTGCAGCAGCACCCCGCCGAGCAGCGGACCGATCGCGCCGCCCACCGAGTAGCTGGTGACCCATACGCCGATCGCGACCGTGCGCTGATGCGGGTCGAGGAACATGCTGCGGATCAAAGACAGGGTCGACGGCGCCAATGTCGCACCAGCGACCCCGAGCAGCGCCCGGGTCGCGATCAGCATCTCAGCACTGGTCGAGAACGCCGCGATCACCGAGGCGACCCCGAATGCCGCCGCGCCGATCAGCAGCAGCCGGCGGCGGCCGATCCGGTCGCCCAGTGTGCCCATGGTGATGAGCGATCCGGCGATCAGGAATCCGTAGATGTCCACGATCCACAAGAGCTGCGCGCTGCTGGGCTTGAGCGCCTCGCTCAGCTTGGGCACCGCCAGGTTCAGCACGGTCAGGTCCATGGAATAGAGCAGACAGGGAAGGGCGATTACGGCGAGCCCGATCCAGTCGCGCCGCGTCGCCTTTGGACCACCCACGATCATCTCTCCTCGAGGACCGAGAGGATGTTGCCGGCGGGATCCTTGAACCAGGCGATGACCGGCCCGCCGCCGCGCAAGACTCCTCGTGCATCTGTCTTGAGACCGACCTCGTCGTAGATCTCGAAGCGCACGCCGCGTTTCGTGAGCTCTTCTACCGCCGCATCCACATTGTCCACCGGGAAGTTGAGGATCGTGAAAGTCGCCGGAGAATGATTCGGCTTGGGGTACACGAGTACCCTGGAGCCACCCGCGAAGTGGAGATGTAACAAGCCGTGAGACTCCGACACGTTCAGGCCGAGGATCCGGCCGTAGAAGTCCTTCGCCACTTGGAGGTTGTTTACCGAAAAGCCGGAAAACGCCTTTGAGTCCTCGAGCATTGTGCCACCTCTTTCAATCGGTTCATCGCGCAACGGTTGCAACCTCTACCTTGATGGCGCGCCACTTCCCCTGGCGGAACCGCAGTACGCTCAACGCGCAACGGGTGATGTGCCCCAGCAGGATGGCCGTCCAGATGTCGGCGGGGCGCAGGCCGCGCGTCGCCTGGAACAGGGTGCAGAGACCGAGCGGCACCACGATCTGAGACACGATCGAGATGTAGAGCGGCGAGCGGGTGTCGCCCGTGCCCTGGAGTCCGCCCGTGTACGTGAGCGCGACGGTGACGAACAGTCCCGAAACACTGAGGAAGCCGAGCAGCTGGACGCCCAGGCCGACGACCACCGGGTCGGTCATGCCGAACAGCCCGAGCAGGGAGCGCGGGATTGTGAGGAACAGGATGCCGATCGCGGCCGCGAGGCCGAGCCCCAGCCCCGCCGCGACGTGCACGCCGTGCACCGCGCGCTCGGGACGGCCGGCCCCCAGGTTCTGACCGCCGACGGTCGCGGCGGCGCTCATCAACCCCACCGACGTCCACGTGATGAAGGAGAAGAGCTCGGTGTAGCCCACCGCGTAGGCGGCCTGTGCCTGCGCGCTCTCCGCCAGCGAGCCGATGAAACGGAGCAGCAGCACGCCCGCGATGTTCATCGCGATTCCCTGAACGCCGGTGGGCAGCCCGAAGCGAAACAGCTCGCGGATGATGCCCCAATCGGGCCGCCAGCTCATGCCGCGCTGCCAGGTCACCGGGAGGCGCCCCGAAAACAACAGGTATCCCGCGATGCCGCTCACCACGATGCCCGCGACTGTAGTGCCGACCGCGGCGCCGGCGGTGCCCAAGCGCGGGAAGGGTCCGAGGCCAGTGATGAACGCCACGTTGCACGCGATGTTCAGAACGGTGAGAAGCACGCCCAGGCGCAGCGGCGTGCGCGCGTCGCCCGCCGCCCGCAACGCCCCGCTCACCATGAAAAAGAGCAACATCCCGAGGCTGCCTACGAACATGATGCGGAGGAATGGCAACGCCTCGACCTGCACGGCGGGCGCGGCGTTCACCACCCGGAGCAGCGACGGCGCCAGCACCCACCCCAGCGGGGCCAGCAGCAATCCCCACAGCGCCACCGCAGCGAGGAACGCCTGGTAGACGGTGCGATTCACGTTGTCCGGGTCGTTGGCCCCGGCGAAGCGGGCCACTAGCACACCCATCCCGCCGAACACCGAGATCACGAACACAATGACGACGATGAAAATCTGGATCGCGACGCCGATCGCGGCGTTGCCGGCGTACCCCACGAAGTGCCCCACCAGGGCGTGATCGACCACGCCCTGGAGCCCGGCGATGAGGTTCTGCAGCATGGTGGGCCAGGCCAGCATCCAGACGGCCCGCGCGAGCGGGCCCTCGACGATGGAGCGGTCGAGCGGCTTACCTCCCCCGCTTGGCATCCAGGCTCCAGGGCCCCGGCCCGGCGGCGGAGATATAAAGCCAAACAAAGCAGAACATGATGGCGGGATGCCCCTGGTTCAGCACCGGCCAAAAGCCCTGCGGCGCGTGGCCCAGGAAATACGCGATGGCCATCTCGCCCGCGACGATGAAGGCGACTGGCCGCGTGAAGAGGCCCAGCAGCAGCAGGAGACCGCCAAACGTTTCGAGGATGCTGGCAAGGCCAACCAGCGAGCGACACGACTGGGGCGGTGCCCCCGCCCGGCATGATGGCCGCAGGAAACGCGAACAGCTTGGCCGTCCCGAACTGCATGAAGAGAAATGCGGCGACGATCCGGAGCACGCTGAGCAGGTAGGGCGCTCGCGCCGGCCACTTCGCGGCGATGCTTGGTGCGGTCATATCACGCGTCTCACTTTCCGTTCTCGGAGTGGGAGTGCCCGCCCCCCGGTGGACAGCCATGAGCCTCCCAGAATCAGCACCAATCCTGCTACGGACGTGGGCCCGAGATGCTCGTCGAGCACCACGACGCCCAGCAGCACCGCGACCAGCGGGTTGATGTACGTGATGACGCTCGCCCGGCTCGGTCCGGCCTCCGCAATGAGCCGAAAAAATACGACGAGCCCCAGCGCCGTGCAGACCACGCCCAGCACCGCGATGGCCCACAGCGCGGACGGCGGGATCGCGTGCGGCGGGCTCGCGAACACCGCAGGTAACAGCGCGACTGTCGACAGGGCGAGACTCGCGGCCACCGGACCGAGCGGGTCCAGATCGGCCAATCGCCGGCTCACGATGATGGGCGCCGCGGCGTAGCCCAGCGTCGCCACGAGCACGAGCGCGGCACCGAGCAGCTCCTCCCGGCGACCCGCGACATCGATCCCGAGCAGCGCCACGACCCCACCGAGCCCGATCACCAGCCCGAGCAGCCGCAGCCCGGTCGGCTTGTCGGCGGGCGACAGGCGCACCGCCAGCAGGGCGACGAACAGCGGCATCGACGCGATGAGAATCGCGGTCAGGGACGAAGAGATGTACCGCTCGCCCATCGCGATGAGGACGAACGGCACGGCGATTTCACAGGCGGCGTAGGCGGCAATCGCCCCGCCGTGCCCCCGCAAGCCGCGGAGCGCGCCGCGGTGCAGCGCCAATGGCAGGAGGAGCGCGGCGCCGAGCGCGACCCGCGCCCAGGCGATAAAGCCGGGCGGCACGCCGGCGTCGACCGCTACCCGGATGAACAGGTACGGCACGCCCCAGATCGCCGAGCTGAGGGCGAAGAGCCACCACGCGCGAGGGGTCATGTGTCCTTCCCACGACGAACCAGGCTCGGCGAAATCGACACGGTTACTGCCTTGAGGCAGCGCTCCAGCAGACGGGCATCCCCCAACCGGTTGACGTACCCGGCGAATGCAGGGGTGGGCCCGCGCCACCGTAGCTCGTCCACGTCCTGGAACAGGCGCGCGTCCGTCCGGAGCGTGGCCAGATTCTTGAACAGCAACGCCCGCTCACGGTTGTCCCCCAGCACCTTCGCCGGGAAGTCCTCGATGCGGCCGTGTTGGTTCAGCAGCCGAGCCGCCGTGACCGCGCCGATCCCCGCAATGCCCGGATAGCCGTCGGCCGCGTCGCCCACGAGGGCGAGGAAGTCGGGAATCAAGCCGGGGTCCACTCCGAACTTCTCGCGCACCCCTGCCGCATTGCGAATCGTGTTCCCCTTGCGGTCTACCTGCACGACACGATCGCCCCGCACGCACTGGGCCAGGTCCTTGTCGGGCGTCCAGATGCACACTTTCTCCACGCGCTCATCTCCGGAGGCGATGTGCGCCGCCGACGCCAGGGCGTCGTCAGCTTCCAGCTCGATCATGGGCCAGACCACCACTCCCATCGCTGTGAGCGATTGCTCGAGCGGCTGGAATTGCGCGAGCAGCGCGGGCTCGATGCCCTCCCCGGTCTTGTAGTCGGGCCAGAGGTCGTTGCGGAACGACTCGATGACGTGATCGGTTGCCACACCGATGTGAGTCGCTCCGGTCTCGATCATCTCCAGTATCGAGTGCAGCACGCCACTGACGGCGCCGAAGGCCTCATCCTTGCCTTTGCTGAAATGGCGCCGGCCGTAAAACTGGCGGAACAGTTCGTACGTGCCGTCGATGAGATGAACGATCACCGTGCTGGCGATGGGGGGGTCAGCGTCTCGACGAGACGTCCGTGAGGAGGCTCAACAGCGTCCGCGGGTGCTCGGCCTTGGTCACGTGGCGGTCGAACCCCGCGGCCAGGGCCCGCGCCTTGTCCGCCGGCTGCCCGAATCCGCTCAACGCGATCAAATACGGCGAGCCGTACTTCTGGTCGCGACGGATAGCAGTGGCGACGGCATTGCCGTCCATTTGGCCGGGCAGTCCGATGTCGCACACGACGATATCGGGGTGGAAACTTATGGCTTTCGTCAGGGCCTGCTCGCCGTCCGCCGCCACGTCGACCTCGTGGCCGGCCACTTCCAGGACGCTGCGGAGGCTCTCGGCAAAGTCCCAGCTGTCCTCGACGACCAGGATTCGATGACGCGGGGCGCCGGGGCCCGCGGTGGCGGCGGTTGGCGACCCGGAACCTGCATCGGGCGTGCGGTCCAGCAGCGGCAGGCGAACCGTGAACTCGGCGCCGCGACCGCGGCCCTACGCGCTTCCACGGTGCCACCGTGGGCCTTGACCAGCCCGTGGACCAGGGCCAGTCCCAGGCCCAGGCCACCCCGCGTACGGACGTCGCCGGCGTCCACCTGGCTGAAGGGTTGAAACAACCGGGTGAGCATCTCCGGTTCGATGCCGATGCCGCTGTCCCGCAGACTGAGCGCCGCCCAGGTCCCGCGTCGTCCCGCCTCAAGGACAGCGTCATGAGGCCGCCCCGGTCGGTGAACTTCGCGGCGTTGCCGAGGAGGTTCACGATGATCTGAGCGATCCGCACCGGGTCGCAATTCACCCACAGTGGGCCGGCGGGCAGGCTCACGTCCATGCGGACACCCGCGGCGTCCAGCAGGGCGCGTTGATCTTCGGCGGTCGTCCGCACGAGGTCGACCAGGTTCTGGTCCGATCGGTTGAGCGACGTCCCACCGCTGGCGATCCGGGAGGCATCCAGCAGCTGGTTCACGAGGGCGGCGAGGTGCTCGAGCTGGCGGCCGGCAATCGCCAGGGCGTCTTGGCCTCGCTTGACGGCCGTACCCTGACCCTGAAGCACCCCGAGACTGATCTGCAGTGAAGCCAGGGGGCCGCGCAGCTCGTGGCTGAGGGTTGCGAGGAACTGATCCTTACGCCGGGCTTCGTCCTGCAGGCCCCGTACGCGGTTGAGCTCCGTCAAGTCGCGAAACACCGCCGATGAACCGGTCAGCCGACCCTCGGCATCCTTGACGGGCGAGACGGCTACCAGAACTGCGATGCGCTTGCCACCTTTCGTGAGGCGGGTCGACTCGAACGGCGCCACTCGCCCTCCCCGCCGTAGCACATCGTCGGTCTGCTCGATCTCCATTCGGAGGTCGGGTGGGACGATGAGGTCGAAGATGGCCTTCCCCACCGCCTCCTGCTCCGAGTAGCCGAACAGTCGCGCCGCCGCCTCGTTCCAGCTCGAGATCGCCCCGTCGAATGCGCGACTCACGATCGCATCATGCGAGGACGCCACGATCGCCGCCAGCCGGGCGTGCTGCTGCTGCGCCGCTTCGAGCTGCGAGACGTCGAGGAACGTGACGACGAGACCGTCGAGCGTGTTGTCCAGGCGCCGATATGGCAGCATGCGGACGATGTAGGTGGCGGACCCGTCGCCGAGATGCACCTGACGTGACCGGGGCCGGGCGCCCGACATCGGTGTCGATCAACCGGAACACCTGCGACGCAGCCGACGTGAACCGGTTGATGCCCAGGCTGCCGTCCAGGAACAGGGTGGGGATCAGGGTCGCCTGAAACAGGTTCTCCAGGTCGCTGTTCGCCTGGTCGAGCTCTCTCACCTTGCTGTTCAGCTCGGCGTTGATCGTCTCGAGCTCCTCGTTGACCGACTGGAGCTCTTCCTTGGAGGTCTGCAGCTCTTCGTTGGACGACTGCAGCTCCTCGTTGGTCGCGAGCAGCTCCTCGTTCGCGGATTTGAGCTCCTCGTTCGAGGTCTCGACCTCCTCGACCGTTGCCTGCAGGTGATCCTTGGTCGTGCGCAGCTCAGTCTCGAGCTGCTGGACGACGCTGTCATCCGTCGTTCGGGCCGCCGCGCTTCCGGCCGCGGCGTCCTCGCCGCTCTCGGGTGGGCCGACCTCCTGGAATACGACGAGGAACAGTCCGGCATCGGCCCCCAGCTCCGTCACGGGACGCACCAGGAGGTTGATCCGCTGGACCTCGCCGTTGGTCTCCAGGGGCACGTTCTGGTGCACCACGGTCTCGCCCGTCCGGACGGCCTTGTGGATCGCCGTCCGCAGGTCGAGGCGCAGCCCCGGGCGGGCCATTTGGACCACATCGGTGCTCGGTGCGCCTGGTGCCGGCTCGAGATACTTGCCGGTGCGAGCCGAGAAGTGCAGCGCCTCGGCCCGCGCGTTGACCACGACCCACGCGGGCGTATACCGGTCGAGCAGCACACGCTCGAGCGCCGTCACCAACGCTTGCTGCTCCGAGCGTGCACCGGCGGCGGCGGGAGCCCGCCTGACGGACGCACGGGCGGACAGCGCCGCGGGCAGGGCTTCGATTACGCGTGTGACCGTGGCGCCGCGCTGGAAGATCCGGTGCTTGCGGTCCACCGTGCGGAACATCTCCGGCGGCCCGACCAGGCTTTCGGAGGGTCCGAGAAACAGGTGGCCGCCGGGGTGCAGGGAGTAGTGGAACAGACTGTTCACGTACCCCTGGACATCGGCCTCGAGGTAAATCAGCAGGTTGCGGCACACGACGAGGTCGAGACGGGAGAAGGGCGGGTCCTTGATCAGGTTGTGGGTGGAGAAGATGCACATCTCCCGGAGTTCCTTGGCCACTTGGTACACGTGGTCCTGCCTGCTGAAAAACCGCTCGAGGCGCTCCGGGGTGACGTGCTCGGCGATGCCTTCGGCGTACCGCCCGTTGCGCGCGAACTCCAGCGCCTCGTCGTCGATGTCCCCAGCGAAGATCTGCACCCGCGTCCGCGAGTCCTGCCGCAGGATCTGCTCTCTGAGCAGGATGGCCACCGAGTACGATTCCTCGCCGGTAGAGCAGCCGGGCGTCCACACGCGGAGCGTACCGTCCACCGTCGCCACGTCGACGAGCCGCGGAATCACATCGCGCGCCAGCGCCGCGAACGCCTCCGGGTCCCGGAAGAAGTGCGTGACACCGATGAGCAGATCGCGGAACAGCTGGTCCGCTTCGCCGGGACCCTCGCGCAGGCGCTCGATGTACGCCGCCACCGAGGGCGCCTGGAGCACCTGCATGCGCCGTTGGATGCGCCGCACCAACGTGGGGGGCTTGTATCGCCTGAAGTCATGACCCGTCTTGTGCAACAGGATCGTGCAGATGCGCGTCAGCTCGTCGCTCGTCGCCAGGACCAGGGCTTCCGGCCCCTGCTGATCGCGCAGCCGGCGCAGGTAGGTGGCATACTCCATCAGCTTGGCGGCGAGCTCCTCCGGCGGGAGCACGTGGTCCACGAGTCCGGTGGAGATCGCGCTCCGAAGGATGGGGTCGTGCTGCGCGGACTCCGGAGACTGCGCCATGGCCATGCCGCCGTGTTCCTTGACCGCGCGCAGGCCGATTGTTCCGTCGGAGCCCGACCCGGAAAAGAGCAGGCACACCGCGTTGTGCCCTTGGTCCTCGGCAAGCGAGCCGAACAAGCGGTCGATCGGCAGCCGAGGACCGCTGTCTCCACCCGCCGGCCGGACCCGAAGCACGCCTCCTTCGATCGTGAGAATGCCGTTGGGTGGAATGATGTAGACGTGATCGGGCTGCACGGGCGTCCCGTCAATTGCCTGTGTGACGCTCATGCGTGTCACCTTGCCCAACAGCTCGGGGAGCAGGCTCGGGTGGTGAGGGTCGAGGTGTTGCACGAGCAGGAACGCCATGCCCCCCGAGACCGACGACGGGGCAGAGACGGGGGGAGCCGGTGGCAGGCGGCGCCGGATCGCGTGCAGCGCGCTTGCGCCGCGGGCGGGATGGTGACAGGAGGCCTCCTCGCAGCCGTCGATGCTACGTGAACCTAAGGCGCGGGTCAAATCAACCGGTGTGAGGGTCGTCACTCCGCGCGCGCCCACGCCGCGCGCGTGCGAGTAGCAGCACGCGTTCGCAGGCCTTCATCAGCCTCGAACTGCGTTCACCCTGGTTATCGGCCGCCGCTCACGATCAGCACTACGGCGGCCAGCGCGCAGCCGACGCCGGTGATTTGCCACGGGCGGAGCCGCTCTCCCAGGACGATCCGCGCCAGCAGCACGGTGCTGGCAGGGTATAGCGAGGATAACGTCACCACGATGCTGAGCGGCCCTTCGCGTGTCGCAAGAAGGTAGAGGGCGTTGGCGAGCATGTCCATCACGCCGGCGACGATGACGAGCGCGGTCACACGCGCCGGCATCCGGATGGAGCGCCCCCCGGCGATCGCCATCACGGCGAAGATTGTCACCGAAACCGCGCGCGCGACCAGCAGCGGCCACATGCCCGCGCGAGGTCCGGCTTGAGCGAACGATAGGAGGAACAGGCCGATCGCGACGCCGGAAGCGAGCGCGGTGCCGACGCCCGAGGGACGCCGGGGTGACGAGCCCGCCGCCTGTTGGCTCACCAGCACGATCGAGACTATTCCCAACGTGATGCCCGCGACGGCGAGCGGCACCGGTCGCTCGCCGAGCAGCACCGAGACCACCACCGGGATGGCGACCGCGCAGACGGCGGTCGTCGGGGCCACCACCGCCATCGTGCCGATCGCGAGCGCGTGATACAGCAGCGCGACGCCGATTCCGCCGGTCAGCCCGGCGGCGGCGCCCCACAGCAGATCAGCCCGCGCAGGCGAAGCGTGAGGCAAGAGGGGCATGATCAGCGCGAGCAGGATCAGCCCGGCGGCCTGGGAGAGCAGGACCACGGGGATGGTGCTGGCGTGCCGCGTCGTGAGACCGCCGGTGAAGTCAGCGGCGCCGTACAGCACCGCCGAACCGATCGCCAGGAGGTAGGCCACCTATCTCTCCCCGGTCATCGCTGTTCCACCCGCGCACGGGCGGCGCGCTCGAGCAGCAGCGTCCGCTCGCGGGCGTTGCGAGTGAGCGACGCCGCGCGCTCGAACTCGGCACGTGCCTCGGCGTAGCGGCCGAGCTTGTGGAGCAGGTCGCCGCGCACGGCGGGGAGGAGGTGGTACCGCTCGAGCGACGGCTCCGCCGTCAGCGTGTCCACGACCTCGAGGCCTGCCGCCGGACCGAACGCCATTCCCAGCGCGACCGCCCGATTGAGCTCCACCACCGGAGAGTGTAGCAGCTGGGAAAGCGCGTCATACAGCGCCACGATGCGGGTCCAGTCCGTCTCTTCCGGCGTGCGGGCGCGCGCATGACAGGCGGCGATCGCGGCCTGGAGCGCGTACGGGCCGTACCCGCCGCCGGGCGCCTCGGCGCGTTCCAACGCCGCCAGACCGCGGCGGATGAGCAGGTGATCCCACCGCCCGCGGTCCTGATCGAGCAGCAAAATCGGCTCCCCCGCCGGGCCGACCCGCGCGGCCGCGCGCGACGCCTGCAGCTCCATCAGCGCGACGAGGCCGTGCACCTCCGGCTCCAGTGGCGCGAGCCCGGCCAGGATCCGTCCCAGCCGGAGCGCGTCCTCGCACAGCGCCGGTCGCATCCAGTCGTCGCCCGCGGTTGCCGAGTAGCCCTCGTTGAAGATGAGGTAAATCACCTCGAGGACCGAGGAGAGACGGGCGGCGAGCTCGGGTCCCCGCGGCACCTCGAAGGGCACGCGCGCCGCCGCCAGCGTCCGCTTGGCCCGCACGATGCGCTGCGCGATCGTGGCCTTAGGGACCAGGAAGGCGCGTGCGATCTCGTCGGTGGCGAGGCCGCCCAGCAGGCGCAGCGTGAGCGCCGCTCGCGCTTCTGTCGTGAGCACCGGATGACAGGCCGTGAACATGAGGCTGAGCAGATCGTCCCCAACGTGATCGTCGAGCGCGGTGTGCAGCTCCCCCTCCGGACTCTCCTGGCGGGCTTCCAGTTCGTGACCGAGCTCCACGTGCTTGCGGTCCAGCAACTTGCCGCGGCGCAGGGAGTCGATGGCGCGGTGCTTCGCGGTGGCCATGAGCCAGGCGCCCGGGTTGTCCGGGACGCCCGACTCGGGCCACCGCTCGAGGGCCGCGACGAGCGCGTCTTGCGCCAGGTCCTCGGCCAGACCCACGTCGCCCACCATGCGCGTGAGACCGGCGATGACCTTGGCCGATTCGATCCGCCACACCGCCTCGATCGCGCGGTGGGTATCGGACGCCGTCACCGCTTGGCTTCGTTTTGCGCCACGCGCGCCTTGACGAGCTTCCGCACCAGTGCCGCGGGGAGGGGCTTGTCGACGGTGAAGCGGATGGTCCCCTTGGAGGTTTGGTATGGTGCGAGCGCCTTCCTGAAGGCCTTGGCGAGAGCGGTGCTCATGAACAGGCTGCAGTGCTCCTGGAACGCGGCGTAGCCCACCAGCATGCCGTGGTGCTTGAACATCGGGATGCCGTAGTTGATGACCTCGGTCGCGTTGGGGGCGGCGGCTTTGATCGCCTTGCGCAGCTTTTGGAGCGCGGCCCGCGGGGCGGGCGGGACCGCCCTCAAGTAGGCGGCCACCGAGTCGAATTTTTTCATGGACTTCATCCCACGTCCAATTTGCGGAAACGCTCCACCGCTTCGCTCGGCCCGAAGTCGTCCAGCTCGAACAGCTGGCGTACCTCGATTTCGCCGTCCTTGCCGTCGAGGGCGGGATTGGGGAAGCGGCGGGCCCACTCCATCGCTTCTTCTTTGGACTTCACCTGGATCATCGTGTACCCGGCGATCAGCTCCTTCGCCTCCGTGAAGGGACCGTCGACCAGGGTGCGTGTCGGGCCGGAGTACTTGATGCGCCAGCCCTTCGCGCTGGCCTGCAGTCCGGAGGCGTCGAGCAGCACGCCGGCCTTCTGCAGCTCCTCGTGGTACTTGGCCATCTCGGCGAACATCTGCTCGTGCGGCATGACGCCCGCTTCCGTTTCCTTGGTGGCCTTCACAATGATCATGAATCGCATGGGCCTACCTCCCCTTCTTAGCCTTGGCTGCTGCCGCGCGCAGCCGCTCCTCTTGCTCCCTGAACTCCGGCTTGAGCGCGGCCGCGAAATCATCCACCTCGAACACCTGGCGAATCTCCACCTCGCCCTCCTGGAAGGGGGCCCGCTTCAGCCACTCGATGGCTTCGTTCAGCGACTTTACTTGCCACAGCCAGAACCCGGCGATCAGCTCCTTCGTTTCCGCGAAGGGCCCGTCGATCACGGTCCGCTTGGTTCCCGAAAACCTGACGCGCGCGCCCTTGGAACTCTGCTTGAGCCCCTCGGCGGCGAGCAGCACGCCCGCTTTCTCGAGCTCCATGTTGAACTTGCCCATCTCAGTCAGGATCTTTTCGTCCGGGAGGACTCCGGCCTCGGAGTCCTGGTTGGCCTTGACCAACACCATGAAGCGCATCGTGATCTCCTTCACGCGCTCAGTGCTTGAAATGCGTGGGAACCCGCCGCCCGTCGGGCAAACAACGCGATGGGGACGCCGATCAGGAACGCATGTACGGCGATGCTGAGCACGATCCATAACGGATCGTTCGACCGGGGCCCCGCCGCCGACAACGGCAGGACGACGTAATTCATGATGCCGTAGAGGAGCAGCCCGTAAGCGGCGCCACATGCCACGGGGCGTTGCCACAAGACCGGCCAGCGGCGGGACACCAGGTAATAGGCCACGGACATCGAGATCGCGATGAAGTAATGCAACGCCAGCCCGAGCGCCGCGGTGGCCCGGCCGCCCGTAAAGCTGGCCTCACCCAACAGACCGGCGGCCACCGACTGCATGATGCGCTGGGCCGGCACGCCGCGCTTCACGGCCCAAAAAGTACACGCATAGGTGATGTCCAGTGTGCCGGCGACGACTCCGCCGGCCAGCACGAACGTGAGCGCTCGGCGCATGACACCTCCTCAGTGGCCGCTCGACGCCGGCTCGTCGAGGAACGGAATGACCGTCGCCGCCAGGGCCGGAGCGTTGAAGATGGTGTAGTGCGTCAAACCCGGGAGAAATGGCAAGCCTCGACTTCGGGCGCCCCGAGCCGTCCCACCCGCCGTCGCGCTGGCCGCCACCGAGCAGCCCGAACAGCTCCACCGCATGCGCGGGCGGGAAAATGTCGGCATCCGCGGCGACGATGAGCGTCGTCGCCTTGATGCCGGCGATCTGCTGCGAGAAGTCGAAGTCCTGCTTCATCGCCTCGCCGATCTTGCCCACGAGTCGGGGCCAGTCATCGGGCCGCGGGGCGATACTCGCGTACAGCTGATACATCGGCGTTTGCTTCATGGCCTCGGCCATGGCCGGACCCACTTGCCCCTGCTGCGCCAGGATGTCGGGATAGAAGCCGTTACGCCTGAATGGCGTCGAGACCACCACCAGCTTGCGCACCACTTCCGGATGTCGGATGGCGGTCTGGAGGGCGACGCCGCCGCCCAGCGAATAGCCCATGATGTCGGCGCCGTCGAGTTTCAGATACTTGATCAGCGCGGCAATATCGTCGGCCATGAGCTCGACGCTCAAGGCTCGATCGATGTCGGCGGTCCGCCCGTGGCCCTGCAGGTCCACGGCGATGACCTGCCGGCCCAGCGCGAGCGCTGCCAGGTTTGGCCTGAACATCTCGAGCGCGCCGAGGCCGCCATGCAGCAGCACGAGCGGGCGGCCCGCTCCCCCGATCTCGTAGTAGAGCTTGATGCCGTTCACTTCTGCGTACCGGCCCACCCCCTTCGTCTTGCCGCCCCACGCGCCCTGCGCGTCCCGCTTGGCCTGCGCCGGGGCGCGTGTCGGGGCCGCGATGATTGCGGCCACGGCGAGCGACGCGGTCATACTGCTCGAGGCGATGATGCTTCCGAAACCGGAACGCATTGACGTATCTCCTCTCGTAGGGTGGGCTCGGCCGCTGGCGAGAGAGTCCGCCCGGCCCGAGGTCCCGTTGTATGCATGCGACGAACGGGGCTGGGCCAAATCGACAGCTGCGCCGGCGTCAGCCGCCGGCGATGGCACCGATGACGAGAAGGGGCTCCGCCCCGGACGCGACCGCGTCGGGCAGCGGCGCGTCCGGGGGCTCGTGGGTCAGATCCCGTTGGCAGGCGAAGAACCGCAGGAACGGCCGGCGCTGCGCGGTCACGTGGTCGCGGATCGTCCCGCGGAGCACGGGATAGCGCGCCTCGAGCGCGTCGAGCACCGACGCCCGCGTGACCGGGCCGGCGACGTCGAGCAGTACGTCCTCCTTGACGTGCGCCAGATTCCGCAGATGCGGCGGGAGTGCGACCCTGATCACTTCAGGGTCTGGACCTCGACCGACAGCACGGCCGGGAGATCTCGCACGATGGGCGTCCAGTTGTCTCCGCTATCGGCCGACACGTACACCTGCCCGCCCGTGGTGCCGAAGTACACACCGCACTTGTCGAGCGAGTCGATGGCCATCGCGTCGCGCAGCACGTTCACGTAGCAGTCGCGTTGCGGCAGGCCCTTGGTCAGGGCTTCCCACTCGTTGCCGCCGGTGCGGCTGCGGAATACGCGCAGCTTCCCATCCGGCACGTAGTGCTCTGAGTCGCTCTTGATCGGAACGACGTAGATGGTGTCCGGCTCGTGGGCGTGCACGTCGACCACAAACCCGAAGTCGGTCGGCAGGTTGCCGCTGACCTCGTGCCACGAGTCGCCGGCGTCGTCCGAGCGCATGACGTCCCAGTGCTTCTGCATGAACAGCACCTTGGGACGCGACCGGTTCAGCGCGATGCGGTGCACGCAGTGGCCCACCTCGGCGTTCGGGTCGGGGATGTATTGCGAGCGTAGGCCACGGTTGATCGGCTTCCATGACGTGCCGCCGTCGTCGGACCGGAAGGCGCCCGCGGCCGAGATGGCAACGTACATTCGCTGTGGATTGGTCGGATCGAGCAGAATCGTGTGGAGGCACATCCCGCCCGCGCCCGGCTGCCACTTGGGCCCGGTGCCGTGGCCGCGCAGGCCGGGGACCTCCTGCCACGTCTTGCCACCGTCGGTCGTGCGGAACAGCCCAGCGTCCTCCACCCCGGCGTACGCCGTGTCGGCATCGGTGAGCGACGGCTCGAGGTGCCAGACGCGCTTGAACTCCCAGGGGTGCTGGGTCCCGTCGTACCACTGGTGGGTGGTGAGGGGCTTGCCCGTCTCAGGCGTCGCGTCGTAAACGAACTTGTTGCTTTCGCCGGTGGGCATGCCGTCCGGCGTCTTCCCCATGCCGCCGCCAGGCGTCTCCCACGTCTTGCCGCCGTCGCACGAGCGCTGGATCACCTGTCCAAACCACCCGCTCGACTGCGACGCGTACAGCCGGTTGGGGTCGGCAAGCGAGCCCTTCACGTGGTAGATCTCCCAGCCGGCGAAGTGCG
>WNFC01000910.1_pt1 | contig 30197 bp, 30 predicted proteins | sample 5400541 | NCBI WGS metagenome assembly WNFC01 (sample SAMN13153342, study PRJNA577476) | soil metagenome | isolation source: 120 cm saprolite under Douglas fir tree site 2 hole 2 replicate 1 | place: USA:California | collected 2015-04-18
GGAGCCGGGCCCGATTCCCGAGAACGAGGCACGCTGGGCGTGGGAATGGATGGCCAGCTGGGGCCTGATCGAGGGAGCCTTCGACGTGACCACGCAGATCAACCGAAAGGTCGAACGGGAGGCGCACGAGCTCGCCACCTGCCCTCTCCCTCTCCCCTCCGGGGAGAGGGCAGGGTGAGGGGCCCGCTCAGGAAAGCTTGTACGCCCGCGCGACGTTCTCCCCCAGAATGGCCCGGCGCCCGGAATCCGCCATCGGCGCCACCATCAGGCGCAGCTCCTCCAGGTAGTTGCCGGGATGGTCGGGATGCGGGTAATCGCTCGCCCAGAAGAACTTGTCCTCGCCGACCAGCTGCATCATGGCGGGAATCGTCCGCTCGTCGGGATCGGCGGAGATGTAGCACTGGCGCTTGAAGTAGTACGCGGAGATGTAGCACTGGCGCTTGAAGTAGTACGACGGTTTCTCGGTGAGCCGGACGGTGGCGCCGAGCGTGGTCCCGTCGAAGATGGCGTCGGCGCGGTCCAGGAAGTAGCCGATCCAGCCGGCCTGCGATTCGAGGACCACCACCCGAAGACGCGGGAAGCGGTCGAAGACCCCGAGCTGGAAGAGGGTGGCGAAGGCCTGCTGCACGCCGTGGCCGGCGAAGAGATCGAAGTACCACACCGCCCAGCCGAACTTGTCGTAGCGGTGATGCACGTTCCAGGCGGGCGGCTCGAAGGTGGGGTGGATCGCGAGCGGCACGTCGAGGTCCTGCGCGGCCGCGAAGACCGCGTCGTGCTCGGGGGCGCCGTGGGGGACGCGCGTGATCGTGAACGGGCACACGAAGGCCCCGCGGCAGCCGTCGCGGACCGCGCGCTCGAGCTCCCGGGCCGCCTCGGCGGGATCGCCCAGCGAGAGATGCGCGATGGGAATCAGCCGGCCGCCGGAGTCGCGGCAGAAATCGGCGATCCAGCGGTTGTACGCGCGGCAGTACGCGCCGGACAGCTCGGGGTCCATCAGCTCGGCCTCCCAGAGTAGCCCGATCGTCGGATAGAGGATCGCCTTGGCCATGCCTTCGCGATCGAGCAGCTGCACGCGCTCGGCCATGTCCATGGTGCCGAACGCGGCGCCGCGCAGATACGTCTGCTCTGGCCCCGGGCGGATCCCCCGCGTCTCTTCCGGACGGATCTCGCCGCTCATGGCCCGCTCGCGCAGCCGCCGCGCTTCGTCGACCCGCTTGCCCATCCCGCCCAGCGTGCCGAGCTGGCCGGGTCGGGGCAGGGTGGCGCGCCGGCCGTCGATCTCCAGATACTCGTAGCCGTCGTTGCCGACCCGGATCCGGATGGCGCGGCTGCGATAGCGCGCCTCGAGATGCTTCTCCCACAGGTCGGGCGGCTCGAGGATATGCCCGTCGCAATCGATGATCATGGGGTCGATCCACCGGAACCGTACCACAAATCACTTCGGCCTAAATTCCCTCTCTCGTACCATCGTTGGCATGAAGAGGGCGCTGGCCGCGCTGCTGTGCGTCCTGGTCGTGCTGGGAGCGACCCTCTACCTGTTCGTCGTTCGCCCCCTGCTTCGGCCCTCCGACCTGACCGCGATCGCCGAGAACGCGCTCGCCACGGAGGATCTGCTCCTGCTCGGCGGCATCAACGTCAAGCAGGCGGTGTTCCTGGAGCGCTGGTTCCTCGGGACTCCGCGCGTCCCGACGGGGCAAGTGGTGCCGACGCCCGCCGTGGCGGACCGAACCCTCTTCGAGCACCTGCGCGTGGCGGGCGTGGATGCCCGGCACGATGTGGACTACGCGCTCTATGCGGTCTACCCCGCCGCCGCCGAGGCCACCCGGCACGCGGTCGTATTGCTCGGCCGATTCAACCCCACCGCCATCAACGCCTACCTGACGCGCGATCTGCACGCGACGCCGCGGGCCGGGGCGGGGCCCGCCTCCTACGAGGTCGTGCGGCCGGATTCCACCACCTGCCAACCGGGTGCGACCTGGATCGTGACCGTCACCCCGGCGTGGATCGTCCTGGCGGATCCGGCATCGCACACCACACTGCTGCCTCGTCTCGCGAGCCCGCCGCCGGAGAATAGGGAAGAGCTCGGCTGGTGGCGGTCCCTCGCTCGCGCGGACGTGGCCAGCGTGGGAATCATGAGGCCGGACCGGCTCGAGACGGGGGCCTCGCAGCCGTTCGTGAGGAGCTCGGCGAAGGCCCTTGCCGCCGAAGCGGGCGCCGTCGCGCGCCTGTACCTGGGGCTCGGGGTTAAGCCGGTTCCGCCTCAGGGCGTGCTCCGCATCGTGATCGACGCGAAGGACCCCGCCCGCGTCACGGAGCAGATCAAGGGCTGGGAGCAGGCGGTGAACAGCTCCCGAGCCCGCTGGAAGGACAGCATGCCCAGCGTGGCCGCACTCCACGACAGCCTGAAGGTTCACGCCGACGGCTCCCGGAGCAGCATCGAGTTCACCGTCGACCGCACGCTCGCCACCAACTCCCAGCGCGTGATCAACGAGCTCCTGGCGGCCGCGCTGGGCGGATTCGGGGTGCGCGTCAGTGGTCCCGCCGCGACGCCGCCAGCCGAGCAGATCGACACCGCGCCCGTGGGGTTCGTGCCCTCGATCGCGCCGGGGTCACTGCCCGCCTACGATCCGCAGGCGCCATTCGCCGAGGAGGTGGACCAGATCCAGGGGCCGTTCGGGCTCCGGCTCGGCGAGCTTCGCCTGGCCGCCGATCCCGCGGTCGGTCTGGAGCTGGTCATCGAGGGGTTCGCGAAGGAGATCCCGAATCTCGGCGCCAGTGACGAGCGGGTGCGCCTCGTCCTCGATAGCGTGAAGTCCACCGGCGGGCACGAGCTGCTGCGACCCGAAGTGTGCGGCCGGGAGCGCAATCCCCAGCCGGCGCCGTTCAGAACCTGGGGGTCGCATCGGCTCAAGGCTACCAAGACGGTGCGCCTGATTGCCGGGGCCGATCCGCGCGCGCTGCAGAGCGTCTCCGGCCGGGTGCAGCTACGCCTGCCAACGCGGACGGAAGTCGTCGGCCTGGACCAGCCGAAGGCCGGTGCGTCGGTCGACAAGTACGGCGCGATCTTCACCGTCACGAAGGTGGAAGGGGGCACGGTGTCGTACCAGATCGCCGGCGCCCGCGATCGGGTGCTCCTCTTCAGAGCGCTAAACAGCAAAGGACAACCGCTGGCCTCTCCGAGCAGCTTCTCGTCCGACTTCATGTTCGGAGACGGCGTCTCCGGGCAGAAGAACTACGCGGGGGTGGTCGATCGTCTCGAGGTCGTCTTCGCCGCCGACGAGCAGGCGATGGAGCTGCCGTTCACGCTGACCGATTTCGCCCTCACGGGGAGAGCGGAGCCCGTCGTCGTCCTCGACCAGACCCCGCCGTTTCGCCCGTACAGCTACCAGGCCCTGCAGCGGGAATACGCGCGCTCGGGACGGGGCAGCGCGGGGCTCGAGCCCTTCGAGCTGTCCCTCGACAAGGTCCAATCCTTCTTCGGTTTGAAGCTCGATGTCACCTTCCGTAGTCCGGAGGTCCCGAATTTCCAGAAGGCCTTCGGGGTCGGGCGGCTCCGGCTCACCCGGGTGCAGCTCCAGGACGGCACCGCGATCGTGCCGGTCCAGAGCGAGGCGGCCAACCCGGCCGCGAGAATACAGTCGAGATGGGAAAGCGCGATTCGCTTTGACGGCACGCCCAAGGACGGAAGCCTATCGACCGCGTTGAGCTTCTACATCGATTCGAGGGCCAAGCCCGAGGACGTGAAGGCGGCGCAAGGAGTCTTGACGCTCCGGTTCCCCAAGGTGCTCGACACCTTGGGGCTCGACGACCTGACCGTGGGCCGGAAGGCGCAGCTCGGCGATCTGACCGTCACCGTCGCGGCCAGGGGCCGAAAGAGCGTGACGCTTCAGACGAACCGAGACGGCGATCACGTCTACTACATCCGGCTGATCGGCGCCGATGGCCAGGCGCTCGCGTTCTCTGGACCGAGCATCACCGAGGCTCCAGATGGCGCGTGGCGCTTCGAGCTCTCGCTGCTCACTCCGCCCGTCAGAGCGGAGATCATCCTGGCCAGAGAGGTGGACCAGAAGAGCTACCCGGTGACCCTCACGACCAAGTAACTGGCCGTGCGGAACCGCTGGCCGTCGTCACTCGCAGGAACCCGGCCGATCAGATCAGGCGGGCTTCTCCGCCAGGAAATGCAGGAAGAGCGCGGCGTGGTCACGCCACCCGCGCTGGCCGGGATGGGCCTGGCAGTACTCTTCCGAGGGTCGTGGCTCCTCGATCCGGTTCAGCACGAATCCCGCCCCGGTGAGCGTGTTGACGTATTCGGAGAGCGTGCGGTCGAAGCGGGGCACGACGAACTCGGGCGCCTCGGCCGGCGCGTCCGTGAAGCGGAAGCGCTCCACCCAGCGGGTCGGATCGAAGTAGCTGCCGACCACCCAGTTGACCTTGATGCCCTGCTCGTTGCGAATCCACCGGGAGCCCTTGGTGATGAAGCAGGGGTGCGTGATGCTGAAGGCGAGCCGGCCGCCCGGGCGCAGGACCCGGAAGCACTCGGCCATGGCCAGGTCGAAGCGCGGCCCGTCCATCAGGGCCATGAAGGACACCACCGCGTCGAAGCTGGCGCCGGCGAACAGGGCGAGGTCGGTATACGATGCGCGGGCGTAGCGAATCCCCAGCGGGGCGCGGCGCTCCTCTTCCTCCGCCAGTCCGATCATGCGGGCGGAAAGGTCCACGCCGGTCATGTGGGCGCCGGCCCGCGCGAGAATCCGGGTGTTGTACCCGTCGCCGCATCCTGCATCGAGGACCTGGCGGCCGCGCAGATCTCCGATGAGAGCCAGGAAGGCCGGGTTGTTCAGGAACTCGCGGGCGACATCGTGGCCCTGCCGGACTTCTCGGGCCCACGCGGCCGCGTTGTCGTCCCAGTAGCGCGCGACGTCCTCGAGGGAGAACTCGGAATCGCTCATGGCGGCAAGCGCCGCTGATCGTGGCAGATCGACCGGAGCGTGTCAAACCGGCCCGATCGGTGTTCGCCCGCGCAAGGGGGCGGATCGGGGGTATGATCCGCGCCAGACTCAGGTCCCCAGGAGGCCGTCCATGCCCACGACCGGTCAGACCGAGGCCCGGAAGCTCCACGGGAGCCTGTCCCACCCCATCATCGACGCCGACGGTCACTGGGTCGAGTACCTGCCCCACATGCGCGCAGAGTTCCGGCGCATCGGCGGCGACACCGCCGTCGAGGCGCTGGACTTCGCCAGCCGACGCATCCCCGCCTCGCTCGGGATGTCCGTGGCGGAGCGGAGCCGGCGCCGGATCGGCCAGGAGGCGTTCTGGTTCCTGCCGACCAAGAACACGCTCGACCGGGCCACCGCCATGCTGCCCCGCCTCATGTACGAGCGGCTCGACGATCTGGGCCTCGACTTCACCGTCATCTATCCCACCAACGGCCTCGGCTATCACCGCGTGCCCGACGCCCGGCTTCGCCGCGCGCTCTGCCGCGCCTACAACGTGTTCACCGCCGATCAGTTCCGGCAGTTCAACGACCGGATCATCCCGGCCGCGATCATTCCCGTGCACACGCCGGAGGAGGCGATCGAGGAGCTCGAGTTCGCGTCGAAGCAGCTCGGCCTCCGGGTCGTCATGATGGGCGGCCTCGTCCGCCGCCCGGTGCCCGCGCTCGCCGAGGAGCACCCCGAGGCTTCGAAGCTCATCGAGTGGTACGACGTGCTCGGCATCGACAGCCCCTACGACTACGACCCGGTGTGGCAGAAGTGCCGCGAGCTGCGCATCGCGCCCAGCTTCCACAACGGGGCGCGCTCGATCCTCCTGCGGAACTCGCCGTCGAACTTCTGCTACAACCACATCGGCCACTTCGCCTCCGCCGGCCACGCCCTCTGCAAGGCGCTCTTCTTCGGCGGTATCACGCGGCGCTTCCCGGACCTGAACTTCGCCTTCCTCGAGGGCGGGGTGGGCTGGGCCTCCATGCTCCTGGCCGACCTGGTCGGCCACTGGGAGAAGCGCAACCCGGAGGGGCTCGAGAACACGAAGCCGGGCAACTGCTGGAGCTGGCCACGAAGTACGGGCGAGAGGCGGTGGTGGACCTGGTCCGCCGCGGGGAGGGGCTCGACGACAATGGCGACGGCACCGGCGGCGTCGCGGACCTGGACGACTACTCGCGCTGCGGGATCGGGAGCAAGCAGGACCTCCTCGGCCGGTTCGTGCCAGGTTTCTACTTCGGCTGCGAGGCCGACGATCCGACCAACGCGTGGGCGTTCAACCGCAAGATGAGCCCGATGGGCGCCCGCCTCAACACGCTCTTCAGCTCCGACATCGGCCACTTCGACGTCCCCGACATGGCCGGGGTGGTGCCGGAGGCGTACGAGATGGTCGAGCACGGGCTCATCACCGACGACGACTTCCGCGACTTCATGTTCGAGAACGCGGTGCGCTTCTGGGGCGAGGTGAACCCGGACTTCTTCAAGGGCACGGTCGTGGAGAAGGCCGCGGCCGAGGTGCTCACCCGGACGCCCGCGCGGACCCGAGCGTCCTGAGGAGGCTCCATGATCACCGCCACCGTCCGTTACCAGCTACCGCCCCACGTCGACCACGCCGCCTGCCGCGCGCACTTTCACAAGATCGCGCCCGGGTTCCAGCACGTGAAGGGACTGATCAGCAAGCACTTCATCTGGAGCGAGAGCGGCTGGGCGGGAGGTGTCTATCAGTGGGAGACTCGCGAGGACGCCCAGATCTTCTACGGCGGAGCGTGGCTCGACGGCATCGTCGAGCGCTATGGCATGCGCCCGCAGATCGAGCTCTATGAGGTCTTCGCGCTGACCGACAACGCGAGCGGCCGCGTCGAGCTCTTCCAGGAGGATGCGCACCTCGCCGAGCGGGAGCGCGGTGGCTGAACCCGACGGCACGGACGCTGGTGATGGACGATCTCCGGCCGGATCCGGAAGAGCCCGCCCCTTCGCAAGGTTCCAGGATGAGGGACGCCGGGCTCGTCGGCGTTGGTGTGGTCCTCGGCTGGCTCGGGAGCAAGATCTGGAGCGACCCCGGTTGCCAGCTGGGTCTGGTCGTCTTTCTGGTCGCCACGGCAGTCATGACGCTGGGCTTCCTTCTCGCGGTGGTCGGTCACGGAAGGGATCCTCGCGCTGGCGATTCCGATGAGGATGACGAGGGCGATCATCCCTGAAGCCCCGAGTCGCCGGGCCGTCCGAGCCTCAGTGCATGACGAGGCCGCCGTCGACGCTGATAGCCTGGCCCGTCATGTAACCGGCCTTGCTGGAGGCGAGGAAGCCGATCACGTTCGCCACGTCTTCCGGTCGTTCCATCCGGCCCAGGGGAACGGTGGCCAGGCGCCGGCGGGTGAACTCCGCGGCCGGCACGCCGGACAGCGCGCCGAGCTCCGTGCACACGCTCGTCCACATGTCGGTCTCGACGAAACCCGGGCAGACACAGTTCACCCGGATGCCGTCGGCGGCGTGGGCCAGGGCGAGGCTCTTGGTGATGCTGATCACGGCCGCCTTGCTGGCGTTGTAGGGAAGGTTGTTGACGCTGCCGATCTTGCCCGCCATCGAGGCCAGGCTGACGATCACCCCGCCCTTCTGCGCGATCATGGTCGGCAGCACGGCCTGGCTGGCGAAGAAGACCGCCTTGGCGTTGATGGTCAGCACCGTGTCCCAGTGATCCTCCGTGATCTGAAGCGTCGAAGCGGCCCGGTAGATGCCGGCATTGTTCACGAGGATGTCGATGCGACCGAATGCCGCTCGGGTCCGCTCGACCATGGCCGTGAGGTCGGCCCGTCGGGTGACATCGGTCGTCACGGCGAGCGCGCGGCGCCCGAGCGCGGTCACCTCGCCGGCGGTGCGCTCGGCACCAGGCTTGTCGAGCTCCGCGACGACGACGTCGGCGCCCAGCCGGGCCAGCTCGAGCGCAGTAGCGCGGCCGATCCCGCGGCCGGCGCCGGTGACGATCGCGATCTGTCCTTGCAGGTCCATTTGGCTCAGGTCTCGGCTTCGACCAGCTCGGGCGTGTCCTGGGACGGCTTGTAGCCCAGGTGCGTCGGGAACTCGGGGCTGAGCGGCCACCGCTTCGGGAACTTGAGCCAGAGCCGAAGCATGTGGCGCTTCTCGTCGGGCGCGGGGCCATCGACGAACCCGGTGCGCGAGTGGAGGATCGTGTAGTTGTTGATGAACTGGATGTCGCCGGCCTGCAGGTCCATGTCCAGGCGCAGGTCGGGCCGCCGGGTCTGCTCGTCGAGGAAGTCGAGCGCCGCGCGCTCGAAGGTGGTCAGCGGCACCTCGCGCTTCACGGCCCCGGCGTTGATCTGGTTGCGGATGTAGCGGCAGCTCACGATCCCGTCCTGGTTGCCGAACACCGGGATCGGGCGCTCGGAGACGCCGCGCTCGGTCAGGGCCGCTTCGCGGCGGATGTAGTAGTAGCCGTTGTAGAGGAGGCCGAGATACTCGGGATGCTGGGCCAGGATCTCGTTGTGCACCGTCACCGAGCTCACGATGCTGCTGAGTCCGCCCTCGAGGGAGCGGCGCAGGCAGAGGAGCCCCACCATGTCGCCCGCGTCGGTGTGGTACGGCAGGTAGGCGTTGGTCTCGTAGCCGCGCACGTCGATGTTGCCGTAGGTCCGCCCGTGGTCGTAGACGTGGCCGAGCAGCTCGCCCTGGGGGTTCTGGTAGAGCGGCGCGCCCATGTAGCGGCCGAAGCCCCAGAAGATGAGGCCGACGTCGTCGTCGGTGTACCGGCGGACGGGCAGGCCGCGCAGCACGACGAACCCGCGGCCGTCGTACATCTCGGCCACCGCCTCCGCGAGCCTGGCGCGCATGACAGTCAGTGGGAAATTCTCGCGCTGGATCTCCTCGAGCGGAACGCCCGAGGCCTTCGCGGTGGCCAGCGCGCGGTCGACGTCGGCGACCTCGGCCTCGGTGAGCGTGACGATCCAGGAGGCCTCGCGCGCGAGCGTCTCGCCCCGCCAGGCCTTGGGGGTGGTGATCGGTGTCATGCAGACGTCGCTCACGAGTCTGGCCTCCTTCTTACTTGATGGCGCTACTGGTATCGCGGATCGAGGGCGTCGCGCAGGCCGTCGCCCAGGACGTTGAGAGCCATGACGATCCCGAAGATCATCAGGCCCGGGTAGAGCGCCATCCAGGGCGCCTGCGAGAGATAGCGCTGGGCCGCGTTGAGCATGCTGCCCCACGACGGCGCGGGCGGCTGCTGGCCCAGGCCCAGGAACGACAGGCTCGCCTCGGCGATGATGGCCGCCGCCACCGTGAGGCTCACCTGGATGAAGAGCGGCGGCAGCGTGTTGGGCAGGATGTGGCGGAGCGCGACGCGACGGCGCGAGCAGCCCAGTGCCTGCGCCGCCTCGACGTATTCCTCCGTCTTGATCGTGAGCACGGTGCCGCGCACGAGCCGGACGAAGGTGGGCAGGGCCGCGATCCCGATCGCGATCATGGCGTTGCCGAGGCCCGGGCCGAGAAAGGCGGCCAGCGCGATGGCCACGATGAGGAACGGGATCGAGAGCATGGCGTCGTTGATCCGCATTATAAGCCCGTCCAGCCAGCCCCCGAGGTAGCCCGAGAGGAGGCCGAGCGGCACGCTGAATGCCACCGCGATGGTGACCGGGATGACGCCGGCCAGCAGCGAGGCGCGCGCGCCCCAGAGCAGCCGTGACAGCACGTCGCGGCCGACCTCGTCGGTGCCGAGCCGGTGGACCGCGGACGGGGGCTTCCGCACGGCGCGGAAGTCGATCGCGGTCGGGTCGAAGGGCGCCAGATGCGGCGCCGCGAGCGCCACCAGGATGAAGCCGAGGACCACCGCCAGCGCGACCATCGCCGCCGGCCGGCGCGCGAGCAGCCGCGCGGCCTTGTAGCGCCGTCCCACCGCCACCGCTGGCACCGCGAGCACGGCGGGGGTGACGCTCACGTCGAGCCTCGCAGGCGTGGGTTCGCCAGGAAGTAGAGGACGTCCGCCCCCAGGTTCAGGAGCACGTAGAGGCCCGCCGAGACCAGGACGACCGCCTGCACGACCGCGTAGTCGCGGTTGAACACGCCGTCGACCAGCAGCTTGCCGAAGCCGGGGATGGCGAAGATCTGCTCGGTGAGCACCGCGCCCGAGAGCAGCCGTCCGAACTCGATCGCGCCGAGCGTGATGACGGGAATCAGCGCGTTGCGGAGCGCGTGCTTGAGCACGACCAGCCGCTCGGGCACGCTCTTGGCCCGCGCGGTGCGCACGTAGTCCGCGCCCAGGGTCTGGAGCATGGCGCTCCGCGTATGGCGCATCATGACGCCGGCCACGCCCGTGCCGAGGACGAACGACGGCAACAGGATGGTCGTCAGGTTCTGGCGGAGATCCTCCCAGGGTGGCACGTAACCCGAGGCCGGCAGCCAGCCCAGCCGGACCGCGAAGAGGAGGATCAGCATGATGCCGAGCCAGAAGTGCGGCACCGAGAGCCCCGAGAGCGCGAGGAGGTTGGCGACCACGTCCACCGACGTGCCCTTGCGCGCGGCCGAGAGGATGCCGGCGGGGATGCCGATCACGAGCGCGATGACCATCGAGCAGACCGCGAGCTCGATGGTGACCGGCAGCTTCGAGGCGAGGAGATCGCGGACCGGGATGCGGTTGCGTAGCGACTGGCCGAAGTCGCCGCGCAGCACGCGGCCGATCCAGAGGCCGTACTGCACCGGGATGGGCCGGTCGAGATGGTACCGCGCGCGGATGGCCGCGACCACCGCGGGGTCGTGCTCCTCGCCCGCGAGGGCCACCGCCGCGTCGCCCGGCAGGAGCTGCTGGAGGGAGAAGATCAGCACCGAGACGAAGAAGAGCGTCGGCACGAGCACCGCGAGCCGGCGCGCGACGTAGAGCCAGAGCGACATGCGGTCGCCGGCTCAGTTCAGCCGGAGGCCCCTGAAGCGGATGATGCCGTCCGGGTAGGGCGTGAAGCCCTGGACCTTGGCGCTCAAGCCCGTGAACACGCGACGGTGCCACAGGATGAGCCGCGGCATGTCGCGCTGCATGATCTCGGTCGCCTGGTCGTAGAGCTTCTTGCGCTCGCCCGGGTCCGCGACCTGGCGCGCCCGGGTCAGCAGCGCGTCGACGTCGGCGTTGCAGTAGTGGCTGTCGTTCTGGGCGCCCTTGCACGTCGCGAAGGTGTAGACGTTGCCGTCGGGGTCGGGGCGGCCGCTCCAGAAGGTGAAGTAGGCCTCGAAGTCGCCCCGCCGTCCCGCCTGCAGCATCGTGACGTTCTCCTGGGCCTGGATCGTCATCGTGATGCCGGCCTCCGCGAGCATGGCCTGGAGGATCAGCGCCGCCTCCTGCCGATCACGCTCCGGGGGCACGATCAGCGTGAAGGCGACGGACGGCTGGCCGGCCTCGCGCAGGAGCTGTCGGGCCCGGGCCACGTCGCGCTTGCCGACCGGCACCTTCGCGTTGTAGAAGGGGCTCGCCGGGCTGACGAACTGGTTGCCCGCGATGTACTCGCCCGCGAACACGGTCTTGATGAGCGTCTCGCGGTCGATCGCGAGATCGATCGCCTGCCGCACCCGGGCGTCGGCGAGCGCCTTGCTCTTCGTCCCGTTCGCCACGTTGAGCGGAATCACCTGGTAGCCCAGCTCGGGGATGCCGACCACCTTGAGCTTGGCGTCGGCGCGGACCTCGGTGACGTCCGTCGGCGAGACGCGCTCGATCATCTGTAAATCTCCGGAGCGCAGGCTGGCCAGGCGCGAGGTCGAGTCGGTGATGGGGACGAACTCGATGCGGTCGATGGGAAAGCTCGCCCGGTCCCAGTAGTCGGCGACGCGCTCGACCGTGATCTTGCCCTGGGCCACCCGCTGGACGAACCGGTAGGGGCCGGCGCAGACCGGCTGGGTGCCGAGCCGGTCGCCGAGCGCGCGCGCCGCCTTGGGCGACACCATCATGCCGGCGCGGTCGGTCAGGGCGGCCAGGAGCGGCACGAGCGGCTGCGAGAGGTTGAGCCGCACCGTGAGGTCATTCACCACGTCCACGCTCTGGATCTCGCCGATCTCCGACTTGCGGAACGACCCCGGCGTGGTCTGGTGCCGCTCGATGTTGAAGCGCACCGCTTCCGCGTTGAACGGCTCGCCGTCCTGGAAGCGGACGCCGGGGCGGAGCTTGATCACGATCGACCGGCGGTCCGCCGCCCACTCGTAGCCGGTGGCCAGCTGGGGCACGATCTTGAGATCGGGCGTGACGTCGAAGAGCTTGTCGCAGAGGGCGGCGAAGACCAGGCGGCCGGTGTAGGCGCGGCTGATGGTCGGGTCGAGCGCGTCCGGGTCGTCGTTGAGCCCGATGCGGAGCACGCTCTGCGCGCGGACGGAGCATGGCAGGAGCAGCAGGAGCGCGGTCAGGGCGGTCAGGATGGCTCGCACGGGGTCCTCCCGACAGGGATACTGCGGTGGCGGTGCGGCACTGTCAAGGCGGGCATGATCGCGGTACTGTATCCGTCCCAACTGTGGCGCCGAGCTCGTGCTGAGCTCGGCGAGACCGCGAGGAGAGCAGATGCCACGGATCATCGACATGGAGTGCAGCGTGCCGTACGGGGCGGCCGCGGAGGCAAAGGCCGCGGAGGCGTCCCCGGCGCCGGCCGGCTACGGCATGGCCAACTACGGGCGGATCTTCCGCTCCCGGCGCGAGGGCGCCGACCACCGCCCGGAGGTGGAGCTCGACGCCTATGTGGACCAGCTCGGCAAGCTCGGCATCGTGCGCTCGGTGCCCTTCGGCGTGTCGAACGAGGAGACGGCGCAGCTCCTGCGCCGGTTCCCCGGCCGCTTCCTGGGGCTGGCCCGCATCAGCATCAACGCGCTCAAGGGCATGAGCGGCGTGCGCGAGCTGGAGCGCCTGGTGCGCGACGAGGGCTTCTGCGCCCTCGGCGTCTCCGCGCTGGTGGACTGCATTCCCGCGAGCGATCGCCGCTACTACCCGCTCTACACCAAGGCGGCCGAGCTGGGCATCCCGGTGCGCATCTATTCCTCGATGAACTACGCGAACGATCGCCCCTACGACCTCGGCCACCCGCGCCACCTCGACCAGGTGGCGATGGACTTCCCGGAGCTCAAGCTCATCGGCGGGCTCGGCGGCTGGCCCTGGGTGAACGAGATGGTCGCGCTGGTGCGCCGGCATCCCAACCTGCACGTCGACACTTCCGCGCATCGCGCGAGGTACCTCGGCCAGGCCGGTTCCGGCTGGGAGATGCTGATCCAGTTCGGCAACACCCTGATCCAGGACAAGGTGATGGTCGGCCTGTCGGCGGGGCTCGTCGGGCAGCCGTACGAGACGCTGATCCAGGAGTATCTCGGGCTGCCGCTGAAGGACGCGGTGAAGGAGAAGTGGCTCTACCGGAACGCGGCCCGCGTCTTCGGACTGGAGTGAGGCGGTCATGACCGAGGCCCTCGCGCTTCCGGACAGCGGCCGCGACGGCGCGCTCGCCGGGGTCGTGATCGTGGAGCTGGCCCAGACCCCGGCCGGCGAGCTCGCGGGCGGGCTCCTCGCCGATCTCGGGGCCACCGTCGTCAAGATCGAGCCGCCGGGCGGATCGCCGATGCGGGAGCGGGGGCCCGGCCTCGACGGGGAGGATTCGCTCGCCTTCCAGTCGGAGAACCGCGGCAAGCACTCGGTGCGGGCCGAGCTCGGGGAGCTCTCGACGGAGCCGTGGCTGGCGCGGCTGCTCGCCACCGCCGACGCGCTGGTCGAGGACCTGGGGCCAGGGCGCCTCGAGGCGGCCGGGCTGTCGCCGGAGGAGCTCGAGCGCCACAACCCGCGGCTCGTCACGTTGCGCATCTCGCCGTTCGGGCAGACCGGGCCGCTGGCCGGCGAGCGCGGCGACGACCGCATCGCCCAGGCCTTCTCCGGCGTGCAGTTCGTGACCGGGTTCCCGGACCGTGCGCCGCTGCCGGTCACGGTGCCGCTGGCCGAGAGCTGGACCGCCATCCACGGCGCGAGCGGGCTCCTGATGGCGATCTTCCACGCCCGGCGCAGTGGCCGCGGCCAGGTCGTGGACATCGGCCTCTACCAGACGGCGCTGCGGATGCAGGAAGAGGTCGTCGTGCGCCACGACCGGACCGGGGCGGTGGCCGGGCGCCTCGGCACCGAGTCGCCCATCGTGGTCCCGGCGAACGTCTACCGGACGCGAGACGGCGGATGGATCGCGGTCTCCGGCGCGGGCGACCAGCCCTTCGCCCGCCTCTGCGCGGCGATCGAGGCTCCCGACGCGCCGAAGGACCCGCGCTTCGCCACCCCCGCTGCGCGTCTGCAGAACCGGGTGGCCTCGGACGAGCTGGTCGGCTCCTGGATCGCCGCGCACGACCAGGCCGACGTCGAGGCCCGCTTCGCGGCCGCCGGCGTCGCCGGGACTGCGGTGCGCTCCGCCGACGACATCATGGCGGACGCGCACGTGCAGGCGCGCGAGGCCATCCTGCGCCTCACGTCGGCGACCGGTCGGGAGCTCCTCGCGCCCGCCGCGGTGCCAAAGCTCTCGCGCACCCCGGCCGCGAATCCGCGGCGCGCCCCGGGGCTCGGCGAACACACGGAGGTCGTCCGGTCGGCGCTCGAGCGGATCGAGGCCCGGCCGCGAGTCGACGCGCCGGAACCGGCGGCATCCGAGGCGGGCACCGAGTGGGGACCCCTGCGTGGGGTCCGCGTGCTCGACCTCTCGCAGTGGCTCGCGGGCCCGGCGGCGGCCGCCCTGCTCGGCGACTTCGGCGCCGACGTGATCATGGTCGAGCTGCCGAGCGTGGCCGCGGACGCCCAGGGCCGCAAGAGCCCGGGTTTCGTGGTCACCAACCGCAACAAGCGCAGCATCACGCTCGACGTGCGCGCCCCCGGCGGCCGCGAGGCGTTCCTCGCCCTGGCGCGCGTGAGCGACGTGATCGTGGAGAACTTCCGGCCCGGGACGCTCGAGCGCTGGGACTTGGCGCCGGCCACGCTCCTCGCGGTCAACCCGGGGCTCGTGCTCCTGCGCTCGTCCGGCTTCGGGCAGACCGGGCCGTACACCGGGCGCGCCGCGTTCAACCCGGTCGGTCTGGCCTTCGGCGGGATCACCTACCTGAACGGCTGGCCGGACCGGCCGCCGCTCCGCGACGGGGTCATGGCCGGCGACTACTCGACGGCACTCTTCAACGTGCTGGGCATGGTGGGCGCGCTGCTACGGCGCGACGTGGACGGGCAGGGGCAGGTGGTGGACACCGCCATGTTCGAGGCCGCGCTGCGGCTGACCGGCGACCTGCTGGCGGTGCGCAGCGCGCTCGGCATCCGTCGCGAGCGCGCCGGCGGCGACTCGCCGCTCTACCCGGCCCACGTCACCGTCGAGGCCGCCGACGGCCGCTTCGTGGCGGTATCGGCCCCGTCCTGGCCTGACGTCTCGGGCGCGCTCGCGCGCCTGGGCCGGCGGCCGCCCCCGGATCGCGACGGTGTCCGAGAGGACGTGGCCAAGCTGGTCGGCACGCTGCCTGGTGTCGAAGCGGTGTCCACGCTGCGGGGAGCAGGGCTCGCCGCGAGCGCGGTCAACTCGGTGGCCGACCTCGTCCGCGAGCCGCATTGCTGGAGCCGCGGCGATCTGCTGCGGCTCGCCCATCCGGAGATGGGCGAGATCGTCACGCAGGGGATCGTGCCGTCGCTCTCGCGCACCCCGGGCCGGGTGGCCGGCTGGTCGCGACAGCCGGGATCCGACAACGAGGCCGTTCTCGGAGGGCTCCTGGGCTACACGGCGGCCCGGATCCGGGAGCTCGCCCAGATGCGGGAGCTCGGATAACGTCGGTGCTCCAGAGGAGGAGACTCCCATGGCGAAGATCACTCAGCTCACCGTCACCGCTCAATCCCGGCCGGGTGTCCTGGCCAAGGTGGCGCGGACCCTGGCCGACGCCGGTGTGAACATCACCGCCATGTGCGCCTCGGAGTCGACGGGGCGTGGCAAGCTCCGGATGGTGGTCAGCGATCTGGGGCGGGCCAAGCAGGCGCTGGCTGACGCCAAGATCCGGTGCGGGGAAGAACCGGCTCTGCTGCTGTCTGTCGAGGACCGCCCCGGCACCCTGGCCACCCTCGCCGCGCGGCTGGCGGCGGCCAGGATCAATATCAAGTGCGCGTACGCGACGACCGTGATCCCCGGTGGCGGCCCATGCCACGTCGTAGTGGCCGTGGCAAACGCCGACAAGGCCGAGAAAGCGCTGGGTTAGCGCCGCGGTGCAGCAAGCCTCAATCCCTGATGGGGTCAGGCATCTCGCGCGGCCGCGACCGGTCAACGAGGTCGCGGGCCTCCGGGGCCATGTCGACGGCCTCGCTCCCCAGATCGCCCAGGGCCCGCGCAAGGGCGCGGAGGCGATCTATCAGGGGCGCCCGCTGGTCGATCAGCACGAGGTGCGCCCCCCGCACGACGCAGAGCCCGCCGCCCATCGCCGCCGGCGTCTCGAAGGGCTCCGAGCGGACCTCGACGCCGAGACGCTGGGCGGCCTGGACCAGACTCGTCGAGGAGATGCCGGGCGTCCACGCTTGGGCCTCAGCCTGTTCGTTCAGGGAACAGGCCCGGCATCCAGCGCGGTGCGAGGGCTGCGGGCAACGCCAGGCGCAGCGGCGCGCGCGTGCTCTCGGACACGAGGACGCCCAGGTCGAGCAGCGCGGAGACGATGCGGCGGGCCTGGCGTTCGCCGGTGCCCACGATGCCGGGAGCGTCGGCGAGTGGCAGCTCGCCCCGGTAGAGGATCGCCTGAAGGACCTCGCCGGATTTCGGCGGCAGATGATTGAGCCGGATCTCTTCTTCAGCCCACGTCAGGATGCGCGCGCGCAGATGGTCGGGCTGGATCAGGGACTCCATGAAGGAGACCTCGTCGATGCATGTCGCCAGGAAGAACTTCGTGAACTCCGCGAGATTCTCTTCGCTGAGATGGCCGCGGCCGTCGAGGTCGTTGCGGCGCGTCTGGTCACAGGCGGCCAGGTGGCCCTTGTAAGCCTGCACGTTGCGGGCGAGGCCGCGCGCGATCGACCAGACGGCGCCGGTGTGGAGCGTGTCGAGCAGCGTGGCGTGGGAGAGCAGACGGGCCACGCGCCCGTTGCCGTCGAGGAACGGGTGGATCCATAGGAGGCGGTGATGCGCGGCCGCGGCGGCGATCACGGTGTCCGTGGTGCCGAGGGCGCCGTAGACTTCCTGGAAGCGGTTCAGGAATCGCGGCACCGCACCCGGGCTGATGGCGACGTGCCGGCCGACCTTGACGCCGCGGGTCCGCAGCGCGCCGGGAACGATCTGGACTTGTTCCTCCGTTACCGGATCTTCGACCGACCGAAGGTCGGCGGGCAGGAGCTCGCAGAAGCGGCGGTGGATCTCGCGGATGGACTCGACGGCGATGACGCGGCCCTTCAGGCCGCCCGCGTCGATCCATTGCTGGGCCATGATGTGCGCCTTGGCTTCGAGCCGCAGGTCGCGCTTCTCGGGGTCGGTGCTGTAGTCACCCTTGAGGGCGCGCTCGATGTCGACGGGATGCGCGGCGTGGCCTTCGATGATGTTGCTGTAGTAGCAATTCATCGTGCGCACGAGATCGGCAAGGGAGGTTTGCATGCTGGCCGGCAGGGAGCGGTGGAATCCGGCGCTCTTTTGCGCGAGGTCCAGGGCGAGGTCGGTCAGCCCGCCTAGCGTAGCATTGGCGCCCCACGTCCCTCCCGGTCACGCCAGACCATGAAATTCGAACACGGCGTGTTCGAATTTCATGGTACAGATGGCGGCATGATCGCCCGTCCCGCCCGCCTGGCTGAGCTTCGCGCCGCGCTCAAACGCAGCCGCGTCGTGGCCCTCATCGGTCCCCGGCAGTCGGGCAAGACCACGCTGGCGCGCCAGATCGTCCCCGCCGGCTCACTCAACTACTTCGACCTGGAGGATCCGGTAAGCGTCGCGCGTCTCGCCGAGCCGATGACGACCCTGGCGCCGCTCGGGGGCACGGTCGTCATCGACGAGATCCAGCGCCGCCCGGATCTCTTCCCGGCGCTGCGGGTCTTGGCCGATCGGCGCCCCGTTCCAGCCCGGTTCCTGATCCTCGGAAGCGCCTCGCCGGAGCTGCTGCGCCAGTCCGCCGAGACACTCGCGGGGCGCATCGAGACGATCGCGCTCACGGGCTTCTCGCTGGACGAGGTCGGGGCGCGCGCGATGGATCGGCACTGGCGACGCGGCGGGTTTCCGCCGGCCTTCCTGGCCCGATCGGATGGCGCCAGCCTCATCTGGCGACAACAGTTCACGCGCACCTTCCTCGAGCGCGACCTGCCGGAGCTTGGCGTCTCCCTTCCGGCCGCGGCGCTGATGCGCTTCTTCACGATGGTCGCCCACTATCACGGCGGGGTGTGGAGCGCGGCGGACCCCGCCCGCTCGCTGGGGGTGAGCGAGCCCACCGTGCGGCGCTATCTCGACCTGTTTACCGGGCTGTTTCTGGTGCGCCAGCTCCCCGCATGGCACGAGAACCTGGGCAAGCGGCAGGTGAAAGCACCCAAGGTGTATATCCGTGACAGCGGGCTGCTCCACGCCGTGCTCGGCCTGGCCACGCCGCACGAGCTGCTGTCCCATCCCAAAGCGGGCGCTTCATGGGAGGGATACGTGCTCGAAGAGGTACTGCGGGCGGTCAGGCCCGAAGCCGCGTACTTCTGGGCGACGCACACGGGCGCCGAGCTGGATCTGCTCCTCTTGAAGGGGGGCCGCCGCTACGGGGTGGAGGTGAAGCGTCAGGACGCTCCGCAGCTGACGCCCTCGATGCGGATCGCGCTCGACGACCTCAAGCTGGCGCGCCTGACCGTGGTGTACCCGGGCGCGCGCCGGTACGCGCTGACCGACCGGGTGATGGTAGTCCCCGCAGTGGAGCTCGCCAGTGGCAAGCCCGAAGCGGTGATCGCTGTCCCACGGCGGTCCGGGCGCCGGCGCGGCAGCGCCCCAGCCTGAACCGAGCGTCCGGCATCGTCGTGGGCGGGTCTGGCCCCGCCCCCCGGACTCGGCTACGATGGCCCCGCCATCGAATGAGACTCCTGGCCGCGATGCGGCAACCCGACGAGCCCATGTCCCTTGTCCTCGCGGGGCATCCGTCCAACGAGAGCTCTCGTGGCGTGGTCGATGCCTGGGTGGCCGGGGAGGCGTTGAACGCCGAGGGCCCCGTTGTGGCTCGAGGGCTCGCCTGCGTCGGCCCGCTGCTCCGCCCCAGCGAGCCTTAGGGACGCCCCCAAAAGCCACCGTCCACCATGAAGCCCCTCGACCCCGCCGCCCGGCCCGCTCGCCCGGAGCTCGACGTGCACCTCACCGAGAACGTGCCGGTCTCCATGCGCGACGGCGTGCGCCTGGCCACGGACGTTTACCGCCCGGCGCGCGCCGGCCGCCCGCTGGCCGACCGGCGGCCCGTCCTCCTGCACCGCACGCCCTACAACAAGACCGAGACCGAGGCCACGTCGGGCGAGTGCCGCTACTTCGCCGCGCGCGGCTACGTGGTGGTGGACCAGGACTGCCGCGGCTGCTTCGGCTCCGAGGGCGACGTGAACTTCCTGGTGCCCGAGGCCGAGGACGGCGCCGACACCATCGCCTGGATCCTCGCTCAACCGTGGTGCGACGGCACGGTAGGCGCCTTCGGCACCTCGTGGTCCGGCTGGACCCAGACCGCCATGGCCGCCCTGGGGCCCGAGGGGCTCGCGACCATGGTGCCGAACATGAGCGGCGCCGACGGCCACGAGAGCAGCGTCCGCCACGGGGGCGCGCTCGAGCTGCGCTTCCTCGCCTGGGCCTTCTGGCACTCCGCGTACAACACGCAGGCCGCCCTCACGGCGCCGCCCCACGTGACCCCCGGGCTCAACCTGGGCGCCCCGCGCTTCTCCGACTGGCTCGAGCGCCTGCCCATCCGGCCCGGCCAGACCCAGCTCGCCCTGGTGCCGCCCTACGAGAAGTGGGCGCTCGAGATCCTCACCCGCGCCGACTACGACGACTACTGGAAGCACCCGAGCGTCAACCCGCGCCTGCACTGGGACCGCTTCCCCGACATGCCCATTCTCTTGGTGGGCGGCTGGTACGACTCCTACACGCGCGCCACCTTCCAGAACTTCGTCGGGCTCGGGGCCGGCGGGCGGCGGCCGGTGCGCGCCCTGGTCGGCCCGTGGACCCACGGGGGCAAGACCATGGAGCTCTCCTATGCCGGCGACGTGGAGTTCGGGCCCGACGCCGCGCTGTCGAGCTTCGACGAGCTGCACCTGCGCTGGTTCGACCGGTGGCTCCGCGGCGTGGACAACGGCCTCGACGCCGAGGCCCCCCTGCGCCTCTTCGTGATGGGCGGCGGCTCGGGCCGGCGCTCGGGCGCGGGCCGGCTCGTGCACGGCGGCCGCTGGCGCGACGAGCACGAGTGGCCGCTGGCCCGCACGCGCTTCACCAGCTTCTACCTGCATGGCGACGGGACGTTGAGGACGGACCCGCCGCGCGAGGAGCGCTCCGCCACTACCTACCGGTTCGACCCGGCCCGCCCCGTGCCGTCCATCGGCGGCAACGTCTCGTCCCTGCGCGACGTGCTGCCGCTGCCCCCCGGCCTCGCGGACCCGAGCTACGCCGGCCGCGGCGAGCGCACGGTGGACGTCATGCGCCCGGGCGGCTTCGACCAGCGCGAGGCCCCCGGCTTCCACGGCTGCCGCCCGCCCTACCTGCCGCTGGGCTCCCGGCCCGACGTCCTCGTGTTCCAGACCGAGCCCCTGCGCGAGCCCACGGAGGTGACCGGCCCCATCGAGGTCATCCTGTGGGTGGCCACCTCCGCGGTGGACACCGACTTCACGGCCAAGCTGATCGACGTCTACCCGCCGAGTGCGTGGTACCCGCAGGGCTATGCCCTGAACCTCACCGACAGCATCGCGCGGCTGCGTTATCGGAACGGCCGCGAGCGGGGCGAGCTCGCCACGCCGGGCGAGCCCGTGCAGGTGACGCTCACGCTCTATCCGACGAGCAACCTGTTCATGCCGGGGCACCGGATCCGGCTGGACGTGTCGAGCTCGAACTTCCCGCGGTTTGACGTGAATCCCAACACGGGGGAGGCGATCGGGCGGGAGCGGCGGCGGGTGGTGGCGGACAATAGCGTGTTCCATGAGCGGGGACGAGAGTCGCGGGTGGTACTGCCGATTGTTCCGGGCGAGGCAGCCTAGCGGAACTCGTAGCCCGGCGAGACCACCGTCTCCATCTCACCAGGAGACAGCGGTCGACCGTCGAAGTACATGGCGACCTGTCCGCCTACCGGGCGCCGGCGGTTGATCGCCACGAACGTGTTCCATTCATCATGGGCGCCGGGTGAGTACGCGCTGGATGCGCGCAGGGCATAGTAGCGGAGGAACTCGCCGCGCCGCGCCGGCCGGTCGGCCACGTCCTGACGGAACGTGTCATCGGTGGCGGCCCGCTTCGTGATGTACCGCTCGATGCACTCGACGATGGCGGACGGGCCGCACCCGAAGAAGGCGCGCATGTTGCCCGGGCCGGTGAAGTGCACCATCTCGAAGTCCGGACCGCTCGCGTCGTCGCCCGCGAGGACCGCGGTCCACATGGCCATGTACTCGCTGCCCCCCGGCGACTTTCCCGCGAGAGGGGGCATCTGGTATCGGCCCGGATCGAGGACCCAGACGCTTCCACCGTATTCCTTCTCGAGCGCGGCCTTGACCGACGCCGCGATCTCGAGATTGGTGCCGGTGTGGCCACCGCCGCGCGCGGGCTGATCGGGGTGCTCGCATAGACGATGAGCTTGCCCGCGCTCTGCTGAGCCTTGATGTCCTGGCGGATCGTTCGGACCTGATCCTGGATCAGGCTGTTGAATGCCGGGTCGATGCAGTACTTCATGGCGGTCGCGGTGACCACCACGACCCTCGGGGCACTGCACTCGGCAACGTGGGCGACCGGGCCGAAGAGCAGACCCGCCGCCAGCACGATCCAGAGCGGTGACGTCAGGAGCCTGAGCCGCTGCGCCATAGTGGGGGCTCACTCTATGGAAGGTGCTTTCGCTGGTCAAGCGGTGGGCCCAGATCACGAACGGCGCCGGGGCCGAAGGCCGTCGGCTGCTCTGCTCAGGAAGTGCCGGGGTTCTTGAGCCGTCGAACCAGTTCGTCGTACGAGGTGGTCCGGATGACCCGGTCGAACTGGGACCGATAGCTCGCGATCAGGCTGACGTGCTCGACCAGGACATCATAGATGAGCCAACGATCCGCCCTCTGCATCAGATGCGACTCGACGGGTATCTGCGTCCCGTTCTTGGTGACAATCAGCGCCCGCACGATCGCGTGGTCGCCGTCGATCTGCTCACTCACGTACTTGATCTGCTCGCCGCCGTATTCGCCGATCCGGGACAGGTACCCCCGCTCCAGGAGATTCCGGAACAGCTGCACAAACTCCGCTCGCTCCGTCGCCGTGCGCTTCTGCCAGTGGAGCCCGAGGGCTCGCTTGGCGGTTTCCGTCACGTCGAACGCTTGGCCGGCGACCGCTCGTACCGCCTCCAGGCGCGCCGCGGCCGTCAGCCCCGGGTTCTGCAAGGTCTTCATGACTTGATCGGTGTACGCGCGCAACTCATCGGTCGGCGAACCCGCCCACGCGTGCCCCCCAAGACTCAGCGTCATGACGACCGCCATCACCCACCGCTGCATGACCCTCGTGCTCCCTCCGAGGCGCTCAGGCGCTGCCTCGCTCGTGACTGTAGTCCAGGTGATCCCGCCCGTCTATTGGACCTTGGTCTCGTCCGCGCGATCGTCAGTGTTTCCACGCGAGGTACCACTCGGTGACATCACTCCCGATTCCCATCTGGGCAAGCTGGCGCAGATCCACCTCCAGAACTTCGGGCGTGCTGAACTCCAGGATGCGGAATCGTGGATCCGTCCAAACGCGCCGTGCGCGACCCCAGACCTTCACTTCCGGCGGCGACGTGAGGCGAATGCGGTGGTTCAGATTGATGCCCGCCAGCGCCGCGGTCTCCACCACCATATCGGTGCAGTTGTTGGTCCTCACGCCGAACTGGTCGTACGTCCGCTGCATCATGTGCTCGTACATCTGTTGATACCGTCGTCCGGTAATCGGCATTCTCCAGACGAACGTGGGGGGGCGAGGAGGCTTGCCGAGCTGGAATTGGCCATCGGACATCGTCTGCCACAGATACCCAATTGGATTGGGATCCCCATCCCGCATCCTCTGTAAGACGCCGTCATGGTAACGCGGTTTCTCAATCCCGAAATCGCCGGTGTGGCCGAATTCCAGCCGACTCCGGGGACTCTCCAGGATGATCCACGCATGAGCCCACGGACGCAGCCAGATTGACAAGAGCAGTGATGTCGGATCGCTGAAGTCCCAGTTGGCCGCTTCGGTCAGGATATACAGGGCATATCCGTCGTCCCCCACGGGCGTTCCGGTCGCGGGGTCCAAGTCGGCATCGGGAGCAAAGCGCGACATGCTCACGATCGGCTGGGCACTCCAGCCATCGGGCTGCATCGAAGCATGGAGCCGGCCGGCACAACCGGCCGCACTCCCACTCGCCAACATCACCATCGCGAGCAGACACGCTCGATATCCTCGTCCGGTTACTCGCCTCGTCACGTGATCTGCCCCGCCCGGCCGTCGTCGGGGCCGTCAGGATGTGTCTTCGGGAGGGGGACCGCTGGCCAGAACCCGAGGTATCGGAGGATCCTCTCGATCAACGCCCCCTGCGCGATCAGAAAGCGATCAACCGCCGGCCGGCGGTGCTTGAATAAAATGAAGCTCGGGATAGACGTCGCACCCAGATGCGCCTTGGTGTTCTCCGCGCCCGGGCCCGCGTGATAGAACGGGATCTTGTGCTCCACACAGTAGCGAACATTTTCAAGCCAGGACAAGAAATAGAGGTTGTACTTGCGACCGACTTCGAGATCCATGCAGAAATACTTGTCCACCATTGCGTCTTGCTTCACGACGAGGAGATTGAACGCGGCCAGCTCTCCTTGCACAAAATAGAGGGTGTACTCGGCTCCGGGAACCCTCGCACAGATGTTTTCAAGAAATACGCGGCGGTGGACGCCGAACGCCATGGGGCACCGCGCCACTGTGTCCACATAGAGCTGGTAGATTCTGTCCAGAAAGGGAGCAATATCGCGGCTGCGAATCACCGTGACTTCCGGCGAGACGCGCATCTTGCGGTGCAGGTCTTTTCTCGCCCCCCGTGAAAGACGACGTAGGTATTCTTCCAGGTTGTCGAAGGTAATCGCGAGTCGAGCGGAAGGCAGACCGGGCACCCGGTTGAATCCCTTGAAGACCGCCGGGGGGAGGTTGCCGTGCTGATTAAAGTTGTAGAATGCCACGATGTCGGTGCTGAGCTCGGTCGCGAGCGTTTGCAAGGCGCCCAAGGCCATTGTCCATGCCGCCTCGAGGGTGTCTGCCTCGATCTGAGGATCAATCCCGATTTCACTCCATTCCCCGACCAATAGCCCCACCCCTAGAATACGCGGCTGGAAAATTGTGGGGACGAGACGGCCTGCCACGTTCAGTGATCTCTTGATCCATCCCTCCGCAAACGTGGACAAATCAAAACGGCTTTCAAACAATGGCAGGAGGAGAATAGGAGCGCCATCTTTTGAGACGACGATACTGCGCAGGCTGAACCCCTCAATGCCCGACTCTTGCAGCAGAGGAAGCAGCGCGGCGGTGCTGGACGGTTCCGGGAAAAGCCGTCCGAGTTCCGCGCCCGACACTCCGTCTAGCCCGAGAACGCAATTGCAGGTCAGGCTATTCATCGCCGGGGGGGCGCGGGAGGCGTGATTCGCCTCATGCCGAGATTCCGAGACTGGAGAAGCCCGGATCTCATCTCGGCCGTCTACCTCGCAGGCCTCATCTGTCTCGTTCTGGCGGCGCGAGAGCACATCACCGACTGGCGCTGGCTGCTGGCGAGATATGCCTTCCTCCTGATCCTGCAGGCGGCGGTGACCGCCCGGAGGGGCCGTGGTCTACCCCGGGTGACCGCCGCCTTCTTCCCATTAGTCGTGGTGCTGGGAATCTACGACTCCTTGCGCTTCATCCCAGAGCTGAACGCCGGCGATTGGGACGACCTCTTGATTTCGATCGACCGAGTCGTCCTGGGCGGCGACCCGAGCCTCTGGCTCGAGCGAATCAGCACGCCCTGGCTCACCGAGCTCCTCCAGCTTGCGTATCTGGTGTACTACGTCCTCCCCTTCGTGTTGCTCGGGACCCTGTACTCGCGGCAGCCTCGCCTCGCGACGGACCCCGGAGAGCCCCGCGGACCCGGAGGGGCCTTCGAGATGTGCGTCGTGGCTCTTCTCCTGTCACACTATCTCGCATTCACCTGCTACATGGTGATCCCGGCGCTCGGGCCCCGATTCGCCCTGGCGGCCGCGTACCGACAGGAACTCACGGGTCTCTTCGTCGCCGAACCGATCCGGCACCTCCTCGACGCCCTGGAGGGACTCCAGCGCGACGCCTTCCCCAGCGGCCACGTCTCCGCGGCCTTGATCAGCGTCCACTACATGTTTCGATTCACACCACGCCTGGCCTGGTGCGCCCTGCCTGCGGTCTGCCTCATGATCGTTGCGACACTGTACCTCCGCTACCACTATGTCGCCGATCTCCTGGGAGGTGGGCTGCTCGCCGCCCTCTGCGTCCTTCTGGCGCCGCGACTCCTTCGTCACGCGCATCCCATCTCCCGGGGATGACCTACAATCCCCTATCATGAACCCGCACGTCATCGGCGCACATCTCGTCGTCTGCATCAAGAGCTTCTACCGGGAGAAGGCTGCGGTGTCCTTCACGATTGCGTTCCCGATCATCTTGATCCTCGTCTTTGGAACGGTCTTCCTGGACCAGGACAAGCTGACCTCCGATCTTCACGTGCAGGACCTCGACCAGACACCAGCGTCCGCACAGCTCGTCAGTGCGCTTGCGCTCGACGGGAGGTTCAAGATCATCCCGGTCGACCCGACCTTCAATGCGGCGCAATACGCCAAGGACATGACACTGGACCTCGTCCTGGTGATCCCCTCGGGCTACCAGCGGGCGTTCGTCCAGGGGCTGGGGTTGATCGGTGAGGTACCGACCGCGGCGTTTCGGGACGTCGACGCATCGGTGACGTGTCACGTACGTCTACGACGCGAGCTCGATCTCGCTATTCCCGAAGATGCAGATGCTCCAGTCCGCGCTCGGGGTGGTGAACCAGGGGATGCCCGGCCCGCCGTTCATCAGATCGGCTGAAACGTCGATCCGCGCCAGGAAGTTCCGGTTCATCGAGTTTTTCGTTCCCGGGGTCATCGCGATGTCGGTGATGACGTCGAGTCTGACTGGCGCGGTGAGCATGAACGCGGAGCTGCGGCAAAAGGGTGTCATCCGGAAGCTATCGACCACTCCCACCACCCAGAGCGAGTGGATCCTGTCGAACATCCTGTACCAGGCGATCCTCGCGGTCGTATCCGCGACTGCGATCTTGCTGGTCAGCTACGCCGTGTTCAACGTGCGCCTGCGGATAGACGCCTGGCTCCCCACATTCATCCTGCTCGAGGTGTTCGCGTTCGCCGGAATCGGGATGATTCTCACCCGCGTCGCGAAGGAGGCGGAGAGCGCGATGGCGGCGGCCAACGCCATCATGTACCCGATGATGTTCCTCTCGGGGAGCTTCTTCCCGGTCGAGATGATGCCGAGCTTTCTGCAGAAGATCGCGCGGATACTACCTCTGTACTACGCCAACGAGGGACTCCGGGCGTGTATTTGCCGACACCCCGATCGCGTTGCGTTGTTCCGCGATCATCGGAGTGTTCGCGGCGGCGGTGTTCGTCGTGGGCTCCATGACCACCACATGGGAAGAGGGCAAATGACTTATCCCTTCCGTCTTGACCTGCCCCTGGCTTTGTTAGGCCGTGTGTCAGTCTTCTGGCCGGCTCGCTGAGAAGTATCCGCTGCCGCTTTCACCTTGAGTAGATCTGAAACAACATCGTCAAAAGCCAGGCGGTATAGAGGCGGAGCCGCACTGTGTCGGACGGTGTTTGTCTTCACGTGTCCAGTCTAACAGCGATCCTCGCCGATCCCGAACCAAAAGCCTCGCTCGCCAATCGAGGAGGCCCTCGGAGGCGCGTCGCTCGCCGGCGATGCCGAAGTCGTAGCCGCCGGTCTTTCGGCCGCGCTCGCCGACCACGAGCCGGGCTCGTCACTTCTGTCAAGCCTCCCGGCTGGTGCGGCGCAATGTCACGCGGAGAGTGCGGCTTGGACCTAGGTCCAATGGGCGGACGGGCTCGCGACGACTAGAGTCTTGCCGTACGCCAGGCTCGGGTAGGAGTCGGGGCGTGAATGCCGAGAGTTCATCTCCATCCACGTGCCGGGAGGTAAGGGACGATGCACCATGTGAGAATCTTCAGCGCATTCGCGTTCGCGGCGGTAGCGATCCTGGCCGCGCCCACGGCCGGGGCATCCCAGACAACTACCGACAAGATCGAGCAGAAGGTTAAGAGCGCCGCCCAGGATGTAAAAGCCGAGGTCGCCGACTCGTGGCTGACGGCCAAGACCAAGATCGCGCTCTACTCCGATGAGCGGGTCAAGGGCAGACAAATCAGCGTCGAGACCGTCAAGGGCACCATCATGCTTCGCGGCAAGGTCGATTCGGACGAGGCGAAGACCGCGGCTGGTTCCATCGCGAAGGGCGTCCAGCACGTCAAAGCTGTCAAGAACGATTTGGAGGTCGTGCCGGTGGGCGACCGCAAGGCGACCGACATCTCCGACAAGGACATCACGCTCCAGATCGAAACCCGGTTTTCGAAGACCGCCCAGCTTGCCAAGATTGACGTCCGAACCGATAGGGGGGTGGTCACCCTCGCGGGGACAGCACCGAGCATTGGGGCCAGCGCCCGTGCCTCCGAAGTGGCCCGTGACCTGTCCGGCGTCCGTGCCGTCAAGAACGAGCTGACCTATGACGAGCCCAAGCGTGACCGCTCGAGCAGTAACGAATCTCACGCGCAGGTGGCCGCAATGCAACTGGCTCTGAAGGACAAGGGCTTTGATCCGGGCCCGGTCGACGGCATCGAAGGCCCGAAGACCGTCTCGGCCCTCAAGGACTACCAGAAGTCCGAGAACGTCACGATGACAGGTAGGCTCGATCCTGGCACGGCTGCGAAGCTCGGCATGAAGCGGCAGTCTCCGTAGGCCCCGATGAATATCATTGGAGGATCTGGGTCGGCCTACTTGCCCCGCATTCCTGGGAGGGCTCGCGCTGGCGTGAGACGCCCGCCCATGACGCGTAAGGGACGTCCCTATGTTTTGGGCGCCTCCGTGCTGGCCGCGCTTTCGATCTTGAGCGTGGGCGTCTTGCTCGATGCGGTGGCCGGCCAGGGTGGGCGGACCTTGGTGCCGGCCAGCGTCGATCGACCGCCAGCGGACCCCTTCGCGCGGTACCGAAGCCAGATGACGCTTTTGCAGGAGACACTCGAACACTTCGGCTACGAACCAGGTCCCATCGACTGGGTCATGCGCTTCAAGACCGGGTCGGCGCTGCGCGCCTTCCAGCAGAAGCATGGGCTCAGCGTTACGGGCCGGTCGAATCCCGAGACCTTGGCCACCCTTGGGATTGAAGACAAGCTTCTCAGACGGCGGCGTTGATGGAAGCGGGACGGGAGGGCTCGATATGCGCTGGGGAGATATGCGCGGCAGCGACAATGTAGAGGACCGCGAGTCCGCCGGACCGGCCCGCGGTATCGGCGGAGGATTCAAGCTGGGCGGTGTGGGACTGATCGCGGTGTTGGCGATCAGCTGGTTTCTTGGGCTGAACCCGCTCGATGTCCTGATCTCACTCCAGGGCGGAGACTCGCCCTCGGCACCGACTCAGACCGCCCCGACTCCGTCACCCTCTGCGCCGGGGGCGCGCGATGAGACCAAGGACTTCATTACCCGGGTCCTGGGCGACACGGAGGACACCTGGAGCACGGTCTTCAAGCGGATGGGACGCGAATACCGCGCCCCGAAGCTCGTGCTTTTTGTGGGCGCGGTCGACTCTGCCTGTGGCCTGGCCAGCTCCGCCGTCGGGCCCTTTTATTGCTCGTCCGACGGCCGTGTCTATCTCGACCGCTCCTTCTTGCAAGACCTGTCGAAGCGCTTCGGGGCGCCGGGCGAGTTCGCGCGCGCCTACGTGATCGCACACGAGGTCGGTCATCACGTGCAGAACCAGCTCGGCATCACGGAGAAGGTGACCCAGCAGCGCGGCCGCACCTCCGAGGCGAAGAACAATGCGCTCTCCGTCCTCGTGGAGCTGCAGGCCGACTGCTTCGCCGGCGTGTGGGGCCACTACGCCAGGCAACGGAACCTGCTCGACCCAGGCGACGTCGAAGCCGGGCTCGCGGCCGCGGCCGCCATCGGCGACGACCGGCTCCAGCGGCAATCGCGGGGCCGCGTTTCGCCCGAATCCTTCACTCACGGCTCCTCGGCCCAGCGCGTGCGATGGTTCCGCACCGGGCTCGACTCCGGCGACATGAACCAGTGCAATACGTTCGAGACCGCCAGCCCGTGAACGTGGTGCGTGGCGAGGGCTCTCCAGCTTGATGCGGTCCTCGCCCGAGCCGCAACGGAGTTAGAGCCCGAGCGGGCGGCCACCGGAGGACACGCTCGGGCGGATGTTCCGGGCATGGCCGCAGACAACCGGTACGCCCCCTTCCAGGTGTCCTATCTCCTAACGCCAACCGCCGCCGTGGTGATGCCCATCTCGCCCGCCTCGCTCGGGACCCGCGACCACGAAAACAGGCGGCGTGTCCACGCGGCCGAGGGGATCTCCACTCGGTACGATCCGGTACGGGCCTACCGGATCCGCGGTATGTTCGAGGCCGGGCACCAGGCGGCCGGAGCTACGGGGGAGAGGAGAGGCCCATGACACCCGCACTCATTCTGTCGTCCGATTCTCACGTCTTCGAGCCGCCCGATCTGTGGACGACTCGCATCGACCGAGCGTTCCGCGATCGCGCGCCCCGGAAGTTCGGGATCCACATCGGGCACATGGGGGGTCCGCTCGGCGAGATGCGCAAGCTGTGGAAGTTCGCCGACGCCAAGGGCTTCGACTGGTTCTCGGTGTCCGATCACTTTCAGGAATCGCCCCCCCGCGGTGGCGACATGAGCTGCTACGAGGCGATCGCGACCCTGACCGCGGCCGCCATGGACACGCAGCGCATTCGACTGGGCAGCGGCGTCTACTGCGTCGCGTACCGCAATCCCGGGCTGCTCGCCAAGTCGC
>WNFC01008819.1_pt1 | contig 30193 bp, 31 predicted proteins | sample 5400541 | NCBI WGS metagenome assembly WNFC01 (sample SAMN13153342, study PRJNA577476) | soil metagenome | isolation source: 120 cm saprolite under Douglas fir tree site 2 hole 2 replicate 1 | place: USA:California | collected 2015-04-18
GATCCTGATATTTCAGAGGAAATGCAGGTCTCGGATTTTCTGAGTCGCAATATACCGCCCAGGACCGTGCTCTATACCAATTTCAACTATCCGGTGTTCGCCTATTACACCGGCCTGCCAATTCAGCCTCTGCTGGTACGCGATCCCGCTTTCTACCAAGACCTCAGCCGGCAAATGCCCGTTGATGGCATCCTTATCGCCTATAAGGATCTCAACGAAGATCCACGCGTGGAATGGCTAGACTCGAATCCGCACTTCCGACGTTTCAAGGAGTTCCCTTCGCTGCTTGTGTATGAGTACCGTGTTAGAGCGGATGCGCGAAAATCTCCTTCGCGACATACGCCGAAGTGCAAGGATCTACCTAACGGCGGCTAAGGGCAGTCTTTCCCGCAAGGAAAGCCATACAGGGCCGCGACCACATACATCCACCACAGCGCGCGCGACAGTCACCGTGGACTCCTCGCGCTTTGCCTACTTGGGCGGATTTGATCTTTTTCGCGGATAGCGTTTGAGGGAAATGTGGGGGGGCGCCCTGAGAACGGGATGCAGACATGGGCAAAGGCGGCGACAATTTCCTGCTTTCTTCAGGGGCTAAAGCCCAAATTGTTTGCGTCGTACGCGGGAGCCCTTCGAGGCTCAGGGTGAACTAGAAGCTCCCGCCTCCTAAAGAGAAGCGAAAAGCGCCTGCCACGGTCGGCGGCCGCTACATGTGTACGTTCATTACGTTTTGCCAAGCATTTGCTGCTGAGAGAATGGCGTCTTCTCATCGCGAATTGACGGGAAGGGACAAGACGAATTCAGAAGGCGAGGCGGCTGTGCTCTGCTCTCTGCGGCAGGAAATTCGGCCGAAGGTGCGGCGGTCACGTCCTGCGTAATAATCACCGGTCAGAGTATCGTCATCGGACAGGCGCAGCGTTGCGGTGCCGAAGTGCATGTGCATGGTACGCATGGCGTTGGCGAGCGGCTGATTCTGGTACTGGTAGGTCAGCGAGAGGCCGTCGGGGTCGTCCACTTGAAACATAGCTGCACAACTGCGCGAGATGGATGTTTTTGTGGTAAGGAACACAGCGATTTGCGTCCAGCTCTGGAAAATATTGATCATCAAATCGTGGCGCTTCACATGCCCGTCAAACGAGGAGATGAGGTAACCGCGCCAGCGCCCAGTCAGGTTTGGGACGCGGACCAATCCCAATTTGCGCACAAAGCGGTTGCGCCAAAGGTTTCTGTCAAACAGAGCGTAGAGCGCACCGTAAAAGCCCAGGGTGGAGGGAGCATCCAGCCACCACGGCAGGGAGAGGTGCATGGCGGCGAGAAACTTGGACGACAACCAGGCCAGAGTAATCGCAACAGACGCGAGCAAAAGAGGAACGACCTTTCTTTCACCGGAGTCCGTGCTGTAGCCGTGCATACTTCACCTGCTCGACTCACCCGAGCCGAACAGGCCTTTGTGGGCCTGCTGGGTCGCGCCTGCACCCGCAACTGCTGCTGTGAAGCACCCAGAGAGAACATCCAACTTCGCCGGTGAGGTCCGTTCCCCAAGAGGGAAGCCGTCGGTACGCCAGGAGCGAGCAACTGCCAGGTGGTAGCGCCTTTACGCCTAGTTAGAGTACTAACTCTCAAAGAAAGGTTGGATAGCGCATTTTGAATTGGCAGTTCATTCCCGAGGCAGGAAAAAGTTTCATGGATTCAGGTAGCGGAAAGTGCCACTGAGCAGATTAGCTTACAGCTCACAGCCTAAAGGCTGTGCTACTCATAGGCGTTGCTACTTGCACGTCGAGTTCGCGTCACTCCGATGGGGTTGGCCCTGGAGATTGCCTTCGCCGGAGCCGGTGATCAGGCGCGCGCCGCGGCTGAAGGTCAGAAACTCGAAGCCCCACTGGACAAAAACCAGCACGCGATTCTGGAATTCCACGATGTACATGAGGTGAATAAACAGCCAGATGAGCCAGGCGGGCAAACCCGAGAAATGCATGCCGAAGATATTGGCCACAGCCGCGGCACGTCCGATGACGGCCATGTCGCCTTTGTCGAAATAGTGAAAGGGAGGCAGATTTTTCTCACCCTTCAGGCGCGCACGAATCGCTTTCGCCGCATAGGTACCGCCCTGGATCGCAACTTGCGCGACTCCCGGAAGAGGCTTGCCATCTTTTCCCTGTGCCGCGGCGAGATCGCCGAGGACAAAAATGTCAGGATAATTCGGGATGGTTAGATCGGGCCGGACCTTGATGCGGCCACTGCGATCCGTTTCGGCCTTTGTGCGCTCGGCCAGCTTCATGCCGAAACTAGTGGTCATCACGCCGCCTGCCCACAGGACGGTCTTGGCGGCGAGTTTTTCGGTCGTGTCGCCGCGTTTGTAGGTGACGCCGCCGCTGTCAATGGCGGTGGCCATTACATCCTTCATGACCTCGACGCCGAGGCGCTTCACCAAATTTTCAGCTTTTTCCGAAAGATCCGGAGGGTAGGCGGCGAGTACGCGGTTCCCGCCTTCCATCAGAATGATGCGCGCGTCCTTTGGATTGATGCGGCGAAAATCGTTCTTGAGCGTTTCGTGGGCGATTTCCGCGAGTGCGCCGGCCAATTCCAAGCCGGTGGCTCCCGCGCCCACGATGACAAAGGTGAGCCATTCGCGCTCTTCGGCTTCTGTTGCGGAGCGTTCGGCCCACTCGAATGCGTAGAGAATTTTGTGCCGGATGGCTGTGGCTTCTTCAATAGTTTTCAGGCTCGGAGCAAATTCGCGCCATTCGTCTTTGCCGTAATAGGAGGTCTTCGAGCCGGTGGCCACGATGAGCGAATCGTAATCAAAGGCGGCACCATCGCAAAGTGTTACTTGCTTCGCGTCGGGGTCTATATCCGCGGCTTCACCCAGCAGGACCAACGTGTTTTTCTGCTTGCTGAGCACGCCGCGCAACGGGGCGCATATTTCTCCGGGCGAGAGCGAGCCGGTGGCGACCTGGTACAGGAGCGGTTGGAAGAGATGGAAGTTGCGACGATCGATCAACGTCACTTCTACGGGAGCGCGCCTGAGCTTCTGGGCCGCGTCCAACCCGGCGAAGCCGCCTCCCAGGATCACCACTCTGTGCTTTTGTGTCATCTTCCGCGGCTCGCTCCGCGCATCTTTGCGCGCAACGTTGTCAGCTGCTATAACATCAGAACATTTAACAGGCAGACGCTCTAATTATCTCACGTCGGCTTGAACCTCGTATGTCGCACAGGGAAATTGTCCGATTTTTCACGCTCGCCGAAGGATTGGGATTCTCCGTCTTCATCGGCTGGTACATCTGGCGGCTACAGTTCAGCCATCCGAACTCGTGGATGGTGTTTCCGGTGTGGCTGGTCATCAGCTTCGCCGTCCATCACGACACGCCCAAGACGCTGGGCTGGTGCGCGGACAACCTGAGACCCGCGACGCGGCAAGCAGCCGCCGTCTTTGGCATTTGCGTGGCGATCCTGTGCGCTGCAGGACTCTATCTCGGCGCGCTGCATCGACTCCCAGCCCATTTGTTGGACTCGCACCGGTTCTTCAGCTATTTCTCGTTTTGCCTGCTGCAGCAAATCGCGCTCAATTCGTATCTAATGGACCGGTTCCTGTATGCGGTGGAAAGCCCTTGGGTGGCCGCGCTACTAGCGAGCATTATTTTCTCTTTACTGCACTGGCCCAATCCGGTGCTGGTGCCGCTTACCCTGGTGGGAGGATTTGCGATGTGCTGGCTGTTTGCGCGCGAACGCAACATCCTGCCGCTTACCGTGGGCCAAGCGGTTCTGGGCGGCTTGGTTTGGTGGGCCTTCCCTATCGCCTGGCATCATTCGATGCGCGTGGGGCCGGGATACTACGCGTTTGGCAATCGCCTCTGGTGAAGGTCCAGCGCAGAAATCTTACAAATTGAGATGGCTGTATTTTTCAGAAGTGCTTGACGCCGAGCGCGTTGCGGAGCGCGCGTTCTTCTCCCAAACGCCGGGAATTTCCGTTCCGCATTCCGGGCAGCGTCCGTGCTTGAGCCGGTTCTCGGTTACATCGTGCCAGGAACGGCGGATAAGCAGCGAGCCGCAGCTTGGACAGCTGGTGTGCGCGCCGTCACTATAAATGTTCCCCTCGTAAACGTAGCGCAATCCGACCTCGCGTGCGATTTTTCTCGCACGGTGCAACGTTTCCGGCGGAGTTTGCGGCTTGTCGCGGAGCTTGAAGTCGGGATGAAACGCGGTGAAGTGCAGCGGCACGTCGGGACCCAGGTGGGTCAGAATCCATTCGGCGAGTTTGCGCGTCTCGGCTGGGTCGTCGTTGAGCGTAGGGATCATCAAATTGGTGATCTCGAACCAGACGTTCGTTTCGTTCTTCAGCCACTGCAGCGTTTCGAGAACTGGCTGGAGATGGGTGAGCGTGATTTTTCCATAGAAATTTTCGGTAAAGGCTTTCAGGTCGATGTTCGCGGCATCGACGTGGTCGTAAATGTCGTGGAAAGCCTCGCGGGTGATGTAACCGTTGGAAACCATCACCGTCTTTAACCCGAACTGTTTCGCGGCCTGGCAGATGTCAATGACGTATTCGCCCCAGATGGTCGGCTCGTTGTAGGTGAACGCAAGAGAGTCGCAGCCATTTTGCAGGGCGAGCAAAGGGACGTCCTCCGGAGGGACGTGCTGCGAATGGACCTGGTCGTGGCGAGATTTGGAAATATCCCAGTTCTGGCAGAAGAAGCAACCCATATTGCAGCCGGCGGTTCCCATGCTGAAGACGCGGGTACCAGGAAGAAAATGATTCAGCGGCTTTTTTTCGATAGGGTCAATTTGCAACGCGGCGGGTGCGCCGTATCCCAAGCTGTAGAGCTTGCCGCCTTCATTGATGCGAATGAAACAGAACCCGGCTTGGCCGGGATTGATGTGGCAATGGCGCGGGCAGAGATAGCAATGAGCGCGGCCGTTGGCTTCCGGCTCCCACCAGCGCGCTTCGTGCAAGGTCTCAGTTTTCTGGAGGACTTTTAGTTGCGTCACGCATCCTCCCTTCCTACAAGCCCAGTATACGCTTTCGCGGGAGGGGAGTTTTGCGGGCGTTCGTGCCGTGTGGTTAGACGTGAACGCGGCGGCGCTGATAGCGGCGCCGTGCTTCTGCCCAATCCACGAACCGCTCCATGTGGTTGCGGTATTTCCACATCAAGTGAAAAAACTTGCTTGCGTCGAGGCCTGCGGCTTCGGGTCCGAGAAAGGTCTCGAACCTCCAGCGCAGGTAAGGACTATTCCAAGGATTCAGGCGATAACCGCGGGCCACAATCCAGTAGTATCGCAGCATCTTCCACATTTAACGAACGTATACAGGGCGGGAATCCTGTACTTCCTCCAGACGGCTAGTCTCCCATCGGGGTTGAGAGGTGCTCATGCACGAGAAGCCAGTTTGTTCCGCGCTTCTCCCAGATACCGGTGTAGCGGACTTGTGTTTCCATAGTCTTACCGTCCCTTGTTTTTTCGGAGAAATGCATGGAGACGGTGGTCCAGGCCAGTGTGCCGCGCCGGGTAACCTTCAAATCCCTTCCCGGCAGCAGGCTTCCGCTGGCCATGTTCGCGAACAATTCTCTTTGCACTCCGTCGTGATACTCCTTCCAGCCGTGATACGCGAACGGAGCTAGATCGTAGAAGACGAGGCCGTTATCCTTGGCGTAGAACCTGGCCGGCGCTTCGGCGTTGCCGGAGCTCCACGCCGCGCAATAGCCTTCGATGAGCCTGCGAAAGGTGGCGTCATCCGAAGCGCGTTGTTGCGCGCGCGCACCCACGAAGGTCAACAGCCCACCCGCGAAAGCCAGGGCGACATACAGTAACCAGCGCCAGCGCGCGCGCTGCCCTGTGGAAAACTCAGTGCGACTCATCTCAAATTCCTCGTGCAGACTTGGTTTTGCGGCAATCGAGCCTTATGAGAGTGCGCCTAAACTAGTGCTAATTCGGGAATAATGCAAGCAATTCTGTCAACTTCCCCGGCGTCCCCGTTTTGTGGCGGCATTGACCCCTCCTAGCCCTCCATTCGCCGGTAAGCGCTGGATTTTCCCCGAAAAGCACGTGAACCCCTCCTTGAGGGACCGTACGCTGGCATTGGGACGGGCAATTCAGCAACCCGCAGGGGGAGTAACATGACGCAAAAACCGACCTCCAGGCGAAACATCCGCAGCACAGTGGGAACCGCCCTGGTCGTAATTGGCTCGGCGGTTCTAGTGGGTTATTCGGCGGCGCTGGTGTGGCAATTTCAAGCGGCGCTGGACAGCGCCACCTTGGATTCGCTCGGCTTCTTCGGCAGCATTGGCTTGGCCTCGCTGCGCGCGGTTCGCATTGTGGCGCTCGACCATGCCGTCCTGCTCTCGATGCTGCACCGTATCTTGGTATTATGCTCAGCGCTGATTGTGACGCTGATCGGAATCGCTCTTCTGCCAAAGCGAGGCACAGGCGCTGTCTCGCCCGGCAAGCGTGGCGTGCCTCCACTGCGCAAAGGAGATCAGTGATGGATGGACCGGATTACGGACAAGGATTCAAGGAGCATCTCGAGCAAGAGATCCGGCAGCGTGCGAACGAAGCGATGAAGCGCCCCAAGGTCATGCTCCTCGGCGATTTCCATTGGGGATTCGCTTGGGGTCTCATCATTGTTTTCGTCGGCTTGGCACTGCTCCTTCACCACCTGGGCGTAATCCCATTTGATCCCGTCACTCGCTTCTGGCCGCTGCTCCTGGTGGTGTTCGGAGTCATGAATCTGTTGACTCGCTCCGGCCGTTTCTTCGGATTCCTCTTGATCCTGGCCGGCGCTTTTCTGCAGCTGAATAAATTGGGAATTACGCACTTGAGTTTCGCGGACCTGTGGCCCGTTGCCCTTATAGCGATTGGCTTGCTCTTGATGTGGGGCTCCCTGGAGACGCGCGGCTTTTTGCAGGCCAAGGCAAAAGCCCTTAATGACTTCCGCGAGAAAGTGGCCGGCGCGACGGGCGGTCCCCCGACTATGCTTAGCGCTGTCGCTGTATTCGGGGGCTGCGAACGGCGCGTGGCCACCGCGAATTTCCAGGGAGGCAGAGCCACCGCCTTTTTTGGCGGCATCGAACTTGACTTTCGGGATGCGGACATGGACGCGGAAGCGATCCTCGAAGTCAATTGTGTATTTGGCGGCGTGGAAATCCGGGTGCCGGAGAGTTGGCACGTGCATTCTCGCAGTCTGCCCGTGTTTGGCGGTTATGAAGACAAAACGCGCCAGCCGACCAACCCGGGAAAAACAAAAACGCTCATCGTCACCGGGATGGTGGTATTCGGAGGCATCGAAATTAAGAACTGAGCCGTTCTTATGCATCCTCTTCTCACACGCGAAAGGGCAGCCAATATCCCCGAACGTCCTACCAGACGCCTCGGTTTGTATTTGCTCTCCTGGGCCCCGATCACCGTGATTCTCAGTTATTTAATGGCGAAGCCAGCGGGCCTAGGTTGGTGGAACGCCACCTTCGTGGTCATTCCGCTCTGCCTGATCTATGCGTTTGTTTGCCTGTCCGCCTGGTATTCCTGCAAAGCGGCGCCGATTCAAACCACACCTCCCAAGCGTTTGTTCCTTACGCATACCGTGGCCGCAGTCCTGGTCAGCTTGCTGTGGGTGCAAGTGGCCAAGCTGATTGCGTATCTCTTATCTCAGTTGCACTCATTTCAGGGACTCGATCAAAAATTTGCGCCGCAAGCGCCGCTGCTGTTCGCGGCGGGTTTCATGCTTTATTCGCTGGCGGTGGCCTCTCATTACGTGATCCTGGAAATAGAAGAATCCCGCGCCGCGCAAGCTCGTGTGCTGGAGACCAGCATTCTGGCACGAGACGCGGAACTGAAGGCGCTGAAGGCGCAGATCAATCCGCACTTCCTGTTCAACAGTCTCAATTCCATCAGCGCGCTGACCAGCGTCGACGCCGCCCGGGCGCGGGACATGTGCATCCTGCTAGCCGATTTTTTGCGAATGACGCTGGGGCTCGGCGAAAAGGCGCTCGTGCCACTGCGCGAGGAATTGGAACTGCTGCAGAGGTTCCTGGCAATTGAGAAAGTCCGTTTTGGCGAACGCCTGCATGTCGACACTAGGGTCGCAATGCAGGCGCAAAGCTGCCTGCTGCCGCCGCTGCTGCTGCAGCCGCTCGTCGAAAACGCCATCATTCACGGCATTGCCACTCAGACGGCGGGAGGCACGGTGCGCCTGACGGCGGAATGCAGTGGCGGCCGGCTTCATCTATCAGTCGAAAATTCCGTCGATCCCGATGCGGCGCCCTCTAGAAAAGGAGGTCTCGGCCTCGCCAACGTTCGGCAGCGCCTGGAAACCCGATACGGAAAAGAAGCAGCACTGCGTACGACCGCGGAGGAAGAATTTTTTCGCGTCACCATCTCGATTCCCGCGGAGATGACCGAGGCCCCGGCGCCGTCTGCTGAGGGTGAGGTTGCTCCGGCAAAAGAGGTGCGCCTCTAACGATGCCGGCTAAATCCACAATTCGCGCACTGCTTGTCGATGACGAGGATCTTGCGCGGCACGTATTGCGCGAGCTGCTGAAATCTCATCCTGAAGTGGAAATCGCTGAGGAGTGCGCGAATGGCTTCGAGGCGGTGAAAGCGGTTGCCGAGCAGAGGCCGAACCTTATTTTTCTGGACGTGCAGATGCCCAAGCTCAGCGGTTTCGACGTTCTCGAGCTTATCGGCACGGAGATTCCGGTGATCTTCGTCACTGCTTACGATCAACACGCCATGCGCGCATTCGAGGTGCACGCGGTCGATTATCTGCTGAAGCCGGTGGGCCGTGAACGTTTCGAGGCGGCGCTAACTCGCGCTAAGGAGCGTGTCGCCGAGAAGAAGTTGATGCCTGCCGAGCTTGCAGCGGCGGCGCGCCCGCCCCAGCAATTTCTGGAGCGTGTGGTCATCCGCGACGGCACGCGCGTAACGCTAGTTCCCGTCGCGAAACTCGATTATGTGGAAGCGCAAGACGATTATGTGGCGCTGGCCAGTCACGGCGCGAAACACCTGAAGCAACAAACTATTGCGAGCCTCGAAGCGGCGCTGGACCCCGCACACTTTGTTCGCATTCACCGCTCGTACATCGTCAATTTCGAACGCGTGGCGCGCATCGAGCCTTACGGCAAGGACAGCCGACTGGCGATCTTGACCGACGGCACGCGGCTGCCGGTAAGCCGCGCCGGTTACGCCCGCCTGAAATCCCTGCTGGATGATCGCGTGTAATCTTTGGAATGCGGGAGACTTGCTCCCGCTTTCGCGGCGTATCGCGCTACCACGACGCATCAACCGAGCTCAAATTCGAGCCCCTTGCCCCTGCTACGAAGTGACTCTCCGTACCCAAATCCTCGCGCTTCTTTACTTCGACCTGCGTCTGCGGCCGCAGCCGCAAATTGTCCAGGAATTCCAAGAATTGCGCATCTTTCTCGTAGACGCAGAGGATCTCGGCCTTGTCGTTCGCACGTAGATCGGACAGCGGAACCGCTCCTTGCTTGCGCAGCTTGGCAATACCGCCCCGCATGGGAACGCCGTGCGGGCAGGTCTTTTTATCCGCAAAGCGCTTGAGCAGGAGCGCCTCGACTTCCGGCGAAATTGCGTGCTCCATGCGCTCCGCTTCGTCGTGCGCCTTGGACCAGGGCAGCCCGATCACGTCGGTGAGCAGCATTTCCGCAAGCTGATGACGCAACGCCAGGCGCTCCGCGAATTGCCGGCCCTTGCGCGTGAGGTCGATGCGCCCTTCGCGATCCACGCGCACGTGCCCGTCGCGCGTCATGCGTTTCAACGCTGCGGTGACTGCCGGTGGGGTTACGTTCAGCTCTTCGGCTAGGCGCGCACTGATGGGCGTCTGGTCCTCCTCGAGCATCTCCCAGACGGCTTTCAGGTAATCTTCCTGCGAAACGCTGGTCTTGTCGCGACGCAAAATATTCTCCTCGCTCAGCTTTCGCTAGGAACGGGCGCGGCTGTTGGCATCGTCCTTGCCATCCTGGGCTTTCGCAAAATCTTTTCTCAGACGTCGAGCCAATTCCAAAACGCGCCGCTGAACCGTCTCATAGGTCTCTTGATACTTCTGGGAGTCACCGTAGGGATCTTCGATCTCCCAGTCCTCGACCTTGGTATGTCCACGGAAGTTACGAAATGCAAATTCCCGTGCTCGGCCGCTCATGTTGATCACAATGTCTGCGGATTCCCATGCGTCTGATGAGATAGATTTGGACGCTAACCCTTCGACAGCACAGCCGTTTCTCAAAAGAGTTTGCGTCGTCATTTCCGCCACAAACCCCAGCGGGGCCAATCCCGCGCTTGAGGCCTCAATTTCCTCTGAGGCGTCCCTCCGTGCAATAGCTTCCGCCATCGGGCTTCGGCAAGAATTACCGATGCAAACAAACAACACCTTGACGCGTTTGCTTCTCATAAGAGACGTCGCTTCTGAGTCTCTCACAAGCTGCGGGACAGTTCACGCAAGAGCTGATTTTAAAGCCGGGCTGGCTCGCTAGCGCGGCACAGCGGACCGATTGGAATTCTCCGCAGCCAGCTTGAGAAAGCGCTGATGTACCGTCGTGTCGTTGGTGAGTTCGGGATGGAAAGCCGCGGCCAGAATGTGCGCCTTCTGCACCAGCGCGGGTTTGCCGGCGTATTCGGCAAGCACTTCTATGCCAGGACCTATGCGCTCAAAGATTGGCCCGCGAATAAAGACCATCTCCATCGGCGCAGACTTCAACGTGGAAGGCCCGCTGACCACGTCGCTGTGAACTTGCCGGCCGTAACCGTTGCGTAGCACGGTCATGTCCAGCAATCCGAGCGACTCTTGCCGCGGATTTTTCACCTCGGTGGCCAGCAGAATTGCGCCCGCGCAAGTGCCGAAGATGGCTTTGTCCTCGGCGGCAAATTTCTTGATTGCCTCGTACAAACCTTCTTCCTGCAGGAATTGCAGTTGCGTGGTGCTTTCGCCGCCCGGCAAAATCAAGCCGTCGCAGCTCTCAAGATCCGCGGGCGTGCGCACCTCGACGGTTTCGATGCCCATGCCGGCCAGCATCGCCGCATGCGCCGTAAAATCTCCCTGCACCGCTAAAATCCCAATCTTCACAACGCTACTCCATTGTAAGGGCGCGCGCTTGGCACGTCCCAGTACAGCCATTTCTGGCTGTGCTCCTCATCTCACCAGCCTCGCGTCGACAGCAAGTCCTTCTCTTCGAGCTGCCGCACATCGAGGCCACGCATCGCTTCGCCCAACTCCTCGTGCGCTTCCAGCACCGCCTTCGGGTCTTCAAAGTGCGTGGTCGCTTTCACCACCGCTTTTGCGCGTGCTTCCGGATCGCTGGATTTGAAAATTCCCGAGCCCACAAATACTGCCTCGGCTCCCAGGCGCCGCACCAGCGCCGCATCCGCAGGCGTCGCAATCCCGCCCGCCGAGAAATTCGGCACAGGCAACTTGCCGGTCTTCGCTACCTGGCGTATCAAATCCAGCGGCGCGCCGAGTTCCTTCGCTTCATGCATCAATTCGTCGTCGCGCATGGTGGTGAGCCGCCTCATTTGGCTGACGATTGTGCGCATGTGCCGCACTGCCTCCACCACATTGCCCGAGCCGGCTTCGCCCTTAGTGCGAATCATCGCCGCGCCTTCCGCCACGCGACGCAGCGCTTCACCCAAATTGCGCGCGCCACACACAAACGGCACGCGGAAATCGTGCTTCCAAACATGATTCTCTTCGTCGGCGGGGGTGAGCACTTCGCTTTCGTCGATAAAATCAACTTCCAGCGCCTGCAAGACCTCGGCCTCGATAAAATGCCCGATGCGCACCTTGGCCATCACGGGAATGGTGACCGTCTTCATGATCTCGCGGATGATTTTGATCGACGCCATGCGCGCCACGCCGCCCTCTTTGCGAATGTCGGACGGTACGCGCTCCAGCGCCATCACCGCGCAAGCTCCGGCCTTCTCCGCGATTTGCGCCTGCTCGGCGTTGGTGACATCCATAATCACGCCACCCTTGAGCATTTCCGCCAAACCAACCTTGACGCGCCATTCGTTCGCCGGGTTTCCATTCCCGCTGCCGTTCACCTTCTTCGCATCCATTTCTTTTCTCCTTTCCGCAATCCCTTTCTAAACTCCGCTTTGTCTGTGCAGCTTTGGCTAAGCTCTCTTCGCCTCGCCGATAACCACAAAACGCGCCCTACCCCGCGCTAAAACGTCTCCTGCCGAATTCCGTATCTCGCCGATGTGAAATAAATTTCGCCCTTTCTGCTCCGCTTCTTCCCAACCTTCTACGACGATCTCTTCCTGCACTCTGACCGGCTTCAGATACTCCACGGTAAGCTCGGCGGTTACCGCGCGCACTTCGCGAAACCGGCAAACCTTTCCCATGGCTTCATCGAGTAGCGTGGCGATAATTCCGCTGTGCCCCATCCCACCGCCGCCCTGATACCGCTCGCCCAAAACAAATCGCCCGATAATGCGGCGCTTCTCATTGTCTTGCACAAAGGTCAGCTTCATCCCGTTTTCGTTCGCGCCACCACACCCGAAGCAATGGTTGGCAGGATTCGGTGCCAGCGAGATCGTCGCCGGCTTTCTTTCCTCTGCGCTCTCTGTGCTCTTCACTGCGCGTCCTTTGTGCTAAATCCTTCTCAAACCAGCGCAACCCTGCTGCGCTCGGCTCGTCTCACGCCGCGCTGCCGTTTCCGCATCTCGATCCGCAGCAACTCCGCCAACGTCGCCGCGCCTCGCGCAATTTGTTTTTCGTCCAAGCCGGCAAAGCACAAGCGCAACGCATTCGGCAGCGGATTCTGCGCGTAAAAATACCGGCCTGGCGCGAAAAGCACCCCGCGCTCTTTCGAATGAATCAGCAGCTCGCTGGCATCAAATCCGGGCGGCAGTTCCAGCCACAGGCACATCCCGCCTTCCGGACGCGTCCAGCGCGTCCCTTCCGGCATGTGCTTGCGCAGCGCTTCATCCAGCGCCACAAGCCGCGCAGCGTACACCTTGCGCATTTTCGCGACATGCTTGGAAAACATTCCACGGCGCAGGAACTCCGCGAGGATCGCCTGCGCCAACTGATCGGTGTGAATGTCCGTAGTCTGTTTCACCACGCGCAGGCGCTCGATGGCCACCGCGGGCGCCACGATCCATCCCACGCGCACTTCCACGACCGGCACTTGATGCCGCGAGGCCAGCTCCAAAACTTTTCTGCGCGAAGCCAGCGGCATCGACGTTCCCGTCGGATTCTGAAAATCCGGCGTAAGCACGATGAGCTTCACGCGGTTCGCCGCCAGAGTCGCCTCCAACGCCTCCAAATCCAATCCCAGCGAAGCACCAGGCTCGGCATGAGTGCGCACAGGCACGCCGAGACAGCGCGCGCGTGTTCCGTTGAAGATAGCTACTGCGCCTGGATAGGTCGGATTCTCCAGAATCACGGAATCGCCGGGTCGCACAAACGCTTTGCTGATCAAATCGAGCGATTGCTGGCAGCCATCCGTGATCAGAAGATTTTCGTCCCGTGCCGGAATGCCGTCGTGCTCCAGAAGCTCTAAGAGCGCCTCTTTCAACGGTGCATACCCATCCGAAGGCCCGAGGTTGAGCACGTCCGTGGCCTCGCGGCGCAGCACGGCGTTCACGCAAGTTTGCAGGTCTTCGATCGGAAAAAACTCTTGCGCCGGCCGCGCCAATACAAAGGAGAGCGCATTCTCGGGAGCGCTCGCCGTCAAGCGCGAGAGCACTTCTTCGCCGCGCTCATCCGCAAAGAGTAATTCCCAGCGGATGCCGTTGTTTCCATTCAGCACCGGAGGCGCCGGCGGAGTAATCTTCAGTCCGTCTCCATTGCCCTTGATGAACGTGCCGCGGCCCACGTGTCCCTGAATCAGCCCTTCTGACTCGAGCTCCGCATACGCGTTCGCCACGGTGGTGCGATGCACGCCCAACATCACCGCCAACTCGCGGCTCGCGGGAATGCGGTCGCCGGGACGCAAATCGCCCGCATGCACCAGCGCCCGCAACTGGTCGCGCAGTTGGACATATAGAGGAACGTGGCTTTCCGGCTGGAGATGTACAGGAAGCATTGGCTCTCCCCTAGCAGCCAATTCTACACGACATTGGCCTGCTACAAGAGCCAATTTGTCTCTGACCCCTAGTCCCGCGGCGGGTGATACCCGATTCCCCCGTTCGCTTCCCCGGCGACCAACTGCCGCACGCAGAGCCGCGTCAAGTCCTTCACATCGCACTGGTAGATTTGTGCCATCGGCAAATCGCCCGGCTGCACGACGTATTCCCCCACTTCCATTTGCTGCGAGGCGCCTGAATCATCGGTGTTAAGGGGACTGCCGCCTTGGGAGACGCGCACGCGAAATTGCCGTGAGGGCGGCTCGTAATTCTGGAAGCTGAAGCACTTCCCCACGCACGCGCGGTCGACCATGTGCACGATGTAAGGGAGCCGCGAATCCGACGGCGCCCAGATCGTCGCCGTTACACGTCCGCCGGCCGGAACGCTGCTCTCGATCAAGCCTTCGATTTGCGCCTCCATGCGATTCAGCGTTGCGGTGTCCTGGTACAAAAACGCAAAGAACGCAACCGCGATGATCGCGAACCCCGCAGTGTGCCATTTGCGCGGCTGTATCAAGGACAAGACGCTCAAACCGATGACTGCGGCGACGGTCGTGAGCCGCAGCGCCAGCGCGCCTACCCAGCCCGAATAAAATGGCACGCGCACGACATCCGGCAGGACATAGATCGCGTATACCACGAACGAGTGAAGCTCCAGCGGCAAGCGCATAGCCGCCCAGGAGCCCTGAGCGCGATCACGTCGCAGCCTATCTACCGCAAAACACGCCACGCCAAACAGGAGAGCCACACTCGACAGGATGGAATAGCGCGTGCCATAGAGCACCAATTGGTCGCTGCCGTTGTAAATGCCCGGACCGAACGTCTCCCACACGCCGAAAGACTTGTAATGCCTCATCAAATAGAGACGCGTCACCACTACGACAAGCACCGCTGCGCCGGGCACCGCTAATTTCCACCGTTCAGGCAGCAAGCGCCACAAAACCACATAGCCCACGCAGCCCACTAGCCAAACAAAGCCCTGCGGATGAGAAATCAAGACGAGGCAGGCAAGCACAGCGGCCAGGACGAGTTCCCTGCCCCGGCCGCTCCACACAAGTGCGCTGGCAAAAAATCCCAAACCAAGTGAAAGGTAGTAATTGAAGAAGCCGACGTTAAACGTCCAACCATAGGCGAGCATCATCAGGCATGGCAGCAGGAACCAGGGTGGACGGCGCGAGACAGCGGCGATGAGCGCAAATACGCCCCAAAAGAAGATGAGCACGCATAGCGGTACAGCAATTTTCTGTGCCGACGGCAGCCCGAACAAATTCCCGAACTTTAAAAGGAAGAGATCAAATAGCACATTGTTCCACTGCCGGGCGACGTAAAGTCCCGGCGCTTGCCCGCGCTCAATCAGTTGCGCCAGCCACGCATTGTAAGCGTGGCTGGCGAGGTCGCCGGCTTCGATGCGCCGATGCCAAAAACACGGGATAAGCAAACCCGCGGAAATCGCCAAGGTCTGCAGCCAGAATCGCCGCAGGAAATCGGCGGCGGCATCAAGAGCTGATGCGTCTCTGTCCGTCTCCATCTTCTCGTTTGTTCACAGTCACTATGGCCGGAGCGACGCGCAGAGTAGCACAGAGCGTTCTGCACACGCTATTGAGATACGACACATGGTGGGATAGCATCGCGAGCGGTGAGAGCACGCTTCAAGAAACTGATCGACAATCCTGTATTTCTGCTCAGCGTCGTGGCCTTCCTGACGGCTCTGCTCTTGCAGTCTGGCGAACTCGGCTCGAGTGATACCACCCGGAGACTCCAGACGACGCATTCTTTCTGGACTTCGGCGCCGCCGGTCCTGCCGGAAGATTACCCGGATTTTGGAATTATAGGCCGCAACGGGAAGATTTACGCCTGGTATGGCATGGGGCAGAGCCTGCTGATGCTGCCCGCGGACATCATCGGGACGTATTTAGAGCGCTTGCCGGTGTTTGCCAACTTTGCGGACCGCGATCCGGACATCCGCGCTATTGTCGTGAGCCACAGCACCAGCATCCTTGTGTGCGTGCTCACGGTGCTGGTCTGCTTCCGCTTTCTGTTGCTCCTCGAATTCACCCCAAATCAGTGCATTGCCGGGGCGTTCACGCTGCTCTTCGGCACGACGTTTCTCCATTACACGCAGAACATGATGGAGAACAACTTCCTCTTGCTTCTGACGTTGACAGGCATGTGCTTTCAGTACGAATGGCTGCGGACTGGCAGCACGCGCGCGCTGCTGACCGGCGCGCTCGCTCTCGGAGCGAATATTTTGACGCGGCTTACAACTGCTCTGGATATTGCCGCTGCTGGTCTTTTCATTCTTCTGATTCTGTCAGCAGAGATTGTGCGCGGCCGGGAGGTTCTCGCGCGGCTGTGGGAATACACCCGTGTCGCGGCACCTTGCTATGCAGTGTTCGTTCTGATTGACCGGCTCTACCAATATCTACGCTTTGGCACCGTATGGAACACGTATCTCTCGGTGTTCGCCGAGCAGCAACGAAAGCTCGATCCCGATCTGCCACGGAATTTTCCGTGGACCACGCCGCTGCCTACGGGGTTTCTGGGGCCCCTGATCACTCGCGAGAAATCCCTATTCTTGTATGACCCGCTCGTACTACTCACGATACTGCTGGCCATCCTCATCTGGAAGCACTTTCGCCCGGAGATCCAAGCTTACCTCATCGCAGCCTCTTGTTTGCTGGGGGCTTACATCCTTTTTTATGCGAGGAATTACTCTTGGAGTGGTGACTATGCGTGGGGCGACCGCTACATTACGACGCCCGTGCAGTTGCTCGCGATGATCTCGATTCCATTGCTGCTGCGCTATCGCGAGGGCTTGCCAAAGATTGCTTGTCAACTGGGGATGGCCCTCGCCGCCGTCAGCGTGATTGTTCAGCTCGCTTCCATTGTCTTCTGGCACCCGCTTGAGATTCAGCAGATGGATACGTTGGGCCACCCAACGTTTGTCGTCGGCTTGCGCTTCAAAAACATCGCCGCCGTCGCTCTCGGTAAGGTGAGTCAGTGGGGCTTGAGCAACCAACTCACTCACGAGGCTGGAATTCATTCCGACACACCCTATTTTCTACCCTTCTTGTTGAAGAAAGACGGGAGCGTTTCAGGCGCACCCGCCGAAGCGTTGATGACCGCCTGGTTCGTCTTGCTGGCCGCCTTATTTTTTATTCTATTTTTGATAAGGCGAAAAGCCCGGCGCGGCGATTTTTCTGCGCTTCGGCCATCGATTCAGGGCAGGCCCCGGTAACTCGCTCATACCGGCTTAAGTCTGCGTTGGGTGACGTGAACGGCTATTTCGAGGGCTGGCTCTCACCCAAGCGCTTGAGCCGGTCGCGGAGCCGGCGTTGCAGCGGCGTAGGGGTATTCGGATTGAAGGCCACCAAATACCACAGGGGCTGGCTGCGATCCCGGCTAAGCCACGCCAGCGTTGCTGCGTCGGCGTTCGGATGCCGCGCCACATTCTCGCGAATCGCACCGTAGGGATGCTTGGCCAGCTTGTTTAAAGTTTTCGCGTTCGACCGCGGATGCTCGCTGATCAGCCGTAGCAGATAAAAATCTTCTTCCGGCGCCTGCTTCACCAGTTTCTCCAGCATCTCCGGCTTGGCATCGGCGCTCAGCACCAAGCCAATCTTTTCGTCCCAAGCGGTGTTGATCTGGTTCAGCTCCCGCGTCCGCGCGTGAATCAGCTCTTCCAGCGTGCGCCGCTCCTGCTGCATGCGCGCAATGGGCAGCTCCGTGCCCTCCAGCGAATCCAGAACACGCAGCAGGTGCTGTCTCTCGCCGAACACAATTTGCGAGGTGCGCGTGCTGGGCCCCTTTTCCTTTTCTTTGTGCTGCACCAGGTCGGAACGTCGCATCGTGTTGGCTGCTCCGGCACCCTCCCCTCGCAAGCTTGTGCCAGGGATTGTGCCCAAAACCACGCTGATTGCTCGCGTTAGACCCACGGTGTAACTCGCATTCCGCTGGGCCAATGCGGATTATGTTCCCGCTGCTGCGTGGGGTAAAGTTACCAACGCACTGTATGTGCCCGAAGTGCAACCGTCTGCGAAGCGCGTTTTGCGCGCGATTCGAATGAGGACCAACGCCCATGTCCGCGTTTGAGGATCACAAAGAGGAATTGGAGCACTACGAACAAATGTTTGGCCGCGAGCGCGGCCGCCTGGCGGTTTCGCTGGACCGCCTCACCAATGCACTGGTGTTAGTTGGACAGCACGGTGTCTATTGCACCAGCCAGCGCAATCCCACTCTCCCAGTCATGGACATTCGCATCATTGCGAACGAGCTGACCCACGCGAAAGAGTTGGTGCAATCGGTGATGGAGGAGTTGCGCCGGACGAAGAACTCCGCCCAGAGCTAAACGCCGGTGCGCTAGTCGCGGGACACGAGAAACGGATTGGATTGCCGCTCTTCGCCGATGCTCGTGGTCGGCCCGTGCCCGGGATGAACCACCGTGTCATCCGGCAGCGCCATCAACTTGCCTCGCAGCGAATCCATGATTTCTTCCATGGACCCGCCCCACAAATCGGTCCTTCCAATGCTCCCGGCAAAGAGCGTGTCTCCAGCAAAAAGCTGCGGCGCGGCCAGAGTAATTTTCCCGGCTTCCGGCGGCATGTACAGCGAGACACTGCCCGGGGTGTGCCCGGGCGTATGAATCACCCGCGCCTCGAGCGACCCCCACTGCAACGCATCGCCGTCCGCCAGCACTTGATCCACGTCGGTAAGTTCCGGCGGCATCACGCCGAGGAACGCTGCCTGTACATCCATCGCTTGATAGAGCGGCAAGTCTTCGCGGTGCATCATTACCGGCGCGCCGGTGTATTTGTGCAGCTTGCTGAGGCCGCCCACGTGATCAATGTGCGCGTGCGTGCTGACGATCCCCTTCACCGTCAGTTTGTGCCGCCCGAGCAGGTCCAGAATGCGGTTCACTTCATCGCCCGGATCGACAACCAGCGCCTCGCGCGTCACCGGATCGCCGATAATCGAGCAGTTGCACTGCAGCACGCCCACCGGAATGGAGATGTGCAGAAAGCCGTGCTTTTCCACGCCCACCACTGGAATTGGCCGGTCCATCACCCGCAGTATAACATTCGCTGCGCGGCGCATCATCGCCTGCAAAACGCGGCTGACAGCAGCTTTGCTACACTGTGGAGGGCGGCAACTGCGCCCGTATGCATATGCAAGCTTCCGAAACCGCAAAACTAGTCGATACCCCGCTCGCAGCTTTCCATGAGCAGGCCGGCGCGAAAATGGGCGTGTGGTTCGGGTGCGCCCTGCCCAACGATTTCGGCGATTGGCAGCGCGAATACTGGTTCGCGCACAAGTCCGTAGCGCTGATCGACAAGAATTACCGCTGCTATCTCTCCTTTACCGGCCCCGACCGTGTGCGCTATCTCAACGCCATTCTCACCAACAACATCAAAGACATGCTGCCAGGGCATGGCAACGTTTCGCTTCTGCTCAATCCGCAAGGCCGCATCCTCGCGGAGCTCGAAACCTTCGCGCTGCCCGAAGGTTTATTCTGTGTCTCCTACGCGATGATCCGAGAGCACCTAATCGAAACGCTCGACAAATACATCATCATGGACGACGTCACTCTCACCGATGACACGCAGCGTTTCGGTACGCTGGCGCTGGAAGGACCGGCCGCCGCACGCATCGTCAACGAGCTGACCGGAGTCGATCTGCATTCATTAGCGGAACTTGCCCGACAGGACACTCGCGCCGGAACAATTCCCTGCACCATCGTTCGCCGCTCGCCCGGAAAATTTGCCGGCGCTGAATTCCTAGTGGAACGCGCCCAGTTGCAAGCGCTGTGGGAAACGCTTCAAGAAAAAACCAAGACCGCAGCAGGTGGCCCTATCGGCTACACCGCGCTCAGCGCGCTTCGCCTGGAGCAAGGCGTTCCCTGGTTCAGCTATGACTTTGGCGAAAAGCAAATCCCTCATGAAGCCGCGCTAGAAAACAGTCACATCAGCTATACCAAAGGCTGTTATACAGGCCAGGAAATCGTCGAGCGCGTGCGCTCCCGCGGCCAGGTCAATCGCCGCCGCGTGGGCCTGCGTTTCACCGGCGAAGCCGTCCCCGGGCCCGGCGAAATTCTGACCTCGGACGGCAAAGAAGCCGGCTTCGTCACGCGAGCAGCTTTCGCCCCCGCGCTCTCTTCCGCAATCGGTATGGGCTACGTCCGAAAGGAAAACAACTCACCCGGCGATACGTTGGAATGGCAAAGCGGAACCGCGACCGTTACAAATTTCTCTGCGGACACGTAACGGCCATCCTCAGGCGGGAGCACCAGACAAATCACTGTCGAAGCCTTCGCCAAAAACAAGCCCCCGTCAACGTACTTTTTTGCAGTGTGGCGGTCCTGTATGGAATGCGGCGGTCTTGTTTACACTGAGTCTCGAAGGGCCGCCGCTTCTACGCTGCTCAACCTGGCGGCGCACAACCGGCAGCCTGCGCTTACTTGCCCAAGGAGGATCGCCGCAACAACGCCCCAAAATCCACGCTAATCCCAAACGAAAACGAATTCAGCCGCAACGGCACGCTGCGGCTGTAGTCGAACTCGAGGTCGATCGTCTTCATCGGCTTCACTTCCACGCTCGCATTGAATCCGTTGTCTCGCGCCAGGCTCGCAGCGCCGGTCTGCACGCTGGCGTCCAAGTACCCCTTGCGATTCGTGCTCGTCCCCGTGGCACCGCACTTGACGCTTCCGCTGCACCGAAACACGCGGCTGACAACCGTTTGCGTACCCCACGGCGCGACGTCATAGGCCGAACCCGAAATGCTGAATGGCCCCGCGTCCACTTCCGTGCCTGCCTCAAACTGCAGGTTGTAACCAAAGGTCATGAACGGCCGGTGAAAGCTCTTCGTGTCCGGCACTGTGTTCCCCACGCCTGCATCGATAAACGGCGTGAAATTTCCCCATCCGTGCTCAATGTGATTCGCCCAGTTCCAGGTTGCATGCCCGGTGCTAAAGCCCTTCTTCACGTCGCCCGTCGGCGCGCCCAGGTGAATGGTCGAAGCGTAGTTCACCGTGCGGCCCGGGAAGAGCCACTTCAGGTCCACTCCGACGTTTCCCAAACCCGAGCCCGAAACCGCCTGCGGATCTTTCGCCTTGACTGCGGTGGGGGTGCCAACGAAATAGTAGGGAATCCCCAGGCTGATTCCGAAATGGTGCGAAAAATTGTAACCGCCACCGAAGCCCAAATCGTATACCGACCCGTCGCCGCTGGTGCTTCCTTCGAATCGTGTTCCCAGGCTCCAACCCGGGTAGAATCCCTCGTCGGATTTCGCTGCTCCGCTGGCCGCCGCGTTCGGACTCTGCGCCCGAACGTCTTGCGCTGTGACCACTGAAAACAAGAGCGCGACCACCGCGACGCAACTCGGCGCGCGCAAGCCCACACCAGACTGAATTCGCTTCATATAATGCATTTCGCCCCCAAGAGCTTTAGACATGACACTTACATCATAGAGGCGGAGCGCGTGCGTGGAAGGGCCACCCGAGCGAGGATTTCCAAGGGAAAACTGTACCTACGGACAGGCTCGCGCGACCGTTTACGTCTTGCGCTTGTAAACCCGCACGTAATCCACCAGCATCGTCTGTGGAAAAACCGTCGTACCGTCCGGCGGGCCCGGCCAGTCTCCACCCACAGCCACATTCAAGATGAGGAAGAATCGGTGATCGAAGACCCACGTCCCGCCAGAGGGCCACTGCGCCGAAGTGAACGTCGCATATAAATTTGCATCCAGATAAAAGCGGACCGTGCCAGGCTCCCACTCCGCCGCGTAGACGTGAAAGTCGTCCGACAATTTCTGTCCCGCCGGCAGTGTAATCGTCGCCGTCAAATCGCTGGTAGCGTTCGCGGAGCTTGGGCCGTGCAGCGAGCCATGATTGATTCCCGGTTCCTTGCCGACATTTTCCATGATGTCGATCTCGCCGCACTTCGGCCAGCCAACCGAACCAAAATTATCTCCAAGCGCCCAGAACGCTGGCCACATTCCCTGCCCCGCAGGCAACTTGATGCGCGCCTCGAATCTCCCGTACGCCTGTGAGAACAAGCCCTGCGTCTTCAGTCGCGCCGATGTGTAGTTGAATTTCGTCCCGTCCGGCCCGGCATAGGCTTCTTGCCGCGCCATAATCACCAGCTTCCCATCCTTAATTCGCGCATTCTCGCGCCGGTTCGTGTAGTGCTCGAGTTCGTGATTCCCCCACCCGCTCCCGCCAATGTCGTACGTCCATTTCGAAGCATCCGGCAGCGAGCCGTTCTTGCCATTGAACTCATCGCTCCAAACCAGCGTGTAACCCTTGGGCGCCTTCACCCGCTCGGCCTCCGCATTGAGCGCAAGCAAAGTGATGACGCCAACAAAAATCGTAGCAACGATGTATCGACCGTTTTTCATTTTTCATTCAACTCCGCATGGACTCGACTGTTCACTAATGCTAAGGTTGCGCGTTCGGGGGTGACAAATTTGCCCGGAGGAGGCCGAAGATTCTTTGAATGGATAGGGGAGCCTCCTCTGTACTGGAAGATCATATTCTGGGTAATGATGGCCCAATTCTTGACAGGCTGGATCCTGTTGGCATCTCTGCCGCACTGGGCTTCATCCTCGCCGGACTGCATTCATCCCGTAGAAATAAGGATGAAAGGCGGGCATACCTACTACTTTCCACCGAGGTTGGGATGGTACGTTAACAACGATTTGTGGATTTTTTTCGGGCTATTCTTGCTACTGCTACTCATCATGTTCATCCACCGCGAATCGGTCCGGAGAGTCCGGTGAAAGCCATCCTTTTCCGCCAGCACGGCGGACCCGAAGTTCTGCAATACGCTGATGTCCCCGATCCCGAACCCCGCCCCAACGAAGTGCTCGTCCGCGTGCGTGCTTGCGCGCTGAATCACCTCGACCTCTGGGTGCGCGGCGGCTTGCCCAACGTCCCGATTCCGCTTCCCCACATTCCCGGTAGCGACGTCGCCGGAGAAATCGTCAAAATCGGCTCCGAAGTTACCACCGTTCGCGTCGGCCAAAATGTCGTTCTGGCTCCTGGGGTGACTTGCGGCAAATGCGCCGCGTGTATTTCCGGTCAGGACAATCGCTGCCGCCAGTTCACCAACCTTGGCTACATGATTGATGGCGGCTGCGCCGAATTTGTCCGCGCGCCCGAAGTGAATTGCCTCCCGTTTCCCGAGAATCTGTCATTCGAAGAAGCCGCCGCCGTCCCGCTCGTCTTTCAAACCGCCTGGCACATGCTCATCGCCCGCGCTGAGCTTCAACCCGGCGAAGACGTGCTGATTCTCGGCGCCGGCAGCGGCGTGGGCACCGCCGCGATTCAAATCGCTAAATTTTTCGGCGCGCGGGTCATCACCACCGCCGGTTCCGACGCCAAATTCGAGAAGGCCCGCCAACTCGGCGCTGACCACATCATCAACCACAAATCGCAAAAGATTCGCGACGAGGTCCGCCGCATCACCAACAAGCGCGGCGTCGACGTCGTCTTCGAGCACGTCGGAACCGCCACCTGGGCCGATAGCCTCGCCAGCCTCGCACTCGCCGGCCGCCTGGTCACCTGCGGAAGCACCACCGGCTACGACGCCAAAATCGATTTGCGCTTTCTCTTCAGCCGCCAGCTCTCGCTCCTCGGCTCCTACATGGGAGTGAAAAGTGAGCTGCACACCATCATGAAGCTCGTCTCCACCGGCCGCCTGAAGCCGGTGGTCGACCGCGTTTTCCCCTTAACCGAAGCTGCCGCCGCCCACGCCTACGTCGAATCCGCCCAACAATTCGGCAAAGTCGTCCTCAAAGTCTTGTAAAGAATCGGTCAAAATTCGCTGTCTGGCACCCACTTTCCCCGTAAGTCCGCGAGACTCTCGCCTTCACTACTGCTCTTTTATTCACGACTTTTCCTGTCCCGAAGTACCATTGACTAGCAGCGCCGCAGCGATTAGCGAGGTACGCTCATGTTCGTAAACCTCCGATCGCGTACGCGTGTGTGCTCACACGTCCGACATGTGCACAAAACAGAATGATTGGCAATCTATTGCGCGGTCGCAAACGCTGTGTGACAACGTCTTTCCCTTCGCCAGCCACCTTCCCTGCTCCAGAGGGAGGCCTGCTAGTTGCCGCGGCCGCCCCGCATCAGCCGTTAGCACGCGCAATGCCGGAGGGCCGCGTACGAAAGATCCTACAGATGGTTGAATCTGGGATGACTTTCACCATCCGCGATTTGGCCCTCGAATTAAACCTGACCCCATCGTATCTCCAGCGTTTGTTCAAGCACGAGACCGGCGTGTGCATGGGCGAGTGGTTAAGCGAACAACGACTCCAGAGAGCAGCGCACCTTCTAGCGAACAGCTACATGAGCGTGAAAGAAATTGCTCACACCGTTGGATACGAGCATTCTTCCAGCTTCATCCGAGCGTTTGAGCGACGCTTTTCGGAGGCGCCGTCGCGCTTCCGGAAACAGAGCAACTGCACTAAATGCTAACAAAAGCTGAATACGGCTAACTATTTTCTATTGTCCAAGTGAAGTAAGGAGTAGTAAAAAAAGATCGATTCACGTACAGGTGTCCTTCTGAGCTAAGCAGGCGCGCTTAGCCATCAAGGCGTTCGACTGCTGCAAAACCTGGACGATGAGCAAGAGTGACCCACGTAGGAGCAATGCAAATGAAAACCGTTAAACTCGCATCGGTTCTCGCAATTTTAGCGGCGTTATCGGTTCCGGGAATGGCGTTTGCGCAAATCGATCCAGGTGTGCGCAGCGGCACAGGAGTGAACGCGGGCCAGCCGTTTCCTTCCGTCACCGCCAGTCCAAACGACTTGGCCTTCTTTCAAACCGGACTCGCGCAGTTCAATGAGCACCAAACCGTTACTGGAAACAACCCAGGTCTAGGGCCTCGGTTCAACCTGGACTCGTGCGGGACATGTCATTCACAACCGGCAACCGGCGGAACCAGCCCGGCCTCCGGTATCTTCCCCTTTGTCGGGTCGAACCCCCAAAGCCAGGTGATCGCCAACGGCGTCGTGAATGGCAGCACCAACACCATCCCATTTTTCGTCTTGGCCAACGGCCCGGTGCGCGAAGCGCGGTTCCCATTCTTCTTTGACCGATTCGGCAATGCCAACCCCAACGCGCCTAACGGCGGAGTAGAAGACCTGTTCACCGTCTCCGGTCGCTCCGATGCCGGAAGCTGCAGTCTGCAGCAGCCCAGCTTTGATGCTGCGAGAGCAGCAAACAACATCATCTTCCGCATTCCCACACCGACGTTTGGCACGGGACTGATGGCGAACATTGACGACTCAACTCTAATTGCCAACCATGGGGCTCAGGGAAGCAATAATCTGGGGATCAGCGGCACTTTCAATCACAACGGCAACGATGGCACCATCAGCCGTTTTGGCTGGAAGGCCCAGAACAAGTCGCTGATGATCTTCGCCGGTGAGGCCTACAACGTGGAGATGGGCATCTCCAACGAACTGTTTACGCAAGATCGGCCGCTGCCGGGCGAGGACCAATTGGGAAGCGGGCTTCCGGCTAACTGCCTGAACCTCGCTGGGGCCGGCTACCCCGAGGACATTACACACTCCGATGGCACAAGCGCTTCCACCGTCACCAGTGACGTCGGGCTGTTCAATGCCTTCATGCAGTTCCTAGACCAGCCCACACCCTCCACTACCTCGCCGGGAGGAGCAACCTCGATCGCCAATGGCCGCAGGCTCTTTAGCGCCATCGGCTGTGCCACTTGCCATACGCCGTCACTCACCACCCAGGCCTCTAAGTTGACCCTAGGTTTGAGCCATGCTACCGCCAATTTGTTCTCCGACGTAGAAATCCATCACATGGGCGTAGGCTTGGCGGACAACGTTTCCCAGGGTGGTGCCGGCGGCGATCAGTTCCGTACGGCTCCGTTGTGGGGTCTCGGACAGCGGATCTTTTTCTTGCATGATGGCCGCACCAGCAATCTCCTTTCAGCCATCGAGGCTCATGAGAGCAACGGCTCGGAAGCCACCCAGACAGAGCTGAACTTCGACCAATTGCTGACCCCCAGCCAGCGGCAGGACATCCTAAACTTCCTGCGCTCACTGTAATCCTGGGCCACCACTTCTCCCGGGCGAGACACGAGCGAGCCTCGCCCGGTTTTTTCCATTTCGAGAAATTGGCGCTCTGACTATGCATACTAAATTTTCTTGCTTCCTCATACTTCTTGTTCTGTCCATGTCGATGCTTCCCCGGGCACACGGCGCCCCTCAGAGCGGTGGCGACTTTTCCGAGAATCCGCAGGCCAAAAAGCTGCCGACCGAAACCATCCTTGTCAAGGGTGCTTGGTCGAGTGCCAGTGATTCGCTGATTCCTATCCCGGAAGGCGGGAGGGTGGCCAACCATGTCTATAGCAACCGATATTTTGGTATCAGCTTCGCTCTATCCCCTGATTGGACCGAGAAATACAGCGGCCCGCCTCCTTCGGACAGTGGCTACTACGTACTAGCGCAAATCAGGCCTGCGGACACATTTAAAGGGACAACTCGCGGCAGTATCTTGATCGCTGCCCAAGATCTGTTTTTCACGCTAACTACCGCCAGGAACGCGTTGGAGCTGATCAATTACACCAAGGACAAATTGAACGCGGACTACCAAGTGGAACAACAGCCGAAGCTGGTCACCATCGCCAGCCGTTCTTTCGTCCGCTTTGACTACGTTTCGCCTGTGGCAGAGCTGCGTTGGCACGTCCTGGCAACCCAAATCCGCTGCCATATGGTCCAATTCGTCTTCACCAGCCGGGGCACTAAGTTAGTGGAAAATCTCATCCAGGAAATGAACAAGATGAGCTTGCCCGAGGAGGCGGGCCCCATTTCGGGGAGAGGCGGGGGTGATTTCCCTGTGTGCGTCAAGGATTACGCAAGCAGCGAAAACGTAATGGAGAGAGTTGATCCAATTTTCACCGAGCGCAGATTCAATCCTGTTCCGGTCCGCATCATCATCGACCAAGAAGGCAAGGTAAAGCACATCCATTTTCTCAGCGCTTTTCCTGATCAAGCAGCGGCAATTAGCGATGCGCTCTCACAATGGAGGTTCAAGCCCTACCTGCGCGACGGGCACCCGGTGGAAGTAGAAACCGGCATCATGTTCGGACGCGCTCCCCGCACGACAACACCTCGACCACCTAGTGCGGCAACCGAATGATGAATCTCCGCCTGCACAGTGAGCGATTCTGCGCACGGAGGCTGCTCTCAGCCCTGGCCGTGCTTGCGTGTTCTTCAGCCGCTGCACTGGGTGCGAACAACATCACGGGATCGGTCCGCAATCAGAGCCGCGGAGAACCCGCTATCGGCGATGAAGTGATCCTTATTCGGCTAGATAAGGGAATGCAGGAGGAGGCGCGCGCGAAGACCGACGCAACGGGGGCGTTTACTCTCAATCTGCAATACCCTGACAAGCCCTACCTGGTGCGCGTAGTTCATCAAGGTGTCAGCTATGAGCAGCGCGCTTTCGACGGCGATGCCCTGTCCCTCCAAGTGTTTGACGTTGAGCCTCAAGTTCCGGGCGTAACCGGTACAATCGAAATCATCCGCGCCGGAACCAAGGGGAACCTACTTCACGTCTCCGACATGGTCGAGATCAAGAATGAATCTAGCCCGCCACTGACTCAGGCGGGCCAGCGCACCTTTGAAGCTTATCTGCCCGCAAGTGCCAAAATCGATTCTGTCCTAGCTGCAGGTCCGCGTAAGGTTTCTGAAATAATTTCCGCAGCCCCCGTGCCTGGGGAGCCTGGCCACTATACGGTGAATTTCCCCCTGCGGCCGGGAGCCACCAAGTTTGCTTTCAACTACGACCTGCCATACCGTGGCCATGCCGCGTTTCAAACAAGGCACCCGTATCCCCTGCGGCAGTTTGCGGTCATGATTCCGCGCACCATGAAATTCTCGTCACGGTCGCCAGCCTTCGAAGTCTTCGCGACCAGCAATACCGATTATCAAGTGCGGGCGATCACCCAACTAAAAGCAGGGGAAGGACCCTCATTTGCAGTCTCCGGAACCGGAGCGCTTCCGCCTATCCAAGGACAAGCCAAGCCGCAGGCGCACGCACAGTCCCCGCCCAAACCACCGACATCCGCTCAGGTCCGCCCCCCTTTGCACTCTTCGCCACGCCTTGCTTCGGGATCGATGCGGCCCCAGTCGTCTTCTCAATCGCTGGTCTTAGGCGCGCTGACCGCCATTCTTCTCGTCGCATGTGTTTTCCTAATTTGGCGCACACGCAAGGCAAGGAGAATCACTGCCCAATAACTTGGATCCAAAAATGTAGAGGCCGGGTTCAACCCGGCCCCTAGCTCTGCGAGCCTCGGCGTACTCTGCGCCTCAGCGTTATCTTTTTTCCTACGCCAAATTCAGCGCGCGCTTAAACGATCCCTTCTCACTATCAATCTTCTTCTGCAACTGCAAAATCGAATACAGCAGCGCTTCCGGACGCGGCGGGCATCCCGGTACATACACATCCACCGGAATCACCTGATTGCATCCCTGTACGATCGCGTAATTGTTGAACACTCCGCCAGAAGTCGCGCACGCGCCCATGGAAATCACCCATTTCGGCTCCGGCATTTGATCGTAAAGCTGCCGCACCACCGGCGCCATCTTCTGCGAAAGCCGCCCAGCCACGATCATCAAGTCCGCCTGCCGCGGCGATGGACGAAACACTTCAGCGCCAAATCGCGCCACGTCAAACCGCGCTGCCGCCATCGACATCATTTCAATCGCGCAGCACGCCAAACCAAATCCCAGCGGCCAAATCGAGCTTTTCCGCGCCCAATTCACCGCCTTATCCAGCGTGGTGAAGATGATCCCTTCATCTTCCAGCAGCTTGCCGAAATCATCCGGCTTGGTCAGCGTGACATGCTTACCCAGCGATGTGCTCATATTTCCTCGCGCCTCCATTTTCGCACACGCTCACTCCTGAAACAATCTGCGCCTTTCGTGGCACAGTCATTTTTGGCTGTGTGCATTCTGCGGTCCACAACTATGCATTCCGCTTTATAATCGCGCCCATGAGCACCACTCCTTCACCGCTCCGCCAGTCCCCCCACCTACGCCTTCACTGCGTCAACGTCTTCGTCCGCGATCAGGATCGCAGCCTCCGCTTCTTCGTCGACCAGCTCGGCTTCAACGTCGCCTTCGACACGCGTGTGCAATCCGGCGAGCGCTGGGTCGGCGTGGCTCCTCCGGACGGCGCCGCCATCCTGTCGCTTATCGTTCCCAAGCCCAACTCCGAGCAATACAAGCTCATCGGGCGCGCCACGCAAATCGTCTTCGTCACCGAAGACGTCACCGCCAAGTTCCAGGAATGGTCCAAGCGCGGCGTCCGCTTCCAAACAACGCCTCGCCTCAAGCGCATCCGCTACCAATTCCAGCCGGCGCAAACGGCCGCCACGGCAGCCGCAGGCCAAAGCGCAGAGCCCACCAGCGCCAGCAGTAAGAGCAGCATGCTCCTCGGCGAAGAAACGCCGATCTGGGGCGGAATCGTCGCCCGCTTCCGTGATATCGACGGCAACTCCTTCTCGCTCGTCAGCTTCGATGAGCTCACCCACGCCGTGGAAGCGCAACGCCGCACTATCGCCGAAAAGCAAGAAGCCGACCGCCGCGCCGCCCACGAACTCGAAATCGCCAAGCACGTGCAATCTCGTCTGTTCCCGCAAACCCTCCCGCCTCTCGCCACTCTCGAATACTCCGGCGTCTGCATTCAGGCTCGTCAAGTCGGCGGCGACTATTACGACTTCCTCGACCTCGGCCAGAACCGCCTCGGCTTCGTCATCGCGGACATCTCCGGCAAAGGCATCGCCGCCGCGCTCTTAATGGCCAACTTGCAAGCCAATCTGCGCAGCCTCTGCGCCATCGCCAAGCAGCAGCTCCACCATCTCTTGTGTTCCGTGAATCAGCTCTTCTGCGAAAACACTACCGACGGCGCCTTCGCTACTCTTTTCTTCGCCGAATACGACGACTCTTCTCGCCTGCTCCGCTACGCCAACTGCGGCCATCTCCCCGCCCTTCTCCTCCGCAACGACGGCAGCGTGACGCACCTCGACGCCACCGCCACCGTCCTGGGCATTTTCAAAAAGTGGGAGTGCGAGCTCGGCGAATGCCAGATCGC